>Ga0079224_100013962_pt1 | contig 11206 bp, 9 predicted proteins | sample Stecom2015_FD_80414 | JGI IMG/M metagenome (GOLD analysis project Ga0079224, IMG submission 80414) | Agricultural soil microbial communities from Utah to study Nitrogen management - Steer compost 2015 | ecosystem: Environmental > Terrestrial > Soil > Agricultural land | place: USA: Utah...
GTAAAAAGCGTGTCAAATGCTTTGCGGGTAGATTGGTCCAAGCCAACGAATGGATGTTCAATAAGAGCAATTTTCGGATTTTTAAGGAGTGCCGCTGCAAACATAAGTCTGCGGGTTTCACCGTTCGACAGAGAAATCATGGGCTTGTCTACGAGACTCGTTAAGAAAAGCCGGTCGACAACACGATCTATAGTCCATTGACCTGTTACTTTGTAACTTAAAGACTTTAAATAATCTATTACTTTAATTGAATCTTCGATCTCGAAACTGTTGAAACGTTGCTGATAATAAAATTGATTGGTGTTTGATTTATTACGGAAATGATGCCTGAATGAAATGTAGGAAATTAAGTCAGATATTTTTCGGTACTCGCCTATTGGAGCGGAATTAAGATAGGAGTTTGCGAAGGGATAGGTGATTTCTCCGCGATGTACGATTTTCTTTCCAGACAAGGTATCGAAGAAATCTTTCTTAGCTTGCTCATCGTTGCCTAGAACAACCCAGGTCTGTCCTTCCTTCCAGGTGAAATTAAACGTTGTATCCAGTTCGATTAATGTTTTCATTGCTTTGTGGGAGAGAATGTGATTGATTTGCTTTTGTATTTATAACGTAAGAAAAGGAGCAGGGAGGATGTCATAAGGCCAAATGTTAATCCATACCAGATACCCTCCAGTCCCATATTCAGGTGAATACCCAGTAGGTAACTGATCGGCAGCCCGACAATCCAATAAGCGATAAATACGATAAAAGTTGGCTTATTTACGTCCGTCATACCGCGAAGTATACCAAGACCAACAACCTGCGTTCCATCAAATAACTGAAATAACCCTGCAATAATTAATAGTTGTGCTGCCATTGAGATAACCACCGTATCGCTCGTGAAAATCCAAGGCAGGTAATGATTAAAAACTGCGAAAATCAGCGCCGCCAGCGACATAAATACTAAAACGACATGATAGCTGGCATTGGCAAACTTAAACATTCGGGGAAAGTTTTTTTTGCCAAGAGCGTTTCCAACTTGAATAGTCGCTGCGGACGCTATCCCACTGGCCATCATGAAAGTAATTGCTGCTAGATTAATAGCGACTTGATGTGAAGCTTGCTCGGCTGCCCCTAAAACGCCAGCCAGGATGGCAGCACCTGCAAAAGCTCCGATTTCAAAAACATACTGCATTGCTACGGGTGACCCAATTTTAAGGATCGCGAGGGAGCTTGGGAAGTCAATTCGATTGAGAGAAAAATGTTCGATATAGCGTTTGAAGTCTTTCGAACGAAAGATATAGATTCCCATCACCACCGCCATAGCGCAGCGATCGATTAAAGTCGCATAGCCCACGCCTCTGACTCCCATCGGTTCGATACCGAACATTCCTTTAACGAAGATAATTGCTAAAATTATATTAACGACGTTTCCCCAGATGGTAATCCGCATTGCCTGTTTGGTAAAACCTAGACCTTCAGCAAACTGCTTGAATGCACTAAATATCATAATCGGAATGATAGAGAGGCTGAGAATAAACAGATAAGGTTTAGCCTCTTTGACAACCGCGGGATCCTGATCGAGGTGGTCAACCAAGGCCATCGAGCCAAAGTATACAATAATAAACAGAGCAATTCCTGTTAAAAAATTGAGGAAGAGACTATTCGAAAATAGATATGCGCAACGTGCGTAGTTTCTTCGTCCGTTCTCTTGTGCAATGAGTGGGGTAAGGCCAAAAGCGATACCTAAGCCAATTACCATAACGATCATAAAAACACTGTTTACTAGCGATACGGCAGCTAGGGGGATTGTCCCGGCAAAATGACCAACAATTACGCTGTCGGCTGTGTGTACAAGAGTATGCCCCAATTGAGAAATCATAATAGGGCCAGCCAGGTGGAAGTTGGACCGGTAATAGGGTTTGTATTTTTGAAAGAAATTTTTCACTCCTCAGAAATAGTTAAGTTGGCAAAGATAACGCAAAAAAATACAGCATTTTTAACCAGAGATTCCTTGTTCTATTCAAAAAGTAATATCTTTGGAGTTATTAATCATTAATCTCAAGAGATGTTTAGTACTGTTTTTCTATTTTTAAATATAGGTAGTCAGGAAATGATTTTCATTTTCGTGATTGCTCTTTTGTTTTTCGGAGGAAAGAAGCTCCCTGAATTGGCACGTGGATTAGGTAAGGGTATTAGGGAGTTTAAAGATGCGTCGGAGAATATCAAACGTGATATTAATGATCAGATCAACGACTTTGAGAAAGATGCAGATCGTCCGTCTACTAAAAATACAACAGCATCTACTACGCATTCTGAGAGTGGTTCAACTGACAACTCTGCTGCAGAGACTCCGAAATTGGACCAGTCGGTTGATATTCCGGAGAGACCAGATGATTATGCAGGAGAATTCGATAACACGGGAGAGAATCCAGATGACGTATCTCATTCAGACAGCTTTTATAAACACAATTACGACTATAATGAACCGGAAGAGTATGTAAGTTCTTCCGAAGGAACTGCTGCTGATAAGGATGATGTACGAAGCTAGAATCTCGAAGGAGTTAAGTTTAACTCTTTCGCAGGTTAAAAACACAATAGGCTTATTGGAGGATGGCGCCACAATACCTTTTATTGCTCGCTATCGAAAAGAACTAACCAAAGGACTTGACGAAGTTCAAATCACCGCAATACGTGATCTTCAGAAACGATTTCAAGATATAGATAAAAGGCGGGATGCCATTATCAAATCAATCGAGGAACAGCAAAAGATGACTCCTGATTTGTTAGAGCGTTTAAACAATGCAGATTCCCTTTCAATATTAGAAGATATTTATTTGCCGTATAAACCTAAGCGGAGAACTCGGGCTACGATTGCTCGCGAGAAAAAGCTACAAGGTTTAGCTGATCGGTTGCTTGAGCAGAAGGGAGGATCGGTTAAGGAGCTAGCCGAAGGCTATATTAATACGGAGTTAGGTGTGACCGATACGGAAGAGGCACTGGCGGGTGCCCGGGATATTTTGGCAGAGCTTTTTTCGGAAAGTGCGGTTGTACGCGCTGCGATCCGTAATTTGTTCTTAAATAATGGGGTTTATAAGTCTACTCTTGTTGAAGGCAAGGAGGAACAGGCTCAAAAATATAAAGACTACTTTGACTGGCAGGAGCCGGTTAAAACCATTGCCTCGCATCGACTCTTAGCTATGCGCCGGGGCGAGCGTGAGGAATTTTTGCGTTTGGACTTGTCTGTTGAAGAGGTAGATGCATTGGCTATTCTGAGGAAGGAGTTTATAAAGGCGAACAATGAAGCGTCTGAACAGGTGGACATGGCAATTCAGGATAGTTATAAACGCCTGATTAAACCATCGATTGAAACAGAGATTCGCGTTCTTTCAAGACAAAAAGCAGATGAGGAGGCGATTGCAGTTTTTGCTGAGAACGCTCGTCAATTATTATTGGCTGCTCCTCTTGGTCAAAAACGACTATTGGCAATTGATCCGGGTTTTCGGACGGGATGTAAGATGGTTTGTTTAGATGAGCAGGGTAAGTTGCTTTATAACAGTACTATATATCCGCATAATGGTGCAGATAAGTTAAAAGATTCTAGTCGTATAGTTCAAAATATCATTTCGCAATATCAGATCGAAGCAATTGCTATTGGAAATGGGACAGGCGGTCGTGAGACTGAATTGTTTATTCGCAATTTGGTGCCATCGACAGTGACTGTAGTTATGGTGAATGAGAATGGTGCATCAATTTATTCGGCTTCGGCGGTTGCGAGGGAAGAATTTCCTGATCATGATATTACGGTACGGGGTGCGGTTTCCATTGGTCGGAGGCTAATGGATCCCTTGGCTGAACTTGTGAAAATCGATCCGAAGTCAATCGGAGTGGGGCAGTATCAGCATGATGTGGACCAGACCAGGCTTCAAATATCACTTGATGATACCGTAAGTAGTTGTGTGAACAACGTTGGTGTATCCCTAAATACCGCTTCTAAGCAGATTCTGGCTTATGTTTCTGGTTTAGGGCCGGCTCTAGCACAAAGTATTGTCAAATATAGGGATGAGAACGGTCCATTTAAGACTCGGCAGGATTTGAAAAAGGTGCCTCGTCTTGGAGATAAGGCCTTTGAACAGGCTGCCGGATTCTTGCGGATTACGGACGCTGAGAATCCATTGGACGCGAGTGCGGTTCATCCTGAGCGCTATTCGCTGATTGAAACCATGGCAAAAGATATTGATAGTTCTGTAGCTGATCTTTTGAAGGACGAGAAAAAAAGACAGAATATCGAGTTAAAGAATTATGTTACGGATGATGTTGGATTGCCGACCTTAAATGACATTCTTGCTGAATTGGCAAAACCGGGAAGAGATCCTCGTGAACAATTTGAAGCTTTTTCTTTTGCGGAGGGCATTAACGGGATCGAAGACCTAAAGGTGGGAATGAAACTGCCTGGCATTGTTACGAATATTACAAATTTTGGTGCTTTTGTTGATATTGGTGTTCATCAGGATGGATTGGTTCACTTGAGTCAACTGGCCAATAAGTTTGTGAAAGATGCTAATGAGATAGTCAAAGTAAATCAACAAGTTGAGGTAAAGGTTACAGAAGTAGATGCTGTTCGGAATAGAATATCTCTGTCAATGAAAGACGAACAGGCTACAGGCGAGGCTCGGCCAAAGAAATCCGTAAATCGGCCAAAGTCTAATCAATCGACGAGTTCTTCTCCGTCACAGAAGAAAGCGAATAGGTCTTATAAAAAGCGTCCCGAACGTGACGAACAATCAGATATGCAGTCGAAGCTTGCGGCTTTAAAAGCGAAGTTCGGTTAATGTGCAAAAGTTCATCTTTTTTGTAAAAATAAATTTACCTTTAAGATGAATATGGCACCCAAAAATAATTTTCTTAAAAACTACGGTAGCATTCTTTTATTGATCCTGGGTATCTTTATTGGTAGCTTGGTTGGGTTGTTTGCTGTAGATTTGATCGATTATCTGAAGCCGGTAGGAGATATTTTCCTTAACCTTCTTTTTACCGTCGTTATACCTTTAATCTTTTTTGCAATTGCATCGGCTGTAGCTAATATCGACCAAGGTAAGCAGCTGGGAAAGATTATTAGCGTTATGGCTTTGGTCTTTTTAGGAACCGTACTGGTCGCCGCAACATACATGATTGGGGTTATGGCTTTTTTTCCGTTGGAAGAGGGGATTTATCTCAGTGATGAGTCCGTCAATATTCCGCAGGGTGATTCTAACTGGGGAGAAAATGTGGTTCAATTTTTAACGGTTAGTGAGTTCAATCAGTTGCTTTCCCGCGAGCATATGCTTGCTTTTATTATTTTTTCATTTTTAATCGGTGTCGCAGCTTTGCGTTCGGGAGAAAGAGGAAATGCATTTCGACAGTTCCTGGACTCTGGAAATGAAGTAATGAAAATTGCTTTGATTCTAATTATGAAGGCTGCTCCAGTAGGTCTGGGTGCTTACTTTGCCTACCAGGTAGGGACAGTGGGTCCCCAGTTATTCGGTATTTATGCTAAACCAATGGGCTTGTATTACGCTTTTGGGACTATTTATTTCATACTTGGTTTTACATTATACGCTTTCCTGTCGTACGGATCATTGGGGGTGAAGGCCTTCTGGAAAAATACAATTTTGCCGGCAGCAACGGCTATCAGTACGTGCAGTAGTATTGCTGTTATCCCAGTTAATCTGGTAGCTGCCAAGAAGATGGGTATTCAGGAGAGTGTTTCTAATGTAGTTGTACCACTAGGGGCAACATTGCATAAAGATGGGTCTTCTTTGTCCTCGATTGTTAAAATTACGGTGGCTTTTGCGATTATCGGAAGAGATTTTATGGATCCGGTAACTATTCTTACGGCTTTAGGAATAACTGTAATTGTCAGCATTGTGGCGGGCGGGATACCAAATGGGGGTTATATCGGTGAGATACTTATGATTTCGGTCTACGACTTGCCGGTAGAAGCTATTCCAGCAGTGATGATTATCGGTACACTGGTTGATCCTTTGGCTACTGTTCTGAACTCTAACGGAGATACGGTAGCCTCAATGATGATAAATCGAATTCTGGGATATAAGCTAGATCAGCCTGCTTCAGATATTTCTAAATAATGACTAAAATATTAGTCTCTTTCTACAAAATTTGCTACTTTTAGGTGCCTTATTCTGGTTAGCTAAGCTGATTAGGATTTATTGGTAATTTTATATATTTGAACTAAACCGAATCATAATATGTCTGAAACTATTTCTTTAAAAATTGAAGATAACAATCTGGAATTACCTGTGATTACAGGAACGGAAGATGAAAAAGGTATTGATATTTCTAAACTTCGCGCTCAAACCGGTTACGTAACTCTTGATCAGGGTTTTAAAAATACGGGTGCGACAACAAGTGCTATCACGTATCTGGACGGTGAGAAGGGGATTCTCCGTTATCGTGGTTATGCTATTGAAGAATTAGCTTCAAAATCTAGTTTCATCGAGGTTGTCTACTTGTTAATTTATGGCGAGTTGCCGTCGCACGACGAACTGGAAGATTTCAGATGGACGGTTAGGCGACATACACTTGTGCACGAGGATATGAAGAAGTTTTTTGATGGGTTTCCATCGAAATCACATCCTATGGGACAATTATCTGCTTTAGTTGGGGCTTTATCTGCTTTTTATCCTGAATCGCTGGACACGAACCCGAGCGAGGAAGAGGAGAATGTAACAATTATTAAAATGTTGGCGAAGATGCCGACGATAGTTTCATGGATCTATAAAAAATCATTAGGACATCCTGTAATTTATCCGTCGAATAACCTGGATTATGTGACGAATTTCCTTAACATGACTTTTGGTCAGCGTACAGAAGATGTTGAAATTAATCCGGTTGCTGTATCGGCGATGAATACCTTACTGATTCTACACGCGGATCACGAACAAAACTGTTCGACGTCAACCGTTCGTATAGTTGGTTCGTCAAATGCAAATCTATTTGCATCTATTTCAGCCGGTATTTCAGCATTATGGGGGCCTTTGCACGGAGGTGCTAACCAAGCAGTGATCGAGATGCTTGAGAAAATCAAAAATGACGGTGGCGATTGCGATAAATGGATTAAAAAAGCAAAAGACAAGGATGATCCTTTCCGTCTGATGGGTTTTGGTCACCGTGTCTACAAGAACTTCGACCCAAGGGCGAAAATTATAAAAAAAGCTTGTGATGAAGTATTAGATAAATTGGGTATAGATGATCCTGTGTTGGACATCGCTAAAAAATTAGAAGAAGCTGCTTTGAATGACCAGTATTTTGTTGATAGAAAATTATACCCGAATGTTGATTTTTATTCAGGTATAATCTACCGGGCACTTGGTTTCCCAACCGATATGTTTACTGTACTGTTTGCGTTAGGTAGACTTCCGGGATGGATTGCTCAATGGAAAGAGATGCGTGCAAATAAGGAGCCTATCGGTCGTCCTCGTCAAATTTATACTGGAGAGACTGAACGTGCATATGTAGATATCACAAAACGATAGACATAAAATAAGAACACATAAAAAAATCCTGTTAACAATAACAGGATTTTTTCTTCCAATAGGGAAAGCTTATTAATAATTTAACGTTTCTTATCGAGGACAATGAAAATGATACCCGCAGCTAAAAGTATTCCGCCGGCATATGATGGCCATGATACTTGTTCTTGTTTTTCAGCATTGACTTCTACGGGACCAATGTCAACAACCTTTTCTTTTTTCGTATAGCTAAAGCCTGTCCAAATAAGCATGACTACACCAACAATTGCAAGAATAATTCCGAATGTTTTCATAAGTATGTTAGTTTGATTGTTCTCTATAACAAAAATCTATTTTAAAATGTTTTGTAGTTTGTTTTAAATAATCTTGTATTATTGTTTTTAACTTAGTTGAAAAGTATGTTTCCAACCTTATCCCATTTAATAGAATACTTTACCGGAATTTTTATTCCTTTGCCTATACAAACTTTCGGTTTGTTTGTAGCAATCGCTTTTATCGTGGGTTACTCTCTCTTCGTGAAAGAGATGAAGCGCAAAGAAAAGGAGGGATTGATTAAACCCTATAAGCGGGTTACTGTGCAAGGAGAACCTGCGGGAACCGGCGAGCTGATCGTTAATGGTATAATCGGTTTCTTGCTCGGGTTTAAGGTCATTCATGCGCTATTTAATTATAGTAGTCTTGTACAGGACCCACAAGGCTTTCTTCTGTCCGGTGATGGTAATTGGTTGGGGGGGATTGCGGGTGCGGGACTCTTTGTGTATTGGATATGGAAAGAAAAAAAGCAAAATCAACTTCCAAAACCTAAAAAAGTTACCGAGAGTGTAATGCCGCATACCTTGATGGGAAATATTTTGGTATGGGCTGCAATCTTCGGTTTGTTGGGTGCAAAGATTTTCCACAATCTGGAGTATTGGGATGAGTTCATGGCGGACCCTGTTGGAGGTTTATTTTCGTTCAGTGGTTTGACTTTCTATGGCGGTTTGATTTGTGGTGGGGCGGCTGTTCTATATATAGCGAATAAATATGGTGTTAGACCAGCACATATGCTAGATATAGGTGGCATTGGGATGATATTAGCATATGGTGTGGGACGACTGGGCTGTCAACTATCTGGTGACGGCGATTGGGGAATCGAAAATACCAATCCAAAACCTGAAGCTCTGTCCTGGTTACCAGACTGGGCCTGGTCCTTTAAATTCCCACATAACGTGCTGGATGCCGGTGTGCCGATCGAAGGTTGTACAGGGAGGTTCTGCCACGAATTGCCAGTCGGTGTTTATCCTACCTCATTCTACGAATTTATTATGTGCCTGGTGATTTTCGGTATTTTGTGGTTCTTGCGTAAGAAACTACGTTATCCCGGAATGTTGTTCGCTATTTATCTTATTTTCAGTGGTATTGAGCGGTTTACTATTGAACTGATCCGTGTAAATTCAAAATATCATGCTTTTGGAATGGAGTTTACGCAGGCTGAGATGATTTCAGTGTTTATGGTCATCGTCGGAATAATCGGGATATTTTGGTCGATAAACTATGGCAAGAAAGACCCTGAAACAATGGCTCCGAAATATAGTTAGCTCAATACTTTTTATGATTAATCTGGAGAAAATAACTAAACAACTCGCTGAAATTTGTAAGGATGTAGGCTCTTATATAAGACAGGAATATCAGAGCTTTTCCTCTCAAAAAGTTGAGATAAAAGGTATTCGTGATACTGTTTCTTATGTTGACAAGGAATCGGAAAGGCGTTTGGTGGAACTTTTACGCCCTTTGATTGATGGTGCGGGATTTATAACGGAAGAGGAAACCGATCGAAGTAAGGGTGAAGTTTACAACTGGATCATTGATCCGCTTGATGGAACTACCAACTTTGTGCATCACATTCCTGTTTTCAGTATTAGTGTTGCCCTTCTTCAAAATGATGAATTAGTGATCGGAGTGGTTTACGAGATTAATCAGGATGAGTGTTTCTCTGCATGGAAGGGTGGAGGGGCTTATTTAAATAGCGAACAAATTTGGGTGACGAACAACCAGCGTTTCTCTGAAGCATTAATCGGTACGGGACTGCCGTTCCGTGAGTTTGGGAAGTTGGATAGTTATATTGAAGTGTTAAAGTCTATCATGCAGAAGACGAGAGGTGTTAGACGGATCGGTTCTGCGGCGGTCGATTTGGCTTATACAGCTTGTGGTAGGTTTGATGTCTTTTTTGAACAATATTTGATGAATTATGATATGGCTGCAGGTATTTTATTGGTGAAAGAGGCAGGAGGGACTGTCTATGATTTTGACGGAGGAGAAGATATGTTAACGAAAGGAAATGTTGTTGCGGGGAATTCGTTTCTTGGAGAGAGTCTATTAATGGAAATTAAAAAAGCATTTTAAACTAAATCTCTGATATCGATCAGGAGATCGCTAGTTTAAAATGCTAGATCTAATTTCATCAAAACTATGCGTGATAGGTTGGATATCCACTTCCTACACTTACATAGAGTCTGCAACAACTTCCTGCACCTCAGGAACCATTCGCTTAAGTAGGCCTTCTATTCCAGCCTTTAGTGTAATGATGGATGAGGGACAGCCACTACATGAACCGCGCAGTTCAACGGTAACGACGCCATCATCATATTTCTGAAATGAAATAGCGCCACCGTCCTGTTCAACAGCGGGTCTTACATAATCATGTAGAATTTGTTGGATCTTAACCTCAATATCATTCCCTTCAAACGATACGTTGTGATCTGGGACAATTTCTAAGATGGTAAGCTCAGCTTCTACAGCACCTTTAACAAACTCTTTTAATATTGGCTCAATATCCTCCCAGGCACTATCAGGAGTTTTAGTGACCGTTACGAAGTTACTGGCAAAAAAAACACCATCCACAAAATTGAACTTGAAAAGCTCGCTTGCAAAAGGCGATGCTTCAGCTTTTTCAGCTGAGGGGAAATCATGACTTCCGTTAACCAATAATTTGTTTACTAGAAATTTCCGTGTAGCAGGATTCGGAGTTTCCTCCGTATATACTTTTATGACAGCCATAGCTTATGTTATTAGATAATATACAAAAGTACAAAAAAAATGAACGAGAAAGTCAGTGCTGAGTCAAGAGGCTTTGCGACGGGCAATTTCGTCTCGGATTTTCGCAGCTTTTTCATAAGCTTCGTCGTTCAAAGCTTGTTGCAATTTTTCTTTTAATTCTGAATCTGACAATGTCGAAAAAGACATCGGATTACTTTTTTCACTTGACTCTCCTTTTAGACTATCTGAATCGAGGTTTTCCAGAAAAGCGAAATCATTTCCTTCAATGATAATCCCTGCAGTCGAAAGAATAAATTCATAGGTATAAATTGGACAGTTGAACCGAACTGCGATAGCAATTGCGTCTGACGTTCTGGCATCAATCTCAATATTTTTTTCACCATCGTTACAGATTAGCTTCGCGAAGAATATGCCGTCAACCAAGTTGTAAATCAGAACTTCATCAACAGTGATGTTAAAAAGATCAGCAAAAGACTTGAATAAGTCATGTGTCAATGGGCGACTAGGCGTCATCTTTTCTATTTCGATGGCGATAGCCTGCGCTTCGAAGCCGCCGATAATGATTGGAAGCCGTCTTCGTCCATTAACTTCACCTAACACGAGGGCATAAGCACCAGATTGAGTCTGGCTATAGGACAATCCGACAATATCTAATTTAA
>Ga0079224_100013963_pt1 | contig 11205 bp, 10 predicted proteins | sample Stecom2015_FD_80414 | JGI IMG/M metagenome (GOLD analysis project Ga0079224, IMG submission 80414) | Agricultural soil microbial communities from Utah to study Nitrogen management - Steer compost 2015 | ecosystem: Environmental > Terrestrial > Soil > Agricultural land | place: USA: Utah...
CGGCGGCGAGGGCGGAACGGCCGGGCTTGCGGCGGGGCAGCGGGGGCGGCGGGGTGTGGGGGGCGATGTGATGCCTCCTGGTGCGGGAGCCGCGTCAGGGCGGCTCGGGGATTTCACTGTTCGCACCCATAGAGTCACCTTCCGCAACTGCCTCGACCAGGGTGACGGTATTCCCACTGGGGATACGGAACAGCACGTCGACCGGGGAAAGAGGAGCCACGGAGTCGTCTACGCCGTGCGAACAGGCGGACCAGGCGCGGCCCCGGAGGCGACAGCAGGGTCCGGCACCACACACGGCGATCTCCAGGCCGTCCGACCTGCCTGCGCACCCGACTGACCGCCTCACGCCGGTGCGGCGTCCGTTGCTGGCAATCAACGCGCCCGGAGCCGCTCGGTGCAATCTCCTGCAATTCACGAGCAGTCTCTCGCGATCCGCAGCATTCTGGACGTCCGACAGCCAGAACGGAGAACCCCCGTGACGCTCAGGTTCATCGGTACCACTTCGGAGAACGGGAACTGCCCCACTCTCTACGAGATCGTCGAGACCGGAGAGATCCTCGTGCAGGGCGACCGCGAGACCACCCCAGAGCATCTGGCGCAGCTCCGGGACGTCAAACCCTCGGAGACGTTCGTACGGATCCCCCGTGAGTTGCTGACCCGCTTCATGCCCGGCCTCGTCTCCCCGGCCGCCGACACACCGACGAAGGAGTAGAACCGCGTGCCGGACCTGATCACGTTCGACGAGATCACCCACCTCTTCACCAGCTTCCAGCACACGGCCTGGCGCCTCGAAACACAGCGCGGTTACGCCACCGACCGAGACAGCCCGAACTGGCCCCGCTTCCAGCGGGGTGAGACCTTCGGCTACGACCCGGCCAACCCTTGGCAGGCCGCCGTCCGCCGGCAGACTCAGACCGGGAAGCGATACGAGCGGGTCCGCCTCGTCGACAATCCGCCCACCGAGGGCCAGCGGTTCCTCCTCGCCACCGGGCTCGGGAATGTGGCCGCCGGTGAGGACATCCGCAACCTCTGGCGTACCGACGCAGCACGTCTTGGGCTGCCGGACTACGACTTCTGGCTGTTCGACTCCCGCATCCTGGTGAAGTTCGTCATCGACGACCACGGCGTCACTCTCGGCCTCCGGGTCCTGGAGGACGCAGAGAGCGTCGTGCGTGCCTGCCAGGCTCGCGATGCCGCCTGGCATCACGCTGTGCCTACCGGCCGGTTCCAGGCACAGGTACCGTCGGCCGGGTGAGCGCCACCGATCACCAGTCCGGCCGCGAGGCCCTCGGCGCGCGGCTGCGCGAGCTGCGCAGCGAGGCCGGCCTCCAGGGCAAGGAACTGGCCGATCAGCTGGGCTGGCAGCGCTCGAAGGTGTCCCGTCTCGAAAACGGGAAACAGACTGCGACAGCCGCCGACCTCCGGGCCTGGGCGCAGGCCCTCGGCGTCCCCGCGGAGTCCGCCGACCTCCTGAGCCGGCTGCGGGGCCTGGAGTCCCGGCAACGGTCCTGGCGCCGTCAGCTCGCCACCGGGCACCGGGCCGTACAGGACCGCTACGTCGCCGCCTACCGGCGCACCGCGACCGTCCGCGGCTATGAAGCCACCGTGATGCCCGGACTGTTCCAGACCCCCGGTTACGCCCGGCACCTGCTGCTCCTCAACGCCGACCTCATGCAGTCACCGCGGGACACCGACGAAGCCGTGAGCGCCCGCATGAGACGACAGGAGGTGCTGTACGAGGACGGCCACAACTTCCGCGTCCTGATCTGGGAAGGCGCGCTGCATGCCCGCGTCGGGCCCGGTGAGGTGATGGCAGGTCAGTACGACCGACTGATAGGGCTGATCGGCATGCCCCAGGTGACGCTCGGGATCGTGCCGTTCGGAGCCCGGCTGAAGCTGTCTCCGAAGCACGGCTTCTGGATCTTCGACGAGGAGCGGGTGGTCGTCGAGACGATCAACTCGGAGTTCGTGCTGGAGTCCGCCGAGGATCTCGCCCTGTACGGCCGCGCCTGGGACCGGCTCGATGCGACCGCGGTCTACGGGGAACAGGCACGCCGGCTGATCGGCCGGGCGCGCGCCTCCCTCAACCTCCACTGAACAATCCGTCACAACTCAACAGTCCCTCCGGCAATCCGAGGCAATCGGCACACATGCCCGCAACCTGCCTCCGTACCGTCCTGGTCACGGCCCAAGTACCGCATTACTTCACCGCTGGAGGAAGACGTGACCATCGCCTTGGAGCAGCTTGCCGCGACACGGACCCGCGACCCGCAGCAACTCCTCAACGCGGTCGCCCCGCACATCACCGAACTCACCGTCAACGTCTTCGACTCCGGCATGAACCTGTGGGACCGCGAGATCGCCCTGCTCCTGCGTGACCACACCATGGTCCGCGACATGGCCGAACGAATCCTCGGCAACGCCGTCATGTACGTCGTGGGCTCCATCGAGAACCCCGACGTCCACCTCGGTGTCGGCAGGCTCGTCGACATCGGCGTCCACCAGTTGATCCTCGACACACCCGTCTGGTGGGGAATCTGCCGCCTGTACAACGGCGGCAGGTTCAAGCACCACGCCCCGTTCATCCAGCGCCGCAGCGACGGCCTGTGCCTGCGCACCGGCGACTTCCTGAGGGACCAGGGCTGGGCGATCGACGAAGAGCTGTGGGCCATCGACGGCGCGGACTGCTCACCGTGCGACGACAAGGTCCCCGACAGCCACTGAACCGGCGCTACAGTCGCCCCCGCCCTCATGGCTTCCCGAGGGCGGGGGCTCCCGCATCCCGACGACCGGAGGAACCGCCGTGCCCGTACCTCACGACATCGCTGCCGAGACCGAACTGTGGGACACCTACGCCGATTCCGCGTTCAAGGACGACGCCGGGCCGTCGTTCTGCTGGACCCAGTACGCCGGCCACGGCCCCGGCACTGAACTCCTCGGCACACCGGTGACGGTCCTGGAACTCGGCTGCGGCACCGGGCGGGCCCTCGCATACCTCGCACGTCAGGGCGTGAAGGCGACCGGCGTGGACCTGTCCCCGCGGATGGTGCAGCGCGCGGGCGAGAAGTGGGCACCGCTCGGGGTACGGATCGAGCAGGGAGAGGTCATCGACTGGCTCGCCACCGACCGAGGCCGGTACGACGCCGTGTACTCCATCTTCGGCGCGGCTTGGTTCACCGATCCTTCCCGGCTGTTCCCGCTCGTCCGCCGGCACCTGGCTCCGGGAGGCGTGTTCGCGTTCTCCCAACCGCCCGCCATCCCCGGCGCCTACGGACCGCAGGGCATGTACAAGGGTGGCTTCGCGGGCAAGGCGATGTTCACCTACCGCTACAGTTACAAGCCCGCGGTGTGGGAGAGACACCTGCTCCGGGCCGGATTTTCCTCGGTCGAGACATCGATCGTGGACGCACCCAGGCCGGGTCACATCGGGACACTGATCATGCGCGCCCGCCCCTGAGCGGACGCCCAGCCCTCCTGCCGGTCGTCGTACGCCGGGCACAGCCGCGGTCGCCCGGAGGCGACGTCAGATCCGGCGCTGGGAGTACGCGAGCCCCTTGGGACGGGTCAGCTTCCGCAGTTGCCCCGGAGACAGCTCCACGGGTTCACCACACCCTCCGGATTTTCACTGTTCGCACCCGCGACGTCACCGTCCGCCACTACCGTGAACAGGGTGACGGCATTCCATCCGGGGATGCCGAACAGCACGGCAACAGGGGAAGCACATGGCCTCCGAGACCCAGAAGCTCGACCCGGCCCGCTCGGCGCGGGAGCTCTACGGTACGGAGCTGCGCCGCCAGCGCCAGCTTGCCGGAGTCTCCCTGGACCGGTTGTCCGACATCGTGAACTACAGCAAGACCCAGCTCCACGGTGTCGAGACCGCCGAGCGCCTGCCTCTGCCCCCGCTCTCCTCCAAGCTCGACGCCGCGTTCGGCACGGGCGGGCTGTTCGAGGGCCTGTGGAGCATCATCCAGCGGGAGCGCTACCCCGACCGCTACCGCCGCTTCATGGAACTCGCCGACCAGGCCACCGACATCCACGAGTACGCCGGCCACCTGGTACCGGGGCTGCTCCAGACACCGGCGTACGCGCGGGCGCTGCTGCGGGTGGGGGACCCGGAGGCCTCGGGGGAGGAAATCGAGCGGAAGGTGGAGCTTCGGGTAGGGAGGCAGGGGCGGTTGGGGGAGGGGGATGGGCCCCGCTTGTGGGCGCTTCTGGAGGAGGGCGTTCTACGGCGCCCTGTCGGTGGTCCGGCAACCGCACGCGAACAGCTCCAGGCTCTGCTGTCGTTCGCCGAGTCGCCGCGCATTGAGGTGCAGGTCATCCCTTGCGCACATGGGGAACACGCGCTGCTCGACAGCACCCTGACGCTCCTCACACTGCCGAATACCACGGCAGTGGCCTACGTGGAGAGCAACTACTCCGGCCAACTTATCGAGGATCCGGCAGAGGCCATGAAGCGGCGCCGGGCTTACGATCTACTCAGGGCCAACGCCCTGTCGCCGCGGGAGTCCGCCGCGATGATCGAAGCAGCGATGGAAGGCTTCAACCCATGCGAGCAGCAATCGGACTGAGCCCTATACGGTGGCGCAAGTCGAGCTACAGCAACGTGGACGGGGGCAACTGCCTCGAGGTCGCCGACGGCTTCCCTGGCGCTGTGCCCATCCGGGACAGCAAGAACGCTGCTGGACCCATCCTGGTGGTCCCCACCAAGGCATGGAACCAGTTCATCGGGAGCTTCAAGGACGCTTCGTCCCAGGTCTGAGTGTCCTTGTACGGGTCATGAGCCCGTACAAGGCCCCAGGAGAATGCGGCTCAGTCGGGTGAAACGCCCGCATGCCGAGCTACTGCCTCTTCCAAGACTGCAAGGGCACGGTCCTCCTTGCGGTCGGCCTCATCACGCTGACTGTAAGCCTGGCGGACAGTGCCTGCGACGCGTTTACGGTCGTCCTCAGTCAGGGTCGGTACCGGAATTGCAGCGCATAGGCCAAGGTGAATGTCCTGTTGTTTACCACCTGTTGAACAAGAACGCAGCACTCGAAACATGGGGTCAGACCGGAGGAAGGCACTCAAGTAGGCGCCGGAAAATCCTGAGAGGCCTGAACGCACCCGCAAGAAGTCCTCGGAGTAAGCGTGACCGCTCCATGCGGCTGTTACGAGGATTGATCTGCCGTAGACCTCGTTCTCTCCCAGCGTTCCGCGGGCGGCGATCAAGACCGTTTCGTCCTCCGCCAGCACCTCCTTTGGAGTGTGTGCCTTACTGATCCATCGCCCTTCCGGCCGGACCCAGAACGCCTGACGCTGGCCCACCAGCCGGTAGCTGTAAGTGTCCCCTGGTTCGCCGTCGACGCGCGGAAAGCGTAGGCCACGGCTCATCTGACCACCCTTGCAAACCTCCCCCAACGTCACATGCTCAACCTCCCCCAGCCGCCGCAGTATCTTCTGCGCCCGTGGCTGGAAATTCAGCGCCCTCAGCGTCGTCGCATTCACCCCGCGCTGCGCGAACCCGAGGTCCCGCCCCTGCTCGTGCCACCGCAGGTCAAGCAGATCCCCGAGCCCCGCGGTCTCGAACAGATCCCGTGTCGCCTGATTCACGCCACTCTGGAACGCCGCCCGCAATGAGGCGGCTTCGTCCATGAGTTCGTGGATCTCCTTCTCCACCGCCTCGCCGAAGCGCGGCACCGGAAGACCTTCAATATGGTGCGGCTCGATGTGCTTGATGGCCGACCCATATACTCCTTCTTTGACCAGCACTTCTCCAAACCGACTGGCAAGAAAGGCGTACAAGTACCCCGGCAGGATCTTTTTTCGATCCGGTACAACCTTGATGACATGCTGGGAGGACCACGCACCATCCATGTCCGGTCGCGCATACGCTCGCCGCCCCGCATTGAACCCCGAGCACGCAATCAAGGTCATCCCAGGTTCCAGCCTCAAGTAATGCAGCTGGCTTGACTCGGCGTCTCTCTTCCTGAGTCGAGGTACCCCGCCCAAGTCGGCGACGAGCATGTCCTTACTTCCGATGAACGGCACGCTGTGCTCCGGATCGGGCAGATACACCCGGCGGAACTTCGGCCCGTTGAAGATCCCCCCGCCGTGCCCAGCCGTGACCTCCTTCAGCTGAACCTTCGCAACAGACAACCGCTCCAGCAATTGTTGCGTGGCGAACGCCCCCGACAAGTAAGGCTTGGCGTCCAATCGCAACCCCTGCCGGTCGAGCCAGCTCCGCATGGTCGGGTTGCCCCGCTCCGCGATCCTCACGCGTCATCCTCCGGCCGCTTCCAGGGGAGCTGGTCGCCGTACTCCTTGATGAACTTGCGGTACTCGCGGACGACGCTCGGCCGATCGTGGTACTTAGGTCGGTCACGCTCGGACATCAGGTCGTTGTCGAGGATGCGGGTACGCCGCTTGATGGAGCGCTCGATCGCGACGTTCTTGACGACAACCTCGTCCTTCTCCTCGTACTCCTTGATGACGTAGTCACCCTTGGCGTCCCGGACGAACAGGTCGTTGCCGCGCCGGTCGTGGCCGACCTTCTCGGCGACAGCCATGAAGACGGGGTGGTCGAGAGGACCGTGCACCTGCTCCTCGTCCCTCTCCTCTTGCGTCTTCTTCTGGAGGAAGAGCAGGGTGGTGAGGATGTTGACGCCCGCACCGACGACGAAGATCTCCACGGGAAGTTCCACGCTGGCCATCACCCAGCACTCGTCGAGGATGTACTTGCGTACCGCCTCGTCGTCGGGGCCAGGGTTGGACAGGATGCCGTTGGGCAGCACGATGCCGATGCGGCCGCCCGGCTTGACCCACTCGACGGCCTTCTGCACGAAGAGCCGCTCGGGCGCCACGGAGACGGCCGGCCTGCCCTTCACCAGCGTGCCGTCCTCGCCTCGGGACCAGCTGTAGGCGATGCTCCGTTCCTTCTCAAAGCCGTCCTCGTCCGTGCGGAACAGTTCGAGCACCGGTCCGGTCACGGGGATGTCGGAGCCGAAGGGCGGGTTGGTGAGCAGGATGTCGACTTCGCCGGGCGCGATGCGGTCGAGGTGCTGGAGGGCGCGCTGCATGCCCCGCAGGTTGCCCATCCGGGGGAAGCCCAGGGAGTCGACCTGGAAGGTGTTGCCCGCGACGTCGGTGAGCATCATCACGCCGAACGCAGCGGCGCGGGTGAGGAAGGGGTCAAAGTCGGTGCCGAAGACACAGGCCTGGGCGTACTCGCCGAGCCGCTTCCGCTTCCTGGTCTCCTGCCGGGCCTTCTCCTGAACGGACAGGTCCTGCTCGTCCTCCGGCATCCACGTGTGCAGGATGTGCAGCAGGGTCTCCCGGAGGAAGCCGCCGGTGCCGCAGCACGGGTCGAGGACGGTCTGACCCTCCTGGGGATTGAGCATCTCGACCATGAGGCGGACCGCACCGGACGGGGTGAAGTACTGGCCGCGGTCGCCGCGCAGGTTGTCCCCGACGAGTTCCTGGTAAGCGGTGCCGAGGGCATCCAGGGACGTGTCGTGCATGCGGTAGGTGGCGAGCTGCTTGACGATGAAGGTGAGGGCACCGTCGGTCAGGGTCAGGCGGTCGTACTCGTCGAACAGCTGCTGGGGAGCGTAGAACTCCTTGACCTCGTCGAACAGCTCCCTTATCCGCTGGGCGACCTCGGCGCTGCCCGCCTCCTCCTCGGCGGCGGCGGCGAGGTCGTCGCTGTCGATGCGGAAGCGCGGCACCTCGGCGCCCTCACGCACCAGCCGCTCGTCGTGCAACTTGGCGAACAGCACGTACAGGAACTGCCAGAACGCTGCGTCCTTGGGCAGACCCTCGTTGCCGTGGATGTAGTTGTGGCAGCGGCGGAAGGCGAACCGCAGCATCCGCTCGTCTGCCCGCCGCATGATCGCGAGGGAGGAGGCATCGCCCTGGGCGTCGAAGCTGGTTGCATCGCCACGCGGCCAGTTCAGCATGGGACGGTACTTCGTTTCGAACAGGGACGAATCGTCGTCCTTGCGGACGAAGTAGAGGTCCTTGTCGTCCGTCCACATCCCGTAGCGGCAGCCGGGTGCCGCCTGCATGAGCTGGCCGAGCTCGTCGATCTGCGCCTTGGCATGGGCGTAGGTGCGGATCTTGGAAACGGTGCGGCTGTCCTTGGGGCGGGGCTTGGTGATGACGACCCGGCGGAGGTTCTCCAGCTCGTGCTTCTTGCCGTGCTCGAAAATCGCGATGCTCGCTCGGCGACGGGTCTTGCGGCCGGCGTCGTTGATCACCGGGATGGAGAAGTCGGCCTCCATGTCGTGCGGGTCGATGCCGTACTGATGAACGAGGGAGCGGGCGATGTGCTGGCGTACCTTCTCGGCCTCGGTGAGCTTCACCACCTTGTCGCCGGTGATGTAGTCGAAGACCTCGTCGTCGGCAAGCTTGCGCGGCCCTGCGGGCGCCTCGCCGGTGTCCTCCTTGGCGGTCTCCCCGGACGTCTCCGGCTTGCGCGGACCCTCCTCCGGCATGTCGAAGCCCAACTGTTCCTCAGCCATCGTGATGAGTGCCCCTCTGTTCCCTCTTGCCGCACGGCACACCGCCCGCCGCCCGATCGACGGCACCGACCAAGACTAGGACAGCCCGGGACCGGTTTCCTTCAGCCCCGTGCCGCCCGGTCTCCCCGCTGCTTCCCCGTCGTGTCCGGCCTCAGCCCTCGGCCGAATAGGGCTCGGTACCCGCATCCAGTTCGTCAGTGGCCCTCAGATCGGCGGCGATGTCGGACAGGGACCCTTCGCCGGGGACATGCCAGTAACGCGTCCCCTGTACCTGCTGATGGTTCCCCATGGCCTCGCCCCGCATCAGACGTGCCAGCGGGGACGGAGCGTACGCCTCGCCGTCCGCCTCCCACACGAGCGGCTTGGTCTTGTGGTTGCGCCATACCGCGCGCCCCCGCCGCGGATCGGCCTTGATCCAGTCCGGCAGTCCGTGACGATCCCGCTTGGTCACCGGACGGAACTCCAAGCGAGTCCCCTCCTCCAGCCGGCCGGCCTCGACGATCAACGGAACCGCCCGTGAGGCCGCACCCGACTTCCCCTGGGCCTGCTCGGTGACCTGGTAGTCGCCGTAGTCGGGAGCCGGCTCGCTCTGAAGCAGACGCTCCCGCAGCCGGCGCGCGACCACCGTCACCCTCTCCGCCGTCCGGGCCGTCGTGACGTACTGGCTCTTGTCGCCGTACGCCGTATCGGCGATCGCGACGAACCAGCCCAGCCCCTGGGCCGTGAGAAGGGGCACCTCGGCAAGGCGCGCGTCCCAGTCGATGTCCTGGTCCTTGGTCTGGCCGCTCTTGCCGCCGACAGCACGCATCTCCAGCGCGTAGTAGACCGCGTGCGCGATGAGCAGATCGGCGTGGCCCGCGGCACTCGCCACTCTGCCGAAGAGGTCGCTGCGCAGTTTCTCCAGGTTCTCGCGCACCTCGCGCAGCAGCCGCACGACACCCCACACGTGGAAGGCGCTGGGGGGACGGCCGAAGAGCTCACGGTAGTTGTTCTTCTCCCAGAGGAGAGAAGGGTCCCGCTTGGCGCGCGCTCCCATTTCGGCCGTGCGGTGCGTCGCGGCGAGTGCGGTGGCCGCTTCCGTCATGGTGCAGCCGGCCGTCCGCGCGGGCTCCGGTTCACCGCGCCTGATGACATAGCTCAGGCCGAGGGAAAGTGCGAAGTCGTCCCGCAGGTCGAACTGAGTCTGATCCCGGGACTTGAAGTCCCGCTCCTGGATGGCGTTCTGCGTGTTCGCCGCGACGGTGACCCGGTCGCCGAACCCCTCCGGGCAGTCCTCCAGAGAGATGAGCCGGACCAGTACGCGGCCCCGGGCCCCGGCGGCAGGGTTTCGCTGGACGGCGTGCGCGATGGCGCTGACCGTCTGCGCTCCGTTGACGACGCTGGCGCCTTCCAGGATGAATCCCGCGCCTGCTCCCGGAACGAACGCCCCCCTGCCCTTCTTCTTCATCCGGTCGCACAGCACCGTGATGCCGTTGCTGAAGTACCAGAAGTGCTGCGGCTCGCCCAGCAGGGTCGCTCTGATCTTGTTGTTGACGTCGGTCGCGTCGAGGGAGTCACGGATGTTGCGGGCGAAGAGATGGCGCTGGTTGCCGTCCCGGTACCAGTCGGCGATCTCCGCGGCGGAAACGGTCCCGTAGAAGGCCTCGTAGGGGACGCTCTCCTTGCCCACCCCTTCCAGCCAGGTCTCCAGGGTGATCTTCCGCTCGCCCTGGTCGCCGAGGATCTCCTGATACAGGTCCCGCAGATTGAGAACCTTGGAGTCGATCATCTCTCGGACCCAGTTGCGCTTGTCGAGACCGTCCTTGAGCTCCGCCTGGATGTTCGGGTGCAGCTCGCTGCCGGTCACGAGAGCCAGAACCAGCGTGACCGTCGCAGGCCCTTCGAGCGCCTTCTCCAGCGCATCCGCATGCGCCTCGATCCGGCTGTTGAACTTGCCGAACTCCAGCGCCATGAGATCGTCGAGGCCACGGAAGAGGGCGCCGAGCTCCCGCTCCCCGAACCCCGCGTTCCCCTTCTCACTCCACTTCCCCTGCACCAGGGTGATGTGGTGACGGTCCCCCCGCTCCTCCACCGCCACGGCGTCGATGCCCCGGTCCGAGTAGTCGTCGATCACCGCGGCGGCGGCCTCCCGGTCGCTCCACCCGGTCTCATGCTTGACCGCGAGGGCGGTGACCGCCCGGCTCAGGAACGCCTTCTCCTCTTCCTCCGGCTTCAGCTTTGCCCGGTCCGTCATGTCGATGAGCGGCCGGAACCGCTCCTTGAGGCTCTTGGTCAAGTGCCGCATGTGAACGGGATTCGACACCGTTCCCCCCAGTTCCAGGTCGAGATACAGGCAGCCCCCGGACGCCCATCTCCGAGCCTATCCCGGCTGGTGACGCTTGTTCCGTCCATTCCAGCGGAACAAGTCGCCCCTCACGTCACCGGGCACAGTGATCAAGCGGAGGCATGCGAAAAGCCGCGCCCCCTCCCGGACGCAGGAGAGGCGCGGCTTTTCGCATGCGGGGACGTGTGCGACGCGAGCCCGCGGGGCATGGCGGGGACGGCGCAGGACACACCGGGTGTGCCGGACCCGCCGGGCGGCTCAGCCGCCGAGCAGTCCGGTCACCTGGCCGACCACGGGGATGCTGTCGACCGACGGGGCCTGCGCCACCGGGCCGGTCAGCGCCTGCGAGGTCAGCGGCTGGAAGTCGGCGAGCTGGGTGCC
>Ga0079224_100013964_pt1 | contig 11205 bp, 12 predicted proteins | sample Stecom2015_FD_80414 | JGI IMG/M metagenome (GOLD analysis project Ga0079224, IMG submission 80414) | Agricultural soil microbial communities from Utah to study Nitrogen management - Steer compost 2015 | ecosystem: Environmental > Terrestrial > Soil > Agricultural land | place: USA: Utah...
CCGGTGGCGTTCACGCTGCATCGTCTCGGGCCGGACTGCGACCTCCATCCCGCGGGCCCGGCGCAGTGGGGCACGCTGATGCGCGGCGACTGGTTCTGGGCTTTCCGCTACATCAACTCGAGCTACCGCCTCGAGCACCCCCACTTTCCGGGCGTGCGGTTCTACCGGCTGCCAGAGGTGCAGCGCGCGCTGCTGCCGTTCTACGAGCAGAAGGGGATGCGGTGGATGTCGTACGGGAAGCTGGTCTACGGCTGGATCGTCGAGAACCAGGCGCCGCACACCAACTGGCACGAAGGCGAGCCGCCGCCACGGCGCGTGACGCCGAGGATCGAACTCTCCTAGATGACAGCGGCCGTCGCCCCTAGGGGGCGACGGCGAGCAGTTCGACTTCGAAGATGATCCAGGCGTTGCCAGGAATCGGGCCGTTGCCCTGCGAGCCGTAGGCGAGCGACGGGGGGATGATCAATCGGCGGATGCCACCGACCTTCATGCCGGGCAGGCCCTGCACCCACCCCTGAATGACGGCGCCGGTCTGGAGGCGTGTCTGGAAGGGGCCGCCCTCGATCCGCGTGCCCTTCGAATCGGTGCCGCTCGGGTCGTAGAGCCACAGCTCGTAGTTGACGGCGATCAACTGACCCGCCTGCAGCGTCTCGCCGGTCCCGACGCGGACGTCGACGATCTGCAACTCAGCCGGCCCCTGCGGCGGCGGCGTCGACGGCCCCGTCGGCGAACTCGACCCACAGGCCGCCACACCAATCGCCAGTCCCACGGCACTCAGCAACCGCAGTGCCCAACTTCTGACTTCTTCCTTCACGTTCTCCCTTCCGTCCCTTCTGCCTTCTGCCCTCTTCCTTCCCCCTTATGACTTCTTCGGCCGCATGTTGGCCGCGAGCACGCGCTTGCGGAGGCGCAGGCTCTTCGGCGTGATCTCCACGAGCTCATCGTCGCTGATGAACTCGAGCGCCTGCTCGAGGTTCAGGCGGCGGGGCGGAATCAGGCGCACGGCTTCGTCGGCGCTCGACGCGCGCATGTTCGTCTGTTTCTTTTCCTTCGTGATGTTGACGTCGAGGTCGTTGTTCCGGCTGTTCTCGCCGACGATCATGCCCTCGTAGACGTCCGTGGCGGGGTCGATGAACATCTCGCCGCGTTCCTGCAGGTTGGCGATCGAGTACGCCGTGGCGACGCCCTTGCGGTCCGACACGAGCGCGCCCGTTGCGCGCGCCGGGATGTCGCCGTGCCATGGCTCCCAGCCGAGGAAGCGGTGGTGCATGATGCCCGTGCCGCGTGTCTCGGTGAGCAGCAGCGACCGGAAGCCGATGAGCCCGCGCGCGGGAATGCGGAATTCGAGACGCGACCGGCCGGAGCCGTGATTGACCATCTTCGTCATCACGCCTTTGCGCTGGCCGATCTGCGCGATCACCACACCCTGATATTCCTCGGCGACGTCGATGACGACTTCTTCGACTGGCTCGACGCGCTGACCGTCGATTTCGCGCGTGACGATCTCGGGGCGCGACACCTGCATCTCGTAGCCTTCGCGGCGCATCATCTCGAGCAGAATCGACAGCTGCAGCTCGCCACGGCCGAGCACCTTGAACTGCTCCGGCGAGTCGGTCGGCTCGACGCGGATCGAGACGTTGCCGACGAGTTCGCGGTCGAGACGGTCCTTGAGCTGACGCGATGTCACGAACTGGCCTTCGCGCCCGGCCATCGGCGACGTGTTGACGCCGAAGATCATCGAGACCGTCGGCTCGTCTACCGCGATCGCCTGCAGCGGCTGCGGGTTCTCGGGCGACGTCACCGTCTCGCCGATCATGATGCCTTCGATGCCCGCGAGGCAGATGATGTCGCCGGCTGCCGCCTCGTTCGTCTCGATGCGCTTCAGCCCTTCGAACGAGTAGAGCTTCGTGACCTTCGTCTGTTCGATGCTGCCATCGAGCTTGCACACGGCAATCTGATCGCCGACCTTCACGCGGCCATTGAAGACGCGGCCGATGGCGAGGCGTCCGAGGTAGTCGCTGGCGTCGAGGTTGGCGACGAGCATCTGGAGCGGCCCCTCGGGATCGCCGGCCGGCGGCGGAATGCGTTCGATGATCGTGTCGAACAGCGGGCGCAGGTCCGTGCCCTTGGTTTCGAGTGTCGGGCTCGCGATGCCGTCGCGCGCGACGGCGTAGAGGATGGGGAAGTCGAGCAGGTCTTCGGTCGCGTCGAGGTCGATGAACAGGTCGTAGACCTCGTTGACGACCGCCTGCGGCCGCGCGTCCTGCCGGTCGATCTTGTTGACGACCACGATGGGCGTGAGGCGGCGGTCGAGGGCCTTGCCGAGGACGAAGCGCGTCTGGGGCAGGGGGCCTTCGGAGGCGTCGACGAGCAGCATGACCCCGTCGACCATCGAGAGCACCCGTTCGACTTCGCCGCCGAAGTCGGCGTGGCCGGGAGTGTCGACGATATTGATGAGGTAGTCGCCGTAGTGAATGGCCGTGTTCTTGGCCAGAATCGTGATGCCGCGCTCCCGTTCGAGCTCGTTGCTGTCCATCGCCCGCTCGACCACGCGTTCGTTGGTCCGGTAGATGCCGCTCTGCTGGAACAGCGCGTCGACGAGAGTGGTCTTCCCGTGGTCGACGTGCGCGATGATGGCGATATTGCGGACCTTGGGGTTGGCTATCTGGGCCGGCCGGCGATTGGGCATCCCCTCAGTCTACAGGGAACCCCCAGGCCGCCGTACAAGGAATCCGCTCAACCTTTCCGGGGCCGCCTACGTCTAGTCAGTGCATGTCTGTAGCTGCCGCGCTCCGACAGGCCCAGCGCGGCCCGAGCAGGGTCGACTGGGTGCCGATGGACGACACCACACTGATCTCGCACGCGGCGGACGGCGACCGCGCGGCGTTCCAGGCGCTCGTCGAGCGCCATCGCCCGATGGTCTACCGGGTCGCCTACCAGTACGCCGGCAACCATCATGACGCCGACGACATCGCGCAGGACGTCTTCATCAAGGTCTATCAGTCGCTCGCGCGCTTCCGGCAGGATGCCCAGTTCACGTCGTGGCTCTATCGCATTGCGATGAACGCCTGCATCGATCACCAGCGGCGTCAGACGCCGCATCTGTCGCGCCGCAGCGGAGACGATCCGGACATCGCGCTCGGGTCGGCCCAGGCGCCAGAACCGGGCCCCGAGGACGTCGCGGCAGGTGCCGAGATTGGCGCCGCGCTCAAAGGCGCAGTGGCCGAACTGCCGCCGCGCCAGCGTGCGATCTTCGTCATGCGGCACTACGAAGGCCTGAAGCTGCACGAGATTGCAGAGGCGCTCGGCTTGCAGGACGGTACCGTGAAGCGGCAACTGCACAGCGCCGTGCATCGCCTGCGCAAGGTGCTCGTCGCGCGGGGAGCGGCGGTCGTATGACCCCCCTCCGTTGCGAAGGCGCCGAACGCACGGCGCTGCTTTTCTATGGCGAGTTGCCGCCCGCCGACGCGGCCGCTGCCGCGGCGCATGCCGAGGCGTGCGATGCCTGCCGTCAGGAACTCGCCGACCTTCACGTCATCGAAGAGGCGCTCGGTGCTCGCCGTGTCGAGGCGCCGGCCGGCAACGACTGGGCCGGGTTCATGGCGCGGCTCGACGACCGCATCGATCAGCTCGAGGCCCTGGGCGCGGGCCCGGCCGCGCGTCCGGCGCGCTGGTGGATGCAGGCCGCAGCCGCCGCGGCGCTGGTCGCCACCGGCGCACTGGCCGGATGGTCCTTTTCGCGCGCGACGGCCGTGCCACCGCCCGAGACGTCGCCTGCCGATATCGCGCTCGAACGCGCCGGCGGCTCTGGCCTCGACCGGGCCCGTGTCCTGCTCGCAGGTCTGGCCGGCAAGCCCGAAGGTGCCGACTGGGGGCTCGAGCGCGAAATGGCGGCGCGCCTGCTGCCCGAGGTCACGCTCCTCCGCCAGGCAGCGGCCGTGCGCGGTCGCGCCGACCTCGACGACATCCTGATGGACGTCGAGACACTGCTGCTCCAGGCGTCCTACGCCGAGCGCGACGATGCCGAGACGCTGTCGCGGCTGCGGCGCATGATCGACCGGCGCGACGTGTTGATGCGCCTGTCGATCGCGTCGGCCGAAACCGACGCCCCCGCCGGCGCGCGACGTGCCGTCCTGACGCGGCCCGGCGCCTGATCAGTTGGTCGAACGCAAGCCATGAACACCACACGCCGCACGCTCGTGACGCTCATCGCCCTGCTGGCCATGCCCGTGGCCGCGCGGGCGCACGAGTGGAGTGTCGCCGCACCTGTACATGCGTTCGGCGGCTGGCGCATCGAGTTCTCGTCGTTCGAGAACATGGGCGACGACAAACTCGATCGCGCGCGGTTGTTGATCTTCGATCGTGACTGGCGCGGCGCCGTGGCCGAACTGCGACGCGTCATGGAGGACCGTCGCGAGCCGCTGCGCGACGAGGCCGCGTTCTGGCTCGCGCACAGTCTGTTCCAGCTCGGCCGTGCATCCGAAGCGCTGGCGGTCATCGCCACGCTCGAGAGCGAGTATCCCCGCAGCCGATGGCTGCTGCCGGCGCAGTCGCTGCGTGTCGAGATTGCGACGCGTATGGGAACGCCCGACATTCTCTGGCGCGTCGCCACGCCGCCGGCTCCGCCGGCACCCCCAGCTCCTCCGCGTGTGACGTCAGCCCCGCGTGCGCCTCGCGCCCCGGCTCCGCCGGCACCCCCCTCGGCACCGTCCCCCCCTCGGGCGCCACGCGCGCCTGAGCCGGGGTCGACCTGGATAATGTCGGGCTCGTCGGGCTTTACGCCGCTCGACGTGCGCATCCAGGCCCTGAGCGGGCTGCTTCTGCGCGATCCCGAGCGTGCCGTCCCCGCACTCCGTGAGATCGTCGTCGAGGCGCCCGAGACGCCGCAGGGACGCCGTGCGTTGTTCGTACTGGGTCTGTCGCCGCACGAGGAGGCGCGTCAGACGGTCGTGCACTTCGCGCACACGGGACCCGAAGCGCTACAGGTCGTGGCCGTCGAGCAGCTCTCGCGCTGGCCGACACAGGATGCGCAGGAGGCGCTGACCGCGGCCTACGCGACGGGGTCGGAACGAGTGAAGGTGCAGGTGCTTCGGTCGCTGGGCGAGTCGGGTGGTACGGTCCGGCTCTACGAACTCGTCGCGTCGGAAGACGATCCAGCGCTCCGCGAGACGGGCATCTACGGCCTGGCGCAGGCGCGCGGTCGCGCAGAACTGGCGCGGCTCTATATGCGGCCGTCGACGCCGCATGCCGATCGTGCCGCGATCATCGAGGCGCTGTTTGCCGCCGGCGGCGATCGCGAGCTCGTGACGATTGCGCGCCGTGAGAAGGACCAGGGGCTGCGCAACGCGGCCATCGCCCGGCTACGGCATTTCACGACCCCCGCCGCGCGCGCGTTCCTGCGCGAGATCGCCCGCTGACCTGCACGGCGCTGCACACGCGTGCGCGCCGCCGCCTCTGGCTCTGTCTGCAACCCCGACACAAAGCCCTGTCCGGTGCCTGAAACCTGAACAGGCCTGCGGTCCGGATCCCCACCGACTCTGCCATTGGCGAGTGGCCGGAAGGTTGCATAGCTGAGCCACGTTCACGAGAGGCCAGTCGAGCGGCCGGGAACCTTGCCGGGTGCTCGTGTACGCAGCTATAGTGCAGACCTTCATGGCACCCGACTACTCGCCGCCGATTCGCACGCAGTCGACTGGACTCGTCGATGTGCTCGACAGGGTCCTCGACAAGGGCCTCGTGATCGCGGGCGACATCAAGATCTCGCTCGCCGAGGTCGAGCTCCTGACGATTCGGATCAGGCTGCTCGTCTGCTCGCTCGACAAGGCGCAGGAGATTGGTCTCGACTGGTGGAAGTACGACCGGGAGTTGTCGCCGGGACAGCAGGGCGCCGAACTCGACGGCGCCGCGTTGCGCCGGCAGATTGCGGCGCTCGAAGAGCGCATCGCCGCGCTCGACGGCGGCAGGAAGACCACGCCTGCCGCACGCCGGCGCTGACGAGTCGACGGCGGGCGCGCCGCGCTGCACACGCTATGGCGGGACACCGCCGGGGAGATGACACGTAATGGCCGTTGAAAGAGCCGCAGGCGGAACCAGTCTGATCGACGTCCTCGATCGCGTTCTCGACAAGGGCATCGTCATTGACGCCTGGGTGCGTGTGTCACTGGTCGGCATCGACCTGATCACGGTCGAGGCCCGCGTGGTCGTGGCCTCGATCGAGACGTATCTGAAGTACTCCGAAGCGGTCGGCCAGCTTGCGCCGGCCTCGCGTCCCACTGAGCTCGGTCCCTCGACGCAGGACATCATGGCGGAGAATGCCGCTCTGCGCGCGGAGCTCGCGGCGTCGAAGACGAAGACCCCCGCGCCGCGCGTGCCCCGCCGCCAGGGATAGGCCATCGCACCGATGGCTGTGCGGGCGGTCTCGACGCCGGGGGGACGCCGGCTGCCTGACGGGCCGACCGCCGCCGAACGCCAGGTTGCGCTGCTCGAGTTCCTGCTCGGCAGTCTCGACCAGGTCGGATCGGCGCGTCGCGTCGTCGACTGGCTGGTCGAGACCGGTGCGTCGCCGCGCGCCGCAGCGCTGCTCGTCGATCACGCCAACCATCAACTGGTCATCATTGCCGAGCGCGGGCTGCCGGGTATCACCGACCTGACGATTGATCTTCGGCAGGAACAGCATCCGTTCGTGCGCGCGCTCTCGTCGCTGGGGCCCGTGTCGCTGGCCCGCGAGCCGCAGTTGCGCCTCGTCCTGGGCGACGGGCGCATGCAGGCCCTGCCGCTGCGCGCGCACCAGGACGGTCAGGCGCTCGGGCTGCTGCTCGTCGCATCGTCCACACGCGCGCTGCCGTCCGCAGTGGCCTGGTCGGCCGACCGCCTTTCGGAGCAGCTCTACCGCATCCGCAGCCGCGAGACGCTCGCCGAGACGCAGTACGGACACGAGCGGCTGCTCCTGTTCAACATCATCAATGCCGTCTCGGATCCCGTGCTGCTGACCGACCTCGAAGGACAGGTCCTCATCGCCAACAGTCTGGCCGAGAAGCTGCTGGTCGCGCCTGACGATGCGAGCGAGGGCTGGCGGCGGGCCGTCGCGCTCAACAGCATGCTGTTCTCGGCGGCGCTGACGGCGAGCACGATCAGCGAGTCCGGCGGACGGCGTGAGCTGCTGCTGGTCGATCCTCTCGAGGGCTCCGACCTCGTCTACGAGTTGCTGAGCACGCTCGTGCATCAGAAGCGTCAGGGGTCGTACGTCGTGTCGGTGCTGCGCGACGTCACGGACCTCGCGCGCGCGAGGGTCGAAATCGACGAGAGCTACCGGACGCTGCGGCTCGCGCAGGCGAAGGTCCGCGAAGAGCGGCATCGTCTCGACCTGATCATCGACTCGGTGGCCGACCCGATTCTCGTGACCGATGCCGACGGCGGCATCGTGCTGCTGAATGCGCCGGCCGAGAAGATGTTCGCCCCGGCGCACGACAGCACCGAGAGCGCGGCGCGGCGCGTGCGGGCCAACGGCGCCAACCTGACCTCGTTCGTCGGCACGCTGCTGGCAAGTGGCACGCAGGACAGGTTCGCAGGTGAACTGACGCTGACCGACCCGGCGACGGGCGCGGTCGTGCCGTTCGAGGCGATTGCCGGCACCATCCTGTCGGACCAGGGCGAGTTGATGTGGGTCGTGACGATCCTGCACGACCTGACCGAGGCGATCGAGAAGGCGCGGCTCTACGAGCAGTTGAAGCGGGCGTCGATCGAGCTCGAGGAGAAGGTGCACGAGGCGACGGCCGAACTGGCCGAGCAGAACGAGCTGCTGCGACGTCAGCACATCGCGCTCGAGCAGGCCTCGTCGCTCAAGTCGCAGTTCCTGGCGAACATGTCGCACGAGTTCCGCACGCCCCTCAACGCCATCCTCGGCTATACGCACATGACGTTGCAGGGCGTCGCCGGCGAGCTGTCGCCGGGGCAGCGGCGCAACCTGACCCGCATCGACTCGAACGCGCGGCACCTGCTGGGGCTGATCAACGACATCCTCGACATCACGCGCATCGAGGCTGGCCGGATGCCGCTGACGATGTCGACGTTCGCCCTGGGCGATCTGATCCGGGAAGTGCTGTTGGAGATGGAGCCGATCATCGCGCGCCGGCCGCAGCTCGAGGTCGTGCTCGACATCAAGCGGTCGCTGCCGCGCCTGCGCACCGACCGCCAGAAGGTCAAGCAGATCGTCCTGAACCTCCTCAGCAACTCCGTGAAGTTCACCGAGGAGGGGGGCATCTACATCCGGGCCGCCTACGACGCGCGCAGCCGTATGGCGCTGGTCACCGTGCGGGATACCGGTATCGGGATTGCTCCAGAGAGCCAGAGCCATGTCTTCGAAGACTTCCGCCAGCTCGACAGTTCGCCGTCTCGTGCCCACGGCGGCACCGGCCTCGGGCTCTCCATCTGCCGGCGCCTGGCACAGATGCTGGATGGCGGTATTACACTCGACAGTCAGGTAGGCGTGGGCTCATCGTTCACGCTCCGAATACCAGTGAAACCGAGACGCCGATGACACGAGATCGCCGAACTGCCCCGCTCATTCTCGTCGTGGAGGACTACGACGATGCGCGGGAGATGTACGTTGAGTACCTGACCTTCACGGGCTTCCGGGTCGAGTCGGCGACCAACGGCGTCGAGGCCATCGAGATGACGCAGCGTCTCAAGCCCGACCTGGTGCTCATGGATCTCGCCCTGCCGAAGCTGGATGGCTGGGAGGCAACGCGGCGACTCAAGTCCGATCGGGCGACGGCGCACATCCCGGTGATTGCCCTCACCGGTCACGCGCTGGCCGGCCACGCCGAACGCGCGCGCGAAGCCGGATGCGATTCGTTCATCACGAAGCCGTGCGTGCCCGACGAACTGGTGTCGGAGATCAACCGCGTGCTCGAGGGACGCCATGCCGCGGGTGCCGCCGACGGCGCCGAGAGTTCATCCGCGGGCAAGCGCCGCAGCCGCCGCTGATTGACGCCGAAGAGAGCCCATACCCATGGCAAAGACGAAAGCAGCGAAGGCCGCGAAGGCCACCAGACGGGCCGTGCCGGCGACATCGAAAGCATCGGCACGGAAACCCACGGTGACGAAGACGGTCGCGAAGGCGCGCGTCGCGAAGAAGCTTCCGGCGAAGAAGGCCCCGGCGAAGAAGGCCGCGGCCAGGACGGTCACCACGCTGGCGAGCGTGCCGCTGCCGCGGCCCACCATTCCTGAACCGGCCACCGACACCAACGGCGCGCAGGGACAGTACGTCTACTGCATCATCCAGTCGGAGGCTCCGCTGACGTTCGGGCCGCTCGGCATCGGCCACGAGCCGGCCGAGGTGCGCACGGTGCACTTCAAGAACCTCGCCGCGGTGGTCTCGGCGACGCCGATGGTCGTACACGACCCGACGCGCGAGAACGTGCTCGCGCATCAGCGCGTCAACGAAACCGTCATGCTGCAGCACACGGTGCTGCCGATGTCGTTCGGCACCGTCTTCAAGACCACCGACGACATCGTCGAGCTGCTGCGGTCGGCGTACGACGCCTTCACCGACGTCCTGCAGAAGATGCGCGACAAGGTCGAGTTCGGCCTCAAGGTGCTGTGGGACCGCGACCAGATCATCCGCGAGATCGAAGAGGAAGACGAGGACATCCGCCGCCTCAAGAACGAGATTTCGTCGCAGAAGGGGTCGACCTACTTCGCGCGCATGCAGTACGGCCGCATGATCGACGCGGCGCTGCAGGCGCGGTCGGAACTGTATGTCGACGATATCTTCAGGAGCCTGCGCGACGTCTCGGTGGCGTCGCGGTCGAACAAGCCGATCGGCGATCGGATGATCATGAACGCGGCGTTTCTCGTGTCGCGCGACCGCGAGCAGGCGTTCGACGCGCGCGTCAAGGAAATCGGTCAGCGCCACGACAAGCTGACGTTCAAGTACACGGGGCCCTGGCCGCCCTACAACTTCGTCAACATCAAGCTGAAGCTCGAGAGAGCCCACTGAGGGTCTCATGTTCCTGCTCGACTCGCTGTTCATCAGCGGCATGAAGTTCGTGTTCGAGAAGATCTCGGCTGTCGCCGACGCCGAGGCGTTCGACGAGAGCGTGCTGCACGAACGCCTGCTTCGGGCGCAGATGGACCTGGAGGCTGGCGAGATGACCGACGAGGACTTCGCCGCGATCGAAGCCGAGGTCTTCGAGCGGCTGCGCGCGATTCATGCCATGAAGGAAGGGCAGCAGTCCACCGCCCAGGACGCCGCCTCCGGTGAGTACAAGGTCACCGGCGTCGAGGCGACGTTCGAGGGAGACGAGCACCGCTGACCCGTGACCGCTCTCTACTGCGTCATCGACACCGAGAAAGCCCCGACACTGCCAGCCGATGGCCTGCCCGGCGCGGCGCCGCCGCGCGCCCTCGCCATTGCCGGCGGGCTGACGGCGATCGTCGCAACCGTTCCCGATGAGGAGTACGCGCCTGAGGCGGTCGAGGCGAAGCTGCGCGACATGGACTGGGTATCGCGCGCGGCCCTTGGACACGAGCGTGTGATCGAAGCGGCCATGCAGGATGCCATCGCCGTGCTGCCGATGAAGCTGCTCACGCTCTTTTCCGGCGATGCGCGCGTGATGACCGACCTCGCCAGGCGGCGTGCGCGTCTCGCCAAGGCTGCGGCGCGTGTCGCGCACTGCCAGGAGTACGGGCTGCGCATCACGGCGCGTTCGGACGAGGCGCCACGCGCGAGCGGGGAGCGGCCCTCGAGCGGTCTGGCGTTTCTCGAACGGAAGAAGCAGGTACGCGATGCGGCGCGTGAGCGTGCCGCCGACCAGGTGATGTTTGCGCGCGAGGCCTGGGAGGCGCTCTCAGGCGCGGCCCGCGACGCCGTGCAGCGCCCGGCAGCCGCTGATGCGGACGAGCGGCCACTGCTCGATGCCGCGTTTCTCGTGGGGCCTGAGGACCGGCAGGCCTTTGCCGTGGCGTCAGAGCGTCTGAGCGAGGCCGCCGAGGCCGCCGGTTGCGTGATGACGCTCACCGGGCCGTGGCCGCCGTATCATTTCGTCCAGGCCTGACATGCCGGCTCCCAAGTCGCGGCGCAAGCCGCCGCCGAAACGCACGCGCGTGCCGCGGCCGACGATTGGCCGCCCACCGTCGACGGCCACCGCTGTGCCGCCGCCTGCAACGTCAGCGCGGCGTACGTCGCTGCCACGTCCACCGGCG
>Ga0079224_100013965_pt1 | contig 11205 bp, 9 predicted proteins | sample Stecom2015_FD_80414 | JGI IMG/M metagenome (GOLD analysis project Ga0079224, IMG submission 80414) | Agricultural soil microbial communities from Utah to study Nitrogen management - Steer compost 2015 | ecosystem: Environmental > Terrestrial > Soil > Agricultural land | place: USA: Utah...
GCGGCGGCGACCATCGGCTTCGAGAAGCTTGCGACGAGCATCGCGACCATCTGCCGCGTGCTCGCGCCGAAGGTCTTGCGCACGCCGATCTCCGGGCGGCGGCGCGCGGCGACGAACGCGGCCATGCCGAGCAGCCCCGTGACGCCGATGGCGAACGCCATCAGCGCGAGCACGCCGAAGGCCTGATTGACGCGCCGGAAGGTCTGATACGCCTGCTCGAAAGCCTCGTCCATGAAGCGGCGGTTGATCGCGACGTTCGGCGCGAGACGCCGCCACAGCGCGTCGATCGACGCGAGCGCGCCGGACACGTCGTCCGGTGCGAGACGGACGACGGTCACGTCCGCAGCCGTGTCGAGCAGGTAAAGGGTCGCCTCTGCGCCCGCGCCTCGATAGGTCAGGCGGCGCGTCTCGACGACACCGACGATCCGCAGCGCTCCGCCGCCCGCGTCCGCCGGATAGTAGGCGAGCCGGCCGACGGCCTCGGTGACCCCGCCGAAGAACTGCTCCGCGAACGCGCGATCGACGACGGCGTTGCGCGGCGAAGGCGCCTCGCCCGGGGCCGGCGCGAGCAGCGGCTCGTCGTCGCCCCGCTCGCGGCTGTACGTGCGGCCGGCCAGGAGCTCGATGCCGAGCACGTCGAAGAAATCGAGCCCGACCGTGCGAACCAGCACCGCGCGCGGCGTCGCCGCCGCATCCTGCGATTCGCTGAGCCGCGTGATCGCGACGAGCCTCTGCCACGGCATGCCGCCCATCGCGCTCACCGCTTCGACCTGCGGCAAGCGCGCGAGCTCCGCCTGCAAGGTCGCGGAGTCGAGCCCCGTCGATGCGACGCGATTCTCGATCAGCAGCAGGCGCGCGTCCTCCGAGCCGAGACCGATGCGCTCGAGCTGCGCGTTCTGCAGCCACGTGATCGTCACGCCGATCAGCAACAGGCTCGCGACCGCGAACTGCGCGCCGACGAGAACGCCCGCGAGCCGCTTCGGCCCGACCCGCGCCTGTGTCGGGCGGACCGAAGCGGCGGCACGGACCCGCGACAGGACGAGCGCCGGATACGCGCCGGCCGCGAGCGTCACGCCGGCGAGCACGCCGGCGAGAAGGATGGCGAGCTCGAAGCCGCCGAGGGCGGCCGCGCGCAGATCGAGGCCCGACAGCCGCTCGAGCACCGGCAGCGCCAGCCGGACGACGACGAGCGCGACGATCAGCGCCGCCGCGCTCGACAACGTCGTCTCGAGCAGATGCTGCTGAACGATCTGCCGGGGCCGCGCGCCGAGCGTCTTGCGCAGCCCCGCGTCGCGCACGCGGTAGACGGCGCGTGCCGTCGCGAGATTCGCGTAGTTCACGCACGCGACGCCGAGCACCAGCACGCCGAGGATCATCAAGGCGTTCGAGACCGAGACGCCGATGTCGCCGGAGAAGAGCTCCGTGTCGACGCTCTTCTTCAGCAGGTCCGGCACATGGATCAGCCCGTAGCGCAAGCTCGACGATTCGATGACCTCGGCGGGCGCGTGGCGCGCGACGAAGGCGTCGAGGCTCGCCGCGAGCGTCTCGCCCGTCAAGCTGCCGTCCGCCCGCAGCAGCAGGTACGTCGTGACGTTCTCGCCGGTCCAGTTGCGCGGCGGTCCGCCGCTCGACTCTCCGCCGCCGCCGACGACGAAGGCCGCCGGCCGCAGCGCCTCGTACGCGTCGTACGACGCGAGCAGCTCGAACGCGAGCGGCGCCGACGGCGCGCGCCCCATGTGCGACGGCTCCGGCACGGCGGAGATCACGCCGGTCACGGTCAGCTCGATGCGATTCTCGAGCAGGACACTGCGGCCGAGCGGATTCGTCCCGCCGAAGAGCCTCTCCGCGAGCGCCTCCGTCAGCACGGCGCTCCGCGGCGCGTCGAGCGCGCGGCGCGCGTCGCCCGCGACGAAACGAAAATCGAAGATCTCGAGGAAGGCGGCGTCCGCAGCGATGCCGCCCGCGCGCACCGCCCGATCCCCCGTCGAGACGCTCGGCAGAAACCCGAAGGTCAGCGGCGCCGCACGCGCGAGCGACTCGATCTGCGGAAAGTCCGTCGCGAGAAGCTCCGCGAGAAATTCCGGCGTGCGGAGGCTCTCGTCCCTGACGAAGCTGCCGCCGAAGAACGTGAAGCTCGACGTGACGACGTACGCGCGCTCGGCATTCGCGAAGCCTCGCTCGGCCCGCTCGAAGAATGCGGCGAACGCGAAGGCCGTGAGAAGGCATACGAGCCCGCCCGCGAGCGCCAGCACGCTCGCCGCGCTCGAAACGGGCGCGCGGCGGAAGTTGCGGACGGCGAGGACGAGATGGTGGCGCAGCATCATGAGCAGCGGTCTCCGACCTGGTGCGATCGGCTGTAGCGCGCGCCGCGGCGCGATCCGTACGACGAAGTCTGCAACACTCTCGGTGCCGCTGCCAGCGCCGCGGACCGCGGGCAGACCCGCACGGCGCGCTCTGCCGCCCCGCGCCCTTGCTGGACAAGGCCGGCGCCGCTGGCATATCAATTGCCTCTTTCCTTTCCCATCACCCTCCGGAGGCAATCCCGATGAAAGGCTACGTCGACGACATCGAAGAGGCGACCGAACGCAACGAGGACTTTCGCCGCGTGCTCTACACCGGCGCCCATCTGCAGCTCGTGCTGATGACGCTGCAGCCGGGCGAGGAGATCGGCGAGGAGGTCCACGAGGACGGCGACCAGTTCTTTCGTTTCGAGGACGGCAAGGGCGAGGTCATGATCGACGGCGTCACTCACGAGGTCGAGGACGATTTCGCGGTGATCGTGCCGGCCGGCGCCCGCCACAACGTCAGGAACACGGGCGACGAGCCGCTGAAGCTCTACACGATCTACAGCCCGCCCGAGCACAAGGACGGCCTGGTCCATCACACCAAGGCCGAGGCCGAAGCGAACGCGCAGCATTTCGACGGCAAGACCACGGAATAGGACGCCGCGCGCTCTGCCCGCCGCCCGCGCGGCCGCGGGCGGCCTTCGCCTTCCCGCAATGCAGTAGATCCTGCCCGGGTCTTGTCTTATCGTTCCGGTAGGAATCGTGCCGGGGCACGCCTTGGCGACTGCGCTATAGCCGTGAAGATCGAGGGGAGCAGAGTGTGACGCCGCGACAATTACCACCGATCCGGAACCTTCTTCCGACTGTCGCCGCAGTCGTCGCGTGCGCGGGCGCGGCAACGGCGCAGGAGGCGGCTCCCCCGGACTTCACCGGCATCTGGACGACCTACACCGGGGCCCAGCAGGGGCGGGCCTCCGGCTTCGGAGGGCCGCGGGCGGGCCTGCCGCTCACCGAGGAGGGACAGCGCCGCGTCGAGGAGTACCGTCAGCTCTCCGGCCCGGAGCGGCTGAATGCGGCCGCGCACTGCGCGAGCTACGGCGTGCCGGCGATGATGACCCTGCCGGGGTCCTACCCGATCGAGTTCATCCAGAAGCCGGATCAGCTCACGATCATCTTCGAGGTCGGGAACGAGACGCGCCGCATCTATATCGGCGAGCGCCAGCTCCCGCCCGAGCAGCGGATCCCGAGCCGCGCGGGCTACTCGGAGGGCCGCTGGGAGGGCGACGTGCTCGTCGTCAGGACCACGGACCTGCTGGACGCGCAGGATCAGGCCTCGAACCCGTACAGCGAGGAGGCGACGATCGAGGAGCGCTTCTCGCTCGACGAGGACGCGAACGGCACGAAGGTCCTGACGTATCAGGCGACGATCATCGACCCGATCTACTACACGGCGCCCGTCACGGTCGAACGGAAATACGAGCCCTACGACGGGTTCATTCTTCCGTACAGCTGCCAGGACGAGCTGTGGTACGAGCTGCTCGAGATGCGGCGCGAGCAACTGGAGGCCGGCCAGCCGATCGACGCGCGCATGAGCGACGTCTACAAGGCCCGCGAAGCGAAGGAATAGATTCGACTCCGGGACCATCCGGACGATGCGAACGGGCCGGGCAGGCGCCGCTCGCGTGAGACGAGGAGACGACATTATGTCCAACGTGCTGAGAAAATTCGCCGTCATCGCGGCGGTTCCTGTGCTCCTGGCCCTGAGCTTCGCCGCGTCGGCGCATCATTCGGCCGCGCAATTCGACTTCAGCCGGCGCGTGACCATCGAAGGCATCGTGAAGGAGTGGAACGTCGTGAACCCCCACACGTCCGCGGTCGTCGAGATCACCGACGACGAGCGAGGCACTCGCGACGCGGAATACGAGGGCCACAGCGCGAGCCACTTCTATCGCGCCGGCTACACGCGCGGCATGGTGAAGCCGGGCGACAAGATCGCGATCCTGATCGCGCCCCGCCACGACGGCGAGGATGGCGGCTTCATCCAGGCGTTCACCGTGAACGGCAAGACGGTCGGCTTCGGCAACCTGTCGCCCGAGACGGGGCGGCGCCTCGAGAGCGCGGCGGACTGATCGGCGCCGGTCACGCAGCCCCCTTCGGCCCCCGCCCGTCGGGGGCTCCTGCCCGCCGGGGATCGATCCCCGCGCCGCCCCCGTCAGCGTTCGCGACGGCGCTCGCCGCGCTCCTCACCGCCGCGGCGGCGCTCTCGGGCTGCAGCGAGCCGGACGCCGTCCCGACGCTGAGCTGGTACATCAATCCCGACAACGGCACGCAGGCCAGGCTCGCGGAAGCGTGCACGCGCGAGGCGGGCGGACGTTACCGCATCCGCACGGCGCTGCTGCCGCGCGACTCGACGGGCCAGCGCGAGCAGCTCGTCCGCCGGCTCGCCGCGCACGACGCCGGCGTCGACATCATGAGCCTCGACGTCCCGTACCTCGCCGAGTTCGCGAACGCCGGCTTCATCCGCAGGTTCACCGAAACCGAGCGCGAGGCGCTCACCCGCGGCATGCTCGATGCGCCTGTCGCGAGCGCGGTCTGGGACGCGAGCCTCTACGGCGTCCCATTCAACGCGAACACGCAGCTGCTGTGGGTCCGCAGGAGCGTGGCGCGCGAGGCGGGGCTCGACCTCGGCCGCCGCTTGACGTGGGACGAGGTCATCGACGCGGCGGAGCGGACGGGCACGACCGTGCAGGTGCAGGCGCGCCGCTACGAGGGCTATACGGTCCTGATCAACTCGCTCGTCGCGTCCGCCGGCGGCGCGATCCTCGAGAACCCCGAGGCCGGCAAGGACGCGGTGCCCGCGATCGACTCCGCGGCCGGCCGCGCCGCGGCGCGCATCATCTCGAGGCTCGCCCGATCGCCGGCGGCGCCCGCCGCGCTCGGCAACGCGGACGAAGGCGTCACGCAGGCCGGCTTCAGATCCCCGGGCGGCGGCTTCATGACGAACTGGCCGTTCGTCTACACGGCCGAGGACGGTAACCCGATCCAGCAGGATTTCGGCTGGTCGCGCTGGCCCGCGGTCGATCCGGGCAGGCCGAGCGCGCCGCCGCTCGGCGGCATCCACCTCGCGATCGGCGCGTTCACCGAGCACGCGGAGCTCGCCGTCGAGGCGGTGGCGTGCCTTGCGTCGCCCGAGAGCCAGAAGGCGTACATGCTCGGCGAGGGGCTGCTCGCGACCTTCGAGTCCGTCTACGACGACCCCGAGATCCGGCAGGCGTTCCCGATGGCCGACCTGCTGCGCGAGTCCCTCGACGAGGCGGCCCCTCGCCCGATCACGCCGTACTATCCGGACATCACCGCCGTGATCCAGCGCACGTGGCACCCGCCCGCGTCCGTCAGCGAGGCGACGCCGGCGGAAACGGCGCGCCTGATCGTCGAGGTGCTGCACGACCGGACGCTGCTCTGAGCGGCGCCGGCCCCGCACTCGGCTTGGAGCCCGGCGCGTCGCCGTCCGCGGCTCCGTCAAGAGCGGAGTGCAAACATGACCAATGCGATCGCCGACGCGGCGAGCACACCCGACGTCGCCTTCGGAACGATGGCCCGCACGCTGCGTCCGCCGACGCTGCCGAGCAGAGCGCCGAAGCCGAGCCATGCGCCGCCGGTGACGATCACGAGGAGCGAGAAGGCTGCGAGATGAAGCCAGCCGGGCCCGGTCGCGAAAGGCACGACCACGAACGCGAGCACGAGACCCTTCGGGTTCAGCAGTGTCGCCGTGAATGCGTGCTGCCAGCGCACGTCCGCAGCTTCCGTTCCCGTCGGCGCCCGCCACAGCCTCGCCGCCAGGATCGCGAGATAAACGGCGGCGAACAGACTCAGCCACGTTCTGCTGCCGTCCGGCAACAACGAGCCGAGCAAGGCGCCGAACGTGACGACCGTGATCAGGTACGCGGCGAGCACCGCGATCAGGACGTGCAGCGAGCGGACGACGCCCGCCGAAGCTCCGGCGGCCGTGAGAAGCGCGTTGGTCGGGCCGGGCGCGCCGAGGAGCGCCGCCGCGGCCGCGGCGAAGAGATGGGGTTCTTCCATTTGCGTGTCCGGGCGCAGCGGAAGCGCTCAGTCCCCGCTCGGGCGCTGCCGGGTCAGATAAGCCGTGAGCGCTTCGAGATCGTCATCGCTGACCTCGGTCGGGCGGAATCCCGGCATGGACCTCAAGCCTTCGCGGACGACGGCCGCGACGTGCTCGGGCGCGAGATCCGTGCGCGCCTCGAGCGCGGCGGGCAGCTCCCCCCGATAGCGCGCTTCGAGCGCCTGCGTGCCCGGCATCGGCGGCAGGAAGCGGGGACCGAAGATCTCGTCCGGGATCTCGCCGTGACACGCCGCGCAGCGCTGATCGAACACCTCCTGGCCGCGCCTCTCGAGCGGATCGCCCGGCACGTCGGCGCGCTCGGGCGGCAGCGCCGACCACGCGGAGTCGGCCGAGGACGCCGGGTCCGCCGACACGGCCGCGGCGCCGAGCAGGCTCGCGGGCGCGAGCACGGCGAGCGCAAGCCGCGATAGGAAAGCGGCCGTCGAGTTTGCGCGGCCCGCGCTCATGCCCGCGCCCCGCGCAGGTGCCGCGGCCAGATGCCGTATCGCCCCGCCGAGAGGATGCCGTTCGGGTCGAGCGCATCCTTCAGCGTCTCGTTGAGCCGCATCAGCGCGTGGTCGTTATACGAGTAGGTCGCCATCAGCTCGTCCATGAACGCGGCGTGCGCGCGGTAGATGCCCCAGCCGCGCTCGCCGGAGACCTCGATGAGCCGCGCGTAGAGCGCGCGGGCCCGCGCGTTCTCGTCCGGGTCGAGCGTGAGGCTGACGCCCTGGAACATGATGAACGCGCGCGTGTGGTAGCTCATCGCGAAACCGAGCGACAGCGGGACGCCCGCGTCGCGGTACTCGCGCAGATACACCTTGTGCGCCTCGAGCAAGGCTTCGCCCGAGTGCGGCAGCATCGGCGACGCGTCGAGATGCCCCGTGCTGCCCTGCTGGCTCGAGAACACGTTCAGGCTCGGGATGCCGAACGACCCGGGATCGCCGAGCCGGCGGATCTGGTCGTCCGTGAGCGGGAAGCGGATCACGTCGCCGTCCTCGAGCTCGATGCCTTCGAGGCCCGCGAGACGCTCCTTCACGTGCGCCCATTGCGCCTGCATGACGTTCATCGGCCCGTAGAAGCGCAGCTCCGTCTCCCAGAAGTGCGTGCCGAGCGACGCGGCGTAGCGGTCCCACTCCTCCGCCGAGCCGCCGTTCGGCCGATCGAGCAGCGCGGACTTCTCGGCATCCATCGGGCTCGTGAACACGGGGCTGTTGAGCGTATACAGGCAGTTCACGATGCCGAGGTACGAGAGGTGCGCGAGCGTGCGGACCAGCGGAATGATGTCGTCGTGCCGCCGCGCGCGGATCCGGCCGGTGATCGAGGCCTCGGGCTCCGGCATCAGCCAGAAGCCCATCTTCGTCACGATGCCGAAGTTCGATTGCGCGAACAGACCGTCGGCGAGCGGCCCCGCGCCGTACGGGAAGGCCTGCCAGTTCGGCCCCGCGTTCGGCAGCGCGCCCATGCCCGTCCGCACGACGTCGCCGTTCGCGAGCACGACCTCCATGCCGCAGTGCGCGCCGAAGTGATCGCGGTACGGCAGCGGCGTGCGTCCCGCGCCGCGCTCGAGGGCGTTGCCGATGAGGCTGCCCCAGCCGGGATCGGCGCAGTCGATCCAGAGCCGCAGGCCGCGCTCGCGGATGTGGCGGTAGAGATCGAAGTAGCTGACGCCGGGCTCGACGAGCGCGTACGCGAGATCCTCGTTGACCTCGATGATCTGGTTCATGCGCTTCAGGTCGAGCACGACGCTGCCGGAGTAGACGGGCGCCGAGCCGCCGTAGGCGAGGTTGCGGCCGGTCGAGATCGTGTAGAGGGGAATGGAGTAGCGGCTCGCGATCCGGACGATCGCCTGGACCTGCTCGACGGTCGCCGGCGCGACGGCCGCCGACGCGCGCTTCTCGTCCGGCTCGCCGCGCAACGGCGAGTATGCGTCGCGGTACGTGTCCATCGTGTCGTCGTCCGTGAACACCCACTCGGCGCCGACGACGTCCGCGAACTGCGCGAGCGCGGTCTCGAAGTCGGCTGGGCTGACACCCGGCGGCGTGGCCATCTGCTTCTCCCCCTTGAACTTTCGCTCCGGCGCACTGAGCAGCCGCTCGAGCGAGCCCTCGATGCTATTAGGCGGCCGGCTGGACCTCAAGCGCGCTCGTAACCCGGGCGAGGTCGGCTTCGGCACTTCCGCGGTTCGGCGTTCGGCTCTCGCGTTCGGCTCTCGGCCGCGGGGGCGCGCCTTCGATGTGCGCTTTCGGCGGCACGCGGGAAGAACATCCTGTCGCTCGGCGGCGGCCATCCCTGGCCGCCGAACGGCCGCCGAAAGCGCACATCGAAGACACGCCCCCGCTACGGGATGCGCGACGTTCGGGGATGGGCGACGTTGGCGGATGCGCAGGGAAGACGCGGCCCCGACTGGGGCCGTGAGCTTGCTGCCGCTGCTTCGCTTGAGCGGTTGGGCGCGCCGCTGCGGCGAGCGCCGGACGAGGACACTACCGGCAGCCCCGCTGGGGGCCGCTGACAAGGGGGCGTCGACAGGCATAGGATCGGCTGACTGTCCCGGGCCTTTTCACCTTCCCATCCAATCTGGAGAGCTCGGATGATCACGAACCCTCGATCGGGCACGAACGTGCACGAGATTGCCGACGGCATCTACCGGATCAACACGCCCGTCGCGCTGTCCGGAGCCGGCACGTTCAACTTCAATCAGTACCTGATTCACGACGATCGGCCGCTGCTCTTTCACACGGGGCCGCGGCGGCTGTTCCCGCTCGTTCGCGAGGCGATCGAAAGCGTGCTGCCGGTGCAGGATCTCGAATTCGTCGCGGTCTCGCACTTCGAAGCGGACGAGTGCGGCGCGCTGAACGAGCTGCTCGAAGCCGCCCCTCGGGCCGTGCCGGTCGCGAGCCGGGTCGGCGCGATGGTGTCGCTCGCGGATTTCGCCGACCGCCCGCCTCGTGCGCTCGCCGACGGTGAGACGCTCTCGCTCGGCCGCCACAGCCTGAGCTGGATCGATACGCCGCACGTGCCGCACGGCTGGGACTGCGGGCTGATGATGGACGCGGCCACGGGAACGTTCCTGTGCGGGGATCTTTTCACGCAGGGCGGCCCGGGCGACGTGCCGCTCACCGAGTCCGACATCCTCGGTCCGAGCGAAGCGTTCCGGAAGCCGATGGATTACTTCGCGCACGCGCCGGAGACCCGGGCGATCCTCGAGCGCCTCGCGCGCCTTGCGCCGACGACGCTCGCGTGCATGCACGGCAGCGCGTGGCGCGGCGACGGCGCCGCGCTGATCCGTGCGCTCGCGGATAGGCTCGGCTGAAGCCCGCGCGGCATCGTTCAGGATACCGCCGCCCGGCAGCGGCGCGCCGGCGACTTCCCCCGGCCCGCTGCTAGAATTTCTCGATGGCCGCGCAGCCCGAAGCACGCACGCGCCCGCGGCTCCCCGGCCCGCGCGCGCTGCGGCGCGCGCACGCGGAGCGGCGGCTCGGCTGGTCCCTGTGCGCACCCGCGTTCGGCGTGATGCTCGCCGTCACGGCCTATCCGATGCTGCACGCGCTGTGGCTTTCGCTGCAGAGCTATCGGATCACGGACCCGGACTCGCGGCGGTTCGTCGGCCTCGACAATTACGCGCTGATCCTGACGGACTCGATCTGGTGGCAGAGCGTCGGCGTCACGCTGCTGATCACGGCCGTCACGGTCACCGCCGAGCTCGTGCTCGGCTTTGCGCTCGCGCTCCTCATGCATCGGACCGTCCGCGGGCGAAGCATCGTGCGCACCGCGATCCTCATCCCGTACGGGATCGTCACGGTCGTCTCCGCGTATGCGTGGCTGTACGCATTCCGGGCCGATTCGGGCTTCGTGCCGGCGTGGCTCGGTCTTGCGAATTACGACTTTTTCTCGCAGTTCGGCTCCTCGATCCTCGTGATCTGCCTGTCGGAGATCTGGAAGACGACGCCGTTCGTCTCGCTGCTGCTGCTCGCCGGGCTCGCGCAGATCCCGGAGGAGCTTCACGAGGCCGCGAAGGTCGACGGCGCGACGGCCGCGCAGCGGATCCTCAGGGTCACGATCCCGAACATGCGCGGGGCGATCATGGTCGCGGCGCTCTTTCGCACGCTCGACGCGTACCGCATCTTCGATAATGTCTTCGTGATGACGGGCGGCGCGCACGGCACGGAGACGGTCGCGTTCCTCGCGTATCGGCAGATCGTCAGCCGCACGGCGATCGGGCTCGGCGCGGCGGTGTCCGTGCTGCTGTTCCTGACCGTCGTGCTGATCGCGTTCGTCTTCATCAAGGTGCTCGGGACGGATCTCGTGCGGGGGGAGAGGCGGTGACATCCTTGCGCGGGAAAATGGTGTCAGACACCTTTTCTCGGCGGTCCTTGTCCGACGCCGTTCTCGCGGGCGCGGTCGTGGTCTACACGCTGTTCCCGATCGTGTGGATCCTGATGCTGTCGCTGAAGGCGGACGCCGGGACGCCGGGATTCATCCCCCGCGATTTCACGCTGCGCAACTACGCCGCGGTGTTCGACTCGCGGCTCTTCCTCAGCGCGCTACGCAACTCGATCGGCATCTCGCTGATCGCCACCGTGCTGTCCGTCACGCTCGCGACGCTCGCCGCATACGCGATAGCGCGGCTGCGCTTCGCCGGCAAGCGCCTCCTGCTCGGCACGGCGCTCGCGGTCGCGATGTTCCCGACGATCTCGCTGGTGCCCCCGCTGTTCGAGCTGTGGCGCTCGCTCGGCCTCTACGACACGTGGATCGGGCTCGTCATTCCGTACATGTCGTTCACGCTGCCGCTGTCGA
>Ga0079224_100013966_pt1 | contig 11204 bp, 7 predicted proteins | sample Stecom2015_FD_80414 | JGI IMG/M metagenome (GOLD analysis project Ga0079224, IMG submission 80414) | Agricultural soil microbial communities from Utah to study Nitrogen management - Steer compost 2015 | ecosystem: Environmental > Terrestrial > Soil > Agricultural land | place: USA: Utah...
ATCTATTTTTTTCTCAGCGATGTGAATGCTGTCTAATTCGAGGCTATGAAGACGGTACACATCCTTTATATGTCGCAACCAGTTGTCGATTAGCCCGAACTGCTTATTGGACATCGCAGCTGCGACTCCCCCGCATCCGTAATGCCCACATACGATTAGGTACTTGACTTGCAAGACGTTAACAGCATAATCGAGGACGCTTAACATATTCATATCGCTATTAACAACGACGTTGGCAATATTTCGGTGGACAAAAATCTCGCCGGGTTTGGTATTCGTAATCTGATTGGCAGGAACGCGACTATCAGAACAACCTATCCATAGTACGGGCGGCTTCTGCCCTTTGGATAACCGATCGAAAAACTCCGGATCTTCTGCCAGCGCGTTTTTCACGAATTCTTTATTATTTTCTAATAGGCCATCGTAGGTGATTTCATTATTTATTGAACACATATCTTAATTTTTTTTTGGGTTTTGGATTTTGTTGTTTATCGTTTATGTCTAGTAACTGAACTTGCTTTCCCTTATTGATATAGAGTGTTTCATATTCTTTAATAATCAGAATCACGTCTTTATCGATAAATTTGCTTTGCCTTCCATCTATTATAATCTCATTACACTTTTTGGGAATGTTTTGTAAGGAGAAACGAATGGCTGGTTTATTGAGAAATGAAACCTCCTCTGAAAGTTTAAGTGTGACCCGTTGTTGAGACTCATCTTCGTAAACGCCGTAATCGAACGAGTTTTTCATGTTTGTTTTCAAAACATAAAGAACCGAGACGACAATTCCAATACCAACACCAGTTAACAGATCGGTAAAGACGATGGCAATAACAGTGAACACAAAAGGAATAAACTGATCGGATCCCCGACGGAAAGTTTCAACGAAAACAGCAGGCTTGGCTAATTTATAACCCGTCACTAAAAGGATGGCTGCTAGTGAAGACAATGGAATAAGATTAATGATAGTTGGGATTGATACCACCGCCAATAACATCCAGATACCATGTAGAATCGCACTTTGTCGTGTCCTTCCACCGGAATTAACGTTTGCAGATGAGCGGACGATAACAGACGTCAATGGCAATCCACCCAACATTCCGCTGGTCATATTACCTATACCCTGGGCCAGTAACTCCCGGTTAGTATTAGTCGTTCGGCGCAGCGGGTCAATCTTGTCGACAGCCTCAATACTTAACAAAGTTTCAATACTTGCGATAATAGCGATCGTAAAAGCGACAATCCAAACCTCACGATTGAGTATCTGAGAAAAATCCGGAAACATAAATAGATTTCCGAAGTCGCTTAGCGAAGCCACGACTGGGATCTTAACCAGCTGACTTTCAGGAATAGCCAAGCCCGTACCTTTGAAAAGAAGATATGCACCCACTCCGAAGATAACCACCATTAGTGGAGCGGGAATGACGTTTAACCGCTTTACATTGGGCCAATAAATAAGGAGTAATATTGAGCTGCCACAAATGATGAAGGCTCCAGCATTAATAGAAGCCAATGCACCTGCCATGTCTGAAAAGCTAAAGTTTGTAATTCCTAATCCGTAGGGTATTTGCTGTAAAATGATGGTTATACCAATTGCAGCAAGCATTCCTATAATTACTGAGGAAGGAAAATAGCTTCCAATGTTGCCGGCTTTGGCCAGGGAAAGAATTAATTGAAGTGCACCGGCAATAACAACTGCTAATAGAAAAATATCATAAGCGCCTAAGACCTGAATCGCTCCTAAGACGATAACCGTCAAACCAGCGGCAGGTCCGCTTACACTTAATGAGGAGTTACTGATGGAGGCAACAACAATACCTCCGATTATACCTGTTAATATTCCGGCGAATAAGGGAGCCCCAGACGCCATTGCGATGCCCAAACAAAGTGGTAATGCTACTAAAAAGACCACAATACTTGCTGGCACATCATATTTTAAGTCGCGTATTGATAGTTTCAAAAACGCAGACATACGTGTTCCATTCATTGTTTAAATGTGAATTTTTTGATTAAACTGTTAATTTTTAAGAAAAAAAGGACAAAAATGCACATACGTCTTGTGGAAGACGGCACATAGTTAGTCCGGGGAAAGAGATATTAGCAGTTAGGAGGCGGTGTAGGTACTGAAGGAAAGAAGGCAATGATATCCCTCGCATTTTTCAAAGAAAATGATTGTTGGGTAGCGATGGTAAACGGACTATTGAACCGTAAAAGAAAATTATTGAAGACAATTCCTTTTTCGACCACGTCTAAAGAGCCTTGAGACTTACCTTCTAACTCCAATTGCATGATAACTTCGATAATTCGTTCATTATCACTGAAGTTTATGTAGATAGGTGCAGTTGCGATCACCATTTTTGCGAAAAAGATCGCAAAAAACAGCCAACTTGAGAACTTTACACCTAATTTGTTATACATTTTGTATTATTTGACTATTGTCGCCAACAAATATATAAAAACATGTTTATTTGCAATACAAAACTGAAAAAAAATATTAGAAAAAACTCAATTCCAAAGAAATGCCTACCAAAAACATATTAAGAATAGATTTGTTTATTCATAATTGCGATAAGTAAATAAAAAAACATGAAAAATGTAAGCTCATATGCCGCGCAAGCTGCGGATAAGCCACTTGGCCCTTTTAAAATTGATCGCCGGGAGCCCGGTGCAGAAGATGTGGAAATCAAAATTCTATATTGTGGTGTGTGTCACTCAGACATCCACACCGCCAGAAACGAATGGGGCGGAACGCGCTACCCGGTGGTGCCCGGTCACGAGATTGTCGGCACAGTGACGCGCGTGGGCGAAAACGTAAGTCGCTTTAAGATTGGTGACACCGTAGGTGTAGGTTGTTTTGTGGACTCCTGCGGTCATTGCCGTAATTGCCAAGAACATAACGAACAATATTGCGAAAACGGCAGCTCGCAAACCTACAATTCGCTACTTCAGGATAAGAGAACAATTACTTATGGCGGATATTCCAGTCATATCGTAGTAACAGAGAAATTTGTGTTGAGCATTTCGGATAAATTACCCTTAGAGAAAGTCGCTCCACGTTTATGTGCCGGTATCACTACCTATTCCCCTTTAAAACATTGGAATGTGAAAAGAGGCGATAAGTTGGCCGTCGTTGGTTTGGGAGGATTGGGACATATGGCTGTCAAACTAGCCGCCTCTATGGGTGCCGAAGTAACTGTATTAAGCCGATCAAAAGGAAAACAAAAAGACGCTCAGCGACTTGGTGCTCATCATTTTGAGATCACAACGGATGAGAACAACATGAAAAAGATGGCAAGTACCTTTGACTTTATCATCAACACCGTTTCTGCGGAACATGACTACAACGAGTATCTTAAGTTGCTGAGAACAAATGGCGTGATGGTATTACTAGGTGTACCGCCAAAACCATCCGATGTACAAGCTCACTATCTGATAGGTGGCCGCAGAAGTCTGGTTGGCTCACTAGTGGGTGGAATAAAAGAAACGCAGGAAATGCTTGATTATTGCGCAGAGCACAATATCACATCAGACGTGGAGATGATTACGATTGATCAGATTAATGAGGCTTATGAAAGAACGCTTGCCGGCGATGTTCATTACCGCTTTGTTATTGATATGGCTTCTTTAAATTAATCTTTGAATTAAATCATCTAATATTCTATCTTTGCGAACCGTCCCCGTAGTTCAATGGATAGAATGTTAGATTCCGGTTCTAATGATATGAGTTCGAATCTCGTCGGGGACACCAAAAGCCGCTTTTTCCAAAGCGGCTTTTTTACTGCCAGCTAATCTCCACCACCCATAAAATTCTACTCAGTAAATATTTTTTGAAGTAGCAGTCAACACTATTGATAATTTCACACAAATCCATTATAATTGTAACAACAATGTAACCTAACTACGCATGTTTTAACGTGTACGTAAACGGGAAGAAGAATAAAACACTGGCCTGGGCACATTCTATTAAAGACGTAAATTAACTAAACTAGCATTATGATGAAATTAAAACTACTCTTGGGCTCGCTACTCATTTTATTTTGTTTGACTCCACCTCTATATGCGCAAAAATCTGTCGTCCGGGGAGTGGTTAGAGACTCCGAGACACGAGAAGTCCTCCCCTATGTTACCGTCGTTTCTACCAGCAAATCTGTCCAAACAGATAATCAAGGTCGGTTTGAAGTAGAAGGCGATTTGGGATCACCTGTTAGATTTTCTTTTGTTGGTTACGAGACCTTGCAACTTCCTTTATCAGATCGGCTAAAGGAAGTCTTGTTAACAAGGCAAGAGTCTGAACTAGATGAAGTTGTAGTAATAGGTTATGGACAAGTAGCAAGACGGGATTTGACAGGATCTGTAGGAACGGTATCGATGGAAAATCTGGAAAAAGCTCCAGTATCGTCATTTGAAGAGGGATTAGCCGGCCGTGTTGCGGGTGTGGCAGTTTCTGCTACAGATGGCCAACCTGGACAGGGGATGAACATCATTATTCGCGGTGCGAATTCACTTACACAAAGCAATGCGCCTTTATATGTAATCGATGGATTTCCTATAGAAGATCCGGACAACGGTGCGATTAACCCCGACGATATCGCCTCTATTAATATTTTAAAAGATGCTTCAGCGACTGCAATCTATGGATCTCGTGGGGCAAACGGGGTAGTTATAATTGAAACCAAAAAAGGAAAAGTTGGAGCTCCGGTGATTAACTTCAATAATACTATTGGCTTTCAGTCCGTTCAGAAGACCATTCCTGTAATGAGCCCGTACGAATTTGTAAAATATCAACGAGAACTTTCCCGGGCAGGTTATACAGCATATACTCGCGCCGAACTAGATCCCTCCGAAGCTGGATTCGACCCAAGGGGACTCAAACTGGACGACTTTAAGAATATACAAGGCATAGATTGGCAAGATGCTGTTTTTCGCAATACACTTAATCGAATCCATTCGTTAGCTGTTCGTGGGGGAACAGCTCAAACTCGTTACTCTGTTTCAGGATCAGCTTATGGACAAGACGGAATCCTGTTGAATTCTGGTTACGACCGTTACCAAGGACGCGTTAATGTAGACCAATCACTAGGCAAAAAGCTAAAGATAGGGATCAACGCCAATATGAGTAAGCGTACGACTTATGGCACCAACGTGGCAGATGGAGAGGGTTCATCTTTTACTACATACTTGTTGGCTCGAGTGTGGGGATATAGGCCTGCGACCGGCAATCTTGATGTGAACTTATTGGAAGAAGATTTGGATGAAGAGGCTCTTAACCAGTTTGATGCGCGATTCAATCCTGTCGTATCTAGTGAAAATTCTTATCAGAAAAATTTCATCACAGATTTCTTGACTAATGTATATGCAGAATATAGTTTCACTCCGGAACTAAAATTTCGTACCACAGGATCTGTAAGCAGACGCGATTCCAGAAGGGAAGTATTTTTTAACTCGAAAACCCCTCAGGGCAGCCTGAATAGCTATTTTAATACACGTGCTATTAATGCTCAGGTGGGTTTTGACGAGAGAATCACGCTTTCTAACGAGAACACGTTAACATACAACAAAGAGTTTAACGAATCTCACAGTTTATCTGTCATGGGGGGATTATCTTTTCAGGAGTCAGATTATAACACCTACGGCTTTTCAAGCCAGCAGATTCCCAATGAGAACCTTGGTATGAGTGGTATTGATCAAGGTATTCCCTACACCACTTCGGCAAGAATTGCTGAGTACTCGATGCTCTCTGGATTTACCCGGGTAAATTATAATTTCAAATCTAAGTATCTGTTGACAGCGACTGTCAGAGCTGACGGGTCTTCCAAGTTTTCTAAAACAAATCGTTGGGCGTATTTTCCTTCTTTAGCAGCTGCGTGGAATATTTCTGAGGAATCATGGATAAAGCCTATTACGGTTATCTCGGATGCTAAATTTCGCGCCAGTTACGGACAGACTGGAAATAACCGCGTTGGCGAATACGTTCGTTTTCCAAGTTTGACTCAACCGTTTAGTGCCTCGTACTCTTGGAACAATGCTACTCCATTATTAGGAGCTATTGTCGCGGACTTAGGAAATGAAGACCTAAGGTGGGAAACGACCGAGCAAGTGGATTTCGGACTTGATGTTAGTTTTTTCAATAACCGAGTCTCTGCTACGGTCGACCTATATCGTAAAAACACGCGTGATCTGCTCTTGCAAGCGCAATTGCCTACCTCAACTGGTTTCAGTTCGGCAATGAAGAATATCGGTAGTGTTAGAAACGAAGGTTTGGAAATTTCGTTGTTCGTCAATAATATCAAAAACGACAATTTCTCATGGGCTTCTGCTTTCAACATTAGCTTTAACCGGAACAAAATCTTGAGTCTAACCGAAGGACAAGACAAACTATTTATCACACCTTCATTTGAATCTCAATACAACGCTAATCCGCTTTATATCTCCGAAATTGGAAGACCGGCAGGTATGTTCTACGGGTATATCTGGGATGGGGTTTATAATTATGATAGTTTTGATAACCCTTCAGAAGGCGTATACTTACTTAGGAGTTCGGAACCCGACAATGGCATGGGTCGTTCAAATATTCAACCAGGTGATATTAAATACCGTGACCTGAACAACGATGGCATCGTAGATCCGCATGACCTGACAATACTAGGCCGTGGATTGCCGCTTCATGCAGGAGGTTTCAATAATGATTTCACTTACAAGAATTTTTCACTTAATGTCTTCTTTCAATGGTCATACGGCAATGACCTTTATAATGCCAACAGATTGATGTATGAAGGTAACGGTAACATCAGAACCAATATGAATCAATATGCAAGTTACGTTGATCGCTGGTCTCCAGAAAATCCAAATAGTACGCTTTTTCGCACACGTGGGCAAGGCGTAACTGGTTACCACTCGAACCGTGTTCTGGAAGACGGTTCGTATCTCCGGTTGAAAACTGTTTCTCTAGGTTACGATGTTCCTACACGTTTCATCCGGTCATTACATATGAACAAACTTAATATCAGTCTTGCCTCACAGAATCTAGTTACATGGACTAACTACACGGGCATGGATCCGGAAGTATCTGTCCGCAACTCCGTTTTAAGTCCTGGATTCGATTTCTCAGCATATCCAATTCCAAGAACCCTGGTTTTCAGTCTTAAAGCTACATTTTAATGAAAAGTCAACTAAAGAAAAACGTAAAAAGATCCAACCATATGAAAAGATCCATATTTAGTTTACTGGTTATTCTACTAACGACCAGCTCATGCGAGAAGTTCTTTGAAAAAGAACCATCAGATTTCCTTGCCCCTACCAATTATTATGAGACAGAGCAACAACTGATGTCAGCCCTAGCGGGCACCTATGACATGCTTGGAGGCGTATATGGAACTGTTTGGCTATATCGAACTGGCATGGAGGGCGATGAAGGTTACTTTGCACGTGCCAGCCCAGTATTAGGGCCTCAAAACTTTAACCAGTCTGCAAGTGATAATGACACTCACGCGATTTGGCGAAACCTTTTCCAAGGTGTGAACCGCGCCAATCTACTCCTAGCGAATGTAGATAAAAATACAGGAATTCCGATCGAAGTCAGAAGGCGTATTCGGGGTGAAGCGCTTTTTCTGAGAGGTTACTACTATTTTGTTCTAGGTCAATTATGGGGAGGTGTTCCGATTTTCACCACGCCTACTGCTTCGGCAAAAGACACGGATAATGAAAAGAACAGTCTGGCAGAAGTCTACGAACAAGTACTAATTGACATGCAAGCTGCTGAAGCACTCGTTCCTGCAATTGAAGAAATAAAGATGGGCGGGCGGGTGACGAAATCTGCTGTCAGAGGTATCTTAGCCAGAGTATGCTTGTATATGGCTGGTGAACCTTTGAAAGATGTCGCAAAATTTGAAGATGCGCGCAATTGGGCGAAAAAAGTAATGGACGATGGTGGTGCCGCACATGCACTTAATCCAAGCTATTCAGATATCTTCATTAAAATAGCCCGTGACGAATACGATTACAAAGAGAGTATCTTTGAGGTTGAATTTTGGGGTAATCGAGCGGATAATTTTACGGAAACAGGTTATGTGGGGTTTGCTAACGGGCCTCAAACGTCCAATAGCAATACTGGTAACGGTTTTGGTGGTGTTCGAACCACTGCAAAACACTGGCGGAAGTATGAAACAGGCGATTTAAGAAGAGATTGGAACATTGCTAATTTCACCTATACTAATACGGGTGAGAACGGAGCAAAAACCCCGATCACTGCCACATCTGAATCGTCACTGTACAATCGGCAGGCCGCTAAATTTAGAAGAGAGTATGAAACCTTACTTCCCAAAGCTGTGGGGCAAACACCTCAAAACTTTCCTCTGCTACGCTATTCGGACATACTATTAATGTTTGCCGAAGCAGAAAATGAGATTAATAATGGCCCCACCGCAGCTGCCTATGAGGCCATCAACCAAGTTAGAAGAAGAGCCTTTGGCAAATTACTCCCCGGTGCTGACGAAATTAACGCGCAGAACCTTTCTGGATTGAATTACGAAGAATTCAAAAGCCAATTGCAAGATGAACGGATGAGAGAGTTGGCCTTTGAACAGATGCGTAAATTTGACCTGATCCGTTGGGGAATATTTGATTTTGAGATGAGAAGCGTTCAACAAGATATTGAGCGAGTATTTACGACTATACCCTATTACAGAGACCGGTTCGCTAATGCTCAAGACGGAAAGCACCGTATCTGGCCGATCCCTGCTGCTGAACTTATGCTCAATAAATTAATGACACAAAACACCGGTTGGTAATCGGAGTTAATACACTAAAAGAATGGAATTAAAGAAAATATTTGCTTAGTTAATGACCGTAGGTTCATTACTAGCTAGCTCCTGCGATGATCCGTTGGATGTGACTTTGCCACAAGACTTTGAAGTAACGACCGAAAAAACTACCTATCGTGTCGGAGAAGAAATTGAGTTCAAATTTGATGGTAATCCGAACATCATTACGTTCTATTCGGGTGAGGTTGGCAACGATTATCAATTTCGTGAAGGACGTGTTACCCCTCCCGGAGAAGTGACCCTTTCTTTTGAGAACAGGGTAATTTATGGTGTACAGCCGGATCAATTTTCTATTCTGGTTTCCACTGACTTTTCTGGTCAACGAAATATTGACGCTATCAAGGCGGCAAACTGGACAAATATTACAGACCGATTCGAATTGGCCACCACTGATGTATATACAAGTTCCGGCACTGCGAATCTTTCTGACCTGGTGGTTGATGGAAAACCTCTTTACGTCACATTTCGTTATATACATGATCCGGCCAAAGGAACTCCACGCACCTGGAACATCCGCAACGTAGCGTTGAACAGTACCACTTCCATGGGTACTACTACCCTGGCAACACATTTAACCGGTGGATTTCAACTATTTTACTTCGGGCCAAAGGAAATAACAGGCCGATCCAGTGTTGCTTCAGGTTCGATTACTTTGCGTTCCAATGCGTCTCCTAATATTACTGAGTATACAGAAGATTGGTGTTTGAGTTCAGGTTTTGACTTGGGAACCAAAGATATGGGACCAGACCGACCTATTAAAATTAAGGGCAATTCTGACGCTATCGTCGAATCAACCACCTATACGTATTCTGAGCCTGGAACGTATAAAGCCTATTTTGTAGCTACCAACTCCACCATCAAAGAACAAGGAACTGTTGTTAAAGAAATTAACATAGAAATAACGCCATGAGACTAACCGAAAAACACACTATTTTATTCGTATTGATACTGTTTATTATATTAGGATGCAAAAAATCATCGTCGGCTCCCGACAACACAGACGAAGAGCCCCAAGAAGTAATTATAATTCCCGATACTACTTTTTCAGTAAATAGCGGCTCGGAGCTAAATGATGAATTCTGGCAAAATGTTCAGACTGCACTAAATGATGGGCATGTGATGGTTCGCTTTGCGGTTGGTGAATATATGCTGACGTCTACTATCACCGTAGAAAATATGGGCCACGACGAAAATTTACTGATGCTACAGGCTGAACGTTCCGGAAGCGTCATTTTCGAGGGGGAAATAGCCAACTTACTAGATTTACGTAATTGTAAGAACGTCCGTGTAAGAGGGTTTAAATTTACTGGCGATGCTACAGGCTATGCAATGCGAGTGGTGAACAGCCAGCGGATTTCTATTGAGACCTGTTATTTCCAAGATCTTCCCGCCGTGGGATACGGAGCATTAGGGGTTCATCAATCATCTACAGACGATATTGTGGTTAAAGGATCGAGGTTTGAGAGAGTTGGTTACGATTCGCACGCCCATATGATCTATGCAGCATACGGCGTTAATCGTCTAAGCATCATCTCTAACTATTTCAAAGATTGCTCGGGGTCATTTGTCCGTTTCCGTGGCGACCTTTCAGACAAAGGCGTCGTATACAACAATGATTTTATTTCAACTGGGAACTACCTTACAGGGATCAACCCAGTATTTATAGAGATCCCCGTTTTTAATGATGTTAATCCGGGTGACGAGCGGATGGGCACCAACTTCTTGGTGACTAAAAACACGTTTAGTTATGGGAATATGGGAAATCAGTCGACACGTTATGCCATGGTTTTCCACAGCTCAGGTTTTAATCCGTCGGATAGAAACTATTTGATTTCAGTTGCTGATGCAGAAAAATTGACCAATGGTACACCCGCTGAAAAGCAGTCTGTGATGCAAACACAATTAGGGCTTAATGCAGATAAAATCCTTTTTGGGGGTAATGCAAATATCAACGTAGCGCATAATGTACTCTATCGCGCTTGGAATAATTATGGTTCAGAAGGACCTTGGACTGGTATCGCCGATATTGAATCCGCTATCGCTTCTCCTGACGAAATCACAACGGAGGAAGAAGCAATCAACTTTTACAAATAGAGATCGATAGTTAGTAATTATAATATCGAGAGAACTAAAGGGTTGTATCATTATTGACGAATGTTACAACCCTTGTTTATCTGACCAAGATGTAATTCTCTAAACTTATTGGCGTTGTTTTTGCGATACAAATCTATAATTTCCTAAAACAATTATGAATCAACACCCATCGCCCCACCACCCTACTTATATCATGGCAGCAAGATTAGTTTCATTAGTAATCATTGTGCTGATCATGTACTTCCTTCAAAGTATTTTGGTGCCTCTGATTTTCAGTATGCTTATCGCCAT
>Ga0079224_100013968_pt1 | contig 11204 bp, 10 predicted proteins | sample Stecom2015_FD_80414 | JGI IMG/M metagenome (GOLD analysis project Ga0079224, IMG submission 80414) | Agricultural soil microbial communities from Utah to study Nitrogen management - Steer compost 2015 | ecosystem: Environmental > Terrestrial > Soil > Agricultural land | place: USA: Utah...
CAGCACTCCGGCGACGGCCAGGGCGACGGAACTGAGACGGTGGCGGGACATGACGTTCTCCTGAGCGTGGCGGCAGCATCACCGGTGACCGGGGAGGCTGTCGATGAACATCTGGATGAGGTGGTCGTAGCTCTCGTCGAGCTGTTCCGGCAGCCCGAAGCCGCCGCTGACCTCGATGGTGGCGAAGCCGTGTGCGATGGAGCGCAGCGCCCGGATCGCATGGATGGCCGCAGAACCCTCCAGGCCGTAGCCGCGCATGACGGCACGGAACACGTCCAGCAGGACGGCGGCGGGTGCGGCGAGCGCGGGATCGCCCAGCGCGTCGGGGGTGATCGCGGCGTACCGACCTGGGTGCTCGACCACGTAGTCGCGGTAGGTGTACATCAAGGCCCGGACGGCGTCGTCGTGGCTGCGGCCCATGATGGCGGCGCTCAGGCGTTGCGTGACCTCGTCGATGACCCGGGCAGCCACGCGCGAGCGCAGCTCGGTGAGCCCGCCGACGTGCTTGTACAGCGAAGGCGCGGCCACCCCGGTCCGCGATGCGACAGCGGCCAGGGTGAGCGCGTCGAGTCCCTTGTCGTCGATGACGGCGAGCGCGGCGTCGACGACGACCTCAGGTGTCAGTCCGGCTCTAGGCATGCCGACGTGCCTGGTCGAGGAAGCCGACGACGCGCGGGTTGACGAGGTCGGGGCGCTGGGCTTGCGGGTAGTGCCCGGCGTCGGGCACCACGTCGATCTCGGTGGGCCCGCCCAGAGCGTCGGCGATGAAGCGTACCTCGGCCGCGGGATCGGCGAAGTCGGGGTCGCGTTCCCCCATGACGACGAGCGTGGGTGCCATCACGTGGGCGAGGCGCGGGGTCACCTGGGCATGCGACGTCTTGGTCGTGCGGACCACGGCCGCCCATGCACCCGGGCGGCGCAGCGCGGCCCGGATGCGTTGGAGGTGGTCGCCGAGGTCGGGCGGGGTGACGCCGGCATTGAGTGAACGATAGAACGCCGCGACCGCCGGGACGCCCCACGGGCGCCGCAGCATCAGCCACATCATCGCGCGCTGGAACCACGTGGTCGGTGGATTACGCACGAACGGCCCGAGCATGACGATGGCCTCGATCAGGCCGGGCTCGTCCGCGGCGACCAGAGTCGCTGCCGCTGCGCCCATGGAGTTGCCCACGACGACGGCCGGGCTCTGGTCGAGGTGGCCGATGAGCGCCAGGACGTCCGATGCGGCGGCCTGGTCGTCGTAGGCCGAGAACGTCGTGTCGCTCTCGCCGTGGCCGCGCAGGTCCATGGTGGCGACTCGATAACCCGCCTCGACCAACGCCGGAGCCAGGTGCCGATACGACGAACGGACGTCGACCATCCCGGGTACACAGACGACCAGCGGACCGTCGCCGCTGACGTCGTAGGCCAGGCGTCCCTCGGGGCGATCGAGGAACAATGTCTTGCTGCTATGACCCATAGCTTCGAAGCTACGCCTATTAGCCAGATGCGACAACCCTGCTCGTCACATCAGCGCGGTAAGGTCTGGGCGCATGGTGGGGTGGGAGTTCTGGATCGATCGGGGCGGTACTTTCACCGACGTCGTGGCCCGCCGTCCAGACGGCGCACTCGTCACCCACAAGCTGCTGTCCGAGAATCCCGAGCGCTATCGCGATGCCGCCGTCGCCGCGATCCGGGAACTGCTCGAGCTCTCGCCCGACGAACCGGTGTCCGCCGACCGCATCGATGCGGTCCGGATGGGCACCACCGTGGCCACCAACGCGCTGCTGGAACGCCGTGGAGAGCGGACCGTGCTGGTGGTCACTCGTGGTTTCGCCGACGCGTTGCGCATCGCCTACCAGGACCGTCCGCGCATCTTCGACCGGCACATCGTGCTGCCCACGTTGTTGCACGAGCGGGTGATCGAGGTCGACGAGCGAGTGAGTGCTGACGGTACGGTGCTGCGCGCGCCGGACTTGGCGGCACTGGAGGCGCCGCTGCGCCAGGCGTACGACGACGGCATCGGTGCGGTGGCGGTGCTGTGTATGCACAGCCACCTGTATCCGGCACACGAGCAGCTCATCGGACAGCTCGCCGCGCAGATCGGGTTCCGGCAGATCTCGTTGTCCAGCGAGGTCAGCCCGCTCATGAAGATCGTTCCGCGGGGCGACACCGCGGTGGCCGACGCCTACCTGTCGCCGATCCTGCGCCGATACGTCGACCAGGTCGCCGCCGAACTTCCGGGTGTCCGGTTGATGTTCATGCAGTCCAACGGTGGGCTTGCCGAGGCGCGGCACTTCCGTGGCAAGGACGCCGTCCTGTCCGGACCGGCCGGGGGCATCGTCGGCATGGCACGCATGTCCGAGCTCGCCGGGTTCGATCAAGTCATCGGGTTCGACATGGGCGGAACCTCCACCGACGTCTCGCATTACACCGGGGCGTACGAGCGGGTGTTCGACACCGAGGTGGCCGGGGTGCGGCTGCGCGCGCCCATGCTCGACATCCACACCGTGGCCGCCGGCGGCGGGTCGGTCCTGCACTTCGACGGCAGCCGGTATCGGGTGGGCCCGGACTCCGCCGGGGCCTTCCCCGGGCCGGCGTGTTACCGCAACGGTGGGCCGCTGACCGTCACCGACGCCAACGTCATGCTCGGTCGCATTCAGCCGGCCCACTTCCCGGCGGTGTTCGGCCCCGGCGGCGATCAGCCGCTGGACGAGCAGACCGTGCGCGAGAAGTTCACCCGCTTGGCTGCCCAGATCGCCGAGCACACCGGCGACGATCGCACGCCGGAACACGTGGCGGAAGGGTTCTTGGCCATCGCGGTGGCCAACATGGCCAACGCCGTCAAGAAGATCTCGGTGCAGAAGGGCCACGACGTCACCGAGCACGTCTTGACGACCTTCGGTGGTGCCGGCGCCCAGCACGCCTGCGCGGTCGCCGATGCGCTGGGCATCCGGACCGTGCTCGTCCCGCCCCTGGCCGGCGTCCTGTCAGCCCTGGGCATCGGCATGGCCGACACGACGACGATGCGTGAGCAGTCCGTCGAGTGCCGTCTCGAACCCAGCACCATCGATCGCCTGACCGGTGTGGCCGCATCACTGTCGGCCGACGCCCGCTCGGAGTTGCTCGCTCAAGGCGTCGCCGAGCACACCATCGAGGTGCACGCGCGTGCCCACCTGCGCTACGACGGCACCGACACCGCGGTCCCGGTCGCGCTCGACACCGTCGAGGCGATGCATGCGGAGTTCGAGCAGAGCTACCGGCGTACGTACTCGTTCCTGATGGACCGCCCGCTGCTCGTCGAAGCAGTCTCCGTAGAGGCGATCGGCCGCAACGAGCAACTTTCTGGTGGGGGTGGGGGAGGTTCCGGCCATGGTGCGGACGGGCATCGGCGAGCGAGGGACGAGCGAGTCGCGGGCGAGGACGGAACCTCCCCCACCCCCACCGACCCGTCCACCGTTCGCCTCTACTCGGGTGGGGAATGGACGGACGCGCCGCTGTACCAGCGGGCGGACCTGAACGAGACGGACAAGGTCACCGGCCCGGCGATCATCGTGGAGCCGAACGCGACGACGGTCGTCGACGACGGGTGGCAGGCGACGGTGACCACCCACGGTCATCTGATCGTCCGGCGGGTGCGGGCCCGCAGCGACGTCGAGCGGGTTGGAACCGCCGTCGATCCGGTGATGCTCGAGATCTTCAACAATCTGTTCATGTCGATCGCCGAGCAGATGGGCGCGCGTTTGGAGGCCACCGCCCAGTCGGTCAACATCAAAGAACGCCTCGACTTCTCGTGTGCGCTGTTCGATCCCGACGGCAACCTGATCGCCAACGCGCCGCACATGCCGGTGCATCTGGGGTCGATGGGCTCCAGCGTGCAGGAGGTCATCCGTCGTCGCGGCGAGCGGATGCGGCCCGGCGACGTGTACGCGGTCAACGACCCTTACCACGGTGGCACGCACCTGCCGGACATCACGGTGATCACCCCGGTGTTCGCCGAGACCGGCGATGCCGTGCTGTTCTACGTCGCCTCCCGCGGACACCACGCCGAGATCGGCGGGCTCACCCCGGGCTCGATGCCGGCGTTCAGCCGCGACGTCCACGAGGAAGGCGTCCTGTTCGACAACTGGCTGCTCGCCGAGGACGGCCGCTTCCGTGAGCAGGAGACGCTCCACCTGCTGACCGCCTCGCCGTATCCGTCCCGCAATCCGGGCACCAACCTGGCCGACCTGCGCGCGCAGATCGCCGCGAACCACAAGGGCGTGGCCGAAGTCGGCCGCATGATCGAGCACTTCGGGCTGGACGTCGTCCAGGCGTACATGCGACACGTGCAGGACAACGCCGAAGAGGCGGTGCGCCGGGTCATCGACGCGCTCGACGACGGGCAGTATCGCTACGAGATGGACAGCGGCGCGCAGATCGTCGTCAACGTCACCGTCGATCGGGCGAACCGGCAGGCCACGATCGATTTCACCGGAACGTCGCCCCAGTTGGACACGAACTTCAACGCGCCGACGTCGGTGGCGACGGCCGCGGTGCTGTACGTGTTCCGCACCCTCGTCGCCGACGACATCCCGCTCAACGACGGGTGCTTGCGACCGCTGCACATCGTCGTCCCGGAGCCGTCGATGCTCGCGCCACGCTTCCCGGCCGCGGTGGTCGCCGGAAACGTGGAGACGTCGCAGGCGGTGACGGGTGCGCTGTACGCCGCGCTCGGTGTGCAGGCCGAGGGGTCGGGAACGATGAACAACGTGACCTTCGGCAACGACCGCTACCAGTACTACGAGACCGTCGCGTCCGGTTCGGGCGCGGGCGAGGGCTTTCACGGCGCGTCGGCCGTCCAGACCCACATGACGAACTCTCGGCTCACCGATCCCGAAGTGCTCGAATGGCGCTTCCCGGTGATCGTCGACAGCTTCGAGATACGGCGCGGCAGCGGCGGTTCGGGCCGGTGGCGTGGCGGTGACGGCGTCGTGCGGCGGTTGCGTTTCCGAGAGGCGATGACGGTCAGCACGCTGTCGGGTCATCGGCGAGTCCCGCCGTACGGCATGGCCGGCGGTTCTCCCGGCGCGCTGGGGCGCAACGTCGTCGAGCGGGCCGATGGCACCGTGGTGGAGCTGGCCGGATGCGACTCGGCGCAGGTGGAAGCCGACGACGTGCTGGTCGTCGAGACCCCCGGCGGCGGCGGATACGGGCAGCCGTGACGCTGGTGCCGTAGCGAAAAAGTCCTCGAAAATTGTTCGGCGGGTGTCGTATCGGGGTAGCGGCGTTCGTGGTGATGATGAGAGGCAGCCACACGGGCCGCCCGTGATCAAGGAGAACCGCATGACGCAGTACCTGCTGACGCTGCCGCACGATTCAGCCGAAGAACCCACGATGGAGTCGATGGACCCGGCCATGCTCGAGGATGTCTTCGCTGCGGTCGATGGGTTCAACACGAGACTCAAGGAGGATGGTGCTTGGGCCTTCGCCGGTGGCCTGCACCCGCCGTCGACGGCGACGACGGTCGACTTCACCGGCGAGGCGCCGATCCTCACCGATGGGCCCTACGTCGAGGCGAAGGAGTACCTGGGCGGCTTCTGGGTCATCGAGGCTCCGGACCGCGATGCAGCGCTGGAGTACGCCAAGCTCGCCTCGAAGGCGTTGAAAGGTCGTATCGAGGTGCGGGCCTTCCAAGAACCGCCGGAGCAGGGTGAGTCCTGAGGCGCGGATGCGTGTCGGAGTCTGTCGCGTCGGCTACTCATGCCACGGTCGAGCGGATCTTCCGCGAAGAGTACGGCCGGGTGATCGCCTCGCTGGTCCGCCGATTCGGTGACATCGACGTCGCCGAGGAGGCAGCCGGCGAGGCTCTCGTGGTCGCCCTCGAGCGCTGGCCGGTCGACGGTACGCCACACAACCCGGGTGGCTGGCTGACGACGACCGCCGTACGCCGGGCGGTGGACCGGTTGCGTCGCGAACAGCGACGCGACGACAAGCATCAGGCGGCGCAGATGATCTACGACGACACTCCGCACGAGCCGACCGGCCCGGTCCACGACGACCGGCTGCGCCTGATGTTCACCTGCTGTCATCCAGCGCTGTCGCTGGAGGCCAGGGTGGCTCTGACCCTGCGACTGCTCGGCGGGCTGACCGTCGCCGAGGTCGCTCAGGCCTTCCTCGTCCCTGAGACGACGATGGCCCAGCGGATCACCCGGGCCAAGGCGAAGATCCGCGACGCCAAGATCCCGTACCGGGTGCCGGCCGAAGCCGACTTGACCGAGCGGCTCTCCGCCGTACTGGCCGTGTTGTTCCTCGTGTTCAACGAGGGGTACCTCGCCAGCGCAGGCACCGAGCCGATCCGCGACGAGCTCACCGGCGAAGCCATCCGGCTGACGCGGGCCCTGCGTGCTCAATTGCCTCGAGAGACCGAGGTCACCGGCTTGCTCGCGCTGATGCTGCTGATCGAGGCCCGGCGCGTCGCCCGGGTTTCCGGCGGCGAGCTGGTTCCGTTGCACCAGCAGGATCGTCGACGGTGGGACCGTGCACTGATCGCCGAAGGACATGCCATGGTGCGAGCCTGCCTCGCGGTCAACCGGCCGGGGCGCTACCAGCTCCTCGCCGCGGTCAATGCCGTCCACACCGACGCGCCCACCGCCGCCGACACCGACTGGTCCCAGATCGTCGCGCTCTACGATCAGTTGGCTGCGATGGACCCGTCGCCGATCGTCGCGCTCAACCGCGCTGTCGCCGTCGCCGAGCTGGACGGCCCGGAGGTCGCGCTCGCTCTCGTCGACGCGCTCCCGTTGACGACCTACCACGCGTGGCACGCGACACGCGCCGACCTGCTACGGCGCCTCGAACGCCAGGACGAGGCACGCGCGGCCTACGACGCGGCCATTGCGGCCACGCAGAACGTCGCCGAGCGCGGCTACCTCGCCCGGCGGCGCGACGAGCTCGGCGCCTGACGCCGGATGTCACAGCGCACGGGTGCCGGGCACCTTCACCGGCAGCAGAGGTGGATTTCCGGCGGTCGGGCGAGGGTGATGCGACGTGGGCGAGCGCCCGGTGTCCGACGTCGCCGACGCGCTACGGGGACTTCGATCAGTCGTCAACGACGAGGTTGATCGAGCAGTCGAACTGATCCAGGGTGAGGCGACGGCACTGAGCGCCGCCTGCGTGCAGGCGGCCGCTCTCAACACCTGGCCCACGTCGCAGCTGAGATCGAGCAGGTGTCGCAGCAGCTGCCGTCCGTGCTCGCCGACATCCCTGCCGAGGTGGGCACCGTCGTCGACACCGCGATCGCCGACCTGGACCGACTGTTGCGTCCACCCGGCGAATCGACGGCCGCGGGCGCTTCTCCGCTCGCAGCGGTGCCCGTGTTCGAACGGCGCGACCCGCCGCAAGCGCCGAGCGCCGCGGGTCAGCACCCGCTGATCGAGTTCGCCACCGAAGCCGAGTTCAAGGTCGCCGCAGAGAATCCGGAGCCGAACACCAGGTACCGCTACCGCGACGTGGAGTGGACGACCGACGAGCTGGGCCGGACCATCAGCGTGATCGGTAAGCCCAGCTTGACACGTGCAACTCGCGACAAACGGCTGCAGGCGCAGATCGGCCGTGAGGGTCGCCCCACCGACGTGGGGTTCCACCTGTTGGGGCATGCCCTCGGTGGCCCGACGAACCGGATCAACGTCGTCTCGGGTAACGGGGTTCGCATCGACGACGGGTTGGCCAACCTCAACCAGGGCGCCTACGCGAAGTTCGAGAAGGAGATACGGAAGCAACTGGCGGCTGGCCGTGACGTGCGTGTAGAGATCCGCGTGGTGTACGGCCCTCGGAATTCCACCACTCGGCCCGACGAGTTCGTCGCACGGCTTACTGTCGATGGTGATCGGTCTCGGCCGTACAGGTTCGTCAACAAGTGAGGACTGCATGAACAAGCCACAGTCGACGGTCGATGCGGTCGTGGAGCGCCTGACCGATCTAGCGCCTCCGGGCTGGATCAGACTGGTCCTGAACTGGGAAGTCACCCCAGACGAAGACGACGATCTGATGGCCGGCATGGCCATTTTCGCGGTCGTGCGGGACGGCACCGAACTGAGGCGCAGCGAGATCGACTACGACTGGACTCTGGGGCAGTGCATCGACTGCCTCTACTGGTTGATGGCGGAGGTCAACGACCGACGTTGGACGACGATGCATTTGGAGGTCGACGTCGACGGAGATCGCCGTGTGGGATTCGAATACGACCGGCCGGCGCCGTTGGGGTCCATCGATCATCGCTTCGATGACTACATCGAGAAGCACCGGGCCGAGCTGGATGCGCTGGCCGAGGCTGTGCAGGTCGGTGAATCTGGTGGCGCCGCATCCATGAGCCCGTCGCCCGGCACGCCGCAGCCGGCCGGCTTGGACGAGCAGCAAGAACTCATCCAGACGATCGTCCAGCGATTCGCCGCGATCGCACCCGACGGGTGGGCGAGGCTCGCCGGCAACTGGGAGGCATACCGCGACGACGACGACCGGCTGACGCTGAACTACATCACGGTGGCGATCGTCAACGGCGGGCACGAGTGGCTGTACGGGCAGGTCGGTTACGACCACGTCCTCTACGACGCGGTGATCGAGCTCAACGAGCGCATGGCCGGCGGCGACGAGCAGCGCCGGTGGACCGTGTTCGACCTGGAAGTCGATGCCGATCCGCCGGAGTTTCGCGTCGATTTCGGCTACGGCACGCCGAAGCGGGTGAACGGCATCGACGACCACGAGTCGATCGGGCGGTTCAGGGATTACCTGCAGACGTGGATCGACGCCCACGGCCCGACGCCCTGATCTGGCCGCGGCTCACCTCGACGGCTGACACGTGGGGCACCAGAACGCCACCCGTTCCTGCGGAGCTCGGCCGATCTCGCCGACACGCACGGGTGTTCCACATCGCCGGCACGGCCGTGGCGCCCGGCCGTACACCCAGTGCTGCCGACCGGGACGAGGGTCACCGGTGGTGACCTGCTGGCCCGTCTGCGCGTTGCGCGCCATCAGCGTATGCGCCCGCACGACCAGTTGCTCCAGGTTCGCGACCCGTTCGACCGGGGTGTACGGCGACTCACCGGCCAGGAAGCACACCTCGGCGAGGTAGACCGTACCGATGCCGGCGAGATTGCGTTGGTCGAGCAGCGCGGCTCCGAGCTCGCGGCCGGGCGTCGCCAGCAGCCGACGTACCGCCTCGGCCGGGTCCCAATCGGCGCCGAGCAGGTCCGGACCCAGATGCCCGACGACGCCGGGTTCCGCACTGGTCCGGATCAGCTCCACGATGGGCAACCGGTAACCCACAGCGTGCACGCGCTCGGTCGACAGCACCACCCTGATCTGGAAGCCGGGCCCACCGCGCCACCGCTCACCCGGCGCGTAGACCCGCCACGCTCCCTCCATCCGCAGGTGGCTGTGCAGCGTCAGGTCGCCGGTCATCCGCGTGAGCAGGTGTTTTCCGCGCGAGACCACTTCGGTGACGGTGCGGCCGCTGAGATCGGCCGTGGCAAACCTGGGAACCCGGAAGTCAGTACTGGTCAGCACGTCGCCGGCCAGCACGCCGTGCAGCCGAGCAGCCGTTCTGTAGACGGTGTCGCCTTCGGGCATGTTTCAGAGTGCCATAGTCCGGCTGAACTCTCGTCGGCCCGGCCAGGGTCTCGTCACGCCGCCCGTCGGCGACTAGCATTCTGAGCAGGGGCGACCGCGGATGAACACGAACTTCGCCGATCTCACCCGAGCCTTGCGACGGCGCTGGTCCTCGGGTCGGAGCCAGCCGTGCGCAGTCGCTGATCCGTTCCGGACTCTCACGGTGCAGCTGCGGCTGTCCAGGATGGCCGATGAGATGCGGAGCCTCGAGCGCGACGTGGGCCGGTGGGCCCGCGCTCACCATCTGACCGCGGCGACGGCTGCCTACGACGATCTGCTGATCGAGGCTGCCCACATGGCCGGTCTCGACATCCCGGATGCGCCACCGGCGGTGCGCCGCCTGATGATCGAGAGCGCGTTACGCCATGACGGTTGGAGCTGGTGACGCGCCGACGTTGGCGGCCTCGAGATCCAGCAGCGCGCGCTTGCGGTCGAGCCCGCCGCCGTAGCCGGTGAGCGCCCCGCTCGAGCCGATCACGCGGTGGCACGGCACGATGATCGACAACGGGTTGCGGCCGTTGGCCATCCCCACCGCGCGCGAGGCCGTCGGGCGCCCGATCTGCGTGGCGATCATGGCGTAGCTGCGCACGTGACCGTACGGAATGGTGCGCAGGGCCTGCCACACCGTGAGCTGGAAGGGGGTACCGACCGGGGCGAGCGGAAGATCGAACTCATGCAGCCGTCCCTCGAAGTACGCGTCGAGCTGGCGGCGAGTCTCGGCGAACCAGGCGTCGTCGCGGCGCCAGGAGGCGTCGATGCCGACGGGCCCGTGCCGGTGTTGTTCCATGTAGACCCCGGTGAGGCCCGCATCGCTGGCGGTCACCCGCAGCGGGCCGATCGGGCTGTCGATGGAGGTCCAGATCGTGGTGGTCATCGTCATTCCTCGCTGTGCGTAGTCGTCAGGCACGCCCAGATGTGCATCAATGCGTACGATCGCCAAGGGCGCCAGCGCTCGGCCAGCTTCGTGACGGCCTTCGGCTCGGTGGGCAGGCCGAGCCGACGCAGCCCGTGTTTGACGCCCAGGTCGGTGGGCAGGAACACGTCCGGATCACCGAGCCCCCGCATACGGAGGTAACCGGCGGTCCAGGGTCCGATACCGGGAACCTCGAGCAGTTGGCGTTCGGCTTCGTCGCGGTCCACACCCGGGTCGAGCCGGAGCCGCCCGGTGGCCAACCGCCTGGTCAGCTCGTGCAGCGTGTTCTGCCGGGTCCGTGGCATGGGGAACGCGGATGGGTCGGCCTCCGCCAGGGCGGCTGCCGTAGGGAAGGCATGGGTGATCGTCCCGACCGGCGCGTCGAGTGGCTTGCCGTACGTCCTGGTGAGCCGCGCGGCGATCGTGCGCGCGGCGGCCACGGACACCTGCTGGCCGAGCACACCACGCACGGCGAGTTCGTCGGCATCGACCGATCCCGGCAGGCGTCGCCCGGGGGCGGAGCCCACGAGCTCGGCGAGCGCGGGATCGGCGGCGAGGACGGCGTCAGCTGCCTGCGGGTCGGCGTCGAGATCGAAGATCCGGCGGCATCGGGCGACCGCCGCGGTCAGGTCTCGGGGATCGGCCAGGCGCAACCGGGCCTGAACCC
>Ga0079224_100013969_pt1 | contig 11204 bp, 14 predicted proteins | sample Stecom2015_FD_80414 | JGI IMG/M metagenome (GOLD analysis project Ga0079224, IMG submission 80414) | Agricultural soil microbial communities from Utah to study Nitrogen management - Steer compost 2015 | ecosystem: Environmental > Terrestrial > Soil > Agricultural land | place: USA: Utah...
AGGGCCTGGGCTATGGACGAGCGCACCGCATCGAAAGCTGCGGCGGCCGTGTGCGCTTCGGGGCTCATCGACGTCACGCCCTGACTCAGGAGAGCCGACACGACGGCGCCGGCTCCCCAGAGGTCTTCCACCGCTGGGCGCAACGACCCGTCGGGCCAGCGCTCCCCAGCGGCGACCAGGGTCACGGCTGTCTCGGGCTCGGTTGCCAGTCGCTCGGCCAGCCATCGGGCGACAGCCGAACGATTGCGCAGCGAGGCGGCGAGTACATCGGCTCCGGCCCCGGCCACCTGGGCGCTGATGGTTGATCCCATCGGTAGGGATACACCTCGGCGCCGATGTCGACGGCCACACTCAATGTCGTGGTGAAACTCAGCACGTCGACGATCACCGCGGTAGTCGCGGCATCCAGGGTGTGCACGGCGCCGACCGGACCCCACTCCACGCGTACCCGCGCATGGTCCTGGCTGTGGGGGCCCGGCACGGCACCCTCCTCGACCTGGTGACCGACAGGGAACTGCTACTGCCCGACGATAGTAGTTCCCTCGCCGATCACGTCTCAGGTACGCACCAGCTGAAGTTCGGTGAACGCGTCGTCGATCAACCGCTTGTTGTGGCGCATGACCTCCGTCGGCATGGTGAAGATCGACACCAGCCACCAGATGCCGAAACCCTGCAAGGTCAGCAAGGCGATCACCGCTTTGGGCCATTCGCGCTGGTAGACGTAGGAGATCGTGGGCGACAAGACCGTTGTGAGGATCCACGCCAGGACCACGCTGCGCGGCTGCCGGGTCTGGTACATGCGACGGAAAAGGATGCGGTCGCGTTCGTCGGCGATGGCGGCAAGGGCGACATCGAGGTGCCGGCCAGCGGCCCTGGCCGGGCCGCGGAAGAACCAGATCGCTCCCGCCACCCAGGCCAGCAAGAGAAGGACGAAGAACAATCCAACGAGATCACCCATGTACATGCTCCTTTGTCAGCACGGTCGCCGAACGAACCGTGGCCAGCGGGTCGCCGGGAGCAGCCCCCGGCAGCTGCTCCCGATCTGACGCCTGTGGGTGCTCGCGAACACGGGAACGTGACAACGCGGCCGAGATCTGGGCGTCGGGCCGCCCGACTGAGGCAGCAGCGCTGGCAACGACAGCGGGCTACACCGCCGGCCGCGCGATGCCGCCGGCCTACTGCGTCAAGGCGCGGACTTCGGCACCGAGCAGGTCATCGTACTCCTGGACCAGCCGTTCGAACCGTGGATCCGCCGACGGCGAGTCGGCTCGGACGACCGGCTCACCAGCCAGCAACGTGCCCAGGTGCTGCATCGAGATGTCCCACACCGCCGCCGCCCGCTTCACGAGTTCGGCGTCGTCGATCGTGACGTCGAAAACGACCGCACCCCCGCGGTCGGTCGGCTGCAGCTCCCAGCGCAGCATCTCGTCGTTGCCGCCCCAATCCTCGGGGAGGCGCAGCACCAGCCGACGTGGCCGCTCGGCGTCGATGACCTCACCCTCGGCGGTATGGCCGTCGGGGAACCGCACCGTCACGACGCCTCCCGCCACCGGGTCGATCGTGGCTTGCCACGGCGCCCACGTAGACAGTTCGTCATCGTCGGTCAGGGCCTGCCACACACTGTGACCGTCGTGGTCGTAATGCGCCGACAGCCGCAGGGTCAGCCGACCGGCCTCGTCGAGGCGCACGTCGGCATCGAACACAGCTCCCGCGGACACGGCGCCCAGGCTACCCGGCGGCCCGATGCGCCCGATCAGCCAGCGCCCGCACGTGTTCGGCGAGCTCCGGCGGCTCGTGCACGGTGAACTCACATCCGAGTACGACCAGCCGACCCGCCAGCCACTCCATGGAATCGTCGCGAGAGACATCCAGTCGGCAACGATCACCGTCGACTGGCACGACGTCGCCCGGCTCGTCACCCAGTCGGCCGGCGATCCGCGACACCGGAGCGTCGAACGTCACCGCGACGCGATACGTGGCGTTGCCCAGTCCGACCGTCGGCCGGCGACATAGGCGGCAGCGTCGCGCGCCGGGAGCTCCCGCGGAACCGCCCGGGACACGGTCGGCTGTGGGCGCAAGACGCGATCGACGCGGAACGTGCGCCAGCCGTCCCGGTCCACGTCGTAAGCCACGAGGTACCAGCGCCGCCCGGACGACACCAGGCCGAACGGTTCGGTCAACCGAGAGCTTTCCGTCGCATCGCCGGCCCGGTAGGCGAACCGCACCTTCTCCCGATTCGACACAGCCGCAGCAAGCGTCACCAACACCTCCGGGTCGACCGAGGCGTCCGTGGCAAGTGTCGAGGCCGCGGTACCGAGCGAGCGCACGCGATACCGCAGCCGAGGCGGCAGGACCTGCTCGAGCTTGGCCAGCGCCCGCACCGACGCGTCCTCGATGCCCACGACGGCGTGGCCCACCGCGGCACGCAATCCGACGGCGATCGCGACCGCCTCCTCGTCGTCGAGCACCAGCGGCGGCATCGCCGCACCCGCGACGAGCCGGTACCCGCCGGTGGCGCCCATGCTCGCCTCGACCGGATACCCCAGCTCACGCAACCGATCGACGTCGCGCCGGACGGTTCTCGGGCTCACCCCCAGCCGCGCGGCGAGCTCGCTGCCGGGCCACTCACGCGGAGTCTGCAACAGCGACAGCAAGGTCAGCAGCCGCACCGACGTATCGCTCATGAAGCCCAGCATGGATCAGAAGTAGGACCGATTCTGACCTATACCGAACCTAGCGTTGCGGTTCATCGCGAAAGACACCCGCCCGAGGAGAACCGCCATGACCGACGAGATCCGGCCATTCCGCATCGCCATCCCGCACGAGGACCTGGAGGACCTGCACCAGCGGCTCGCGCGAACTCGCTGGATCGCCCAACTACCCGGCGACCCGTGGAGCCGCGGTGTCCCCATGGACTATCTGCGTGAGCTCGGCGACTACTGGCGCACGGACTACGACTGGCGTGCCCAGGAGTCCACGTTGAACACGTTCGACCAGTACACGACCGAGATCGACAGCCTGGACATCCACTTCGTCCACGTGCGCTCACCTGAGCCGGACGCGCTGCCGCTGCTCCTCACCCACGGCTGGCCGAACTCGTTCGTCGAGTTCAGCCGGACGATCGCGCCGCTGGCCGATCCTCGCCGCCACGGCGGCGACCCGAAGCAGGCCTTCCACGTGGTCGTCCCGTCGATTCCGGGGTTCGGTTTCTCCGATCCGCCCCGCACGCCTGAGATGAGCGTGCGCCGGGTCGCCGAGTGCTGGGCCACGCTGATGGACCGGCTGGGCTATGAGCGGTACGGCACACAGGGTGGCGATCTCGGTGCCTATGTCGCGCCCGAGGTCGCGGTTGTCGCGCCGGATCGGGTCGTCGGCGTGCACATCGACGGTGGGTTCGGTTTCCCCACGGAGGCCGACGTGCCCGGTATGTCCGAGACCGAGCGAGCGGAATGGGAAATGATGCAGCAGTGGATGGGCGGCAGCGTCGATCACCACGCGCTGTTGCGTGCCGCACCGCAGACGTTCGCGGCGGGCTGGAACGACTCGCCGGTGGGCCTGTTGGCGTGGATGGTGCAGAAGTTCCAGGACTTCACCCCGTCCGACGAACCGTTCGAGCGGTTCATCGGACGTGACCAGCTCCTGACGAACACCAGTCTGTATTGGTTCACCGGCACGGCAGCCACGTCGTCGTGGCCGATGTACGACGGGCTCGCCGCGGACGGATTCGCCTGGCCGAAGGGCCAGAACCGGGTGCCATCCGGTGTCTACGGTGGCGGTTCGGATCTGATGCGGAGGCTGGCCGGGCGTGACAACACCATCGTGCACTGGCCGCGGGACAATCCGGGCGGACACCATTTCATCGCCATGAACGAGCCCGCCGCCCACGTCGCCGATCTCCGGACCTTCTTCGACAAGGTCCGATGACGTAGGTTTCCGAGCTGCCCGTCCTTAGAGTCGTAGGGTGAGTTCTGGTTCTCCGCGCCTCGCCGGGTTCGGCCTCGGGTTTCTCATGCTGGCCGCCGGCGTGGCGGGGACCTGGCTGAGCTGGCGCTACTTCGTGGACACCGTGGCCGGTCAGCGTCTCGACGAATCGGCGTTCGCCGGCTCCAAGATCGGGCGCAATACGCTGTGGCGCGCGGCCGAGCCGGTGCTCGAGATCGTGTCGATTCCGTTCGTCGTGATCGTGCTAGTCGCCGCGGCCGTCATCGCCTTCGCCCGGCGTCGATGGTTCCTTGCCCTGCAGGTGACGGTCCTGGTGGGCGGTGCGAATCTGACCACGCAGGTGCTCAAGCGAGTCGTGTTCGACCGGCCCGACCTGGCGAGCGAGATCACCGCGCCGGGAAATTCGCTCCCCAGCGGGCACACGACGGTGGCTGCCAGTGTCGCCGCCGCGCTGCTCCTCGTCGTGCCGCGGTCGGCCCGCCCGGTGGTCGCCGTCCTCGGTGGTGGATACGCGGCTGTCACCGGCGTCTCCACGATGGTCGGCGGCTGGCACCGTCCGTCCGACGTGATCGCCGCCTTCGCCGTGGTGCTGGCCTGGGCCGGCCTCACGACGATGCTCACGGCGGTGAGCAGTCCCGAACGCGCACCTGCTGACGGCTCCGGAGCGGCGGCGACAAAGGTCGTGGCGACCTTGCTGATGTTCGGCGCCGTGGTCGCCGGAGGGTTCGCGGTTTCGGCACTGTTGCGTACCCAGGACAGGTTGGACACCGTCGGCGCACTCACCGGTCGTTCTGATCTGGCGACCGCCTATGTGGGCTCTGCGTTCGGCGTCGTCGCGGCCGCGGCGGCTCTGTTCGCCGCGGTGCTCGTGGCCCACCAGATCGCCGCGGGCGCCAGGCTGTCCGCCACCTCCGGGACCAGACAGGTGCAGCCCGCGCGGTGAGGCGAACCGTCTCGTCTACGTCAAACCGGGCGGCGCGACCACGTGGAAAACAGCAGCTCTATTCCGTTCCGAGAACACGCGTTCCAAAAGTTGCTGAAAAGTGATGGTCAAGAGTTGACATACTCTTCTGGGCAGGGCTACACAACGGGGCCGCCGAGCGGCAGACTGGCGCAATGACCTCTCGTACACCGGCCGCGAGGCCTGTTCTTCCTTCGAGTCCGTTCCAACCGGTCAGCGCTCCCCCCATCGAGAAGTTCGCTATCGACGACATGCTCACCCATGATCGCCACGGTCTGGGACGGGTCGTCGGCATTCGTGGTGACAACGAAGTACATGTCGATTTTGGTTCCGCCGTACGCCGTATTTCGTTGCCGAATCCGAAAGTGACCAGGCTCTGAATCAACCGTTGACAGGATCGGTCGAGCCACTTTCACCTGCGGCCGACCGCCGCGCCACGATGGTCGCCGGTCGGCCGCACATGTCCTGTCCTTGACCGTCGCGTTCCCCGGCTGGGAGCGTCAATATGCCGAACCGCCACCGGTGTCGTCAGGTGCTTGTTCGACGGCGTGGCCGGTGGCGTCGACCACGAACCACACGTCGTTGACGCCTTGGCCTTCGACGTCGCCTGCGGCGTCGGCGGCGTAGTAGTACAGCGGCCAGTCGCCGTAGGTCGCCTGCACCGTGCCGTCGGCGCGTTCGATGCTGCCCAGCAGGTCGGCATCCACACCGTCACCGGCGTCCGGCTCGCCTTCGAACACCGGCCAGGCGTCCAGGCAGTTGCCCTCACAGACGCTCTCACCGGGAGAGTCCTCGGTGAACAGATACAACGTCCGGCCCTCGCCGTCGACGAGGATCTCGCCGAGCGACGTGTCGGCCACCTCCACCCGGGTCGAGTCGGCAGCCTCCGCACCGGCGTCGCCACTGTCGTCTGAGCCACAGGCGGCGGCTCCCAACACCGCGACAGCGCTCATCGCCGTCCATGCCAGCTGAATCGAGCGATTCATGCGGCCTCCCCACAATCGTGGACCGGCGAGCGCTGGCGGTATCGGGCGTCCAGGACCCCAGCCGTCCATGCCATCCAGGCTGTCCAGCCCGGTCAGGTCTCCTTCTCACCGAGTGATACGTGGTGGGCTCGCGCAGGGATTGCGCCGTGTGCGTATGCCGAGTGTGTATGCCGAGTGTGATGCCGAGTATGAGAAGGTCTCGTTCGATGAGCGACGTGACGTATCCGGAGGTCGGCGCCACCCGCGACAGCCGTGAGTTGCCGGCGGGCTACCGGCATGCTCGCCGCACCGCCCCCATCGGCTCCGGCGTGTCCGCGTTCCACCGGGCCGCCCACGGTGTCATGACCTGGCAGATGCATCGACGCTGTGGGATGCGGGTGAACGCGACGTCGTATCGAGCGGCGCCAGGGGTCGAGGTGACGACCTCGCTGGGGCTCGGCCCACTGCGCTTGAGCATGCCATGCAAGGTGGTGTGGACCGTGGAAGAGCCCCGCCGGGTCGGGTTCGGCTACGGCACCTTGCCGGGACATCCCGCCACTGGCGAGGAGGCCTTCGTCGTGGAGATCGACGACGAAGGCGCCGTCCGGTTCACCGTCACGGCGTTCAGCCGCCCCGCCACCTGGTACGCGAAACTCGGCGGCCCGTTGACCGTCCTGGCGCAGGATCTCGCCGGTCGCCAGTACGTCTCCGCCACCCGTCGGCTGACCGACGAGGCCGTGGGCCCACCCCTATGACCCCCGGCGCCATCGAGAAGGTCCTGCACATCGCGCCGGAACGACTCGAGCGGTGGCTCGCCGGATTCGAGCAGCGCCACGGTCGTGGCCACGTTCTCGCCGGCGCCGAAACCGTCACGGTCGACGCCGAGGACGGCGCCCGGGCGGAGTGTTCCGTGCCGTTCCCGCCGCTCGTCGTCGATGACGACGCCGCGTACGGCGGTCTCGTGGCGCACGCGAGCCGGGCGCGCCGGGTCGGCGTGCTGCTGGTTCGCCGCGGGGGCCACGCCGCCGGCGTGTTCGACGGCACCACGCTGGTGGCGTCGAAGGTGGGTTCCCGGCATGTCCAGGGCCGCACCGCCGCAGGCGGGCAGAGCCAACAGCGATTCGCCCGCAGACGGGCCAAACAGGCACGTGAAGCGTTCGAGGCCGCCGCCGACGTCGCCGCGCGCATCCTCGTTCCGCACGTTCCCGACCTGGATGCCGTCGTCACCGGCGGTGACCGGGCCGCGATCGACAGCGTTCTCACCGATCGGCGGCTGGCGGCCATCCGCGATTTGGTCACCGGGCCGCTGCTGAACGTCGGGGATCCGAAACTGGCCGTACTGAAGTCCACGCCGGCGCAGTTCCGAGCCGTGCGGATCAGGTTGGCCGAGCCGGAGTGACCCGGGTCGCGGCCGCACGAACCGAGCGAAATCCTGCACTCTGGCGAGGGGTTTGCCCACCACCCGATCGGGCAGGCATAAGTTAGCCACTGACATGGTTGCACTGACCAACGTCGTCGAGAGGAAGATCAAGCATGGCCACGTACTCTCTCCCGGATCTGCCCTATGACTACGGTGCGCTCGAGCCGCACATCTCCGGCCAGATCATGGAGCTGCACCACTCCAAGCATCACCAGACCTATGTGAACGGCACCAACTCGGCGCTCGAGCAGATGGAAGAGGCCCGCGCGGCCAACAAGCTCGAGACGGTGAACCTGCTGCAGAAGAACCTGGCCTTCAACCTCGCCGGGCACGTGAACCACACGGTCTTCTGGAACAACATGTCGCCCGAGGGCGGCGACAAGCCCGACGGCAGCCTCGGCAGCGCCATCGACGAGTTCTTCGGCTCGTTCGACGGCTTCCGTGCGCACTTCTCCGCCGCGGCGCTGGGCATCCAGGGCTCGGGATGGTCCATCCTGGCGTGGGAAAGCCTCGGCCAGCGCCTCGTCATCGAGCAGCTCTACGACCACCAGGGCAACCTCGCCGCAGGTACCGTGCCGCTGCTCATGCTCGACATGTGGGAGCACGCGTTCTACCTGCAGTACAAGAACGTCAAGCCCGACTACGTGGAGGCGTTCTGGAACATCGTCAATTGGGAGGACGTGGCCACCCGGTTCGCCTCTGCCCAGACCAAGACCACGGGGTTGATCGCGCCCTGACCTCAGGGCGCCGATGCCGACGTGGCCGCTGAACGATGTTCAAGCCACCACCAGAGCCGCCGCCGCGCCAGCGCGACAAGGTCCGTATCACGACCATCGTCGCGCTGGCGATCGGTTGGGTCGTCGCGCTCATCGGCTGGCTGCTCACGCTGCTGTGAGGAGCAGACGCGTGCGGTGTGCCCAGGCTCACACCGCACGCCGTCACGCGCCGAGCCGTCCGGCGCGTCGTCTCGATGTCATGACCGACCATCGAGAGGACCCCACGATGAGCCAGCGGCTCAACTTCCGCAAGGTAGCTCCTGAGGCGTACAAGACGGCGAGGACTCCAGGAGGTTGTTCGCCGTCGCCGCCTGGCTCGACGCCCCGTTCTTCACCGATCAGGAACGCGCGCTCGCGCTCACCGACGCCGTCACTCGGCTCGACCCGGACAGCGTCGCCGACGACGTATGGACCGAGGCCACCAAGCACTGGATCGAGCGCGAACTGGCCGACATCTTGACCGCGGTCGCCACCATCAACGTATGGAACCGCAGCGGTCTGTTCCTCACGGCCAACCCGGCGAAGATCGACCGGTTCGTCCGCGCGCATCGCGCCAGGTGAGCCGACTCACGACGCGATCAGCTCACGCGGCGACCAGCTCACGCCGAGACCAGTAGGCGCCGTCGAACCGCGCGTCGGCCGCTGCCTGGCCGTCCCAGACGAAGGTGATCAGGTACTCCCGGAGCTCGGCGACGAACGTCGCTGTCGTGCTCGCGTCGAAGCCGGCGATCATCGCCAGCGCTTCGATGTCGGCCACCTCGGCGTTGATCACCGCGAGCGTCATCTCGTCCGGGTCGAGCCCGCATGCGCGGGTGAGGCTGGCGATGGTCTCGCCCCGCTCCAGCGCGGTGGACAAGGCCTTCGGGGTGACACCGAGATGTTCGGCCGCCGTCGTCATCGCATACATGACCCGTCTCCTCCCGAAGGGGATCTCCCCTCGTCACGACGATGATCGTGGACGAACCTGAGAGGTTCCGTAAGCGATCCTGAGAGAGCACTATGAGTCTCGACGACGTCGTCGGGAGTGGACATGTCACGCCACGGGAAGCGCGGGCCGCGCTGGTGGGTGCGCCCGTGGACCGCCGCCCGGCACGGCGCGGACACGATCGTGCCGCCGCGGGACGCTCTTGCTCAGGCCCTGCTGATCGTGGTCGCCATCGCCCCGGTGGCCGCAGTAGCCGGCCTGGTCGCCGGCTCCGACGCCGTCCTCGCCGTACTTCTGGGCCTGGCCTCGGGTGCAGGCGTTGCGGTCGCGACACCGAGTCCGCAGTGGCGGGCGGCCCTCGTGGTGGCGACGGGACTCGCCGCGGCAGCCGGCGCGGCCGGTCATGGCCATGCCGTCGCGGTGGCGGTGATCGTGGCGCTGGCGGCCATGGTGCAGGCCCCGTTCTCGATCCGGGTCGGCGCGGTGGCGACGATGCTGCCCGCTGTCGCGGCGACCTTCGGATCCGTCGGCGGTCAGTGGTACGTCGCCGGTCTGTGGTCGGCGGCCGGCGCGGCAGCGATCACGATCGTGGTCACCGTCATCAACCTGACCGGACCGTCCGAACCGGTGCCCAGCGCGGTGGCCTGGCGGCATGCGGTCGTGACGGCGCTGGCCGCCGGGACGGCCGCCGGCCTGAGCGTGCATTGGTCGGTGCCCCACGGGTATTGGGCCGTCGTCACCCTCTGCGTGGTGCTGCATCCGGTCCGCGGCGAGACTTCGAGACGCGCGCTCGACCGCTTCGCCGGAACGGCGACCGGTGCCGTCCTGGCCGGCGTGTTGGCGACAGCCTTGCCCGTCGGTGCGGGCTTGGCGGTCGCGGCGGTGTGCGCGCTGCTGATGCTCGGCTGGTCGGTCGCGGCGAACGAACGCAAACAGTTGATCTTCCTGACGCCGGTCGTCGTCCTCGTCGGCTCCTCCGGGCTGTCGTCGACGGCGCTGGATCTCGCCGTCGGGCGGACGGTTCTGTCGACGCTGGGTGCCGCCGTCGCCGTGGTGCTGGCGCTGGCGCTGCATGCCTACGAACGACGCCGGCGCCCCCGACCGGTGCCCGAAGGTGATGGCTGAGCGGGCGGCCCCCCCGGCGTTCGCATCGCCCGCGTGTCGCGATGCGGTTCTCGGGTATGCCCCTCGTGACAGCACCGCGATCGGAGCCGGCCCGGACGAAGGAGCTGCTGGTGATGCTGGAAAACCAGACCAGGGACGCTGCGGCGCAGCCACGCGAAGACGTCCTGGCCCACGTGGACGCCTGGTGGCGTGCGGCGAACTACCTGTCCGTGGGTCAGATCTACCTACTCGACAACCCGCTCCTGCGCACACCGTTGCAGGCCGAGCACATCAAACCTCGGTTGCTCGGCCATTGGGGCACGTCGCCGGGGCAGAACTTCCTGTACGCACACCTCAACCGCGTCATCGCCGAGCGCGACCTCGACATGTTCTACATCGCCGGTCCCGGTCACGGGGGGCCTTCGCTGGTGTCGGCGGCCTGGCTCGAAGGAACGTACAGCGAGATCTACGGACATGTCGGCGACGACGAGGACGGGTTGCGCACGCTGTTTCGTCAGTTCTCGTTCCCGGGCGGGATCCCGAGCCACGTCGCGCCTGAGACACCCGGCTCGATCCACGAGGGCGGAGAGCTGGGTTACGCGCTCGCCCACGCCTACGGCGCGGCCTTCGACAACCCCGGCCTGACCGTGGCCGCCGTCATCGGCGACGGCGAGGCCGAGACCGGCCCGCTGGCCACGGCGTGGCACAGCAACAAGTTCCTCAACCCGGTGACCGACGGCGCGGTGCTGCCGATCCTGCACCTCAACGGGTACAAGATCGCGAACCCCACCGTGCTGGCGCGGATTCCGCGTGCCGAGCTCGAAGCGCTGATGGTCGGCTACGGGCACGTGCCGTACTGGTTCGAGGGCGGATTCGACGGCGAAGATCCGATGGCCGCGCATCGACGCTTCGCCGCTCTGCTCGACGACGTCCTCGACCACATCGCCACCATCCAGCGCGACGCCCGGGCCGGCGAGTCGAGCGAGCGCCCCGCGTGGCCGATGATCGTGTTCAAGACGCCGAAGGGCTGGACCGGGCCGAAGCATCTGGACGGCCACCCGATCGAGGACAACTACCGCTCGCACCAGGTTCCGCTGAGCAACGTCCGCGA
>Ga0079224_100013970_pt1 | contig 11204 bp, 7 predicted proteins | sample Stecom2015_FD_80414 | JGI IMG/M metagenome (GOLD analysis project Ga0079224, IMG submission 80414) | Agricultural soil microbial communities from Utah to study Nitrogen management - Steer compost 2015 | ecosystem: Environmental > Terrestrial > Soil > Agricultural land | place: USA: Utah...
ACCGCCGTGCTCGGCCTTGGCGATATTGGTCCGGAGGCGGCGTTGCCCGTGATGGAAGGGAAAGCCCAGCTTTTCAAGGATTTCGGGTCGGTCGACGCTTTCCCGATCTGCCTCGCCACCAAAGACGTGGACGAAATTGTCCGGACCGTCAAGCTGATCAGCCCGGGATTCGGAGGGATCAACCTCGAGGACATCTCGGCGCCACGTTGTTTTGAGATCGAGCGCCGCCTCAAGGAAGAGCTGGACATTCCGGTCTTCCACGACGACCAGCACGGAACGGCGGTGGTCACGGCAGCCGCCTTCATCAACGCCCTGAAGGTCGTGAACAAGCGTGCCGAGGACGTCAAGGTGGTGTTTGCCGGGGCCGGGGCCGCCGGCACGTCCTGCACGAAGATGCTGTTGAGCCTGGGGGTTCGGAACGTCATCGGCGTGGACCGTCAGGGCGCCATATACAGCTCACGGCCGGGCATCACCCCGGAGAAGCTGGAATATGCGAAGATCACGAACCCCAACGAGGAAAAAGGCACGCTCCACGACGTGATCAAGGGCGCCGACTTCTTCATCGGGCTGTCGGCTCCAGGGTTATTGACCGTGGACGATCTGAAGCAGATGGCCGAGCGGCCGGTCGTGTTCGCAATGGCCAATCCGGACCCGGAGATCACGCCGGAGGAAGCTTCCCCGTACGTGGCCGTCATGGCGACGGGGCGAAGCGACTATCCGAACCAGATCAACAACGTGCTGTGTTTCCCGGGACTCTTCAAGGGAGCCCTCGCGTGCCGGGCATCGGACATCACCGAAGAGATGAAGCTGGCCGCCGCCTACGCCATCGCCGGGTGCATCGACGATCAGGCATTAACGGCCGATTACATCATTCCAAGTGTTTTTGACACGACGGTTGCAGATCGGGTAGCGGAAGCCGTAAAATCTGCTGCCATCGCCGGAGGAGTCGCGCGGATTGCAGAGTGAGGTCAGGGCGATGCGCGGAACTCGTTAACGGGAGTTTCGGGCTCACATTCCCATCGTATCGCCATGGCCGAACGTCTCAAGGAACGGTTTTTCACGACCACCTCCATCACCGAATTTGCCGACGCCATTGCAGGTGTAAGTCCCGTCTTCGACCGGGAGGGATTCCTTGAGTGCATCTACGACGCCGATTGGGAGGAGCGTGAGCTCAAGGACAAGATGCACCACACGACACGGTGCCTCCACGCCGCCCTTCCCCTTCCTTATCCGGAAGCGCTCGACGTTTTACGGAAAGCCGCGCCTTCCGTAAAAGGCTTCGAAGCCCTGGTGTTTCCTGACTTCGTCGAGATGTACGGCCTCGACTACCCGGATCTCTCCCTGGAGGCGCTTGGATACTTCACGCGGTTCGGGAGCGCCGAGTTTGCCGTTCGGCCGTTCCTCATACAGGACCTTGGGCGCGGGATCTCCTATTTGCTGAAGTGGGCGGACGATCCGGACGAGAACGTCCGGCGGCTGGCGAGCGAGGGATGCCGCCCGAGGCTGCCGTGGGCGATCGCGTTGAATGATTTGAAGGCCGACCCGGGGCCGATCCTCCCCGTTCTGGAGAAGCTGAAGGACGACCCTTCCGAGATGGTCCGCCGGAGCGTCGCCAACAACCTCAACGACATCTCGAAGGACCACCCGGACCTCGTGCTGGACGTTTGCCGGCGCTGGTACGGGGTTTCGGAACGGACGGACGCCCTCTTGAAGCACGCGTGCAGAGGCCTGCTCAAGGCCGGAAACCCGGCGGCGTTGCACATCTTCGGTTTCGACGCACCCGAGCAGGTGAGCGTGGAGGGCTTGTCGGTGGAGTCGAAGCAGTTTCCAATTGGAGGCACCCTTTCCTTCGGCTTCACCCTGCAAGTCCAGGGCGATACGGCGTGCAGTGTGCGGCTTGAATATGTAATCGGCTATCGGAAGGCCAATGGGAGCCTGTCGAAGAAAGTGTTCAAGCACTCCGAACGTACTTACGAACCGGGGACGTACACGATCAAAAAGCGGCACACGATGCAGGACATGTCTACGCGCAGGCACTACCCCGGCGAGCACCACCTGTGGATCCACGTCAACGGACATCCGAAGGCCGACACCTCGTTCGTGCTCGAACCGGTGGAAATGGTTTAGCGCCGCGCCTGCCCTCAAGCAGCCTCGTGACCGGGCTGGATGACCTTTTCTTCGGCGGCTCCGGAAACGTCCGCTAACGGTCCGCGGGCTTCGCGAGCAACCGTGGGCACGAACGGCAGGACCCTTTCGACGGGTGGAAGCCCTAGGATCGCCCGGGCTCGGTTCAACGAGTCGTCGATGTTTCCCAGCACGTTCTCCTCGCCGATCTCGTCGAGGAATCCCGAGCGTTGCATGGCCACGAGCGGTTGGGCGTGGACGCCGGAGAGCACGACGGCCGTGCCTTCGCGTCGCGCCCTTTCGACAACTTCTTCGAGCGCCTTCAGCCCAGTCGCATCCATCGAGAGTACCTTCCTGAGACGAAGAATCAGCACGGCCGGCTTATCCTGTAGGCCGCTCAGGGCGTGCTTGAACTTGTCGACGGCACCGAAAAAGAACGGGCCGTTCACCTCGAATACTTCGACGCCTTTTGGCACGATGCGTTTGCTCAGGCTGTTCGGGTCTTCCTTCTCTTCTTCATCGTCGAACAGGTGCGTGATGTAACCGACCTGCGTCACTTCGGCCATCTGCCGCATGAACAAGAGTGCGGCGAGCACGACGCCTACCTGCAGGGCGACGGTCAAGTCGACCAGTACCGTCAGGCCGAACGTAGAGAGCAGCACGACCACGTCGCTCTTCGGGCTGTGGAACAGCTTAAAGAAGAGTCCCACCTCGCTCATGTTGTAGGCGACCACGATCAGGATGCCGGCGAGCGTTGCCATCGGGATGAGGGTCGCCCATCGCCCGAAAAAGATCATGATGAGGAGCAGGGTGACGGCGTGGACGATTCCGGCGATGGGCGTCTTGCCGCCGTTTTTGATGTTGGTGGCGGTGCGTGCGATGGCGCCGGTCACTGGGATACCGCCGAACAGCGGCGACGCCACGTTTGCGACGCCCTGTGCCACGAGCTCCATGTTCGAGCGGTGCCGGTTTCCCGTCATACCGTCGGCGACGACGGCCGATAGGAGCGCCTCGATCCCGGCCAGGAGCGCGATCGAAACGGCCGGAGAGAACATGTGCAAAGTCAGCTCCCAGCTCAGGTTCGGGAGACGTGGCGAGGGCAGCGTGCTCGGGACCTCACCGAAGCGGCTGCCAATAGTTTCGACGGGCATTCCAAGCAGGTGCACGAGCGCCGTCGTGGCCAAGATGGCAATCAGCGACCCGGGGATTCGATGCGAAACCCGTGGCCAGTAGAGCACGATCCCCAGCGTCAACAATCCAATCAGGAGAGCGTACGGATTGAAGGTCGACAGGTGTTCCAGGTAGGCGGGCCACTTTTCGACGAATCCGGCAGGCACGTCGGCCATTTCCAGCCCCAGGAAGTCCCGTATCTGACCGGCGAAGATGATCAGTGCGATGCCGGTCGTAAAACCGACGGTCACGGGAAACGGGATGAACTTGATGACGGATCCGAGCCGGGCGATGCCGAGCGCGATCAGCAGGCCGCCGGCCAGGAGCGTGGCCGTCGCCAGCCCGTCGTATCCGTACTGCTGGCCGATGCCGTAGATCAGGACGATGAAGGCCCCGGTTGGCCCGCCGATCTGCACGCGGCTCCCGCTCAGCAGGGAAACGACGAGTCCACCAACGACGGCAGTGTAAAGGCCCTGCTCCGGACCGACGCCGGAAGCAATGGCAAATGCAATGGCAAGGGGAAGAGCGACGATGCCGACGATGACGCCGGCCGCAACGTCTCTGGCCAGAAGCTCCTTCGAGTACCCCGCTCGAAGTACGGTGACCAGTTTGGGAACAAGCCTGGACTGAGGCATTTTTGCGGCCTCCCTCTGGAGGGCCACGCTAAAATCTATGTAAAAGTCCCACCGGCGGCCGACCCGATCGGTCTCGCTGCACGAGCCGGGTGAGAGTGATCAAAAACAAGCTCCCTTATTCGTGCGAAAAAGCCGTCTGTTCCGCAAGCGGTCTATTTAATTTGTGCGAAGTGCATTGTCGGAGGCAGGTACAAAAAAACAGGGCGCTGCCTCGAAATGAGCACGGTTTCCTTATTGTGACGCGGTATGCAAGCAGTGAGGATTTCCGCGTTCACGTTTCGAAATCGTGCCCATTCCGGGGCAGCGCCCCTGCGTGCGATTAAAAAGGGCGGCAGAGCGTTTGTTCCTTTTACTTTTAGGGCAAGTACATATTCAAAAAGGGCCTGCCTCCTTAAGGAAGCAGGCCCAGGCTTGATCTTTACGAACAAGTTTTACTGGCCGAGCTGAAAGATCAGGCCTCCCTGGATCGCCAACACCTCCCAGTCACCCGTGACTTTGGCTTTGAGCTGGGCGTAGGGCCGTATGTTGCCGAAGCCGAAGACGGCGCCGCCGAGGATGTTAAGGCCGGTGTCTGTGGCGTCGAAGTCCTCGATCGACGACCTCGAAATGCCGACCCCTGCGCCGAAGTAGGGCGTAAACATCTGGTTGTCGATGCCGAAGGGAAAAAGGGCGTTTATGTCGATCTGGAGCAGCGAGCCCTCATCGACAAAATAGTAGTCGAGGGCCGGGGCGATCAAAATCGGCAGCGTCGCGATCCCGATGCGGACGTCAGTCCCTATGCTCAGCTCCTCGAACGTCCCGAAGTCGTACCCGATGCGTGGCCCGATGGCAAACGTGGTCTGCGCCGATGCCGTACCGACGCCGGTCAGCAGGACAACGGTACAAACGCTGAAAAACCATTTCGTCTTGTTCATGGTATCCGTGCAAATTGATTCCTATCTGTTGGATTGTCCCTCCTTTCGGGAGAACCGGCAAAGAATACCCCACCGGGCGGCGCCAGGCAAGCATAGCAGGCTAACCAGAGGTAACCACGGGGTAACGCTACCAAAAACTCCCAATCTCCGTTATCTTTTCGTCGCAATTTCCCGATCCTGGAAGGACCTTCCGGCCGTACATTGCCCCGAGCCGGCCTCGAACCCCAAATCGTTAGTGTAAACGTGCTGACAAGGTCTTCGTTATTCTTCCTCCTGGTCTTTGTTTTCGTGAGCCCCCTTTCGGGAACCCTGTTCGCTCAGCAGTCACCGTTGAAGGGGATCGTGTGGGAGCAGCCGGAAGACCTAAACCAGGCCGTTCAGGATCTACAGCAAATGAAGCAGGCGGGCGTCCAGGCCGTGAGGACGGGTGTCGTCAGAAACGAACAGCTTTTGACGCTGGCGGATACGCTCGGTCTGGTCTTTTTCCAGGACATACCCATTGCTTTCCTGACGGCGGAGGGGCTCATCGACAGCCTGCCGCGCGCCCAACGGCTCGTACAGCCGCTCCTCGAAAGGGCGCGGCGTCATCCTTCGGCGCGCCACGTAGGACTCGCCCGGTTGTCCGACACGAGCGACCCGGCAGCGTGTGCCTATTTCGAGACGCTCGTCTCCGACATACGCCAAGAGGTGGGCGATACGGTGTCGGTGTACTACACGACGATGTTTACCTCGGCGGACCGCTGCGGGCGAATAGTCGACCTCGTGCTCGTCGACCTCAGGGACCTGGAGCCGGTCAGCCAGATGCGGACGCGATGGCGTGTGGCCGCTGATTCGATGGAGGCCAATGCCGTTGGAATTGCCGCGCTGGGGACATGGGTTTTGCCCGCTGCCAATGGCGGATTGCGGAGGCCTCACTCCGAGGAAAGCCATGCCCGGTACCTCGAAACCAGTCTCGACTGGTTTTTCAACGCACTCAAACAGGATCAACCGGCGGCCGTGTTTGTCTACCGCTGGCGCGACGATCTATCGGGGATTGCTTCACCAGGACACAACCCCGAAGACCCGTACCTCCGGTCCTATGGAATAATGGCTAACGGAGCTGGCAGGGCCGCCTATCAGGTCGTTGAGGGGTTTTATACGGGCAAACAGATGGTCTTTGCCTTTCCGGGAGGCGAAGCGCCGGCCTACCACGTTTCGTGGGCCATACTGGTGGGCTGGGGCATCCTGTTCATGCTCGGACTCTTTTACGCCACGTCGCCCCGAATGCGGCAAATGATCCAACGGTATTTTCTGGCCAAAGGGTTCTATCGGGATGCGATCCGCGAGGGACGCGGCATGCTCCTGGGTTTGGCGTCCGTTTTTTTGACCGGGCTCTCGGCAAGTGTAGGCATGCTCGGTGCGGTGATCCTGGAAACGGTCCGGGACGAGCCAGCCCTGGTCATGCTTTTCCGGTGGCTTCCGACTCGTCTGGCAGACGTTCTCGTCGAATTGCTGAATCAACCGCTGATGGTGATCCTGCTGATCGGCAGTGTCTATGCGTTCAGCCTCGTCCTGTGGAGCACCATTCTTTCCGCCATGTCGCGAAGACGCTATCCGCTCTCGCCCGGACAGGTGATGATGCTGGTGGTGTGGCCGAGGTGGCCGATATTCCTGCTGATGGTGGCGGCGATGATAATGCCGACCATACCACACGAGTATTCGATGAGGATGTGCCTGGTCCTGGTGGTCGGGCTGGTCATCCTGACGCTCAACGCGATGGTTCGGAGCCTCTACGACTTCACCACCATCGCAAGGGTGCCTCCCCTGCTCTCCATCGCTGCGGCCTTCAGCAACCCGCTCGTCCTGCTGCTGGTAATAATCGCCGCAGCAGGGACGCAGTTCACCCCTGAGATCCGTTATCTCTGGAACCTGATCACGCTGGTATGACGGGAGCCCTCAGACCGTCGCGGGATTGACCATCCCGTTCGTAAAGATAGCGTGGCCATTGACCGGGACCGCGATGGGCTGCTCCACGGCCAGCTCCTCCCATACCCTCGACGCGAAGTCGTAGAAAGGTTGCTTGTGGTGCAACCATCCAAAGTGGAGGACGTACGGCGTGACGTCGTAATAGTCGCCTTTTCCGGGGAGGCTGCTAAGGACCCTGATCAGCACGTCGCGCAGGGCTTTATTCCGCAGACCCCGAAGCGAGTAAACGAGCCGGTCGGCGTAGTACCGGCTGGTAACCTCTTCGAAATTCGGGTCGTAATTGGTGAGCCCCTCGACGAAGTCGAGCTGTGGGCTATTGAGCCCCTGGAGCCACGGAAACACGGGAAGGCGGAGACGGCTCATGGCCATCGCGAGGCTCCACTCACACGACTCCTCGTTTCTCCCCTCCTTCAGCCGGCTCCTGAAGTGCGTTTCGGCGTGTTGTGCCAGAAAATAGGCGGCGGTTTCGGATACGATCTGCGCGTATTCACGATCCTGGCAGTAGATCATTCCGGCCTGTACCCTGGGAAGGCCGGTAAGCCCGAACCGCTTCATCGTGGCCCGGCGCTTGTCGAGCAGGATGTCACCAAGCACCGCAAGTCCTTTCGGGCCTCCAAAGAAGAAGTCCGCCCTTTCGAGGCCGGTGGCGGTAAAAGAAAACGCCGAGAGCTGCGCCCACAGTGGATCCGGATTCTTGCACCAGATCATATCCGAATCCAGGAAGAGCGACCGGTCATACACCATGAACTTGTCCAGATGGTGTTTGAAGCCGACGATCGAACGGTTTTCCTTCGGGAGGATGAAGATATCCTGGAAATGGTGATCGAGGCCGGCCCGCTTCAGGAGCGACAGGTGACTCTGTGGACAAAACAGTGCGACCGGCCGTTTACGGTCGTAGCGCCGCAAACTCACGACCGAGGCCAGCGCGTGACGCACGAACCGATCCGGTCCGTAAGTATGTAAAACGTATCACTCTATTGGTTCGGACATCTATTTATAAACCTATAGCAAAGTGTATCAATCAGGCTCCTCTGAGCCGGGTCAATTGAGCGGGTCACACCGCGCTCCTTCATTTTCATTTTCGGAGGGCTGCGGATGCAGGTTCTCCGAAACCGACACCATTAAAAGTGCCGTTCCCGTGATCACGGCAAACTTGCGGCTGTCCAAAAAAACCGCCCCGTCAACGTCCGGCAGAAGGCCAAACTTCTCAAAGACGTACGTACCTGTCGTCGGCGGGAGACGCTTTATTTTGCAGCCGTTACCTTTTCCAGCTTCTTGTTCAAGCTGGCCATCAACGAATCAAACCCCTTTTTACGAATGACACTCTGGAACGAGCGGGCATACCCTTCCGCCGTGCTCACGCCATCCAGCACGATGTCCTCGACGCGCCACTGGTTATTCCGGAAGCCCATCATGTAGTCGACACGGGTCGGCACGTCCTTGTACGTCACTTCCGTCACAACCTGTGCTTTGTTGCCGTTTACCGTAATGCTCTTGTACGTGACCGGGGTCTGGTAAATACCCAGGTCCGCCAGGGACTGCGAGCGAACGATCTCACTGAAGACGTCGATGAACTCGACCCGCTGGTCAGAGGTCAGGTTATTCCAGTGGGGGCCAAGCGCGGCCTGTCCCATGGCTTCAAAATCGATTATCCCGTTAATGAGGTCCTTGAGCTGCTCTCGCTGCTGCTGAGTGAACGTCGTTTTGTTGCCCAGCACCGACTTGATCTCACGATCGCGTTGCTCGAGCATCGAACGGATCGCCTGCTCCTGGTTCTGAGCGATGGCAGCCGTCCCGGCGACTCCAATCAGGAGCAGCAGGGAAAAACACAGACTAAAAAACTTGTTTACCATAACAGACATATCTCGTTAGCGTTTAATTCCATAACCCGGTAGAATGCGGGATTAGCGGCCACATTCAGGACCTCCCTGTCTTAGTCAACAAGTGTGCCACTCTCAGCCCGGCTAACGAGTGTGCCTGTCGCGTTGAGCAGGCGAAGTACGGCAACGTTGTAATCACGCACGGCGACCAGGTAGTTTATTTCGAGTTCGAGGTTGGACTGTACTGCTCTAACGAGATTTTCAGTATCACCGAGATCAAGGTCGAAGTTGATCGTTTCAACGCGCAGCCACTCCTTGCTGAGCTGAAGCGCTTGATTTTGAGCATCAAGGGCAGCCCGAGCGATGAGCATATTTCGGTACGCGTCTTCGACTTCAAAGAGTATCAATTGCTGGGCGGCGTCGAGCTGGTAGCGGACCTGGTTGAGCTCCGCTTCCGCCTGTTCGACGCGAGCCTGTGTTTGTACGAAGTTCAGGTTTTGCCGAAAGCCGATCCCTGCCTGGAGCCCCCGCCCGCGGAGGGGGTCGCTGATGTAGGGGTTTGGCTGCCGGTACCGGCCGGGGGTTCCGGCAAGCCGCGCAGAACCGGCCAGAAACAGCTTCGGGTAATAATCGGAGCGAGCGACGCGTACGAGGGCGTCCCGCGCCTGGATGCCGGCTGCTGCCTGTTCGAGCTCGGGCCGGTTAGCGAGCGCCAGCTCGAAATACGTTTCGAGGGAGTCGGGCGTGAACTCGATGGGTTGAAGCACGTCCGCTCGAGGTGCGGCGACGGTTCCCTGCGGGAGGAACAGCTGCCGGGTGAGGCCGGCGTAGCCCGTGAGGGGGCGCGGTGTGACCTCGGCCACCCGGCGGAAATACTCCTGCTCGGTGATGAGCAGCTGCGCCTCGTCGGCGTCGTCGACGTCCGGCGCGCCTTCGTCGAGCAGCCGCCTGATTTCCGCCTTGGCCTGGTCCACGATTTGCCCGGCCTGGAGCGTCAGGCGCGATAGGGCATCGGCCAGCAACACGCCGTAGTAGAGCTCTCCGGTGCGGAGGGCAACCTCGAGCATCTTTTGACGAACCGCCGCTTCTTCAACCTCCACCCCGTATCGAGCGGCTTTGATGCTTCCGCCGAGCTCACCCCAGGTGTAGATGGGCTGCACCGCTTCGAGTTCGATCTGATTGAACGGGCGAAGCGCACCCCACTCATTACGCACGTCGGGATCGAGGTATAGCCGGTCGGTCGGGGTATCGTTGGGATTCTTAAGGCCAGGGGCCGGTGCGTGGGCCGTCGTGGCGCGGAACTCCGTCAGAAACCGATTGGCACGGGCGAACCGGTACCGGGCCTCCGCAAAGTCGGCGGTTGACGCTGCGATGTCGATCTCCGGGCTCCGGTTAATGGCCTCGAGAATGGCCTCGCCCAGATTGACGCGCAGGGTTTCCGGTGCGGCTATCTGCTGCGCGAATACGTTTCCGCCCACGAGCAGGACGGCCAGGCTCCAACCCATTGCCATTCTGATGAGTGCTCGAAACAACGCGCAGCGTATCGATTGTGTGAACAAAGCGACCAGTGAATCTAAGAAAAGCAAGCCCTCATGGGGTGAAAGGGCCACATTCATACTCCGACTCTGTTGCGAGCCGCATCGAGCCTTCAGAAAGTAACACGAACCGCCCTACGGGATTTTCAGATAGCCTAGAACTATACGCGACGGACCCGATCAGGGAAATCTTTCGGAACGACAAAGGGTTCTGGTCGCATTTTCTCCCATCGGAAGAGGGGCACGAGGTCCCGGGGTTCACAGGCGACGGGGCGATCCAGAATCCCCAGCGTATAGGCGAGGTAGCCGGTAAGCTGTTGGGGTTGGACGCCGTTTTCACGCAGCGAACGGAGTGAAAGCGCCGCGTCTCGTTTGGACAGCTTCTCGCCCTTTTCATTGAAAACGAGGGGCACGTGAGCATAGGACGGGGGGCTGCCTCCCAGCGCTTCGATCAACTGGATCTGTCGGGCGGTCGAGCCGAGCAGGTCTTCGCCGCGCACCACTTCACTTACGCCCATGAGCAGGTCGTCCACGACCACGGCAAGCTGGTAGGCGTAGAACCCGTCGCGACGCTTCAGGACGAAGTCCCCGGTCGTCTGGTCAACCCGTTCGACGATTCGGCCAAAAACGCGATCCTCGAATGTGACAGGCCGGTCGTGCACCTTGAAGCGAATGGTCGCCTCGGGGTTTTCGGCCGTTTGTAAGGCCTCGAACCATCCCGGATCGAGGCAGGCCGGACGAAGAGAGGCGGGATAAGGCGAAACTCGCTCGTTGCCGTGGGGTGCAGACGCAACGCCTTGCAGGTCCTTTCGGGAAAGGCGGCAGGGGAACAGCAAGTCCTTCTGGAAGAGTTTCCGCAAGGCTTCGTCGTACCGATCGTAGCGTTGCGACTGGACGTACGGGCCGTAGCGGCCGTTGGGTAGGCCAGGTCCTTCGTCCCAATCGAGTCCGAGCCACGCCAGATCCTCCTGCGCGGCTTCGGCCATGCCCTTCACGACTCGAGGCGTGTCCAGATCTTCCAGCCGCCCGATGAACGTACCG
>Ga0079224_100013971_pt1 | contig 11203 bp, 11 predicted proteins | sample Stecom2015_FD_80414 | JGI IMG/M metagenome (GOLD analysis project Ga0079224, IMG submission 80414) | Agricultural soil microbial communities from Utah to study Nitrogen management - Steer compost 2015 | ecosystem: Environmental > Terrestrial > Soil > Agricultural land | place: USA: Utah...
GATCCTAATGAATATACAAGGAAGCACTTAGAACAACAACACTATATCTACCTAGCATATTTCTATCCAGGTATTGTTAAAGTAGGCACTGCATCTTCAACAAGAGAAGGGATAAGGTTAATTGAGCAAGACGCTTTGATGTTTGCGTTCATAGCTGTAAGTGATGGTTTTAATATCCAAAAACTAGAGAAAGAGATCTCAAAGAAATTAAATATTACCCAAACAGTTAGAAGCCGAAAAAAGTTAGATAATCTTTCAAAGAAAATAGATTCAGATGCAGCTAAGATACTTTTAAAGTCAAATATTGATAAGGTTTTAAAATCATTTGAAAATACTGAATTTGAAAGCTGGTTTTTCGATAGAGAAAAGATTAAAATTGAGGATATTACTGAACAGAAAAATATATATTATACTGAAGGTAAAGTTCAACTATAAAATCCTGAATATTTCAATGATTTGGAATTTATTCCAATAGTAGGTAAGTATTTAGGTTTAAGAGGAAGATTTCTTTTGATTGAGAATGATTTCAAAACTTACGCATTGGATACTAGGTTTTTAACGGGCAGAACTGTCGAATATATCGATGATTTTAAGTATGAAAAAAGTATAAATTCTAATGAGCAAATTAATTTCTTTGAGTGAATATACTAGAAAAATGAAGATTGTAATTAGAAATGATTGTGAATTAATTGAAAAAACTCAAATTATACCTAATGTATATTTTCTTAAATATTCATTTGGACCAGGTTTGGAATGGATACCAGGACAGTATGTTGGTATAACTGTGAATCCGACATACAGGAGGTCATACTCAATCCTAGACTATGATGGACAGAATCTTTCATTCCTAATAGATACCAAACCAGGAGGAATTGCTTCCAAGTTTTTTGATTCAGTTGAAGTTGGACATAAAAACCAAATTCTTGGACCATATGGGAGATTTATACTTCAAAATACTGTAAACGAAAAAGTTTTTGTTTCAACTGGAACCGGGATTGCACCTTTTATACCGATGATAAAGGAATTGCGAAATTCAAACCTTAAAATAAGAATCAAAATTTTCTCCGGTTCCAAAACACAAGATGAGGATATTGCTTTCAGATTTGTTAAACAATATCTCAATGACAAGTTTGAATATCACCAATGTATTACAAGAGAAGAGCCAAAAGCTGTAAGTTCAAAACTAATAACCCACAAAGGAAGAGTAACTGAAGTGATTCCTCAACAAAATCTGGACTGGCAAAGTACTGAATTCTATATCTGTGGAAGCCCTGCGATGGTAAGGGATACCGAAAAGGTACTAAAGGATTTAGGAACTGAAAAAGTTTTCATAGAACAGTTTTAACCAATCGTAAATCTGTTATAATTGAAAACTCAAATTGGGCTTATGGAGGAAAAATGTAACATTACAAAAGAAGTATTAGCAGTTCAAGGGTTCTTTGTCGTTTTCTTCACAACTCTGATTACATTAATATTAACTTATAGAGATCATACACCCATCATAAATCAGCTAAAAGAGATTACTATAGATCCGTTGGTTATGGAATTTTTAGATTACTTTCATTCGGATGAGCAATTTCTTAGATTTCTTGTTCCTGAAACAGACCAAGAGAACTACTATTGTGATAGCTATTATTATACCCGGAGAAATTATCTAAAACGGGCCAGAACTAATCAAAATGGGCCTGGTGGTTTTATTCAGTTCCTCAGATGGGACATAGAGGTAAGCAGGGAAGAGTTACTAAATCAATTCATTCCTATACTCTATGGATTATTAGATCAGAGGATGATGCATTTAGATAAAGGAATAATATGTCCGTTATGGAGAATTAGAACTATAACAAGATCCAAGAATTCTTCTTCAGATGCTACAATACCCAGCGTAAGTTATAGAAATACATATTTGAGTGATGATCAGATTGATACTATCGTTGAATATCTTTTAAACAATCAGGCACTCACTTACCTTAACGTACCTCCGGGATCTGAAGTAACTATTGAAATAAGATTTGAATTTAGAAATAGGGAGTTTGTGAGCAGAAATGAATACTCATTGCCTGAATTGATTTTAATGATGAGCACTGGAAGCCATAATGGAACCTTTGAGGTCCGTTTACACGAGCTTGATATGCCTTATCGAGATAATTTGTTGGCAGAGATCTTTAATAATGCTTTACAGACATATAGAAATTATTCTGTCTAAGATCAATTAGTCAACCTTCAAAGCAGCCAAAAATGCTTCTTTAGGAATCTCAACTTTTCCAAAAGTTTTCATTTTCTTTTTTCCTTTTTTCTGTTTTTCTAATAGTTTTAATTTTCTAGTCACATCTCCGCCATACAATTTTGCCAGTACATCTTTTTTGTAAGCATCAATAGTTTCTCTGGCAATAATCTGGCTACCGATGGCTGCCTGCAAAGGAACTTTAAATTGTTGTTTAGGAATAATATCTTTTAGTTTTGTAACAATATCTCGCCCTCTTCTTTGAGCATTCGATCTATGTGTTAAAACCGATAAAGCTTCCACTACTTCATTGTTAACTAAAATTGATAATTTAATAATATCGCCAGGTCTGTATTCCAAGAATGAATAATCCATGGACGCATAACCATGACTGATTGATTTCAATTTATCAAAAAAATTAACAATAATTTCTATAGTTGGAATCTCAAATTTTAATAACGCAAGTCTTGATTTTGTGGTAGTTTTATTCAAAAAATCAGTTGTCTGGTAAATAGCTCTGTTTTTGTGACATAATTCCATGATATCTCCAATGTATTCTTCGGGAGTAATAATTTCAAGTTTTACCCAGGGTTCTAAAACTTCGCTGTAAAGGCTTCCATCAGGAAACTCAGCTGCTGTTCTAACGGTGAGAATATTGTTTTCTTTATCAATATTTGCGGTATTAACATTTGGCAGTTTTGAATAATCAGTTGTTGTTAATCTAACCTGGAATTCTGTTGTTGGGGTTGTTGATATCAAATCAATATTGTATTCCTTTTCCAACCTTTCCATTGTGACTTCCAAGTGTAAAAGTCCAAGAAATCCGCATACAAATCCTGTCCCTAAAGCTTGTGAATACTCTTTTTGGTAAGTTAATGCTGCATCATTCAAAGATAGTCTTTCTAAAGCTTCCCTGAAATTTGGGAAATCACTTGCGTCTACAGGATACAAAGATGCAAATACCATAGGTTTAGGAAATTGATAACCTTTTAATGGTGTAACTGATTTATGACTTCCGTCTTCCTTAAAAAGGGTAACGGTATCACCTGAATGCACAAGGTTAATATCTTTTAATCCTGTTGCAACATACCCCACTTCTCCTTCGAGGATTTTCTCCCCTTTATTCATTTTAGGTGTCAAGTATCCAATCTCAATAGGTTCAATTTTGGTTTGTGTTCCCATTAAGTAAAGTTTTTCTCTATCTTTCAATTCTCCTGACAGAACCTTTACTAATGCAGTTACTCCTTTGTATTCATGATAGAAAGCATCAAAAATTAAAGCTTTAACTGTTTTTTCATTTGATTCTTCAATATCTGAATTTTCAAGTGTATATACCTTTGAATTAATTTTATCTGGAGGTGGTATTCTTTCTACAATAGCGTCCAAGATTTCCTTAACGCCAATTCCAGTTTTACCCGATGCTTGAATTGTCTCGTCTGGATCAAATCCAAAAGTATCAACAACTTCTGCTTTAACCCTTTCAGTTTCCGCAATATCCATATCTACTTTATTCAAAACAGGAATTATCTTTAGATCATATTCCATTGCTTTGTAGACTGTCGTTAAGGTCTGAGCCTGCACTCCCTGAGTTACGTCAACCAAAAGCAAAGCTCCTTCAGAAGCTGCAACTGATCTTGAAACTTCATAGCTGAAATCAACATGTCCGGGAGTATCTATTAAATTCAAGATGTATTCTCCTTTGGGCGCTAAATCACCCTGGTAATTGTATTTAAGCCTAGCTGTCTGTAGTTTAATTGTAATGCCTCTTTCTTGTTCAAGCTCTAAGGTATCCATTACTCTGTCTTTCATATCTCTTGCTGATATGGCGCCAGTGTATTCGATCAACCTATCTGCTAAGGTTGATTTACCATGGTCTATATGGGCAATGATGCAAAAATTTCTTATATTTTGATTGGATGACATGTTATGATTAGATAACTAATCCCGATTATATCAGATTTTAAACTATTTATTTCATGACAGATGAAATAGTAATAATATTTAAAGGTACAGAGAATGTTCATATAAGGCAAGAGGTTCAAAAGGAAGCTCTGAAAATATTCGAAAACGAAAATACAAGAAAACAAAGTAAATATTACCAAATTGCTTTACTTGCAATTGTAGATTGATTAGAAAACTTGAAGATGGCACAGTTAAATTTGATTTTCCCACCTTATTCTATTATTGCATCTGTTGTATTGTTGAACATCAGAGAAAAATGGAGTGCTTGTTGACTGAATTTGAAGTTGAAGTGATCAAGCATATTGCTTTTTTAATGTATTCTAAAGTAAACGGCGGTTGCCATTTAATTGTTAATAATGGCACAATATTTAATGATATTATTTAAAATTAATTTCATTAAATTCTTTTATGAAATTCAAAAATCCAATCATCCTACAATTAAACCAAAAATATCAATTAATCAGTTCATTAAATCAATTACTAGCACTTTCAGGCTGGGACCTTGAAACATATATGCCTTAAAATGGAGCTTCCAATAGAGGTTTGGTTTCTGCTAAAGTCAGTTCTTTGATTCAAAAACTTTACCTTGATAAAGATTTTGTAAAACTTGTGGAAGAAGCGAGTAAACAGACAGATTTAAATGACTATGAGTTAGGAATACTTAGACTTTTGAAAAAAAACCTATACAATTTTTTTAAATTACCACCTGAATTTGTTAAAGAGTATGCAAAAGTCACAAACGAAGGCATGGTTGCATGGAGAGAAGCGAAAGACAAAAACAGATATGATATTTTTTCATCTTTTTTAAAGAAAATCATTGATTTAAGCATTAAACAGGCTGAGTATTTAGGTTATGACAATCATCCATATGATGCTTTGCTTGATAATTACGAAGAGGATTTAAAAACTTCTGATGTTGAAAAATATTTTGAATCAATAAAACCGACACTAGTTGAAGTTTTAAAATATATCAAGCAATCAAAGAAATACACATCAAGAATTCACCCACTTGAAAAAGAAACCTACAATGAAGCCGAATTAGAGAAATTGAATTACAAAGTTCTTGAGCATTTCAATTACGATAAAAATAATTTAAGACTGGACAGATCTGCTCATCCATTTAGTCAGGGCATTAATACGAAAGATGTAAGAATTACTACAAGATATTTAGGAAGAGATTTTGGAGCAACAATTTCAGGTACTATCCATGAATTTGGACACGCTTTGTATGATATGCAGACTGATGACAGTTTTGACTTTACACCAATCAGTAATGCTGTAAGCTTGGTATTGCATGAATCTCAATCAAGATTCTGGGAGAATATGGTAGGCAGGAATCTTGAATTCTTAAGAGTTATGCTTCCAAAGATTAAACGATTGGGTGATAACTACAAAAACTATTCTCTAACCGACTATTACAGGTACTTTAACAAGGTTAAACCGAGTTTGATCAGGGTTAAAGCTGATGAGGTTACTTACCATTTCCATATTATGATTCGTTTTGAAATTGAAAAGATGATGATTGAAAGGAAAGTGGATGTTAAGGATTTACCTGAAATATGGAATTCAAAATACAGGGAATATTTAGGGATTAAACCTAAGAATTACGGTGAAGGGATATTGCAGGATATTCATTGGAGTATGGGAGCTATTGGATATTTCCCGACATATTCAATGGGTACTGTCTTGTCTGCATTCTGGGCAAAGAAAATTGAAGAGGAGGTAGGAAATATTTCAAAGTTGGTTAAAACAAGTGAGGGTATTAAAAAAATTCAAAAATGGTTAAAAGAAAATGTTCATCAATATGGACCTACGTATACTGTTAAGGATTTATTGAAGAAGAAATTTAATACTGAATTCAGTGTTGAATACTGGAAGGAATATATTAGGGAGAAGTATATGGAGTTGTATTAGACTTTTGCATGCTATTTTGCTCTGATTGTAAATTATTAAAGTAAAACAAGCCATTAAGTTTCTTTATCTGATTTAGATATTGATCTCTCCAAGCATTTATCAAATCAGTCACACACAAAGTTGATTAATGAATTCTTAAACTCTTGATTAAGAAAAATATTTGAATCAATTTATCAAGATACCCCTCAATAATCTTAAAACATTATCCCTATCCTCAAACAAAATCAGATGGTCACCTTTAATTTTATTAATCTCAACTTTGATTCCAAAATTATCTAAATATTCCAAACTTTTTAAAGAATCTTCAATACCAATTCTTTGATCATTGTTTCCATAAATATATACAAATTGGGAGTTAATTAGAGATTCCTTAACCCCTTCATCTTTGTATTTCTTTGAATCCAAGTATGTAGATAAAGCTACAACGTTGTCATAGGTATATTTTGAATTAACCAGATACTCAGGAAAAATTAATCCCCCATTAGAAAGCCCTATCAATGTAAATTTATCGATGTCGAAATTAAACTTATTAACTGCATCTGTAATGCTTTCATCTATAAATTTAATACTGTTATCATCCCAAGCACCTGATTTGTATGAAGGCGCAATGACAATACTATTGTTATCTTCAGCTACTGAAGATAAAAGATAAAGGTAAGTTCTAAAATTAAGTCAAATAAAAGTATCATATTTGATAATTTAAGCAAGATTGAATATTTTATGCAGAATGACCTTAATATTTTTGATTCGGCTATTTCTTTTTTAAAGAAATTTGTAAATATTGTGAATATTTAAAATTGATAGGAGTTATATAAATTTGAAATGATATAATTGATCATTATTAAACAACAATTATGGGCAATGAATTTTTTTCAGAACAAAATCCTGAGAATTTCAAAGATTTAATCAATGAGTATACCAAACATATAAGTCAAATTTACGAGATTTCACCACAAGACGCTTTAAAAATCCTTCAAAAAGGTCTTTCACAATCCGAGAGAAGGTTAAAAATACTAACTATAACAAATCGATTTAATTTGAGTCTTGAAAGTTCAATTAATGAATTAATAGAAGTTTTAGAGGAATGTGTATATTACCCTACTGCAGCTGTCAGAATTATAAATGCATTTGCCAGATACGAGAAGTCAAAAGTCGTGACAATCGGAGACATGATTGACGTAATTCATGACTCAACCATTAAGATATCCGATGAGTCAAAAGATGACTTAATTACATTGCTCAAACAATTGGAATTATATACTGAGGATGCTGAAAATTAGAGTTATAGGTTGAAGTTTTTTACTTTAAATATTTAAGCAAAAAACACTGCAGAACTATTCTCACCATTTAGTAGTTTCTAAAGGTTAAGCGTATTGTTTGTAGACCTCTCAATCACTATTGCTTAATTGATTAAATTGTCTTGACAAATTCCTTGTATTTAACAAAGATAGGTCTAAGCTCATCTTCCAATGCTCCAAATACTTTATTCTTTAAATTTACATAGTCAGGATTAAGTTCGTACAAAGGCTCTGTTGAAATAACTATAGGGCTCGTTATTGTATAATTCATCTGAACAAACCATCCATTGTTTAAATAAATTCGAGCAAAAGTGCTGAAATTGAACAATACTGCCAATTGATCATCATCTTTTGGAATTTCATCCCATCCATATTCCTTAGCCAAATTCTCTACTGCATCCCGATTCAAACCAATGTAGCCTGATTTTTCGATAATATATGCTGATGAATCAAAGACATCTTTTGCAATACTTTTGATTTCATGCCTTCTATTATATTTAATTGGATCAGATGCAATGTTTTGCATAGCACTCTTCATCAATTCAAAAAAATGTTCAGGAATTTCAAAATTATTTCTAAAAAATTCTTCAATTAAAAACTCAAATTCTCCAAAGATAGCTGTATTTGATAATTTATCATTCACTGATCTTGTAGAAAGTGAAAAATGTATCTCTCCACTTCTGTTATTAGCTTTTAAATATTCATTAATATAATTTTCTAGAATGTCACTTGCCCCAGATTCATCTGTGTTGTTGGCTATGCCGAGATAGTGTCTTAACAGTGTTACACCCCAGTTGCTAGATGGTCCCAAAATACTTTTGATGACATCACTCAGTTTAAATTCCAAATTTACAAATTTCTCATCGTTTAAAAAAATATTTAAAACTTCGTTTACAGTATACGGTTTTCCTTCTTCAAATTGAGAAGCAATATGATCTATGAGAAACTGGTCTATTTGAGTTCCATAAGTTAAATAACTTGATATTTCTAATGCTATAGTGCTTTTAATTTCATTATCGTTTACAAATTTAAATGGAATTTTATGGTCTAGATCTTTAATATCAGTAACTTTTAAGAAGGCTGTAACTAAAATTGGTTTTACACTACTTGCCATGAAATACAGTTTATTTTCATCATTGAAATGAACATCTTCTGGCTTTTCTTCTTTTCCAATATATGTATTTACTGCTACTAAACTGTTGTCACTTAATTCTGCTTTTTCCACAGCCGCGTTGAAAGCTTGAAGCAGGCTTTCAGAAAACTCTTGCGCATCCCTTCGATATGTTTCACCAATATCATCAGAATTCTTAGTTTCTGTCTGAGATTGGGCATCAAAATAGAATATTGCCGCAACTCCGACAGTTAGTAGAATTAAAATTATTATAAATAGTAGAATTAATTTCTTTTTCATACTTTTTTTGATTATTCATACATGATAACAGACATCTTTAAATTTTGCTTTCATTGAAAGCGGATTGATAGAAGTAAACTAGCTTTCCAACTTTTATTGACAAGCATCTTAATATATTTTACATTGAGGTATTTCTTATTTTTTAATTATTTTCTATGAGGCAAAAAATACTAGCCAAGGCATTTCTAGGAGCCTTGACAATTTTAGCCGTAGCCCCACTTGCGGTAGCAAGTCCACTCCATGCGGCAAGCACCTTCAATCCTGGGACATATGTATACGACGATTTTGAAACTTTTGTTTATCAACCTAACCCAGGAGCATATTGGTGGGTTGATGGGCAAGGTACGCTGCCTGATGGATCATGGGGAAGAGTAAGAAATGAAAACAATTGCGATCTACAAACATGCATTTCTCATATTACTGAAGGGGAAAATGGATTTATGCGAATTGAAGGCGGTCCTACTACAACAGTTACTAACTACACTAATGTTAATTTCTCAGAGGTAGTAGATGGAGCCGACGGAGACCCTGTTTATGGAGGTCAAACATATCATGGACCATGGAATCCAACTTTCCTACATCCTGTTGTATTAGAAGCTAGAGTAAGATTTAGTCCTAATTTCAAAAAAGATGGGACAGGAGGAGCTAAAGGAACTGCTGGTATCTGGCTATGGAACAATCCATTCAGTAAACAAGCATCAGATCCTTTTGCAATTCATGACGGTATAGGATTCAGCTGGGCTTCAGTTGATTCAGATATTGCGCAAGGATTAAATATAACAGTTGTTAAGGGTACTTTACCTGTATTCTTTCTGCCAGTTCTAGCAAATATCAATATGAACGACTGGAATACATATAAATTTGTATGGTCTAAAGATATTTTAGGCAATCAGCTAGTCACCTTCTATATCAACAACACTTTAGTAGGTTTAGCTCCTATGGTAGTTGGCCTTACAACTATGCAAGATTTAGGTTTGGAGATATGGATTGATAACCAAGCTTTCCAGTTAGAAACTCTAAACGGATCTTTAGTTCAAATACCTGAATCAAGATATCTTGACCTAGATTACGTAAAGATCTACAAACAGTAGATCAATATTTGAGTTGTCTATAGGCTTGTCTTGTAGGCAACTCTTTTGTGCTCCATAATTTTCGATACACTACTTCCCTAATATGTTTCGATAAATTGTTTGTTCTTGAGGAATCTGTTTTTGTATTAATGAATACGTAGATGTTTAGTAAAAGCGGATGACGAGGCTCGAACTCGCGACCTCTTCCTTGGCAAGGAAGCGTTCTACCAATTGAACTACATCCGCAAAGAAGTTTTTTAAGAGCAAATAGATTATACCTTATTCCTTTCAAGATTCAAGACTACAATATGTTTGATTTTTTTATACATCTATGAGTAAAATATGATATATATACCATATATTTTAATATACTATAGCTATGGCAGCCAAAAAGTCAAAAACAAAATCTACTAAGCAGAAAAAAGTAGATAACAAAAAGAATGTAGCCAGCGAAAAAGCAGGTCAATCAAAACCAGAAACTCAGAAAACAGAGAATACAGGCAAATCTACAAGCCCTAGGCTGGTAATATTAGTTGGCGCCATAGTAATCATTTTAATTCTTCTGGCTTTGTTTTTATTAACCAGAGTAAATCAACCTACCGACCCCAATGAAACAGAAAATCAGCAGGAAAACACAGAAGAATCTCAAAACAATGATGAAGTGGAGCAAAATGAAGCGAATCAGGCTGAGGAAGAGGAAGTAATTGATAACGATACCGCTGAAGAGGTAGATTCAAATTCTAATTCCGAAACTCAAAATATTGAACAAGACAATGTAGAAGAAAATAGCCAGGAAGAAACACAAGTAGGAGAGACATCATCAATATCGGCTAGCCCTTTACAATCAGGACACTCACAAGCAGGTTATGATAGATCATTAGCTAATCAGGCTCAGATAAATTCAACAGGAGTTTGGAGCGCTACTAATTATGAAGTGGGTGACATTGTATCTTCCAGCTACACAATTCAATCAGGAGATACATTGTGGGAAATTGCAGAAAGCTATTATGGAAATCCATATAGATGGACTGAAATTTTAAGCAAGAACCTGGGACAAATTGGTTTTCTTCCAAATGGAGAACAGGCCTTAATATTACCTGGGCAAGTATTAAACCTTTAGTTTAATGATTTAACAAATTTGCTGAAACTGAATAGATTCAGGTCATTGAATGGAATGACTTGAATCAATGGTTTAATATTGTTTTCATTGTAAAGTTCAAAGATTTTCTTTGTATCTTCAAGAGACGAGTTTAAATTTTTTAAATAGCTATCAGAATATTTAACTCCAAACCAGGGATTTTCCTTTAGTTTGTTTAAAATGAAAGTA
>Ga0079224_100013973_pt1 | contig 11203 bp, 10 predicted proteins | sample Stecom2015_FD_80414 | JGI IMG/M metagenome (GOLD analysis project Ga0079224, IMG submission 80414) | Agricultural soil microbial communities from Utah to study Nitrogen management - Steer compost 2015 | ecosystem: Environmental > Terrestrial > Soil > Agricultural land | place: USA: Utah...
ACTTTTATCAAGTATCTGTTGGAGAGCTTGCTTAGGGGAGGGAGCACCAGTCCGAGCCGATAGCATTTGTTCATTGCGGGAAACCTTTCTTCGCTTCGGTTGCTTTGGTGCAACGGCTGAGGCTGTTTTGGTCACTGTTAGATTATGCGTGATTTCAAGCTCACTGATTATGCGGGTACTTATAAGGTTCTCATTCCTGCCAAGGTAGAGCTTCCCTCCAGTGAGATCTATGCGACTTGCGATAATGTGTATGTGCTGGCCATCGTCGTCATGAAGCACATAGCAACGGAGATGAGTATCACTGAACCCCATCCTCTTCATGTAGTCGTCAGCTATGGTTACCCATTGGTCATTCGATATTGATTCAGTATCAGGTAAGCGAAGCGAGTTGTGCCAAACGGCCTTCTGAACATCTGGGCGAAGCTGTTTAGTGCCATCAAATTCAGCGATCAGTTCAGAGGCTGAATCACCTAACATGTTCCCGCCAATGACGATTGGATCACTTTTATGATGTGCTCCCGGTTGCAATACATAACGAACAACACCAGCGAAGCTCTTACCCCTTTTGATCTTCTGCATACCCTTCATAGGGTTTGCTCCATATGTCAGCATTTAGCAGGTGCTGGCGAAGCTCTTGCAGTTGTCGTTTCACAGCGAAAAGCTCTGTATGAGTAAGCTGGCTATCTTTACTCTTACTGTCGATATGGAGAGCAATACGATTCAACTTTTGTGATATGTCAGACAATTTTCTCCAAGCTTCAGTATTAATTGTCGGTACTACTGGTGGCAGTTTTTTCAGGAATGACATGCGAAGCCACTCCCCTTTGTTATAGGAGCCTCTTATGGTATTAAGTTTGATTAATTCATTTTTGTTTAATCTGACACTTACGCAATGAGTTCTTAATTCTTCAGAATGACGGGTGCCGTTTTGATGTTTAAGCTCCGATGAGTTTAATGTTTTATTGGTTTTTTTCATTATTAATCCTTATGTTTGTTGCTTAGGCATATTCCTTATGCCAACTATAGCTATAATTGAAATGCTGTTAATGTCAACTTCATGTGTAACTTTAATTCAATTGTATGAGTTATCACCTGCATATTCATAGACATTTAAAAGACATGGTGTACAATGTCTTTTTTCTTCAAAAAAATAGCAAGGGTTTTTATTATGGCTTTGTCGTTGCCAAGCATGAAACAACTACAGCAATTCAATAAATTTGTAGACGACTGTATAAGTCATCTCGGTAACATATCTGAAGAAGAGGCTAGGGATATTTATTTTGAAAATGAAAACATCAATGTTATAAATTTCAGATATGCGACTAAAGAATTATTAAGAAGTGTTTTTACCGAAACGAAAACAATAAAAGAAAAAACTAACTTTTATAGAGTCAGGCTATTGGATGATGGTTTGGATTACTATAATAGGATTGAGGATGTTATTTACCCTCCAATTGGAAGTGCGAAGATTGGTCGATTAAACTCTATTGGAAGTCAGCTACTTTATTTGTCAAGTCATGAGTTGACGGCGATACAATAATCAAGATTGTTAGGTGTTTGTCAAAATTTAAAGAAAGATGTTCGTTTCCAGTTGACACGTTTTCAGATAATGGAAGATATTAAAGTAATAGAAGTTGGAGGTTTTATTGAGCCCTACCTGTCATTTCCAAGAGATGGGGATGCTGTTAGGGAATACTTTCAAAATTACATCGGATTAGACTATACAGATTCAAGCCTCAGGATTATTTCCGCTTGTGAGTACATTCTTCTAAAAGTACTTAATAATTGCAAACCTAATGCATATTATCTTTCATCAATTCTTTCAGAAGTTATTTTTGATATAAACAATAAATACGAACTGGGGATAGAAGGTATTAGATATCAATCAACAATAGATGAGTCTAGAGTTGTTACAGGAGTAAATATAGCTTTTCAAAAAGATGCATTTAAAAAAATGGATATTAGAATGACCTCTGTTAACAGGCCGATTCAATTTTATTTTGGTCCTTTTATGGATTATGAAACAGAATATTGTAATGAAGGTCCAGAAGACAATGATGGTATTTTTAAGATGAAAAAAAAAGAAGGCTTTTTCAGAGAGAGAATAAGATAGAGTTTGTTGTCGTAAGAGTTTGTATCTTCTTTTTCAATCGAAGAGCAGAAAAAGCAAGGCAACTCAGAGAAGCTCCGCTTCGTTGAGTTAGCCCTTGCTTTACATTGAACATCATTATAGCTATTGACATATTAAAATAAAGTGATAGTACATATAACACAAATTTATTTTTTAGAGGTTGCTATAATGAAAGATCATTTGTTTAATCCGTTATGGAAAAGTGTTTTTATATTAGTGCTATGTAGCATGTCATTTATTCCTAAAATGATGGTAATATATTTAATTATCACTATCATTCTTTTTGTCCCTGTGCTTTTGGCTGAGATTTTTTTTAATGTCGATGAATAATATTTGAATTCCATCTGTTTTTTTCTTGTTGTAATCTATCTTGAATGAAAGATAAGCTATTATTGTTTTGGCTGTCGTGCAAATTGCAATGAAGATTAAAACTATCAAGTTAATATATTCAAAGTAGTTGTCTGTATTCCAAAATTCATGCCAAGTAATATTTATTGGAAGAGGGAAGTCAATGTTTTTTCCGGGCAGTAGTTTTGAAACAGCGATGTAAGTAGCATATGCAAATAAACAAAAATCGTTTAAATGCTTATAGGCATCATTTATTCTCCATAGTTTTACTATAAGCAGGGATAAAACTATAAAGTATACAATCAAAATGAAAAGATAGGGTTGGTTGGAGGAAAAAAGAGAAATAACCCAAAGAGAAATAATAAATGTAGATGCATATATTAAATTTAGCAATAAAACTTCAAAAATAAAACTTAAAAATAAAATCCTGTTTTTAAGTCTGTTATACAATTGAGTCTTTGATTTTATCCAGTTCTTCGAGAACATTCCAATCCCCTTTATAATCATTTGTATTTACCCAAAGGTTTTGTAATCATACAGGCAAAGTAAACGCCTATAAGAAGTGCTATTTTTATCTTCACAGTTTATTAAGAAAATTTTAACTTCTTCGCTAACTAATTGATTCTCATAATAACTATGAAAAATGCAATCATCCTTTTTCGATAAAGGAATTGTCTGATCTGACATTATTTGCGAAATTGCTGGGTGAGCGTTTCTACAATTGTTGTTAGAGGTTCTTTCAAAATGGTCTGCAAGCTTTCTTCTCTGTTGTTCTTTATATATCTCGACGTTTTCTAATTCCGGGCAAATTTCACTAAAAGCAAAAATTGGGAAGAACTGAGAACTTTGTATTTTCTGTTTGTTCAATAGTATAATTAACTGTTTGTTAGCTTCTTCGACAATTTTGAAATAATCTTGCATCATTTCTGGTTTCGTTTGAAATTCATACTTGACCCTTTTATGTGAGCCAACAGCTAAAACCATTTGCCCATTTTTTAACTGATCTAAATCTTCAGTTATTTTTACCTCTATGTCTCCACCACTTTTAATCTCATTCCAAACCTTCTGAACTTTTCTTATATCCATCGCTGAAACTGGAAGGATAAGATTAGATAAACTTGAGAAAATGGATATGTAGTTGTCTGTTTTTATTTTGTTTATCCGTATAGTTGTTCCTGACCCAATGTATATATCATGCTCTGATATAGTAGTAGAATTTGAATCTGGTTCATATTCAACCAATAGAAAATTATTGCGAATCTTGTTGGCTAAAACGGAATTTGTAGGAACATAAGAAAATATAGTTTTTAAAATTTGTTGTATATTCCTATCGCTAATACTATAACCTATAAAAATTACTGGGTTGTGTATGAATAATGAAAGCAATTGTGCTCTTATTAATTCATATTTGTTATCAAAATAGTTATAGTCTTCTTCTGTAATCGTTAGTTCAGAAGGGGTTGATACACAGCCATGTATTTTATAAACAGAGCCATAAGGATTACTTAGCAATATACTATTGCCAATCAAAGGCTCAAATTCAAAAAATTGCTCAATCAAGGTATCATAGTTAGTTGTAATAATCGAACCGATGTTTTTTCTCATTTTAATCAGTTCAGCTATTTCATCATTTTTATCTTCTCTAATGGTCACATTGGATAATAATTGCGTAATGTATATCTTGAACCTGCTTAAATTTATTCCTTTATCCATTTCGCTATAAAAAATATCATTTATATCTTTGAATTTCCCATTTCTATCTTTAGATAAAGTTGTATTAAATATTTTTTCTATGTCACTGGCAACTTTATCATACTTATATTCGCCATTGACTTGACATTTTGATTTAATATCCAGATATGTTTCTTTATCACCAGTTAGTTCGAAACAAATATGTGAAAGTAACCCATTCCAATCAAAGGAGTTTGAAAGGTACCGCAAGCTAAACCCAGTTCCAATGAAGAGTACTGGATGATTTCGATAGTTTGCAATAAATTCTTGAATTTCCATCTATCCTTGCCTCATCACATTGATCTTGCATATGATTTTATAAGTGAGATTTTGCTTATTATTGCTCCTAACTATATGAATTGTCTAGTCTAGATGAACAAAAATTAGACATAGACTTGCTAAAGGTTTAGCTAACCACGTAAATGATATTGTGTATAACGATAAAATAACTCAAAATTTCGGTACTCGCTATATATAGAAGTTATTGTTTTTTTAAACATTTAACTGCGTAATGAAAGGATATATCTTCAAGTCCGTCATTTTTTTTAATATAGAAACACGTAGTGCCATGTATTGATTTACCAACTGTAATTCCTAGGAAACCATTTGAAGTTTTATGTTCCCATTCGTCATGGTTTTTTAGCAGATCTAAGATAAAATCATAATTTTCACCATTAATCTCATCACCAATATTTGTGACCGAAATTATATTTTGGGCTCTAGTTATGATATCAGACTTCTTTTTGAAAATTTCCTTATTGATTAAATAAGACATAGATATTCATCTTCTCCATTCAAGTAACAGAGCTAAGTTCTCCATCATGTTTAGTACACTATGAAAACTAAATTTACAAATTAAAAATGACTTAGAATTATATTTTTATTTTCATTTAAAGCTATCTCTTGAGTTTTTTTAGTTAAATCATGCAGTTAAGTTAATGATGAAGTTGATTATTGGTTTTGGAATGTATAGCTTGTTAATATTACCAAGGTGGTGATGAATTCGTTGAAACCCTCCTAACTTCAATGGTTTGTGTGATATCTCACAACTTTAAAGTTTGTAGACAACTACAATGAATCTGAGTGCAGGACTACATTCCAATTGCTTAGAGATTTCTTTGCAGAGCACTGCTGGTTTGGTAACCTAAGGTAGAGATTTTTTCATAGCTTTCCTACACTGATGAACGACTTTTATGTGGGTTTTGCTAAGGATTTTGACAGTAACCAAACAAGATCCTGAACGATGGACTATGTGATTCACCATGATTAGAAGTAACAATCTTAACTCTTTTCAATTGACTGCTTTAAGTAGACTTTTTTCCGCTTCCGTCTTTAGTGAGATAGCGAAAAAAGGGCAGTCTCCTATGTTTGCTCGCTCTCTCCGAGAGACCGAGCTTTTCGACCATGCCGATACACTTGGGATTACCGTTGGTGAAGCCTTCAATGAGGCATTTGCCTTACTCAGACAAACAGGCTTGCGGAATGAGTATGTTTATCGTTCTGCACTTACACACAATCTTTTGCTTGGGAAACATTCATTAAGAACTGCCTGTATGCTTAATGAATTCAGAATCGGCTCTTGCAAAGCTGATCTCATCATTCTGAACGGAACTGGAACGGTTTACGAAATAAAATCCGAAAGGGATTCCTTAAGCCGTCTACATAACCAAATAACAAACTACCGTAAAGCATTTGGGAAAATCTATGTAATAGCAGGTTCAGAACATATAGATGATGTGCTGAAAACATCTGAATCTACCATTGGGGTATTGAGTTTAACCCGATGGAATCGAATTTCTACTATAAGAGAAGCTGAAGAAGTATTAGATTCTTTATGCCCTGTAACAATCTTTGAGTCATTAAGAATTAATGAAGCGAAAATTATTGCTTCCGAGTTAGGTATAGAAATCCCCGACTTACCGAATACTCAAATGCATGGTTTCTTAAAAGAAGAATTTAGTGGCCTACCACCTGTTTCTGTATATAATTTAATGCTAAAAACTTTAAAGGAAAGCAGAAGTTTACTTTCTTTAAGAGAGTTGATTCTTAACTTACCAAAGTCTTTACAACCAGCGGCACTTTCTATTCAGCTTCGCTCTAAGGATCATGAGCGATTAATTAATACTATGCAGCTTCCTCTTAATGAGGCATTGTTATGGGAGTAACAAACTATGTATTATCCTTATTTTCGTGGGAAACAATTTGAACTGTTAGCTATTAGAGACACTGCTAATGTAATGGCTGAGGCAGGTTTTACTCCAATTATAGAGCCTGTGAGAGAGGCTCTCAATGGTCTTGAGCGAACACTGAAAACCATAAAAGAAAATGATGGTAAGGCTATTGTCATCATTAATCCGGCATGTGGTGATCACTCTTCGGATGGACAAAGTATAGCTCAATTATTAAAAAATGAATTTAGTAATTATAAAAAGATTTCTGTAGGAATACTTCTTGATAAGAGTATGACTATTGCGAAGGTTGATAATCTCCTTCATTCAGATCTCGTTCATAAAGTCACCTTTATACATGCTGGATTTGATGAGCCAAAAGCTTTACATGAAAGATTTGGGGATGAATACAAACATGTATTTATTTCAAACTATTGTTCTAAAGCTTATCGAAAACATTTTTCGGGTTCAGAAAGAATTTTAATTAAAGATGGCTTTGAAAAAAGACGAAATGCTGATCATCCCGATTCTGAGTTCTTTTCAGATCTTCATCTTAACTATGAAGAAGAGGGTATGAATGGTTTTGGTGATTTCTTAATTGTTGGTGATGAATTTAGTGAGTCCGGTGGACCTGCGTATGCGGTTGCTATTCATCTAACTTACATTAATACGAAGCATGAAGATGAAATGTACATCTATCATTTTGTTTCGACAACACGTGATACACCGACAGACCCAGCAGGTAAGTTCGCACAGTCCCTTGATAAATTAATGGCTGCTTTAAATTCAGGCAAATCCATGTTGCTTGAAACGTCGGCTATCAAAGAATTTAGACGATTACATAATCCGAGCCACTTCCCTGGTTTGGGAACAGTTAAAAAATTGTCTATGATTCACCATATAGAAACCCTAGCCGATTTCATGGATGGTAAATAATATGATCAAGTACTGCTGTGCGAGCTGTTTTGGGGATAATGGTTTAAAAAAAAATATCATACCTTCACTTTCCCCAGATTTTGGCGATTGTTCGTATTGTGGTACCAAAGGTATTGAGATTATTGAGCCTCATGCTTTATTTGATCATTTTAGTTCATTGATAAACATCTACGAAAATAATCAGGATGGTAAGAGTCTAGTTGCACATTTAAAAGAGGATTGGAAGCTATTTTCACATCCTCTTTTAGATGAGGCTCATGCCAAAGAGTTATTAGGTGATATACTTGATGATGGAAATATTGTTAGAAAAATCTTCGTACTTTCTGATGATTATAAAAGTGAATCTCTCGCATTATGGGATCATCTTTGTCAGGAACTCATGTATGAAAATAGATATTTTCTCAATAAGTCACTTGATACAGATAGGCTTGGCGAGTTATTAAGTTTCCTTGCTTTAGATGATTTTTCTAAAATTTGGTATCGAGCCCGTATTTATGCAGATGATGCTGCTTTTACGATAGACAAAATGGGGGCTCCTCCCAAGAGATTAGTTAGTCATGGAAGAGCAAATCCTACTGGTATACCTTATTTATATCTTGGATCTAAACCAGATACAGCTTTATCTGAAATTCGACCTCATACAGGTGACAGAGCTTGTGTCGCAGAGTTTACTCTAAAAGATAACCTGATTCTAATAGACCTAAGAAACCCTCGCGAAACCGTTTCACCATTTTTATTAACTGATCCAGGTGAAATGGGTAAAATGCTTGCAGATATACCTTTTCTTGAACGACTTGGTTATGAACTAACAAGACCTGTATTACCTAAAAGTGCAGCCCTTGATTATATTCCAAGCCAATATATATGCGAATTTATTAAGAAAACTGGCTTTCATGGAGTACTTTATAATAGTTCTGTAAGTGAAGGAATCAATCTTGCTCTTTTTGAACCGTTAAATGCGACTGGAGGAAATGTAAGTATTTATGATATAGATAAAGTCGAAGTTAGTGTAAGTAAACAAAATTAATATACTCTTTGTTCGATTATCACCAGTCGAGACTGATAGTATCATCGACAATGTGGGTCGCATTAATTACTAAAGATCATAAGGATAGTTGCGATGTTAGAGTCCGGCCTTCGCGATTATTTTTACGTAATTAGGTTGCAATAGCTTTTAGCCTTTGAGTTTGCACATAATCACTCCACCACTGCGTGAGAGTCACTCGTTCTGCCAGATATTCCGGGCGATTGTAAGCTGCAATTATTTAATCTTTCTTCGAGTGGGCAAGGGCCGCTTCTAAGACACCAGTCCTGAACTTACCAGATTCCTCTGTCGCTGTTCTCGCAATAGATCTCATTCTGTTAACCATAAGTTCACCACCTTAAACCGTTCGAATGATTACGGCTTATACTGCCTACTTATGCTAATATCTAAGAGAAGCCATTGTGGTTGTGTAAGTATACTTCTTGGTTTATTTCGGCTATATAAAACCATACCTATGACTGGCTATTTTCAGCAAGTGTCTTATCATCTAAAGAATTTATTTTCGAAATTCTTTTTAACTCATTAAGATAATCAACCTCGTTTTCCAAGAACCAATGAAGAACTTTAGAGTTACCAAGTAATTTATTAATATATGACTGGATTATAACGAATTTCAACATATCTGAACCATACTCGGTTTGAAGCTTTTTTGTTTCTTCCGAAGTTGTTGCCATTTCCTGTTCCAGACGAAGTATGGTTTTTTTTATGTCCTTTTTATAAGGAGTGTTTTTCCCTTTATTTGCTATCATCGATGCCGGTGTTGCATCCAAGATGCTCATTGCAAATTTTTTACTATAATTATCAAAATTAATCATTGTACCGACTGCTTCAATTTGACGAATTGGCTTCATTTTCCTCAAAACATCAAATGTAGCCTTAGGTATTGGTTTATCAGAAAGTTTCGCAATTACACTTGGATCTATACCGTTCATCACATTAGCTTTATCTTTTATAGCATCAATAGATATTCCCAAAGCAGCACTAAGTTTTTCAATTGAAACTTTTGCCAATGACTTGATTATCATTCTATGTTCTTCAACTACATTTATATGATTGACTTGTTTGTTAGGAGTGAACGCATCATCTATGCTCGAAAGTATACATGGAGCTTTTTCTATGCCTAAATCTTTTAAAGCCTCAACCCTCAAATGGCCATCGAGTATCTTAATGGCATCTTTATCTTTGTCATAGAACACTATTATTGGTTCAATAATACCTAAGCTTTCAATTGAGGTAACTATTTGATGATATTTATGACTTAGCTTTACATTTTCTAACAATTCCTTTGAGGGAATTAGCTTGTTAGTTTCTAAATAAATAAAATTGTCGCCAAAACGTATCTGAATCATTTTGATGCCTCTTTGTTTATTGGATTGAGGATCTGAGATGGCAGTTCTGATAGATTCTCTTGTTCAAGTATATTTTGAAAGCTTTTATTCATCATGATGATGTTAAAAATCTCATTTACTATCAGTAAATTAGTTTTTATAAATTTAGAGTTGTTATAAACAGATTTATGTTCAGCGATACTATTTTCATAAAGCTCTATTAACTCCTCAGCAGTCATTCTTTTTGATGGTTTGTGATAATAAAACCCGGCTGCTTTTGCACCTTTATTCCCAATTGTTCGCTGATTTAGAATGTGTTTTATCTTTATAATGTCCCGGCTTTTAATTAATTTTTTATCGTATGCTTCGGTAAGAATATCTTGTGCTTCTTCAGTTTCACATCTTGCAAATTGCACTGCAAGATACAGAGGCAAATTCCCCCGTTCGACTGCAGAGAGAAGTTTATGCTCTCCCTTATCAAGAAGCATATTTATACTGCTCACCCAGTTCGATGAATACCCAGTAATCTCACTTATTTCGGAGTCTGAAAGTCCTCTGATTTTCATATCTTTTATTACCTGTAATAACTCATTGGAACGTGGTCTCCTCCTTGCAATGTTTTCAACTAAACTCATAACGTAAGCATCTTCTTCTGATACATCTCTTATAATTGCTGGAATAATTGTTTCACCTAATGCAATGAGAGCCTCTATTCTCCCTTGACCACAAATTAAAGCATATTTGAAATCGTCTTCATCAATCGCTCTCACGCTTATAGGCTTGCTTAATCCTCTTTTTTTTATGCTTTCCTTAATTTCTTCATGCACTACCTTATTTCTAGTTCGAGGGTTAAGAAATTTTATTTTTGCAATCTCAATTTGAATTATTGGGAATTCATTTGTTTCAGGCAGCATATAGTTCCCTCACTTTCATGCGAGTAATAATTTGTAGAAGTGTATCCAGGTTATCAAAGCTATAGAGATCTAATCGAATGTTGTTTGTTTCCGTCATGCACATTTTACTATATTCGTTTTCTATCTTTGGTATGATATAAAAATCAAGAGGCGAAATATTTTGTGAATCCATTCGTATAACAATTGTTATGTCTGCTTTCTGTGAGTTATCAAACCGGACCTTCCATCTAAGTTTACCTGATTTCATATGTATGCATTTAGTAATAATGACGGAAATTAAAAGCTCATCATTGATGTAAAGCATTGGGGCATATTTATATTCGTCTATATAGCAGTTACTTTTTAAAATCCTACCCTTAAAATCCTCAATTATATCTGAGTAAAATGATCTTAGTGCTTCATTTATTTGGAGATAGCTGTAATCATGTTCTGGCTTATAACCAATCAAAGTATATGCTCTTAAAAGACCACCAAATCGCGTTCTGTAAACAGAAGATGAAGGGCCTGTATCATCTTCATCAATGATAAAGCCAGATAGTTTTCCATTAGATTCTAATTTTTGTTTTAGCTTTTCTAAAAGCTCTTCATTAGTCAAATGTACG
>Ga0079224_100013974_pt1 | contig 11202 bp, 11 predicted proteins | sample Stecom2015_FD_80414 | JGI IMG/M metagenome (GOLD analysis project Ga0079224, IMG submission 80414) | Agricultural soil microbial communities from Utah to study Nitrogen management - Steer compost 2015 | ecosystem: Environmental > Terrestrial > Soil > Agricultural land | place: USA: Utah...
AGTGTTCGCTCCGAACTGGCAGCAGTGCAGGAAACGCTTACGGCAAACCAGGCACTGAGCGAGCAGCTCACCGCAGATCTCATCGAGAGCAACGGCAGGTGTGTTGCGCTTGAAGAGCGACTCGCGGAAGCGGACAAGGCGCGCGACAGTGACATCAGGAACCTGAGCAAGCAGGTTGCCCAGTTCCGCAAGCAGATCGACGATTACGAACGCAAGATCAGCAACAAGGACGCCGCAATCAACGCGCTGCTTACCGAACTGGCCCACAAACCCGAAACACCGGAGGATAACGAAGCCGCCGATGACGTCGTGCATCACCTGGCCGACCGGAGGCCCCAGCCTGTGGACGGCCGCGCGGCGCCACACCATGAGAAGGACCGGGTGACGCGTCTCCTTATCGGTAATATCGACGGCCAGGAACTGCGTTTCCCGCTGTTCAAGGACAAGCTGACTATCGGACGCACAGTGCACAACGACATTCAGATCAAGGCTCAATACGTCAGCAGGCGACACGCCGTAGTCGTCACGGAAGACGACCACACGCGCATCGTTGACTGGGGCAGCAAGAACGGTATCTACGTAAACGGCAAGCGCGTCAGCGAGCACATGCTGAGAAATGGCGACCGGGTGAGCGTAGGTACGGCGGAGTTCAAGTTCGAAGAACGCCCGAAGCGATGATGTCGATCCAGGGCTTACCGGTGCTCCCTCCTCCAAGCAGGCGGACCTGCCGATAGTCTCCCGGCGGCATCCAATTTGAAATAACGCGCCAGGACCTGCCATGCCAGCCTGATGTGTGAGGATAATCACGGCAATTTCCACCGGTTACGATTACCATCGCCGCACGGCAAATGACGGTGTGAAGAATTCGCCAATGGTAACGAGAGCTGCACCCAAGCAAGTCGATCCAGGTGCGACGCAGAACCTGACCCGCAGTCTCGAAAAACTCGCGACCAAGAAAATCTGGCTGCCAAGACTCCTTTACGACAGCCTGCCGTACTTTTACCTGGTGGCCGGAATGGCGGCATTTTTTGCCGCTCTGTATATCAGCGAGTGGTTCTGGGTGGTCCCACAGTACATCCTGTTTTCAGCTGCATGCCTTCACCTTGCATTCGCCGTCTTTCGCAGGCGTCGTAAAGTGCACGTCGATAAGCTGGACGAAACGATCGTGTTCGCGCCATCCCAGGGAAAACGCTGAAAGGCAGTCCCACCTGCCGCCTGTTCCTGACCGGCGCATCTTGACCTCGACCCGGCCATGGTCAAGGATTGCGACCTGCCAATTTCCTGATTCCCCGATACAGGTGACATGAGAAATACGTTTGCAAGAGAAGCTGCCTGGCTCGCGGGACTGCTGTTCGCAGGAGTCGTAATCCTGCCTCTTTCCATCTACGTGGTCGGCAGGGCGGTGTTTGGCGAATACGGTGCAGGGACCTTGGGAGACTTCTACGCCGACCTGCTCGGCAAGTTCATGGACGGCGAACCCGCCGTATGGTTCCTGCTGCTGTCACCCTATCTTTTGTGGCAACTCTGCCGGCTGACGTTCCGGGCGTTCCGCCGGACCGGGCGCCCACCGGCACCGACCCGATAGCCCGGACCCGAGACTGGCGAGTCCCGGGAAATTGTGACAGTCGTCACAGTTTTTCGTTTGAATACAGATAATTGCCTGAAATAAGCTAGAAATTATGTCAATTGTGAGGCATCCTCTGGCTTCGTCCGGACTATATTGGCCACAGCAAGAAACAACCCCATGAGCACTTCTGCCGCGATGAAGTTTCAACGCTTTTTGAAATGGCTGGGTACCAAGCTTTTTCCGCAGGAAGCAGCGGTCGAGCCATCGCTCCAGCAGACCGGTGTCCGGGTGCGGCCACCACGGGCGCGCCCGGCCGGGACGCGACCCGAACTGGTCAAATTTCGCGCCGAACTCAATGCCAGGATCGGCGATGGTGGCCCTGGAAAGAACGTTCTGATCCGCAACAAGTTCGTCCGCGAGGAAAGCGGAACCCATGACACGCTTAAAATCCTGGACGGTTCCTTGCTGGTTGAAGACGAAGAACCCGGTGGTATCGATCCGTACAATACCGGACGCTTCGACCGGGCGAAATCCTGGGAATTCCGCTCCCGCAAATAGGGTCGCGGTCGTTCCCCAGGCGGAGCGCCTGTTGCTTCCCGAGCCGCACATCCGGCTGCCCTTCCGCAGTTTGACGGTTTCGCAGACGCCGCGTAGTCTCGCATGTCCGATTTGGGCAGCAGGTGCCGGGCGGGACGCAAAACATGAGCCTCAGGGTTTCATTCGACCTCGAAGAGGATGACCTTAATCACTTTCGGCTGATCATGCGGGAAGCGAGGAAGGCGGCAGCACAATCGTCGCCTGAAGACATCATCGAGGGCGCCACCGGCCTGCTCCGCCAGGTCGGCACGGTCAGTGTGCCGCAGTTCATCCGGGACCGCCTCGACAAGCTCGAGCTGATGATAAAGATGGTTTCCGATGCCGAATGGCGCCTGCCACAGCAGGAGTCGCTGCGGGTACTGAACGCCCTCGCCTATTTCTCCGAGCCGGAAGACCTGATCCCGGACCACATCCCGGGGTTGGGCTTCCTCGACGATGCGATCATGATCGAACTGGTCGTGCGCGAACTACGGCACGAAATCGAGGCTTACTCGGACTTCTGCGAGTACCGGCAACAACAGGGCAGCCGCCCGGGAACCGCAGCGAATGATGGCAAGGCGCCAGACGCTACCAGGGAAGAGTGGCTCGCCTCCCGGCGAAAGGAACTGCAGTCGCGAATGCGCCGCCGGCGCAAGAAGCGTAACAACGAGGCCGGCCACGGGCGGCCGCCGCGACTGCTCTAGCGCCCTTTCAAGACTACCGCGGCCAGTAATACGTGCCGGTTGCGGCCACCCCCAGCCACATCAGGATTTGTGCGGCAAGCCTCCATTGGTGGCGTATGAGCATGCTGTAGAAACTCATGCCCGAAATCGCTGTCATAGCAGTGAAGATGAGCAAACTGTTGATCAGGGCCCCGAACTCGTCATCAAGCCGCGGATACTCGTCTCCAAGGATCAGGAAAATGAACAGGACCGCGCCCAGACTGACGCTGATGGAAACGCAGGACCCGAGAACGATTCCTGTAATAACGGTCAATGGACGCATAGCTTCAAATCCCGGCGAGCCCCGGGTCGTCGTACCGGGACCTGCCAATTATCCAGTTACCAATGTCAATGGGCCGCTAAAATGCGGATGACGCCCTTGATTGGGGCGCCGCTCGGAACTAGCCTAGCCACTGTAAGCAGATCCCAAAAGGTCTCCCGCACCATATGGAGAAAGTCTTGAAGAATACCGGAATCAACATCCGCGCAAGGATTGTAACCACCCTTTTGGGCCTGTTGGCGTTCTCTGCATTCGCAGCGACGCCGACCAGCGTCGGCGACGCACAGCTGGCGCCTTCGGCGAAGCACGAGAAAATCGGGGAGCTGGTGACGGAGTTCGTGCAGAAATCTCACTATGAGCACTCTTCTGTCAACGACGAACTCTCTGCTGCCGTACTCGAACGTTATATCGAGTCACTGGATGGCAACCGGATGTACCTGCTAGAAAGCGATGTCGATGCTTTCCGGAAGTACCGGCATGAACTCGACGACATGGTGCGTTCGGCGCCGATGGATCCCGTGTTCGATATGTTCGAGGTTTACCGGACCCGCGCGAGGCAACGCCTGAATTTTGCCCTGACTCAGCTGGAGACCGCGCCGGACTTCACTGTCGATGAAGAATTCCAGTTCGACCGTGAGGACGCGCCGTGGGCGAAGACGGAGGCCGAGCTGGATGAGATCTGGCGGAAGCGCGTCAAGAACGATGCTCTCGGGCTCGCTCTCACAGACAAGGAATGGCCCGAAATACAGGAAACCCTGAGCAAGAGGTACAGCCGCTTCCTCAAGCGTATGGACCAGATCAAAAGCGACGACGTGTTCGAGTCCTTCATGAACTCGTTCGCGCACACCCTCGACCCTCATTCGAGCTACCTCTCGCCGCGGAGCTCCGAGGAATACCGGATCCAGATGAGCCTGTCCTACTTCGGCATCGGCGCCTCGCTGCAGATCGAGGATGACTACGTCAAGGTGGCCAACATCATCCCGGGCGGACCGGCCGATATCGACGGGGCATTGCAGCCCGAAGACCGGATTACCGCGGTCGCCCAGGGCGAGGACGGCGAGCTGGTGGATGTGGTCGGGTGGCGGCTGGACGACGTCGTTCAACTCATTCGCGGCCCCGCCGACAGCGTGGTGCAATTGCAGATTCTTTCCGGAAACGCGTTGCCGGGAGCTCCACAGAAAACCATCAGCCTGGTCAGGAACCAGGTAAAGCTGGAAGAGCAGGCAGCCAAGAGCGATATCGTTACCATTCCCCGCGACGGGCGTGACTGGTCGATCGGCGTCATAACCGTGCCGAGCTTTTACCGCGACTATCGAGCTTTGAGTAACGGCGACAAGGACTACACAAGCACGACCAAGGACGTGAAAAAGCTGATCGAGCAACTGGAAGAACAAGGCATAGACGGCCTGATCGTCGATCTGCGCAATAACGGCGGTGGGCACCTCACTGAAGCTACTGCGCTCTCCGGGCTCTTCATCGACAACGGGCCGGTAGTGCAGCTCCGCAGTTCGAATGGTCGAATTAGCCGGCTGGACGATCCCGATCCCGTGGCACGCGTCGCCTACAACGGTCCCCTTGCAGTGCTGGTAAACCGCTACAGCGCTTCGGCGTCGGAGATTTTCGCCGCTGCAATACAGGACTATGCGCGCGGCGTCATCATCGGGCAGCAGACCTTTGGCAAGGGCACGGTGCAGAATCTTTACTCGCTCGATCAGTACGTGCGCCAGACCGAAGACCAGGAAGGTCTTGGACAGCTCACGCTGACGATCGGCAAGTACTATCGCGTAACCGGAGAAAGTACCCAGCATCGCGGCGTCAATCCGGACATTCCCTTGCCCTCGACTATCGATGCCGAGCTCGTTGGCGAAAGTGTTCGTCCCAGCGCCCTGCCATGGGACACCATTCCCACCGCTCGTTTCCGTGCGGGCGAGCCCCTCGATTCCACCATAGTCTCTTTGACCTCCAATCATCTTTCGCGCAGCAAGGACGATCCGGACTACCGTTACCTGCTGGACGGCATCCAGGACGTGGCGGAAGTGCGTGCCCGCACCAGCGTTTCGCTGCATATGGACGCGCGGAAACAAGAGCGTGAAGACGAGCTTTCGCGGCGGCTTGCCCGGGAGAACGAACGGCGCGCGGCGTTGGGCCTCGAACCCTTCAGCGAACCCGAAGAACTGGACGATCTGGAAGAGCCCGACGTGCACCTTGACCAGGCTGCGGCGATTGTTACAGACTTAGCAGAACTGCGACAGGTAGATTCCGTACCTGCGCAGACCGCGCAAATGCGGGAGTAAGACCGGCCCAGTCCAGTCGCACACCTCGGGCTTGCCCGGGCCGTTGTCGGTGTTATACTGAAGTACAACACCAATCTTACGCTCTCGACTGCAATGGAGGCCGCTGTGGATACGACCGACACGTCCCCCGCCAGAGGATCGACCCGTTCATTGCTGGGTGCCGCTGCAAGTTGCGTAGCGCTGCTGGCAATGGCCTGGGCTTCCCCCGGACTCGCGGCGGCCCGCACCTCCGTCGGCTGCGACAAGGTGGCACAGGAACTCCAGAGCCTCGACATCGACACCCTGACCATCGAGGTGGTCGACCTGTCGGACGTGTCACAGTCTCCGGAAAGATCCGACGAACTTGCCGATTCCGTGGCGCCCCTCCTGTTCCTGACGCCCCGGGTAGCGACCATCCTCGAGGATGTGTTCAGCGACAGCGTGGAGCCTGAAGCGGTAGAGCACGAGAAGATTACCCAGGCTCGGGAAACGAAGGACGCCAAACCGGCGACCTCGCCCGTGGTCGATAATGCCAACGCACCGGATATGGATGCGTCGGCATCGCCGATGTATGAAAACGCCGCCATCTTGCCGCGCTTCCAGCGCCAGATGTACCGCACGGACATCTAGTCCGGCGAACGCTTCTAACGGCTAAGGATCTTCGCCAGACCCCAATAGTTCTCGCCGAGAACATTCACATCGGTCTTCTCCACGGAACCGTCGCTGCCGATATCGAACACGGTCGATACCGATCCGGCGATAGGAACGGCATCACTGTCGTTCCGAAACAGCGCGGCCTCGCTGATCAGCTTCGCCCGCTGTTGCAGGATGCTTGCAAAGTCGGAACTCTGGTCGATGGATTCTGACCTTTTTCGAATGCGAGCCAGCAACTGCTCGCATTCCCGACGGTTGCCGTAATTGATGGCCCCGACGCTTTTCTCGCTCGCCTCCTTGGCCATTGAAGCAAGGTCGTCGTCGGCGAACAACAGCAGCAGTTGCTGTGCGAAAGACAGGATCATGAAGTTGATTGCCCGCTTCGACGCAACGTCGAGCCCCTGGTTTTCTGGAGGCATGCGGTTCCTGATTTCCTCGAGCTTCTGCAACAGCGACTGCTCGCGCTCGTTTGCCGCATCGATCTTTCCGGCAAATTTTTCGAGCGTTACAGTTACGGAACGGCGACGGAAAATCCTCAGGAAGCCGCTCATCGACATCAGGCGGTCCCGCTCTTTCTGTAACTGCTCGTCCACCCGTTGCACGAACTCTCGGGTGGCGGCGAGATCGAGCTCGATTGCTTTCGTTTGGCGGGTACGCTCCTCATTCCACGATAGCAACCGGCCGTTATGCTGACGCTGCTCGCGTTGCTGCTTCAGCTGCTCGGCGAACTTGGACAACTTGCGCTGGCAGTGCAACGCCAATCCGCGTAGCTGATAGAAGACCACTGCGTTGCCGGCCCAATCGGGGTCTATCAGCAACGCCTCGAGGTGCTCGAGCTTTTGTTGCAGCCGCGCCGTCTCCCCCTCCTGTTGCTTGAGCCGGTCCTGGAGCTTGTACTGCGCTTTCCGCATGCCGGCGAACTGCTTTTTGAGCTCGGCACGGTTCCAGTACAGGTGCAGCAATTTCTCGCTGTCCTGCGCCTTTTCCCCCGAACTGCCGAAGATTGCTGCCAGACTGGACAAGCACCGCTCCTTTACATAATCCCGCCGCCGCAGCCATAGTTGGCGCGCTGCGGGACGATGCGAATCATGGCAATTGGTCACTGTTCGATCCTTGATTGAATCGACAGTTTTCGCTGAGCGGTGCGCGTTAAGGCCCGGAGACCTTCCGGTTAGCGTTCGAGGATGAGGTGTCCCTGGTGCATCAGGTATTCGAGCCACTTGTTGAGGACGATATTCCGCTTCCACCGCGTGCCCAGTTCCCCACGATGCTCGGAGGTCAGCCGACGAATTTCAGCATGCCGGTGATCGGCGCCAAGGCTCATTACCTCGGCGAGGTGACCGTCGAGATACGCGCGGATCTTCATATCGGGATCGGCGATTCGAACACCGTTGTCGTTGAAAAAATACGACAGCGAGAAAGTGATCGTGTATTTGCTGCGATCAAGAATTTCCAGGTGAAGATCACAATCGCCTGCAACGCGAGACTTGTAATGACCGTCCAGTCGATCAAGTTCCGGAATAATATGTTTCAGTCGCAGGAAATTGCTTTCGTACAGCAACATCAGACCGACGAAGCTTCGCGGCTTGACGATTGTCTGCGGTACAAGTTGATAGTCCAGTAACATGGACATCAATATATCACAGCAATTTTGATTCCGAAGGTATGCAATTAAAGTTCCACTTTTCGCGAATTTTGCACTGGCAATCCGTGCCGAAATCAGGGTCGCACTCTTCGTTCCACGCCGGTACTATCGAGAATGCGACTGGAGATTTCCTCAATGGAAAATTCAGTCGTATCGACAAACGGTATGCCATATCGCTTGAAAATTTTCTCCGCTTCCCGCAGCTCGAATCGCACCTGCTGCGCAGTAGCGTAGCGGCCCAGCGCCCGCCGTTCTTTCCGGATCTGCCGCAACCTCGCTGGAGCAATAGTCAATCCGAAAAGCTTTGATTTTTGCGACACCAGGAATTCGGGTAAGGTGCCGCTGTCGAATTCCTCGTCGGTCAGCGGGAAGTTTGCAGCGTACACGCCATACTGCAGAGCGAGGTAAAGGCAGGTTGGGGTTTTCCCGCTGCGAGAAACTCCAACCAGAATGACATCGGCCATCTCGTAGTTGCGCGTCATCCCCCCGTCGTCATTTGCCAGCGCAAAATTGGTGGCCTCGATTCGTTTCATGTAGCTCTCGATGTCGCTCATACCGTGGGCGCGTCCTGCGGTATGCGTGGACTTCAGTTCAAGCTCGTGCTCGAGCGGCTCCAGGAAAACGTCGAAAATGTCCAGATGAAGGCCTTCTGCTTCCTTGACGATGGCACGAAACTCGTCCTGCACGAGAGTCGAGAAAATGATCGGTTTCATGGACGCGCTACGGGCGGCTTCGTTGATCTTGCGCACCGCCTCTCGCGCCTTGTCTTCGGTATCTATAAATGGCAAAGTCACCTGCCGAAATTCCTGGCTGTCGAATTGCGTGAGCAGGCTGTGTCCCAGCGTTTCTGCGGTCACGCCGGTCTGGTCCGACAGAAAAAATACCGTACGTTCGCTCATTACCTGTGTCCTGAATGGTCGCCAAAACCGATCTGCAGTTCAGTGTACTTGGGTGTGCCGGAAGCTGTCTCATTAATCTGGAGCCAGGAAGGGCCGTCGACCTCCTCGCCTGTCACCGCCCAATGGGCTAGCATTGTGCATTACCCAATTTCCTCATTCGGAAACAACTCACAGGGAGCCTATTTTGGAGCCGTACGTCATCGAGCTTGAAGAGCTCGGCATAGAAGATATCGAATCGGTCGGTGGGAAGAATGCCTCACTTGGGGAGATGATCGGCAAGCTCGGCGCACTCGGCGTTCGGGTGCCGAGCGGGTTTGCCACGACCGCGGCGGCGTATCGCGATTTCCTGAAGAATGACGCTCTGGATGAGCGGATCAGGGATCGACTGGCGTCCCTCGAAGTCGACGACATCCCCGCTCTTTCGGATGCAGGCAGGACGATCCGGAACTGGATTGCCGAAACGCCGCTTCCCGACCGGCTGATGCGTGACATCGAAACAGCCTGGGCCAAGATGTCGAACGGCCACGATATTCGTGTTGCCGTTCGATCTTCTGCCACTGCCGAGGACCTTCCCGACGCCTCCTTCGCGGGCCAGCAGGAAACGTTCCTCAACGTTCGTGGCGTCGATCACCTTGTCCAGGCGTTGCACCAGGTATTCGCCTCGTTGTTCAATGACCGCGCGATTGCCTACCGAGTCCACCAGGGCTTCGATCACTCCCTCGTTGCACTTTCAGTCGGCGTCCAGCATATGGTGCGCAGCGATATCGGAGCGGCGGGCGTCATGTTTACGCTGGATACGGAGTCAGGCTTCCGCGATGCAGTGTTCATCACCTCATCCTATGGTCTCGGCGAAACCGTGGTCCAGGGCGCGGTAAACCCTGACGAGTTCTATGTCTACAAGCCGGCGCTCGAAAGCGGCAAATTTCCCATCCTGAGAAAAAACCTTGGCAGCAAGGCAGTGAAGATGGTCTTCAGCGACAACCACGTCCCGGGCAAGACCGTTGAAACCGTCGACGTCGAGGAGTCAGAGAGCCTGAAGTTTTCCCTGACGGAAGCAGAAATCATCGAACTCGCGCGCACTGCTGTGACGATCGAACAGCACTACGGTCGTCCAATGGACATTGAATGGGGCAAGGACGGGGTAGATGGCAAGCTCTACATCCTGCAGGCAAGGCCCGAGACGGTACAGAGCCGCACCGGCCGTACGATCCAGCGTTTCCGGCTCATCGACCGTTCCACGATCCTGAGCAAGGGACGAAGCATCGGGCAGAAGATCGGCGCCGGCACCGCCAAGGTCATAAGGGATGTCTCGGAAATGGAGCGCATCCAGCCTGGCGACGTGCTTGTCTCCGACATGACAGACCCTGACTGGGAGCCTGTTATGAAACGCGCTTCCGCTATCGTCACTAACCGTGGTGGACGTACCTGCCATGCGGCGATCATCGCGCGCGAACTGGGGATCCCGGCCGTAGTCGGCTGCGGCGATGCCACCACGGGCATCCAGGATGGCAAGGATGTCACCGTGAGCTGTGCCGAAGGCGATGCAGGTTTTGTCTACGAGGGACGTTTGCAGTACGAAGAAAAGGAAATAGAGCTGGATTCGCTGCCGGCAATACCTGTCAAGATCATGATGAACGTCGGCAATCCCGATCGTGCATTCGACTTCGCGAACATCCCGAACCATGGTGTCGGTCTCGCGCGACTGGAATTCATCATCAACAGGATGATCGGCGTGCATCCCAATGCGCTGCTCGAGTACGACAAGCAGGATGCAGATACTCGAGACGCGATCGACGAACAGATGGCGGGTTACGAGGATCCGGTGCGCTTCTTTGTCGACAAGCTGGCTGAAGGCATCAGCACCATTGCCGCAGCCTTCGCGCCGGAGCCTGTCATCGTCCGCCTGTCTGACTTCAAAACGAATGAGTACGCGAACCTCATCGGCGGGGAGGCGTATGAGCCGAGGGAGGAAAACCCCATGCTGGGGTTCCGCGGGGCATCACGCTACGTATCCGAAAATTTCCGTCCCTGCTTTGAGCTGGAATGTGCGGCGTTGCGAAAGGTACGCAACGATATGGGCCTCACCAACGTCCAAGTCATGGTTCCTTTCGTCAGGACTGTGGCTCAGGGAAAGCAGGTGATTGGCCTGCTGGAAGACAACGGTCTGGTTCGCGGCGAGAACGGCCTGAAAATCATCATGATGTCCGAGCTGCCAACCAACGCACTCCTTGCCGACCAGTACCTGGACGATTTCGACGGTATGTCCATCGGCTCCAACGACATGACCCAGCTCACGCTCGGCCTCGACCGCGACTCGGCTCTCGTCGCCGATCTTTTCGATGAACGCGACGAAGCCGTCAAGGCGCTGCTCGCGATGACCATCGAGGCCTGCAGGAAGCGGGGGAAATACGTCGGCATCTGCGGCCAGGGGCCTTCCGATCATCCGGACCTGGCGAAATGGCTGCTAGCGCAGGGAATAGAGAGCGTCTCTCTGAATCCGGATACGGTTGTCGAAACCTGGATGTTCCTCGGCGGCCAGGCGGTCTAGACCATCACGATGCGATGAGTCGGGATCGAAGCCTGTAG
>Ga0079224_100013975_pt1 | contig 11202 bp, 9 predicted proteins | sample Stecom2015_FD_80414 | JGI IMG/M metagenome (GOLD analysis project Ga0079224, IMG submission 80414) | Agricultural soil microbial communities from Utah to study Nitrogen management - Steer compost 2015 | ecosystem: Environmental > Terrestrial > Soil > Agricultural land | place: USA: Utah...
CTTGGGCGGGGATGGCGGCGGGCGGCGGTGAGGCGGTTGTGGACTTGAAAGGGGGGGTCAGACCGGTGCGTGGCGGATGATCTCGCTGGCGAGCTGGCGGTAGTCGGAGACGACGTTGCTTTGGGCGGGGTCGTCGGAGTCGGCGCCGATCAGCGGGACGGGCAGGCCGAGGGTGACCGCGCGGCGCACGACCATGGCGTCGCGCACGATGCTGTCGAAGATGCGGGCGCTGCGACCGGCGCGTTTGGCGGTCTTGAATTGGTTGAGGCGAAGTTGCATGCGCATCTTGGGCACCTCGATGTCCACGCCGGTCTTGATGGCGTTGAAGATGATGCCTTCGACCTGCGCGGGGCGGCCCATCTTGGCGTCGCGGAAGCTGGCGGAGAGTTGGTGGAATTTGTGGAGCTTTTCCACAAGGAGCGTGAAGCCGATGAGGCTGAGCGCGTCGGGGTTGGAGGGGACGTAGATTTCGTTGGCCGAGAAGACGCCGCACTGGGAGGCGCGCAGGATGTTCGGCGGGCAGTCGAAAAGGATGAAGTCGTAGTCGCCCTCGATCTTGGCGAGTTGCTCGTGGAAGACGAGGTAGGAGGGCTTGCGGGGGTCGCCGATGTATTCGTTTTCGAGGTCAACGAGGTTGAAGGTGGTCGGGATGAGATCCAGTCCGGGCAGGAGGGGCGTGCCGTTTTTGTCCTGCACGACGTCGTCCACGACGAGGTCGGAGAGCTGGGCGGCGCCAGGGTCGAAGATGGAATAGACCGAGCCGACGCCGGTGCTGTTGATGGCGTTCCAGCGTTCGAGCCGCAGCAGCCAGATGGAGGCGTTGGACTGCGTGTCGAGATCGCAGAGAAGCACGCGTTTGCCGAGCCGTGCGAGGCAGGCGGCGGTGTTGACGATGAGCGAGGTCTTGCCGACGCCGCCCTTGTAATTGATGAATGCGATTTTACGGGCCATCAGATGATGTTTAAAGCGAGAGGTGTGCCTAAGGGGAATCATTGCGTCCGGATCGACGAATCGCGCGAGTGTTTAATGCGTGATTTGCGGAGATTTGACGCTTTTTTGCACATTGTTCGCGAGGGAGGCGGATTGCAACCGGCCGAGGGGAAACCGGGAGGCGGAAAAACCGGTGAAAAAACCGCTTGATTCGCAACGGTGCATCCGGCTTGCTGACCCTCTTGTCAGTCATTCGGGCTGTAGCGTAGCCTGGTAGCGCGCTTGCATGGGGTGCAAGAGGTCGTGAGTTCGAATCTCACCAGCCCGACCATTTTCCCCGATCTTGAAAGCCACCTCAGCCGGTGGCTTTTTTGGTGTCCGTTGTCCATGAATCCCGAATCGTCCAGATCCACCGCCACCACCGCCGTTCGCTGGGCGTGGGCTTGCGCGCTGGTGGTCTGCATCCTATTCGCCTCGGGGCAAAGTCAGGTGGCGGGGCCGGACATCATTAATTTCGACAAGCTCGCCCACCTGCTGGTCTTCGGTCTGCTGGCCACGCTGGTGGCGCGGGCGATGGTTCGCCCCGGCCTGCGTTGGTGGGCCATCCCGCTGGTGTCGCTCTACGGGGCCGGCGATGAGTTTCGCCAGAGCCTGACGCCGGGCCGCTTCATGGAGGTCGCCGACTGGGCGGCCGACACGACGGGGGCGATCATCGCGGTGACCCTTTACCTGACCTGGCCCGCCTATCGCTGTCTGCTGGAGCGGCCGCTTTTTCGCCGCAAAGTCGCCGCAGCCCGACCGTCGCCGCCGGCCACCGCCGCCGCGCTTGCGGTGGAAAACCGCCTTTCATGATGACCCCCGACGAAGCCCGTTCGCGCATCGACGCCTTGCGCGCCGAAATCAACCGTCACGACGAGCGCTACTATCGCGACGCCGCGCCCGAAATCACCGACTTCGACTACGACCGCCTCAAGCGCGAGCTGGCCGACCTGGAGGCGGAGCATCCCGAGTTGGCCGACGCCGACTCGCCGACCGCCCGCGTGGGCGACGACCGCATCGACGGCTTTCGCACCGTGCGTCATCGCGAACGGATGATGAGCCTGGACAACACCTACTCGGAGGACGAGTTGCGCGAGTTTCACGCCCGTCTGGTCCGCCTGCTTGGCCGGGAGGATCTCGACTACATCGTCGAGCCGAAGATCGACGGTCTGGCCGTCAGCCTCACCTACGAAAAGGGCCTGCTCACCCGCGCTGTCACCCGGGGCAACGGCGTCGAGGGCGACGACGTCACGGCCAACATCCTCACCATCGCCGGCCTGCCGCGCAACCTGACCGCGGGAGGCGACACGCCGTTGCCAGACGTGATCGAAATTCGCGGCGAGGTCTTCATGACGCTGGCCGAGTTTCAACGCATCAACCGCGAGCGCGAAGAGGCCGGCGACCCGCTCTATGCCAATCCCCGCAACCTCGCCGCGGGCACGCTCAAGCTCCTCGATTCCTCCGAGGTCGCCCGCCGCAAACTCGACATCGTGCTCTACGGCCGCGGCCACTGCGAGCCGGCCTCGGTGCCGCCGCCGACGCACGAAGGGTTTCATCAACTGATCCGGCACTGGGGTCTGCCCACCGTGGAAAAATACTGGCATGCCCGCGGCATCGACGCGGTGATTGACGCCGTGCGCGAACTCGACGCGCGTCGCGACGCCTTCGCCTACGCGACCGACGGTGCGGTGATCAAACTCGACTCGCTCGCCCTGCAGCGCGAGGCCGGCGCCACCGCCAAGGCCCCGCGCTGGGCCATGGCCTACAAATTCGCCGCCGAGCGCGCCGAGACCGAGCTGCTCGCCATCAGCATCCAGGTCGGCCGCACCGGCGTGCTCACCCCCGTCGCCGAGCTCGCCCCGGTGCAGCTGGCCGGCACCACCGTCGCGCGCGCCACGCTGCACAACCGCGACGAGATCGCGCGCAAGGACATCCGCGTGGGCGACTTCGTGCGCGTCGAGAAGGCCGGCGAAATCATCCCGGCCGTGATCGACGTCAACCTCGACAAGCGTCGCCCGGAATGCGTCTCGTATTCGTTTCCTGAATACTGTCCGGAATGCCGGACCCCGGTCGTGCAATACGAGGGCGAGGTCGCCGTGCGCTGTCCCAACCCCGCGTGCGCCGCGCAGGTGCGCCGGCGCGTGCGGCACTTCGCGTCCAGGGCCTGCGTCGATATCGAGGGTCTCGGCGAGGCGATGGTCGATACGCTGGTGGACCGCGGCTGGGTGCGGGCCGTCCCCGACATCTACCGGCTGGATCGCGAGCGGCTGGTCACGCTGGGCAAGAGCGTCGAGAAATCCACCGACAACCTGCTGGCCGCCGTCGGGCGCAGCAAGACGGCCGAGCTGTGGCGGTTCATTCACGGCCTCGGCATCCCGCACGTCGGCGCGTCGGCCTCGAAGGATCTCGCGCGCCGTTTTCGCAGTCTGGAGGCGCTGGCCGAGGCGACCTACGACGATTTTGTCGGAGACAAGAAAACCAGCCGCATCGACGGCATCGGCGAAACGATGGCGCTGGCGATCCTGGGTTTCTTCAACGAGCCGGCCAACCGCGCGCTGGTCGCTGAGTTGTCCGCGTTGGGCGTCGCGCCGACCGTCGCCGCGCAGGCCGCGGCGGGCACGGCGCTGGCGGGAAAAACCTTTGTGCTCACCGGCACGCTGCCGACGCTGACGCGCGAGCAGGCCGCCGAGTTGATCGAGTCGGCCGGCGGCAAGGTGAGCTCCAGCGTGTCCAAGAAAACCCACTACGTCGTCGCCGGCGAGGAGGCCGGATCGAAGCTCGCCAAGGCGCAGTCGCTGGGCGTGCCCGTGATCGACGAGGCCGGGCTGCGCACGCTGCTGTCGGGTTGAGCAACCGGCCGCGCGAGACCCGTCATCGCTGAATTTCCCTCCGCCAAACTCCCACCATGTCATTCACCCGCATCGCCATTCTCGGTTCCGGCGCCCTCGGTCTTTACTACGGCGGTCGGCTGGCGCGCGCCGGTCACGACGTCACCTTCATCGCCCGTGGCGACGTGGACCACATCCGCGCGCACGGCATCGCGGTCAAGTCGACCGACGGCGACTTCGCGCTGCCGGCGGATCGCGTAAAGGTCGCCGCTTCGCCCGCCGAGTGCGGTCCGGTCGATCTGGTGATCGTGACGCTGAAAGCCACCGCCAACGATCACCTGCCGACGCTGCTGCCGCCGCTTCTGCACGCCGGCACCACCGTGCTCAACCTTCAGAATGGCATCGGCGTGGACGAGCCGGTGGCCGCCATCGCCGGCGTCGCAAACACCGTGGGCGGTCTTTGCTTCATCTGCGTCAACCGCACCGCTCCCGGCGTGGCCGCGTGCACCATGACGGGACACATCGTGATCGGTGAATTCACCGGCGCCCCGCTGCCGCGCACACAGGCCATCGCCGATCTTTTCGGCACCGCCGGCGTCAAAGTCAGCGTGAGTCCGAGCCTCGCCGAGGCGCGCTGGCGCAAGCTCGTCTGGAACGTGCCCTTCAACGGTCTCTCCGTCGCCGAGGGCGGCATGACCACCGACGTGATTTTGCAGTCCGACGAGCTGGAGGCCGAGGTCTGGGCGCTCATGCGCGAGGTGCAGGCCGCGGCCGCCGCGCACGGATTCACGATCCCTGAAAAGTTCGTTGTCGATCAGGTCGAGCGCACGCGTCCGATGGGCCCCTACAAGCCCTCGACCATGCTCGATTACCTCGCCGGCAAGCCGCTTGAGCTCGAACCGATCTGGGGCGAGCCGCTGCGCCGGGCCAAGGCCAAGGGCGTGCCGATGCCGCGGCTCGAGGCGCTGTATGCGCGGTTGAAGTCGCTCGGTTCGTAGGGCGTTTTTCACCGGTGTCTCCGGTGGGATCGAAACTGTGTTAGACCGCGCCGGGCTGGCGCGTCGCGGACGGCTTTGTTCAGGTCGCGCCCGCCTCGCGGCGGATTCGGTCTCCGATTCCGTCGAGGTCGCTGAACGCGCACCCCTTCGCGTTCAGACGTGTTCTCTGTCCACCCGCTTTCCTACCCATGAAAAACCGCCCCCTGCCCCGAGGTTGCGCGCTGCGTCGTTTGCTGTGCGCGTTTGTTCTGACCCTGTCGTTGGCCGCGCGTGACGCGCAGGCCGAGCTCCTGCCCGCTGAGCGCACGGCCAACTGGGACGACGCCGGCATCCCCGGCGGCATCCCCGCCTATCCGGTGGGTGTCAACGTCACCAGCCACGGCGCGGTCGGCGACGGCGTGACCGACGACACCGCGGCGTTTGAGGATGCGATCGCGGCCTGTTCGCCGGGGGAGGCGGTTTACGTGCCCGACGGCACCTACCGGCTGACCGACACCATCACCATCGACAAAGGCGTCGCGCTGCGCGGGCAGAGCCGTCTGGGCACGGTGCTGGCGATCGACCACTCCGGCGACGCGCTCTACCTCGGCACCTACAGCGGCCTCTCGGGCGAGATCGTCCTGACCGACGGTCTCGCGCGGGGCAGCACCGAGGTCACCGCGGCGTCGGTCACCGGCAGCTTCGTGGCCGGCAACCTCATCGAGATCACGCAGGACAACGACCCCGACGTCTATCAGGACGGCTCGCACGGTTACCAGTCCTGGACGGACCGGCAGACCGCGATGATGAACGAAATCGTCTCGGTCAGCGGCACCGACATCACGTTCAAGCACCCCCTCCTGCTGGAGTTCTCCGACACGACCAATCCGAAGATCCGCGCGCAGACTCCGGTGTATCGCGCCGGCGTGGAGACGCTGACCATCGACCGCATCGTCGACGACTCCGGCGGCACGGGGAACAACATCGTGCTGCTCGCCGCCATGCAGTGCTGGGTGAAGGACATCTGGTCCGAAAAAACCTACGAGCGCCACATCACGCTCAACCGTTCCCTTCAGTGCGAAATCCGCGGCAACGTGCTCAACGACACCTGGCTCGACGGCGGAGGCCAGGGCTACGGCGTGGCTGTGGAAAACCGCTCGACGCTCACCCTCGTCGAGGACAACTCCGCCAGCGGACTGCGCCACTCCTACGTCGTGCAGGCCGGTGCCACGGGCAACGTGATCGCCTACAACTTCAGCCGCGCGCCCTACAGCAGCGAGTGCTCAAGCTGCCTGTTCGCCGACCTGCTCGCCCACGGTTCGCTGGGCAACTACAGCCTGTTCGAGGGCAACAAGGGCGCGCAGCTCTACTTCGACAACATCCACGGCTCCAATCCCTACACCACCGCGTTTCGCAACTACGTGGCGCGGCCCAAGAGCAGCTACCCCGGCATCGACGTCGCCAAGACCAGCAAGTGGTGCAGCCTCATCGGCAACGTCGTCGGCAACCTCTCGGTGTCGGGCGAGGCGATCGACGTCGCCACCGAGGTCGCGGCCACGACCATCGTGACAGGCAACCTCGACGGCAACCACGGCCTCGTCGACTGGGACCCCGCCTACGACACGACGCTGCCGGACTCGTTCTACCTCGGCGCCAAGCCGGCCTTTTTCGGCTCCAAGCCGTGGCCGTTGTTCGGTCCGGGAATCGGTGTGTTGGATACGCTTCCGGCCGAGGATCGCTGGTATGCGCTCAGCGGCACGACCGCGTCGTTCGAGGCCCCGGTCGCCACGACCAACTCCGGCTATCTCGACGCCCTGCTCAGCCCGTCGCTCTACTACGACTGCGAGGACCGGTCCACCGGAGTGCTGCACGACCTCACGGTCAACCGCGTCAACGGCACCCTGGCCAGACCCGCCTTCGAAAGCGGCGGTGTCGGCGGCACGCAGGCGCTGCGCTTCGACGGCTCCAACGACAAGGTCGTCATCCCCGACGGCGCGGCGGTCGACTTCAAGACCGGCCTGACGCTCGCGACCTGGGTCAGGCTCGACACCACGGCCGGCACCCAGTGCCTCGTCGGCAAAAACAACGCCTACTACCTGTCCGTCTATTCGAGCGGCTCCGGGGCGCGCGTGCGGGTGGGCCTGCGCATCGCCGGCGCCTGGGCGATCTACCAAAGCCCGTCCACCGCCACGATCCCGGCCAACACTTGGACGCATGTCGCCGCCAGCTATGACGGCACGGAGATCGCCGTTTACATCAACGGCGCGCTGGTCGGCTCGTCGGCCACCAGCGGCAACGTCACCACCGGCGGCAGCGACGTGGAGCTCGGCACCATCTGGGGCGGCAGCCGGCTGGACGGCGCGCTAGACGACGTGGCGCTCTTTGACCACGGACTCGACGCCGCCGCGGTGGCCCTCCTGCACTCCGGCGAGTGGCTGCAACCGCTGTTGCCCGACCCGGTGGCGCGCTACGACTTCGAGGAGGGGAGCGGTGCGTCGGCCGTGGACACCGGTCCGCACGGTCTGGACGGCACGATCACCGGCGCGATCCACGACGGCGACAGCGTGGTCGGCGATCATGCGCTGCTGTTCGACGGCACCGACGACTACGTGAGCATCGCGGACAATACGCATCTGGACGCCGACGACGCGCTCACGATCGCGGCCTGGGTCAAGATGAACGACATCGCCTCCAGCCAGTGTGTCGTCGGCAAGAACAGCGCCTACTACCTGTATCTTTATCCGGGCACCTACGGCCTGCGGTTGCGGGTCGGCCTGAGGATCGGTGCCTCCTGGGTGCTCTACACCTCGCCAAACACGTCTTCCAAATCAGTCCCGGCAAACGCCTGGACGCACCTGGCCGCGACCTATGACGGCGCGCACATCCGCTGTTACCTCGACGGCGTGGACATCGGCTCCGCCACGACGACCGGTCAGATCGACAACTCCAACAAGGTCGTCGAACTCGGCCGCCTTTGGAACGGCTACCATTTCGACGGCCTGATGGACGATGTGCGGATCTTCGACACCGCCCTGCAGCCGGAGGAGATCGAGATCTTGGCGGAGTAGCCCGCATGCCCCGACGGACGGGGCAGGGGCGGCTACATGGGTTCAACCATCAGGACTCAGGAGCGTTCGCCGAGGAACCGGATGATGTCGTCGGCCTGCTGCTTGGTGCTGCCCTTGTGATCGGCATAGACGACCTTGCCGTCCTTGATGAGGAACGCCTGCCGGCTGGAGAAGCCGAGGAACGAGCCGACGCCGAACGCCTCGAGCACCACCTTCTCGGTGTCGGCGATCAGGGTGTAGGGCAGCCGGTATTCGTCCTTGAACTTCTTTTGTGTCTCCACGCTGTCGGTGCTCACGCCGATGATGGACACACCGAGTTTCGTGAGGTGTTCGTAGCCGTCGCGCAGGGCGCAGCTCTGCGCGGTGCAGCCGCCGGTGAAGGCCTTCGGGTAGAAGAACACCAGCGTGTAGGGAGATTTTTGATACGCCTCGGCGAAGTCGAGTTGCTCGCCGGCCTCGGTGGTGGCGGTCGGTGCGGGGGCGGCGTCGCCGACGTTGAGGGGCTGGGCGGAGGACAGGTTGAACATGGCGAGGAAGAGCCCGGCGAGGGCGATGGTGGTTTTGAACATGGGAAACACGGGGTGGATCGGGCCAAGGTGCCCCGCGGCGCGCGCGGCGCAAGGCGGGCCGCGCGAATGGTCCCGGTTGGTTAACGGGTAAAGCCGCGGACGCTTTGCGCCGGGCGACGAACGTTCGCACGGTTTCCCCATGCCCCAAACCCCAACAGTGTCCATCCGCCGCGGCCGTGCCGGCGGGTTCACGTTGATCGAGCTGCTCACGGTCGTCGCTATCATCGGCATCCTGGCGGCCATCATCGTGCCGGTGGTCGGCAAGGTCCGCGAATCGGCCAAGTCGTCCGCCTGTCTCAGCAATCTCCGGCAGATCGGTCTGGCCACCAACATGTATGTGGCGGAGAGGGATCGCTTCCCCTATTCGACCGCGCCCGGCGGCATCAACTGGCGGCAGGCGTTGCGTCCCTACCTCGACGCCGGCGAGGCCACCGCGGCCAACGAGAACAACAGCGCGGTGGTGGTTTGCCCTTCCCGCGAAATCGTGCCCGACAACGCCGCCGATTTCTACCGCGCCAGCTACTCGGCCCATCCGCGCCTGCTGGTCAATCCCGGCGACTCCACCGCCGGCAACCCGGGCGCGGTGCGCGCCTCGCGGGTCACGCGTCCGTCGGAAATCATCCTCTACGGCGACGCCACCCAGCAGGCCAACGGCGGCTCGCATTCCCAGTTCTGGAGCGTCCCCGAGATGCGGTCCGACAGCAACCCGGGCGAGGGCGGCAACCCCATCGCCGTGGACGACGCCACCGACAGCGACCCGCAGAGCAGCGCCTTTATCCGCTACCGGCACAACGAATCGATGAACGCCGTCTTCGCCGACGGTCACGTGGCCAAGTTTAAAAAAGGCACGATCCTCAACCGCAACGTGCGGACCAATTACTGATCGTCCGGCATTTCCCCTGTGCCGACGCAGCGCGCGGGCGCGTCCGTTTCCCCTCCGGACGTTCCCGCTTTTGACACCCCGACCGTCACCCCGCCGCCGACGCGGTTGCTTTGCCGCGCCGGTGGTTCGCCCAACCCCCGACTACCCCGACGATGAAACCGATCCTGATCGCGCTTGGCCTGCTCCTGCCCGCAACCCTCGCCCACGCCTGGTGGGCCAACCGCAACGACTGGGGCGTGCTCAACGGCAGCGGCTCCTACGCCGGCTTCACCACCTGGAAAGTCGCCGGCTCGCACGACTTTCGCTCCGACTGGTCCGGCGTCACCCGCAACCCCGGCAAATACATCGTGCTCTTCCCCAGCGCGGTCGAAGGCTGGAACTCCGGCGACGGCGCGCCCGGCACCGACTTCCTCGTCGGGCTCAACGAACCGGGCTCCTTCGCCGGCTGTTATTTCGTGCCCAACCAATGGGCCAACTGGGACGCCAACGACATCTGGAACACCGTGCTCGACGTGTGGTGTCACACCTCGGCGAACGCCACCACGCAGTCCGACGAGGTCATGCTCTGGGTGAAGTGGAAGGGACTCGCGCCGCTCGGCTCCATCAGCGGCTACACCAACGGCCGCGAGCTCTGGTATGGCTGGATCGGCTGGAGCGTGCGCACGATCAAACACGAAAACCTCTCCGGAAGCATCGATGTGCGTCAGCTCTGTCTCGATGCCGGCGTGCCCGCCGCGCGCAAGATCACCGCCATTCATGCCGGCTCCGAGGTCGGCACGGGCAGCGCGAGCCTGAAGCTCGTCGGCTACAGCACGTGGTGGAAAAACAATGCGTCCTCGCCCACGCGCCACGGCTACTGAACGCCACCGCGTCGCGTGGTCGTTGTTGCTCGCCCTTGGCGGCGGGTTGTCGGTTGTCCTGCCGCGTTGCCGGCCGCCGGATGATGTATCCTCGCCTTTGCCGCGACCTCCGGTTCTGGCGGTGACCGACGACGTGCCGAGGCGCGTGATCGACGGCGTCGCCGCGTCTGCGCCGACGCCGACGTATCAGGATTTTCTGGACGACCTTGCGCGCGAGTTTCCCTTTGGTTGGGAGCGTCAGTCGGTGCTTGCCGAAATGTTGGCGGGCGCGTCGCCGGAGACGGTCGAGGCGTTGTTGCGGCTGAGTTTTGGCGACGACGATTTGAATGACGTCTCGCATGTATTGATCGAACGGCTGGCGGAGTTCGCGCCCGAGGCCGCGTTGGCCTTTGCGCGGGAGAAACGGTTCGGCGTCGAACCGCCGTGGTGGCACAGCGTCATCGGCGGGCTGGAGGATCCGCGGTCGGCGCTCGGCGATGTGCTCGCCCTGCCGGCCGGCGAGGTGCGCACGCGGTTTGTCGGGCACATCGCGCTGCGGCTGGGGCTGGCCGATCCGCAGGCGGGCATCGCGCTGGGTCGCGGGTTGGCGTCGCCGGAGGAGCGGCGCGTGGCGGTGCTCAACACGTTGTTTGCGGCCGCGCGTCGTGATCCGGCGGCGGGGTTTGAACTGGCTTTGGCGCACGGCGCGGAGACGGGCGAGGTGCGTCGGCTGTTGCGGAGCATCGCGCTCGATTGGGCGTTGGCGGAGCCGGTGGCGGCGCGGGTCCGCGTCGAGGCGTTGCCGGAGGGCGAGGCGCGTCGGTCGGCGCTGGAGGGACTCGCGGCGGCGACGTTGGCACGGACGCGGTAAGGTCCGCGGGAGGGGGGCGCAAAAAAAAGACCCGCGTCGGCGTGACGCGGGTCGTGAAGCGAGGACGTTTGCGAATCAGCGGCGGCGGCGGCGCAGGCCGGCGAGGCCGATGCCGGCGAGCCCGGCGAGCGGGGCGAAGCTGGCGGGCTCGGGGATGGTGTTGGCGGCGACGGTGCCGTTGAGCACGATGTCGTCGAA
>Ga0079224_100013977_pt1 | contig 11199 bp, 8 predicted proteins | sample Stecom2015_FD_80414 | JGI IMG/M metagenome (GOLD analysis project Ga0079224, IMG submission 80414) | Agricultural soil microbial communities from Utah to study Nitrogen management - Steer compost 2015 | ecosystem: Environmental > Terrestrial > Soil > Agricultural land | place: USA: Utah...
GACGGCCATGACCGGCGTCCTCGTTCTTCATTCGCCCCAGAGCGTCCCGGCAGCAGAGGCATCCCATGCCGAAATGCTCAAGGCCGCAAACGACGCGATGCAGAATGGCGACTCCGCCACCGCCGCAGAGAAGTTCACCAAGGCACTCGACTCCAACGACCTGGACGTCGACACGCGCGCATTCACGCTCCTCAATCGCGGTCTCGCCTATCAGCGCCTCGGCAAATACCGGGAGGCAATCGAGGACTACGCGGCTGCTCTCAGGCTCGATGCACTGTCACCGCGTACCCGCGCCATCGCCCTCTACAACCGCGGCCTCGCCCACCGGAAGCTCGAAGACACCACCGCAGCACTCGAAGATTTCACCAACGCGCTGTTGCTCGATTCGCGGCTGTCGCAGGCCTATCACAGCCGCGGCAACATGATGCGCGACCTGGGCAAGTTCCAGCTTGCCATCCGCGATTATGAGCGCGCCATCCGCTATGGCTATCCGCACGCGCACCTCGCCCTCTATGGCATGGCCCTTGCGCACGAAGCGCTGGACGAGATCGACCTGGCGCAGAAGGCGCTGACCCGGGCGCTGCTCATCAATCCCGAATTCGGCGATGCCCAGAGGAAGCTTGCCGAGCTCGGCGGCGAGGGCGGAACGCTCGTCGCCGGCGGCGAGGGCCGGGTCACGGGGCAATCCGGGGCAGGGCGCATCACCACCGGCTCGCTTGCCGGCGCGGACCAGGTGATCAACAAGTCGAACCGGTCCTTCCGTATCCCGGCACCGGAACTCAGCCGCATGATGACCGCCGGTGCAGACGCACAGAAGGTCATCGCCAAGCCCGCGTCGGACGTGCCGAATGCGCTCACCACCCAGCGTGACATGGCAGCCGGCGACCTGCGCGGCGCGGTCGGGACGGGCAATTCGGCAGCCTTCGTGTCCGCACCTGCGGACGATTCGGATGCGACCGGGGCAGGCACCATGCAATCGGACGCCGATGAGGCGGCAGCGAGCGAGACGGCTGCGACCACACCGGCAGACGATTCCAATGCGAGTGACAACCCATCAACGCCGACCAGGATGGCAGCACTTCAGCCGGCGGAGGAAACTGCCCCGCAGCAGGCGCGTCCGGCCGGATACATGGTGCAACTGTCGGCACAGCGCGACCGCGACGCCGCCCGCGCAGTCTGGAACAAGCTCGCTGCCGCCCACGGCAAGCTGTTCAACGGCCTCGAGCCGATCATCATCGAGGCGGATCTTGGAAACCGGGGCACCTTCTACCGGCTGCGCACCGGCGGTTTCGAGAAGCGATCCGAAGCGGAAAAGCTCTGCACCCGGTTCAAGGGTGCGCGTATCGACTGCTACGTGGTCGCGCCGGAGGGTTGACTTCCGGCAGCCGCCGGCACCCTGTCCATACCCACACATCCTCTGAGCTTGGTTCTCGCAGCGACAGGCCCTAAGTTTGCGGTCTGCGCAAGGGTTGCATGCCACATGCAGGCATGACGAACCGGCGCATGGTCGCGGTTGACGTGGGACGGGGGCCGTAGGCTCAGAGGAAAATGGACGAGCAGAAAAATCGCGACGAGGAGGAACTGCGGGCCGGGCTTGCCGACATGGTCCGCAGCGACGGCCCGTTGCGCCACCGGGCCGGAATCGGGGCGCGGCTAAGGACTTACTTTCTGACCGGCCTTGTGGTTGCCGCGCCGGTCGGTGTCACGGCCTTCCTGACGTGGTGGTTCGTCGGGCTGTTCGACGGCTGGATCAAGCCTCTGATTCCGGCACGCTACAGCCCCGACACCTACCTTCCCTTCACGGTGCCGGGATTCGGACTCGTCGTCGCCCTGATCTGCATCACCCTTCTGGGTGCGCTCACCGCCAACCTGTTCGGCCGCACGGTTGTCTCCTGGGGTGAGCGGCTGCTTAACCGGATGCCGGTGATCCGGAACATCTATCGCGCCGTGAAGCAGATCTTCGAGACGGCGATTTCGCAGAGCAACTCGTCGTTCCGGGAGGTGGGGCTGATCCAGTACCCGCGAAAGGGTCTCTACGCGATCGTTTTCATCGCCCGCGAAAGTTCGAAACGGATCACCGATGCGGCAGGCGCGGGAGAGATGCTGACCGTTTTTCTCCCGACGACCCCCAACCCGACTTCGGGATTCCTGCTCTTCGTGCCGCGCAAGGAGTTGATCGTACTCGACATGACCGTCGAGGATGCGGCCAAGCTGGTAATTTCCGCAGGGCTGGTGACCCCGGAGTCAAACACGGAGCTGGGTCACGTCCCGGTGTTGCCCGAATCCGAGGCGCGCCGTCTTGTGCGACGCGAGCAGGCGAGCACGGGAAAGGAAGCCGCCGAGTAACCCCACCGTTCAGCCGGCACCGATCAGCCGGACGGCTTCGTCACGCTCGAACAGGTAGAGCAATACGCGCAGCGCCGCGCCGCGATCGGACTCTAGACGCTCGTCTCGGGCGAGGATCAGCGCGGCGTCGTCCCTCGCCGCCTCTAGAAGGGTCCCGTGGATGGCAAGGTCAGCCACCCGGAATTGCGGTTCGCCGCTCTGGCGTGTGCCTAGCAGTTCGCCGCTGCCGCGCAGTTTCAGGTCTTCTTCCGCGATCCTGAAGCCGTCGTCGGTCTGACGCATGATGTCGAGCCTCGCCCGCGCCAAGTCGCCCAACGGCGATTGGTAGAGAAGCAGGCAGCTCGATTTCGCGGCGCCGCGGCCGACGCGCCCGCGCAACTGATGGAGCTGGGCGAGGCCGAAGCGCTCGGCGTGCTCGATGACCATGATGGTGGCTTCGGGCACATCCACGCCCACCTCGATGACGGTGGTTGCCACCAGGATTGCGAGTTCCCCGGCCTGAAAGCGCGCCATGACGCGATCCTTCTCGGCGCCCTTCATGCGGCCATGAACCAGCCCGATGCGTCCCGGGAACACCTGCTCCAGCGCCGCGTACCGCTGTTCGGCGTCGGAAATGTCGAGTGCATCGGATTCCGACACCAACGGGCAGACCCAGTAGCACCTGGCGCCGCCGTCCAGCGCCGACCGCAGACGGCTCACCACCTCGCCCAGTCGCTCGAGCGGCAGCACCCGCGTATCGATCGGCTGCCGGCCGACCGGCTTTTCGGTAATACGGGACACCTCCATGTCGCCGTAGAGGGTGAGTGCAAGGGTACGCGGGATCGGTGTTGCCGTCGTCACCAGGAGGTCGGCACCGGCCGCGGACTTGGCCTGCAAGGCGAGCCGCTCATGCACGCCGAACCGGTGCTGTTCGTCGACTACCGCCAGCGCAAGATCGGCGAACACGACGTCGTCCTGGAACAGGGCGTGGGTGCCAACGACGATGTCGGTCTCGCCTGCCGCGAGGTCGTCGAGCACCTGGCGGCGGGCAGGCCCGCGCTCGCGGCCGGTCAGCATCGAAACCCGAAGCCCGGCCTGCTCCGCAAGCGGGAGGATGGTCGCAAGGTGCTGCCTCGCCAGCAGTTCCGTCGGCGCCATCATTGCAGCCTGGTGGCCGGCTTCGACGGCGGCCGCCATTGCCAGCAGCGCCACGACCGTCTTGCCGGAGCCAACGTCGCCCTGCAGCAGCCGCAGCATCCGCTGCGGCTGGGCCATGTCGGCGAGGATTTCCCTGACCGCCTGCTCCTGGGACCCGGTCAGGCTGAAGGGCAGGGCCTCGCGTATCCTCGACTGCAGGGACCCCGTCCCGGCGACGGCACGGCCCGCCTTTCGCCTCATGTGACGCCGCATCAACGCCAGTGCCAACTGGTTGGCGAGCAGTTCGTCGTAGGCGAGCCGTGACCGGGCCGGCGACTGCGGTTCAAGGTCGGCGGCGGTCTCCGGTGCGTGAACGCGATCGATGGCGGCGTTGAAGCTCTCCCAGCCCTGACGTTCGCGCCAGGCCGGATCCTGCCATTCGGGCAGGGTGGGGCAGCTGGCGAGAGCAGCGCGGATCGCATTGCGGAGCGTCCGCGGAGCGAGCCCTGCCGTCAGCGGATAGACGGGCTCGACCAGCGACATGGTTTCAAGGTCCTCGGCGCTCACGATGTGGTCGGGATGCACCATCTGCGGCTCGCCGTCGTAGTATTCGAAGCGGCCGCTGACGAACCGCCTTTCCCCCGGCGGCAACTTCTCCATCAGGTAGTCGCGCCGGGCGTGAAAGAAGGTGAGGGTGATGAAGCCGCTGTCGTCATACGCCAGCACCCGGTAGGGCAGCCTCGGGTGGCCTTTCGGCGGCGGCGTATGGTCACCGATGAACAGCTCCAGCGTGACGATGGCGCCTTCGGGCGCTTCGGCGACCTTCGGTCTGAGACGCCGGTCGACGACACCGGTGGGGAGGTGCCACAGAAGATCGATCGTGCGCACGTCTCCCGTGCCGCTCCGGTCGTTGCGGACCAGCCGGGCAAGCAGACGGGCAACCTTCGGCCCCACGCCCTTGAGGTACGTCGCTTCGGCAAACAGCGGATTGAGCAGTTGCGGCCGCATCGTCGGCGCCCGATGGTGAACGGCAGGAATTGGCTAGAGCCCGACGCCGCGCCACCACGCTTCATGCGCCAGCGCCTGGCGCAGTGGCGTGGAGACTTCCGCCGGCGCGAGCTCGATGTACCGCTTCGCTTCCAGCGCGGCGTCCGATTCCAGTGACCGGAGATAGGAGATGGCGTGGCGGACGGTGAACGGCCGACCGGTCACCGTTTCGTAGTTGCGGGGCAGGTCCGTCCACACCGCTCCTGCGACGGCGGACATTTCCGCCCACGCCCATACCGCGTCGCATACCTGTCGCGAACGGCCGTGCATCCGCCCCCGGGTGCGGTCGACGAAGCCGATATTGTCGGCCGTGGTGCGCTCCCGCGCCGCGAGATCGGCAACCGCATCGGCAATGTCCGTGCGCCGTGATGGAACGAAGCTGGTGCGGCACCGCGCACCGTGATCGCCGTCGATGACGACGGTCAGCGCGTTCTTGCGCTTGGGCGATACCCGCACAAACTCGAGCGGCAGTTCCGGCCCCTGTCCACGGTGCCAGTCGATACCTACATGTGGGGCCAGGCATTCGGGGTCCCACAGAAGGGAGCCCCAGCCGATGACGACGATTCCGCCCATCCTCGAAATGTCTCCTGCTACGCGGACCTGCGGCGGTGCTTCCGGTTTGCACCGGGTTGCGCAGGGACTATAGCACTGTGGATCGATCGGTCACCGCAGGGACACCGGACGGATGAAGGAACCCGATGCCGAGGCTGTCGAGCTTGCGACCCGGCGGCGCCGGGCGTTGTACCGGGCGACGCATCGCGGCATGAAGGAGATGGATCTTCTGCTGGGCGCGTTTGCGAGGCACAACGTCGACCGCTTCGATGCCGCCGATCTCGATGCGTTCGAGGCGATCCTCGCCGTTTCGGACCGGCAGCTGTACCGCTGGATCGCCGGATTCGACGACGTTCCGGAAGATTATCGCACACCGATGATGGACGCACTGACCCGATTCAGACCGATACCTGGCCACAATTGACGCTCCACAATCGACGCCCATGACCGACACGCTGCAGACATCCGATACCGGTATCGGCCTCGATCCCGGCAACCTGCCCCGCCGCGGGACGCTCACCGGCGTGCCGGAAGGCTTCGACGCGATGGTCCTTGCCGACCTGGCCCGGCCTGCCCGTGGGCGCGACCGCGCCGCAGCGCCCGTCCTCCACATCGCCCGCGACGAAGCGCGGCTCAACCAGCTTGCCGACGCGCTGGCGTTCTTCGCCCCGGAACTTTCCGTCACCAGGCTGCCCGCCTGGGACTGTTTGCCCTACGACCGCGTCTCGCCGACGGCCGGCGTGGTCGCGCGACGGCTGTCGGCGCTCGCCGACCTCCTGGGCGAGGACCGTCCGGCGATCGTTCTCACCACGGTCAACGCGGCGCTTCAGCGCCTGCCCGCGCCCGACCTGATCGCCGGGAATACATGGCAGGCCGCGCCGGGCCGGAGCGTCGATCTCGATGAACTGATCGCGTTCCTGGGCGCCAACGGGTTCAGCCGCACCGGCACCGTCGTCGAACCGGGCGACTACGCCGTACGGGGCGGCATCATCGACATCTATCCCCCCGGTGCGAAACACCCGGTCCGGCTCGACCTGTTCGGCGACACGCTCGAATCGATCCGCACCTTCGACCCGCAGACCCAGCGTACGGTCGGGCAGCTGCGCCACGTACGATTGCTTCCGGCCAGCGAGGTGATCCTGTCCGATGACGCGGTGGCGCGGTTCCGCACCGGTTACGTGGCCCGGTTCGGTGGCGTTTCGGGGGCCGATCCGCTCTACGAGGCGATCAGCGCCGGCCAGCGGTACCAGGGCATGGAGCACTGGCTGCCCCTGTTCCACGAACGCCTGGCGACGGTGTTCGACCATGTCCGCCCGCTCGCGACCACGTTCGATCATCTGATCGAGGACGCGACTGCGGCCCGCCGGGAACAGATCGGCGATGCCTACGAGGCCAGGCGCGAGGCGCTCGACGGCGAAGCCTGGGGCGCGCCGGCCTACAAGCCGCTGCCGCCCGATGCGCTCTACATTCCCGAAGACGAATGGACCGCATTGCTGGGGCAGGCGGCGGCGTTGAGGTTCTCGCCGTTCGACGAACCGGAAAGCGAGACAACGGGCCGGATCGTCGCCTTCGGCGTCCGCCAGGGCCGGAGCTTCGCACCGGAGCGGGCCGAGGAGGGTCGCAACGTGTTCGAGGCGGTTTCGGGCCACGTTCGCGATCTCCGCGCCGCGGGCAAGCGGGTGATCCTCGCCGCCTGGACAGCGGGCTCGCGCGAGCGGCTGGCGGGCGTGCTCTCCGACCATGGCGACGGGCCCGCGGCGAACGTGGCCGACTGGCCGGCGGCGCAGCGGCTTGACCGTGGCACCCTGGGGCTTGCCGTTCTCGGCCTCGAACGCGGGTTCGAGACACGCGAGCTGGCGGTCATCGCCGAGCAGGACATGCTCGGTGACCGGCTGGTACGGCGGGCCCGAAGGACCTCGCGCGGCAGCGACTTCATCGCCGAGCTGTCCACCCTCACGCCCGGCGACCTCGTCGTCCACGTCGATCACGGCATCGGCCGCTTCGAAGGCCTGCAGACGCTCGACGTGCAGGGCGCGCCGCACGACTGCCTGCTGCTGATCTACCGCGACGGCGACCGGCTGTTCCTGCCGGTCGAGAACCTGGAACTGCTCAGCCGCTACGGTTCCGACGACGCCGGTGTCCAGCTCGACAAGCTCGGCGGCGCCGGCTGGCAGTCGCGCAAGGCGCGGCTGAAGCAGCGGATCCGCGACATCGCCGACAAGCTCATCAGGACGGCGGCCGCGCGCGAGCTCAAGCGGGGCGAGACGATGGCGCCGCAGCCGGGGGCCTTCGAGGAGTTCTCGGCGCGGTTTCCGTACGAGGAGACCGAGGACCAGCAGGCGGCGATCGACGATGTCATCGCCGACCTCGCCCGCGGACGGCCGATGGACCGGCTGGTCTGCGGCGACGTCGGCTTCGGCAAGACCGAGGTCGCGCTCCGCTCGGCGTTCATCGCCGTGATGGAAGGAAAGCAGGTCGCGGTGGTGGTGCCGACGACGCTGCTCGCCCGCCAGCACTACGCGACGTTCACCGAACGCTTCCGTGGCCTGCCGGTGCGCATCGCGCAGGCATCGCGGCTGGTGCCCGCCGCCACCCTGAAGGAGGTGAAGGCCGGCCTCGCCTCGGGCGACGTCGATATCGTCATCGGCACCCACGCGCTCCTCGGCAAGACCATCCGGTTCCACGATCTCGGCCTGTTGATCGTCGACGAGGAACAGCACTTCGGCGTCGCGCACAAGGAACGCCTGAAGGAGCTCAAGGCCAATGTCCACGTGCTGACGCTCACCGCCACGCCGATCCCGAGGACGCTGCAGCTTGCCCTGAGCGGCGTGCGCGAGCTGTCCATCATCAACACCCCGCCGGTGGACCGGCTCGCCGTGCGCACCTTCATCACCCCGTTCGACCCGGTGATCGTGCGCGAGGCGCTGCTGCGGGAGCTCTATCGCGGCGGCCAGAGCTTCTATGTCTGCCCGCGGATTTCTGATCTCGACGAGGTGCGCCGGTTCCTCGAGGAGCGGGTGCCGGAAGTGAAGTTTGCCGTGGCGCACGGCCAGATGAGCGCCAAGCAGCTCGAGGACGTGATGAGCGCCTTCTACGACGGCCAGTTCAACGTCCTCCTGTGCACCACCATCGTCGAATCGGGGCTCGACATCCCGACCGCCAACACGCTGATCGTTCATCGCGCCGACATGTTCGGCCTCGCCCAGCTCTATCAGCTGCGCGGCCGGGTCGGCCGGTCCAAGGTCAGGGCCTACGCGCTGCTGACGGTTCCCGCCAACCGGACGCTCACCGCCGCCGCCGACAAGCGGCTCAAGGTGCTGCAGTCCCTCGATTCGCTCGGCGCGGGCTTCATGCTGGCGAGCCACGACCTCGACATCCGCGGCGCCGGCAACCTGCTCGGCGAGGAGCAGTCGGGCCATATCCGCGAGGTCGGCTTCGAGCTCTACCAGGACATGCTGGAGGAGGCGGTCGCCTCGCTGCGGTCCGGCGCGCCCGACGACGGCTCGGAGGATACCTGGTCGCCGCAGATCAGCATCGGCACGGCGGTGTTGATCCCCGAGCACTACGTGGCCGACCTTCAGGTCCGCCTCGGGCTCTACCGGCGGCTTGCAGATGTCGAGACGCTGGACGACGTCGAGGCGTTCGGCGCCGAACTGATCGACCGGTTCGGGCCGTTGCCGGAAGAGGTCGAGCACCTGCTCCAGATTGTCGCCATCAAGACCCGGTGCCGCGACGCCGGCATCGCATCCGTCGACGCCGGACCGAAGGGCGTCGTGCTCGGCTTCCGCAACGACCGGTTCGCCAACCCGGCTGGTCTCGTTCGGTTCATTTCCGAGCAGGGGTCGCTGGCCAAGCTGAGGCCCGACCACAAGCTGGTGCTGAAGCGCGACTGGCCGACGCCGGCCGCACGCCTCGAAGGCACCCGCGCGATCCTGTCGCAGCTTGCCGCAATCGCCGGCCAGGCCGAGGCGGCCTGACCGGGACGGGACTTCAGTTGTCGGCGAACGCCCGCTGGATCTCGTCCGATGACGGCAGCGGTTCGCTCAGCGGCTCGGGCGGCAACGCATCTTCACCGCCGGCGGCGTCGCGAACGTCTGCCGTCGTCTCCGGCGCCTCGTCTGCCGGCTCCGCGTCAGCGGGCGCGGCGGGCACAGCCGGCTCGGCAAGCGGGGCAGGGGCGGCCGGCCGGCTCGCCGTATCGGTGTTCGACACCCCGGCGTAGGCCATGTCGTACAGCGTCGTCTTCTGCTCGTTGTCGAGCGTGCCGGTGTCGGCGAAGCCCTGTTCGCGCTGGAACCTGAGAATGGCGGCGCGGGTCCGCGGCCCCATCAGCCCGTCCTCGGCGCCGGCACCGTAGCCGAGCGCGTTGAGGGCCTTCTGCACCGCGCGCACGTCCTCCGACGGGGTGGCCCGTTTGCGCTCCACCGAGGGCTGACCATAGTGGCGGCCGTCGTGGCGCTTCAGGCGGTCGTAACGGCGATAGTAGTAGCGGTCGTAGTGGCCGCGCGGCGGGTAGCGCCGGACGTAGCGGTCGCGCGGCAACGGGCGCACGTAGTATCCGCCATACGGATAGCGGTAGACGTAGTGGCCGTATGGATAGGGGTAGTAGTTCGGCGCCGGCCGGATCACGTAGTACGGCCGGTCGTAGTAGACCGGCAGCGCCTCCGGCGCGGTGTCGATGGTGGCGACGACGCCGGCTGTGACCGGCATCGCGCGGGTAGGCTGCCCGGCCGTGCAGGCAAGGCCGGCGATCGCGACGCAGGCGGCAACCAGCCCGGTCGTTACGATGCGGCTGTTCGGTATGGCCATGAGACAATCCCCGATTGGCTGGCTCCCCCTCTCCGACCATTCCTCAGGCCGCGATTTGCCGGGCGGATTGGGGCGATTTTGCGGCGCCTGGTCTGCCGGCGGGCACGTGCGCAAGTGTCTGCTTGATCCATGATGCCGGCTCGCTTACGCTCGTCGTCCGAGGGGGGTGTCGCACCAAGGTGCTACCCACATGACCAGACCAACGGTTTCGGCCGTCGCCGGGCTGTGCCTCGCGCTGACCGTTTTCGCCGCCTGTCCACTGTCCGCCCAGCAGGTCGCGGGCAAGGAACTCGCATATATAGCACGCCTCGATCTCGGAATCTTCTTCGATGGCGAAGAGGATTACTGGTGTCTGCCGGGCGTCATGCTGCGGTTCGAGACCGGCGATGCCTCGCTTTACGAGCGCGAGGATGCGCTGGCGCCCGCGATCGCCCGGCTCGCGAAGTTGCTCAAGCACCGCTGCCCCAGCATGGAAGAGCTGATGATCGTCGGCACGGTGCGCGGCGAGCAGCGCCCGCAGACGGTGGGTGTCGCCGCCCAGGACACCGGCTGGCGCATCGAGTTCTCAGATCCCGGCGAGCCGTCCGGCTGATGCCCCAGGGCTAGCCTTGCTCCGCCGCGTCGCCGGCCGGGTCCTCGAGCCCGCGGTCGAAGGCGCTGGCAATGAGTTCCGGGCTTTCCGCGCCCACCACCGCGTAGCGTCCCGCCACGATGAAGCACGGCACGCCGGAGATGCCCATCTGGCGGGCGAGGTTCGCCTCCTGCTCGACGAGGTCGCGGTCGGCATCGGTCGCGATCAGCTCGCCGACCAGCCGGCCGTCCATGCCGCTGTCCACGGCGGCCTGCAGCAGCACGTCGCGGTTTCCCACGTCGGCGCCCTCGACGAAATAGAGGGCGAACAGGCGCTCAACCAGTTCGTCCTGGTGGCCGCCGCTGGCCGCCCAGCGGATCAGCCGGTGGGCATCGAGAGTGTTCGGGGTCCGTTCGATGCGATCGAACGCAAACGGAATGCCTTCTTCCTCGCCGGCCTGTTCGATGGCCGAGTAGATCCTTCGGGCAGCATCGTCGCCGCCGAACTTGCGCGCCAGATAGTCGCGTCGATCGATCCCTTCGGGCGGAATGCTGGGGTCGAGCTGATACGGCCGCCAGCGCGGGTCGAGTTCGATGTCGGGACGCAGCGCCTTCGCCTTCTCGAAGCGCCGCTTGCCGACATAGCACCACGGACACATCACGTCCGAGACGATGTCGACGGTCAGTTGCCGTTGGGCCTTGTCCATCGGGAGGTCTCCTGCCTGGGTTCACTATGCCTTGCCAACGGCCGCCATGCCA
>Ga0079224_100013979_pt1 | contig 11199 bp, 11 predicted proteins | sample Stecom2015_FD_80414 | JGI IMG/M metagenome (GOLD analysis project Ga0079224, IMG submission 80414) | Agricultural soil microbial communities from Utah to study Nitrogen management - Steer compost 2015 | ecosystem: Environmental > Terrestrial > Soil > Agricultural land | place: USA: Utah...
CTGTCGGAATCCTGGCCCTTGGGCAAATGGTATTGCTGGGCCAAAAGGGGCCCCGACAACAGCAGCATGAGCACATATATTTTTAGTGTTTTGTACAACCGACTTGTTTTTAATTGATTACCCCTATTAAATGTACAAAATTTAAAAAGACGACAACATAACTTTAACATAGTGGGGCCGCTGTAAAAAATCCAAGATTCAGTTGTTTTCGAGACCTAAAGTCCCCATTTTTGCCTAAAATTCCACAGATGCCACGTATCTCAGAAAAAGGCAGGCAAATGCCCGCCTCCCCGATCCGCAAATTGGTCCCCTTTGCGGAGGCCGCCAAAGGGCGGGGGACCCATGTGATCCACCTCAATATCGGACAACCGGACATCAAGACGCCCCAAGTGGCACTGGACGCGGTAAGGAACCATCAGATCGAGGTGCTGGCCTATAGCATGACCGAGGGCTCCCAGACCTATCGGGAAAAGATTGCCGCCTATTATGCCACCAAAAGGGTCCAGATCACCGCCCAGGACATCCTGGTGACCACTGGGGGCTCCGAGGCCCTGACCTTTGTCATGGGCAGCATCATGGACCCGGGGGATCAGATCATCATTCCGGAGCCATTCTATGCCAACTACAACGGTTTTGCAACGGCCTCCGGGGTCCAGGTGGTCCCGATCGCCTCCCATATCGATACCAATTTTGCCCTGCCCCCCATCGGGGAGTTTGAAAAGCTCATCACCCCCAGGACCAAGGCCATTCTGATCTGCAACCCCGGCAACCCGACGGGTTACCTCTATAGCAAGGAAGAAATTGATCAATTGGCCGATCTGGTAAAAAAACACGATCTCTTTTTGGTCGCCGATGAGGTCTATAGGGAATTCACCTACGACGGAAAACAGCACCATTCCATTCTGGAGCTCAAAGGCCTGGATTCCCATACCATCGTGGTTGATTCCGTATCCAAACGCTACAGTATGTGCGGGGCCAGGATCGGCTGTTTGGTATCCAGGAACCGGGAGGTCATGCAGACGGCCCTGAAGTTTGCCCAGGCAAGGCTCTCCCCCCCCACCTTCGCCCAATTGGCCAGCGAGGCGGCCCTGGAGACCCCCCAGGAATATTTTGACCAGGTGATCGGGGAATATGTCTCCAGGCGCAACATCCTGGTGGAAGAGCTCCGAAAGATCGAAGGCGTCAAGGTGGCCATGCCCCAAGGGGCCTTCTACTGCGTGGTCGAGCTTCCCGTGGCGGATGCCGATCATTTTGCCCAATGGCTATTGGAGGAGTTCCAACAAGGGGGTGAAACCGTGATGGTGGCCCCGGCCGCAGGTTTCTATTCCACCCCCGGATTGGGAAAAAACCAGATCAGGATTGCCTATGTGCTGGAAAAAAGCCAACTTGTAAGGGCGGTACAACTATTGGACGTTGCCCTAAGGCAGTATAAGAACAAGTGAAGAACATCCTGGAAAACATATCCCTGAAGGCCTACAACAGCTTTGGCCTGGATGCCAAGGCCCGATTCTTTATCGAGGTCAATGGCCTGGTACAGTTGCAAAAGGTCTTGGAACTCAAGGCCTACCCGAAGAAATTCATCCTGGGGGGGGGCAGCAACATCCTGCTTGTCAAGGATATCGATGCCCTGGTCATCCACATCGCCCTAAAAGGGATAGAGGTCCTCGAGGAAGATGCTGATTTCGTGGAAATCAAGGCCATGGCCGGGGAGAACTGGCACCAGTTCGTGCTCTGGTCCCTGGACAATGGCTATGGTGGCCTGGAAAACCTCTCCCTGATCCCCGGACAGGTGGGCACCGCCCCCATACAGAACATCGGGGCCTATGGGGTGGAACTCAAGGATGTGTTCCAGAGTTGCGAGGCCATGGACATCAAGACCGGGGAACTTCTGGGCTTTGACCGGGAAGCCTGCCAATTCGGATACAGGGACTCCATCTTCAAACAAGGGGCCAAAGACCGGTACATCATCACCTCGGTGAACCTGAAGTTGACCAAAAGGGACCACAGGCTCCACACCACCTATGGGGCCATAGAGGGGGAGCTCAGGGAGCGGGGCATCGTCTACCCCGATATCCGGGACGTATCCGACGCGGTGATCGCCATCCGCAAACAAAAACTGCCCGACCCCGAGGAACTGGGCAACAGCGGCAGTTTTTTCAAGAACCCGATGATCCCAAAAAAGAAATTCGAAAAACTCCAAAAGGAATATCCAAAGGTTCCCTTCTTTGAAATGGACCGGGACAATTATAAGATTCCGGCGGGCTGGCTCATTGAGCAGTGTGGGTTCAAGGGCAAACGCTTCGGGAATGTCGGGGTGCACGAAAAACAGGCCCTGGTTCTGGTCAACCATGGCGGAGCCAGTGGCAAAGAGCTCTTGGAACTGGCAGAGAACATTCAAATGGAGGTGGGGAAAAGGTTCGGCCTGGAGATCCAACCGGAAGTGAACATAATCAAATAACCCCTGCCTTGAGAACAAGAACAGGGGTCATACCAAACCAAACTAACCAAATTTATCTATGTCTTATAGGTTTTGAAACCTATTTTTTCCTTTTTTTGGACCGGGGGATCCAAAGTTGGATATTTGACCCGGTTGTTGGAATATATACGATATAAAACCTATTTTAGATTTTTTGCCCTACGATTTTTACGCAAATTAAAGTAAATGAGCACATTGATAGAGAAACATATTGTTTCCCTTTTGGCCGAAAAGGATGATAGGGCCATCGCCCTACTGTATGAAAATTATGGGGACACCCTCTATGGGGTGGCCCATAAAGTCGTCAAGGACCAAGATCTTGCCCAGGATGTGCTACAGGAAAGCTTTATAAAAATTTGGAAGAAAGCGGATTCCTATGACGCTTCCAAGGCCAAGCTTTTTACCTGGCTTTTCCGCATCACCCGCAATACGGCCATCGACAAATTGCGCTCCGTGAACAATAAAGCGGGCAAAGAAATCCAGATCGATGTTTCGGACGTATATAATGTTGGAGTGAAAGGCATTAGCCCGGATCATATGGATATCCAGGACAACCTGGACAAATTGGAGGATAAATACAGAATCGTACTGGAGGCCCTTTTCTTTGAGGGGATGACCCAACAGGAGGCCAGTGAGGAACTGGACATTCCCTTGGGCACCATAAAATCAAGGCTGAAAATAGGCCTAAGGGAACTGGGGAAAATATACGGTACCAACCTGGCAATTGTCCTTCTGGTAAACCTACTGTTATGAAAGAAAAAATAAATACATTTTTGGCCTCCGACCTCTTGGAAAAATACCTATTGGGCGATACCACCAAGGAGGAGACCCAACAGACCGAAAGGTACATCACCATGTACCCGGAGGTACGGGAGAGCTATGAAGAACTGCAGAGGAACCTGCAGATCTTTGCCCAACAATACGCCATGCCCACCCCCCAGGGCCTGAAGGAGGTTATCCTCAGCGCGGCAAAGCAGGAGAAAAAACTCGGCCGGAGGTTCTATAAATACGCCGTGGCGGCCTCGGTGGCCATCATGGTCTTCGCCGGCACCTCCTACTTCCTATGGGACCAGAACAGGAGCCTGCAGGAGGAGAACACCCTGGTCACCAACCAGATCAAGTATTTGGAGAGCAATATGTTGAGCCAATTGGAGGACATGAGGAACCAGTTCATTGTCCTGAACAACCCGGACACCCGTAAAGTGGAGGTCAAGGGAAAGAAGGAGGGCAAGGACCTCAAGGCCATCGCCTATATTAACCCCGTCAAAAAACTTTCCTTCATCAATGTGGGCAAGGTACCGCAGCTGCCCGAGAACAAGGTCTTCCAATTGTGGGCCGAGGTGAACGGGGAACTGGTCAACCTAGGGGTCATCAAAGAGTTTGACGACAAGGAAAGGCTCCTGGCCATACCCTATGGGGAAAAGGCCATAGGCTACATTACGGTGGAGCCCGAGGGCGGCAATGCCTACCCCTCGGTGGAGAACATCGTGGCGAACATCAGCTACTAGGATTTTCAAAGATTCCCCCCACTCCCTTCGTTTTGTTCGGGTATTTCGTACCTTTGTACAAAAGTTTGACCATGGAGTTAGCACTATTGACAATCGGTTTATTGGCCCTTGGATTCGCCGGGATCGCCATTAAAATCTGGGCAAAAAAAGACGGCGAGTTCGCGGGCACCTGTGCCAGTCAGAGCCCCTTTCTCAACCAGGACGGAGCGGCCTGTGGATATTGCGGAAAACTTCCCGGGGAACAGGACTGCAAAAAGGATCTTGTGGAGGGCGGCCAATAGCTCCCTGATACCTTTTCGTGTAAAAAGCCATTTTTAATTGGACCACATAGACTTTTCCATCAAGGACACCATCCAAAGGGCCAGAGAGGGCAACCAGATCGCCTTCAGCACCCTTCTGGACACTTTTTGGAACGAGGTGTACAGTTTTCAACTGCAGCGCACCAAAAATGAGAACGATGCCGAGGACATCACCATCCGCACCTTTTCCCGGGCCTTTGACCGTTTGGAAACCTACGATGAAAACTACGGGTTCAAGACCTGGCTGTTCACCATTTCCAAAAACCTGCACGTGGACCTGATCCGAAAACGCAAGAGAAGCATGCTCCATGACATGGAGCCCCAAGGGGAACAGGTATCCAGGGTATTGGACGAGACCCCTTCCGTGGAGGACCGGCTGATCACCGAACAGAACCTGGCACATCTGCTGCAGGACATCAAAAAATTGAAGCCCCATTACCAAGAGGTCATCAACCTGCGATATTTCAAGGAGCTCACCTACGCCGAAATGGCCTCGGAACTCGGGGAACCCCTTAACAATGTCAAGGTAAAACTGCTCCGGGCCAAAAAGCTATTGGCCGAGATTATCAAAAAAAAATGAGGCCCCGCGAACACCCGCACTATCCTGTCCAGTTTCGTATCTTTGTTGACCAAACCCTTTTTCTATGAGCACAAGCATCGCTGAAAATGTTCAGCCCCCCAAAGGGAAGCCCAAATGGCTTAGGGTCAAATTGCCGACAGGCCAGAAATACACCCAGCTCAGGGGCCTTGTGGACAAATATGGGCTCAATACCATATGTACCTCGGGCAGCTGTCCCAATATGGGGGCATGCTGGGGAGAGGGCACGGCCACCTTTATGATCCTGGGAAACATCTGTACCCGTTCCTGCGGCTTCTGTGGCGTTAAAACGGGAAGACCGGAGACCGTGGACTGGGCCGAACCTGAAAAAGTGGCCCGTTCGATCAAACTGATGGGCATCCGCCATGCGGTGCTCACCTCGGTGGACCGGGACGACCTCAAGGATATGGGTTCGATCATATGGGCCGAGACCGTCAAGGCCGTGAGACGGATGAACCCCGGCACCACCCTGGAGACCCTTATCCCCGATTTTCAAGGCATTCCCAACCATTTGGACAGGATCTTGGACGTGGGTCCTGAGGTCATCTCCCACAATATGGAGACCGTGAAACGCCTGACCCGGGAAGTCCGGATCCAGGCCAAGTACGAACGTAGCCTGGAAGTGCTCGCCTACCTGAAAACCAACGGGGCCAAGCGCACAAAATCCGGCATCATGCTCGGCCTTGGGGAAGAGGAGCAGGAGGTCATCACCACCATGCGGGACCTCAGGGAGGCCGGGGTGGACGTGGTCACGATCGGCCAGTACCTACAGCCTTCCAAAAAACACCTCCCCGTCAAAGAGTTCATCCTGCCGGAACAATTCAGGGCCTATAGGGACATCGGTCTGGAAATGGGCTTTAGGCATGTGGAGAGCGGGGCATTGGTCCGCTCCTCCTACAAGGCCCACAAGCATATCGACTGACCCCCATGGAAAAAACAAGGATCGGTATCAATGGCTTCGGACGGATCGGACGGACCCTTTTCAGGCTCCTGGAAGGACATTCCAGGATAGAGGTCGTGGCCATCAACGATTTGGCGGATGCCGCCACTTTGGCCCATTTACTGAAATACGACAGCATCCATGGCCCCTTTTCCGTGGAATGCAGTGCCAAGGACAACGCACTTTTGGTGGATGGCAGGGAGATACCTGTACTTCAGGGGGTACATCCCGAACATTTGGATTGGAAGGCCCATAGGGTGGACCTGGTGGTGGAGGCGACAGGCAAGTTCAAGACAAGGGAAGCCTTGGAACACCACCTGTTGGGCGGGGCCAAAAAGGTCATCCTGAGCGTCCCTCCCCTGGAGGAGGACATCAAAATGGTGGTCCTGGGGGTGAACGAACATATCCTGGATGCCGGGGACGATATCATTTCCAATGCCTCCTGTACCACCAACAACGCGGCCCCCATGATCAAGGTCATCAACGATCTCTGTGGGGTGGAACAGGCCTATATCACCACCATACATTCCTTTACCTCGGACCAAAACCTGCACGATGCCCCCCATAGGGACCTGAGAAGGGCCCGGGCGGCCCCGCTGTCCATCATCCCCACCACCACCGGGGCGGCCAAGGCCCTGACCGGCATCTTCCCGGAACTCGCCGATGCCATCGGGGGCTGCGGCATCCGGGTGCCCGTGCCCAACGGTTCCCTGACGGATATCACCTTCAACGTGAGACGGGAGACCTCCATTGCGGAAATTAACGCAACTTTTAAGGAACAAGCGGAAAATGGACTGAAAAATATCCTACATTACACAGAAGATCCCATTGTTTCCATCGACCTGAACAATAGTTGCCATTCTTGTACGTTTGATTCCTTGATGACCTCAGTGATCGGGAGAATGGTAAAAATCATTGGATGGTATGACAATGAAACTGGATATTGTTCCAGGATAATCGATCTGATAGGCTTACTTATAACCAAAAAATACATTTGACCACAAGACGGCAAAAGCATTCCATGGGCGTGAAAGCGCTGTTTGTCTCGTGCATATTCATGTTCGTTCAGGGCAGCTTTGCCCAAAACCAGGACACCTCCACCTCCAAGGTCCAATCCATTTTCAACAGTTATATGCAGCTGCGCCACCAAAATAAGGTGGACCAGGCCCTGAATACCTTGGATGAGGCCGCCAATATCGCCGAGAGCAACGAGGACACCAAATTGCTTCTGGATGTCTACCATCAGTATGCCCGGATGTTCCTGGAAGCAGGGGACCGGAAGACCGCCCTGTTCTATTGGGACCGGGCCAACATCCTGCTGCGGGACACCTCCTATTCCTTTGGTATGGCCTTCCACCTATATCTGGAAGCGGCCATCCGTTTTGATGAGGGGAACAATTTCCAGGCCCTGAAACTCCTGGAGGAATCAAAAAAACTGAGTAACAACAGGAACCTGGGCAACAACACCCTGCTTCTGGAGGCCTACATCCAGGCCAATATCACCAATTACGATAAGGCGATCAAGAACCTCAATGCTTTGATCGTCAATTCAGACGACAAGGAACGGGCCTACCTGGCCACCAAGGCCAACCTGCAGATTGCCAAGATAAGTGTGGCCCAACAGGATCTGGAAGATGCGATCATCCACTGCAAGGCCGCCCTGGAACTGTCAAAAAAATACGGCTATGCCGCAGAGATCCACAACGCCTATGACCAATTGGCGGATATCTATGAACAGCAAGGGGAATATGCCGAGGCCCTGTATTACACCAGGAACCTGGAGAAAATAAAGGATTCGATCTTCAACCTGGGCAAGGCCAAACTCGAAACGACCACTGCCGACAAGATCCGCTTTGAGCACCAGAACAACGAGCTCAACAAGCTACAGGCCAAGAATGAGGAACTCAGTGAATCCAAGAACCGATCGGAGGTCACCGCCATCCTCACCTCCGCATTTTTGACGATCATTTCCTTTTTGGCCATCTCCCTGTTTCGGAACAACCAGATCAAGCTCAAGACCAACGATCTGCTCTATACCAAGAACAAGGAACTCGAGCTTGCCAGGGATGCCGCTGTCTCGGCCATGGAGGCCAAGACCAACTTCCTCTCCACGGTCACCCACGAACTGCGGACCCCGCTCTATGCCGTGACCGGCCTGACCCACCTGCTCTTGGAGGAAAACCCCTCCGAGAACCAAAAGGAACATCTCAAGTCCCTTAAATTCTCCGGGGAATATCTTTTGAACTTCATCAACGACATCCTGCAGATCAACAAGATCGATGCGGAAAAACTCGAACCCTTGAGCATTGAGTTCAAATTGTACAAGGTCCTCTCCGATGTGGTGGAGGCCCTACAGCAGACAGCCAACGAGAACAATACGAAACTAGTGTTGGATTACGACCCCAACATCCCACAATTCCTGATCGGGGACCCCATAAAACTCTCCCAGATCTTTATGAACCTGATGGGCAATGGCCTGAAGTTCACCAAGGGGGGCAAGGTGGAGGTCATTGCCAAACTGCTGCGCAAGGAAGGGGAAGAGGTCAAACTTTACTTTGAGGTCCGGGACAGTGGGATCGGCATCTCCGATGACCAACAAAAGCATATTTTCGAGAGCTTTGAACAGGGCTCCATACAGATCAACCGCGAATATGGGGGTACCGGCCTGGGGCTGACCATCGTGAAAAGTCTGTTGGGACTCTTTGGCAGCACCATCCACTTGGAGAGCGAACTGGGCCATGGAAGCTCCTTTTTCTTTGAATTGGACCTGACATGTGACCAGAACAGCACCGAGGATCCAATTTTTGAACTGGATCCCGAAACCTTTGAGTTCAAGGGGCTCCATCTATTGGTGGTGGAGGACAACAAGATCAACCAGGTGATCACCAAAAAAATGCTGGACAAAAAAGAGATCAGTTGTGATATCGCCAACAACGGGAACGAGGCCATCGATATGGCAAAGGCCAATTCCTATGATGCCATCCTGATGGACATCCATATGCCCGGGATCAGCGGGGAGGAGGCTACCCGACAGATCCGAAAATTTGACAAACACATTCCGATCATCGCCCTGACGGCCATCTCCTTGGACGATAGTCTGGAAAGTTTCTACGAGGCTGGCTGCAACGACGTGGTCACCAAGCCCTTCAAGCCGGAAATCTTCTACAACAAGATCGGGGAGAACATCCAACGCAAAAAAAAGATGGGCCTGACCTAAAGCAGCGCTTTCACCCTTTTTACCAAAACGGCCCGGTCACCGGGGGCAAAACTGTGGGCCACCGGGAGATAGAACAACTTCCCGACCCGCCCCTGAAGGCGGACATAATCCTTTTCCGTACAGAGCACGATCTGATGGTCCGAAAAACCAGCGATTTCCCGCTCGGTGAAAGGGTGGTGGTCCCCATATCCAAAATGTGAAAAAGCAATGCCAAGGGACTCCAAATGGGCCAGCAATGGCCCCGGGGAGGCAATGCCCGTGACCAAGGCCACCCGCTTCCCTTTCAGGGCCGACAGCTCCATGCCCCCACCCTTTCCATCGAGTACCCGCTTCCCATAGGCCAGATGGGCGAACAGGACCTCCTGTGCGGCCCGGGGCCGCAGTTTCCGTATCAATTGTTCACGCGCGTCTTCGGATAGGTCCACGGGACATTTAGTGACCACGATCAAATCCGCCCGTGCGGCCTCCCCCTTGGCATCCCGTAGGTTACCGGTGGGTAGGTACCAATCGTCAACATACAAGCGGCCATGGGCCGTCAACAAAATGGAAAGACTGGGGGCCACCCTTCGGTGCTGAAATGCATCGTCGAGCAAGATCAGTTCGGGGGAGACCGACCGCTCCAGGGTTTCAATACCCCTTCGCCTGTCCCCATCGACGGCCAGTGCCAGGTTCGGGAATTTGCGGTGCAGTTGAAAGGGTTCGTCCCCCAGATCAAGGACCGTGCTGCTGGCATCGGCCAATAAGAACCCCTTGGACCTCCTTTTATAGCCACGGCTGAGCACCGCTACCCTATGGCCTTCCAGGACCCCCAAAAGATACTCCACCATGGGAGTCTTGCCGGTGCCCCCCACACTGAGGTTGCCCACGCAGATCGTGGGGGTGGAATGGGAACGGGAGGCAAAAATGCCGAGATCGTACAAAAGGTTCCTCAGATGGACCACCAGGGCATAGACCAGGGAAATCGGGAAAGCCAGATATCGGAGCACTTGCTGCATGGAACGAAAATATAATATTTTATCTTTAGCCAACAAACTTTTGAAAAATGACCGTACAGGATATTACAAAGATACTGGAGGAACTGGCCCCCTTGGCCACGGCCGAGGATTTTGACAATGTGGGCCTGCTGGTGGGGGAGTATGATATGCCCGTGACCGGGGTGCTGATCACCCTGGACACCTTGGAATCCGTTGTGGAGGAGGCTATCGAAAAAAACTGTAACCTGATCGTCAGCTTCCACCCCATTATCTTCGCCCCCTTGAAAAAGATCAATGGCAGCGACTATGTACAAAGGGTGGTCATAAAGGCCATTGCCCACTCCATAGCCATATACAGCATGCACACCGCCCTTGACAACAGTGTCCGGGGAGTCAATGCAAAGATCTGTGAGGTCCTTGATATCCAAGACCCCAAGATTCTGATCCCCCGGAAGGGGGCCCTAAAGAAACTGACCACCTATGCCCCTCTAAAGGATGCGGACCAAGTAAAGGAGGCACTTTTTGCCGCCGGGGCCGGGGAAATCGGCAATTATACCCATTGCAGCTATAGTCTGGAGGGCCAGGGCAGCTTCAAGGCAGGGAACGGGGCCAACCCGACCCTGGGAAAGATCGGGCATATCCACCAAGAGCGGGAGACCCAGATCAATGTCATATACTCCTTCGACCGGGAGGGCAAGATCCTCAAGGCACTTTTTGATTCCCACCCTTATGAAGAAGTGGCCCATGAGGTGGTCACCCTGGAAAACGCCTACCAGAACCTGGGCATGGGGATGATCGGCCATCTGGAAAAACAATGGGATGAAAGGGAATTTCTGCTGTGGGTAAAACAGCGCATGGGGGCCTCGGCGGTACGGCATTCCGCCCTCTTGGGGAAAAAAGTGGGCAAAGTGGCCGTCCTGGGGGGCAGCGGGGCCTTTGCCATCCCCGCCGCCATTCGTGCGGGAGCGGATGTCCTGATCACTTCGGACCTGAAATACCACAACTTTTTCCAGGCCGAGGGCAAGCTCCTGATCGCCGATATCGGGCACTTTGAAACTGAGCAGTTTACAAAAGATTTATTGCATGCACATCTTACGAAAAAAATTCCTAATTTTGCAGTCGTTTTATCAGAGCGGATTACGAATCCCATCAACTATCTATAAAATTTATGGCGAACAAGAAAGAAA
>Ga0079224_100013980_pt1 | contig 11199 bp, 9 predicted proteins | sample Stecom2015_FD_80414 | JGI IMG/M metagenome (GOLD analysis project Ga0079224, IMG submission 80414) | Agricultural soil microbial communities from Utah to study Nitrogen management - Steer compost 2015 | ecosystem: Environmental > Terrestrial > Soil > Agricultural land | place: USA: Utah...
AAAGACAGGAAGGACATAAGAAGGGCCCCGGGGCAACCCCGGGGCCGGCTCCTTTTCCCGCGCCGGCGGGGTTCGTTTCCGGCCGGCGGTTTCCGCGGGCGGGCTTCAGCTAGGCCGCACGATGCGGTTGACCAGCCGGCCCAAGCCGTCGATCTCGCACACCACCTCGTCGCCGTGCTGCAGCCACGGGCTGGGGTTCATCCCCAGGGCGACGCCTTCGGGCGTGCCGGTCAAGATGACGTCGCTGGGCTCCAAGGTCATGATTTGGGACAGGTCGCTGATGATCTCGGCCACGCTGAACACCATGTCCGCGGTGTTGGAGTCCTGGCGCACTTGGCCGTTGACCAGGCAGCGCAGCTGCAGCTTCTGCGGGTCGCCCACCTCGTCCGCGGTGACCAGCCACGGCCCCAGGGGCAGGAAGCCGTCGATGGCCTTGCCGTAGGTCCACTGGTTGGTGCGCCGCTGCAGGTCCCGGGCCGACAAGTCGTTGGCCACCGCGTAGCCAAACACGTTCTCCAAAGCTTCCGCGGCGGAGACAGCCTTGCACCGCCGGCCCATCACCACGGCCAGCTCCACCTCGTAGTCGACCTCCTGGGCGATGGCGGGCACGGCCACGTCGGCGCCGTGGCCGATGAGGCTGTTGGCGTACTTGGGGAAATACACCGGATGCTCGGGGACGGGCAGGCCCGATTCTTGCGCGTGCCGGCGGTAGTTGAGGCCCACGCAGACGATCTTCTGGGGCGCGGTGACCACCGGCAGGTACGTGATCTGGTCTTCCTTGAGCCAGGGGCCCTGGCCGTCGGCCGTGGCCGCGTCCCGCACCGCCTCCGCCTGCCGGCGCCCCTCGGCGCCCGCGGCGATGAGCTCCTCCATGGACCCGGGCAGCGGCAGCCCCAGGCGCTGGGCCGCGGCCGTGAGATCCAGGACGCCCCGGTCAGTGACGAGGCCGATGTGGGGCCGGTTTTCCCCCTGAAACAACGCGAACTTCATGGCTGCTTCCTCTCCTTCAGCAATGGTTTTGCGCTTTTCCCGGGCGGCGGCCCGGCGGCGCCGGCCGGCTGCCTTCAGGGCCCAACCGCTTGCCTCATGCTCCCTTTGTCCCGATGCTCCCTTTGTCCCGGGACGCGTCCCGCCGGGGCAGCCCCCGGGCCAGAAATTCGGCCACGTGCAGCACTTCCACCTGGCCCGCAAGGCCGGCCCGCTCCACGCCCAGCCGCATCTGCAGCTGGCAGCCCGGGTTGGTGGTGACGATGACCTGGGCGCCGGTGGCCTTGGCGTGCTGCATCTTGCGCTCCAGCACCTTGCCGGCCATGTCGGGCTGGGTCAAGTTGTAGATGCCGGCAGATCCGCAGCACCGCTCGGCTTGGGCCATCTCGCAATACTCGACGCCCGTGCGCCGGATCAGATCCGCGGGGGCGGTGCGCACCCCTTGGCCGTGGTAGAGATGGCACGACGGCTGCATGGTGACGCGGGGCGGGGCCGGGGCCGCCGCGGCCTCGTCCTGGGCCCGGGCCGGCTCGCGCACCCAGGCGGGCGGTTCGTAGCCCAACTCGGCCAGCAGCTCCGACAAGTCCCGCACCTTGGCCACAAAGGTCTGGGCCCGGCCGTGCCACGCGGGGTCGTCGGCCAGCCAGCGGGCGTAATCTTTGAGGGCCGCGCCGCAGCCGCCGATGCTGTTGACGATGTAGTCAAATTGGCCGGCTTCAAAGGCCGCGATGTTGCGGCGGGCCAGCTCCCGGGCTTGCTCCTTGTGGCCCGCGTGGGCGTGGAGGGCGCTGCAGCACCCTTGCTCCGGCACCACGGTGACGGTGCAGCCCGCGTCGGCCAAGAGCTGGATGCTGTCCCGGTTGGCCTCCCAAAAGAGCACGTCCATGACGCAGCCGGTGAAAAAGGCTACCCGGGGTCCGCGGTCCCCTGCGTCCTCGCCCGCGGCCGGGGTCACCCGCGGATGGCGGCGCCGCCACGGCGGCGGCACCCGGGGCAGCACCCGGTCCATCTCCGCGAGGTGCGGGGGCAGCACCTTGATCAAGCCCGTCTTGTGGGCCAGGGCCCTAAGGCCGCTGGCTTGGTAAAACCATAACAGGGCGCCCATGAGGCGCATCATGCCGGGCCGCGGCAATACCCAGTCGAAGGCAGCCTTCTCCAGCCACGTCCGGGGCCGGGTCTCGGCCAAGGCTTCCCGCGCATCTTCCAGCAGGTGCCCGTACTGGACCCCCGCCGGGCAGACGGTGACGCAGTTGAGGCAGCCCAGGCACAGGTCCAGCTGCTCCTGGATATCGGTCAGGGGCAGCAGCCCATCGGCGGCAGCCTTGACCAGCGCGATGCGGCCCCGGGGCGACGCGCTTTCCTTGCCGGTTTCAATGTAGGTGGGGCAGGTGGGCAGGCAAAAACCGCACCGGATGCAGTTGAGGCTTTCCTGCGCGAAGTTTGCCGGCCCCACGGGCGCCGCCGTTGCGGCGGGGCGATGCACATTCATCCAGCGCTACCTCTTTCCGCCTGCGCTTCCGTGCCAAAAATTTTGCCGGGATTCAAGATCCCGTGGGGGTCAAACGCGGCCTTGATGCGCCGCATGAGGGCCAGCGCCTCGGGACCGATGCGGGCCTCCAGGTAGGGCGCCTTGGCCACCCCGACGCCGTGCTCGCCGGTGATGGTGCCGCCGAGGCGGATGGCTTCGGCGAAGATTTCCCCAAAGGCCGCGTGGACCCGTTCCATCTGCTCCTTGTTGCGTTCGTCGGCCATGCAGGTGGGGTGCAGGTTGCCGTCGCCGGCATGGCCGAAGGTGCAAATCTCCAGGTCGTAGCGGGTGGCCACTTCCTGGATAAACCGGACCATCTCGGCCAGGCGGGAGCGGGGCACCGTCGCGTCTTCCAGCACCAGGGTGGGGCTGCGGCGGGCCAGGGCCGACAAGGCCACCCGCCGGGCCTCCAGCAGCTTTTGGGCTTCGGCTTCCGACGCCGCCACCTCCACCCGGGTGGCCCCCTCTTCCCGGCACAGGCGGGCCATAGCCTCCACGTCTTCGGCGCACACCGCCGGGTGCCCGTCCTGCTCCATGATGAGCACCGCCCCGGCGTCGGTGGGCAGGCCGATGCGGGCGAAGTCCTCCACGGCCCGCAAAGTGGCCTGGTCCAAAAACTCCAACGTCGCGGGGATGATCTTGTGGGCGATGATGCGGCTCACCGCCCGGGCCGCGTCGTCCAGCTCGTCAAAGAGGGCCAGGGCCACCCGGCGGGCCGCCGGCTTGGGCACCAGCTTGAGCAGGGCCTTGGTGACCACCGCCAGGGTGCCGCCGGAGCCCACCATGAGCCGGGTGAGGTCGTAGCCCGCGACGTCCTTGACGTTTTTGCCGCCGGTTTCGATGACGGTGCCGTCGGCCAGGACCAGCTCCAAGCCCATGACATAGTCCCGGGTGACACCGTACTTGAGCCCCCGCAGGCCGCCGGCCCCTTGCGCGATGTTGCCGCCGATGGTGCTGATGTGCATGCTCCCCGGATCGGGGGGGTAAAAGAGGCCCTTGGCTTCCACGGCCCGGTGGACTTCGCCGGTGATGACGCCGGGCTCGACGGTGCACGTCAAGTTTTCCTCGTCGATTTCCAAGATCCGGTTCATCCGGGCAAAGTTCAAGACCACCCCGCCGGCGATGGGCGTCGTGCTGGCCGACAGGTTGGTTCCCGACCCTCGGGGCACGACGGGAATGCGGTGTTGGTGGCACAGCCGCAGGATGGCGGCCACCTCGGCCGTGGAGCCCGGCTGCACCACCGCGTCGGGCACTGCCTGAAAGAGGGGCGTCGCGTCGTAGGAATAGGCGACCAGCTCGTCGGGGGCCGTCAACACGTGGTCGGGCCCGACGATGGCCGCCAGCTGCTCCCGCAATTGTTGGGGCGTCACGGTGTCACCTCGCACTCGCGGCCAGGATACCACAAAGGGACGGTTCCCGCCACGGCCGCCTGAGCCGGGGCCCTGCCCCCGGCACGGCGCCCGGGGAACCGCGCGCGGCGCCGCTGCCCGCGGCGCGCCGCGCAGCTGCCCCGTGCATCGCAGCGGCCCGGGCCGCCGGCAGACGCGGCGCGGCCGGGCACGGCACCAGGTCAGGGCGCCGCCCCTCAGGACTGGCCCGTCCGGGGGCCGACGTAGGCCACGGCCTCGATTTCCACCAGCACCCGGGACAAGAGGGCGCCCACCGTGGTGCGGGCGGGGTACGTGTCAGGCCAAAACTCCTTGTACGCTTCGTTGAAGCGGGGAAACAGGCTCATGTCCGCCAAGTACGCGTTGACCTTGACGATGTCCTGCCGGCTCGCGCCCGCGGCGGCCAGGATTTTCTCGATGTTCTCCAGCGTCCGCCGGGTCTGCTCCTCAATGGTGCCGTCGATGAAGGTCCACGTTTCCAAGTCCATGGAAACCTGGCCGGACACGAAGATGAAGTCGCCGGCCCGCACGGCAGGCGACAAGGGCACTTGCGGGGTGACGTTGTCCAGTTGGACCACGTCCCGGGGCATGGTCATCCTCCTTTGGTATACAAGTGTGCTCAAAATTATTTTCCGGGCGCGGCGCCGAACTCCTCGTGCGCGCGGACAGGCCGTGCAGGCTTTGTGGCCCCCGCTGCAGACCGCTCCGGGAAACCGGACCCCGGGGCCTGTTGTCCTAGCACCGCTGGAAGGCCGGTGAATATGCTCAACAGCAGGTTTCCCGCGTCTGCCAAAAGATGGCGGGAAATGCCAGACCCTGGTACATGCAGGTGTGCCAAAAGGGCTTGCAGGAGGGATCCTCGGCGGGGCGAAGAACCGGATCCGAGTATCGCCTTGCCGGAAGGACGGGATGGCATGGCGCACGACGGGGGAAACGCCTCCCAGGGCCCGATGCGGCCGTGGGCCGCGGGAGACAATGGGACGCCGGCGGGGCAAGTGTCCCAACTGGTGCGGGAAGGGTGCCGGCTGCTGGAGCTGAGCCGCCTGGCGGGAGCCCAGCGCAAGTTTCAGCAGGCGCTGCGCCTGTGCGCGACGTCGGTCGCGGCCCGCAGCCACCTGGCCTTTACTTATCTGCTGCAGGAGAAGCACGAGCAGGCCGCGGCCGAGGCGGAGGCCGCGCTGCGTTTCGACCCGGACCATGTGCTGGCCTTGACCACGTTGGCCCGGGCCCAGGCCGAGGGCGGCCGGGAGCCCGAGGCCAAGGAGGCGGCCCGGCGGGCGCTGCGGGCCTTCTATGCCCGGTGGCGGGCGGGGGAGGCCCAGCGGGCCGAGGTGGCGTGGGTCGCGGCCGCGCTCGCGGCGGTGGAGGACGACCAGCGCCTGTACCAGCTGTACCGCTGGTGCGTGCGGGGCGCCGCGGGTCCGTGGGACGCCATGGCCTTGACGTGGCTGGGCGTGGCCGCCTTCAACCAGGGACGCTACCGGGAGGCCCGCTGGCTGTGGCGCAGCGCCATGGGCCAGCGGCCCGCGCTGGATGACGTCCTCAAGGCCTATCTGTTTGTCGTCGACGCCATCGAAACGGAGCGGGTGCCGCCCTTCGCCTTGGACTATCGCCTGCAGCTGGAATCGCCGCCGCCCAAGGCCGAGGAGCCGCCGGGCTACGTGCGGGCCGTGGCTTTGCGCACCCTGTGGCAAGGCGAGGACGACCGGGCCCGGGAGGCGGCGTTGGACCTGTTGAGCCAGCTGCAGGACCCGTGGGTGTCCGGGTTTCTGTTTCAGATCGTGCGGGACCCCGACCTGCCGGACCCATTGAAAATGAAGGCCGGCGCGTGGCTGGTGGAGCGGGGGTTTTTGGCCGAAGACGAGCCGCTGGAAATGCACGTGGACGGCGCCTTGCAGGAGGTCTTGATCCGCCCCCGGGGCGGGGCCAAACTGCCCCGGGACGCGGCCTACTGGTTTGAGCGGGCCCTGGAGGCCCGGGAGCGGGGCGATGACGCGGCCGCCGAAGACAACTACCGCAAGGTGCTGGACGCGGCCCCGGACTTCGTGCCCGCCCTGGTCAACCTGGCCGACATTTGCCGCCAGTCCAACCGGTGCGGGGAAGCCGAGAAGCTGTTGGCCCGGGCCTACAGGGAAGATCCCGGAGACCCCATCATCTTGCTGCATGTGGCGGTGCTGCGGGCCCAGCAGGAAGCCTTTGCCGAAGCGGGCGCCATTTTGCAGCAGCTCAACCCCGCGCAGCTGCCCCGGGAGCTGCGCTCCTCCTACTACGGCCTCGCGGGCCACGTGGCCCTGCAGCTGGAGCGGCCCGCCGCGGCCCTGGACGCCTTTCGGCGGGGGTTGAGCGAGGACCCGGGCAACGAGCAGCTGTACGCCGGGCTCGTGGCGGCCCGGCTGCTGGCGGGCGACCGGGGGCTGGCCGCGGGGGCCGCGCGGCGGGCCCGCCGCCGGCCCCGGGAAATCGACCCGGCCCTGTCCTGGGCCGACGCGCTGCAGCGCCTGACGGTGCCGCAGCTGGTGGGCCTGGCCCGGCGGCTGGGGGTGCGGGGCGCCCACCACATGCGCAAGGCCCAGCTGGCCGACGCGATCTTGGAGGCGCTGCGGCGGCGGCTGCGGTGGGTATGGCAGCAGCTGGACGGGGGAGAGCGGGCCGCCCTTGAGTGGATGGCGGAGCGGGGCGGCGTGGTGGCTTTGGCCGAGCTGGAGGAGCGCTTGCGCGACGGCGACGCCGGGCCGGGCGCAGGCGGCCAGCCCACCAGCCGTGCCTCGCGCCTGGAGGGCTGGGGCTTGGTCTTTGCCGGCCGCCTGCCCGGGAAGGCGGATCCCGTGGCGGTGCTGCCCGGCGAAGTGCGCCAGCGGCTCAAGGACTTGGCCCGGCACCCCTAAAGGTGCCGGCGTGACGGCCCGGGCGGCGCGCCCGGGCCGCAGCTTTACGCCTCCCCGTACTTGGCCACCAGCTCGCTGATCTGAGCGCGGGTTTCTTCGATGACTTGGTCCTTCATGCGGGCGAAGACCCCGCCCTCGCTGGCCTTGGTCTCGATGTTCGCGATGGTGATTTCTTCCACCTGCCGCAGAAACGCGGTGATGTCCCGGGGGGTCACGGGGCCAAAGTCGCCCTGGGCAGCCCGCTTCACGAAGCCTTCCAGGTCCGGGCCGCTTTCCATGGCCATGTCCCAGTACCGGTTCATGAGCTCCTCCACCATGGCGTTGCCTCCTTTGCCTGGATCTGTACGGTTTGCGGATCGGTACTCCCTGCCGGCGCCCCGCCCTTCGCCGGCGGCTCCTTTGGCCCCAGCGGGCGCCTGGGGAGGACAACGCCCCCGGCCCCCGAACTTTTCAGCGGGCAACCGCGGTTGGCGTCGGGGCCAATGGCATCGTGCAAGACGGCATCACAGCGGATCGAGGGATGACAAAGGTGCAAACGTGGGACGGTGAGTGGAAACCGGCACCGTGGGAGACGGTGCGGCGGGCCCGGGTGCTGGGCCTGGCGGGCCGCCTGGACCGGCAGCTGCAGGAGGCGGCGGGCGCGGCGGCCCGGACCGAAGCCCGGCTCGCGGCCGCCTTGCGGGCCGAGGTGCAGGCCGCGGTCGCGGCCGCGGCGGACAGCGCAGCCCTGTTTGCCCGGCTGGTGGACGTGCACAGCCAGCTGGCCTACTTGCCCCGGCTGCCGCTGCCGGCGGGTATTGCCGGGCTGATGCGGGATCTGTTGGGGCCCGATTGGGACGACCATGTGGTGGTGGCCGGGGTGCCGGCGCTGCCGTGGCCTCCTTTGGAGGCGGCTTCCTCGCGGCCGGTGGCGGTGATCCCGCTGGCCGAGGCCCGCGACCCCTTGATGTGGCCCCTGGTGGCCGTGCAGGGCGCGGCGGTCGCCGGGCAGCCGGAGCGGGTGGCCGGCCTGCAGCAGAACCTGGGCCCGGCGCTGGCCTTTGCCCGGGCGGCGGCCCTCTGCTTCGCCGATGAGGGGGCGGCCCGGGCCGCCTGGGAGGCGGGGGCCCAAGGGCTGGCACAGCTGCCGGCGGACAAGGCCAGCACCATCCGGCAGCTGGCGGCCACCTTGGCCGACGGCGTGCTCATCAGCGGCTGCCGGCGGGGCGGGCGGCCCGATCCCGGCGCGCCCATTTACGACCAGTTGGCGGTGGTCCGCGATGAGCCGGCCGAGCCGGCGGAGATCCTCCTGGCCGGCTGGGTCCATTGGGCCAGCCGCACCGCGGCGGAGTTGGTGGAGCTGGCGGAGCAGGTGCGGGGCCATGACGGGGGCCACGGCCCGGACGGCGGCCAAGACCCATGGTGGCGGCTGCGGGGGCTGGTGGACGGGCTGGACGATCTGTTGTGCCGCTCGCTGGACGTGGCGGCCATTCACCGCTTCTACGCGGCCGAGGGGGCGATGGGGTGATCCTCAACGAGCGCCAGATCTTGGACCGGCTCCTGTCGCCGGATCCCGACAAGCGCCTGATCGTGACGCCGATCCTGGCGCCCGAGCAGCAGTTTGGGCCCAGCTCCCTGGATGTCCGCTTGGGCCCCGATTTCAAGGTGGTGCGCACGTCGCAGCTGACCCATCTCGATCCGCTGAAGGATCCAGCCGAGATCGAAGCCGACGTCTCCCGCTACACCGAAAACATCGTGATCCAGCCAGGCGAGCCCTTCGTGCTGCACCCGGGGGAGTTTGCCCTGGCCAGTACCTTGGAGTTCATCCGCTTGCCCTATGACATCGCGGCCCGTCTGGAGGGGCGCAGCACATGGGGGCGGCTGGGGCTGGAGGTGCACGCCACCGCTGGGTTTGTGGACCCGGGCTTCAGCGGCGCCCTCACCTTTGAGCTGAAAAACTCCGGCCAGGTGCCCTTGCCCCTGTACGCGGGATTGCGGGTGGCCCAGCTGTGCTTTTTCCTCCTCAGCGAGGCGTCGCAGCTGCCCTACGCGGCCAAGCGCTACACCAAGTACGCGGGGCGGACGGGCACCGTGGGCAGCCAGTACTTCAAAGACCCCGAATACGCCGCGCTGCGGGCCGCCGCCCGGCGGGCACAAGCCCCCGCGGCGGGAGGCGGCCGGGACCGCTGATGGGTACAGGCCCCGGCTGGTTAGTGGGGACGCTGGCCGCGGCCGCGGTGGCGGGCGCGGCCCGCTGGGCAGGAGCCTTGAGCCGCGGCGGTGCCCTGGCGGCGGCGGTGGTGGGCGGGATCATTTTCGGTTGGGGCGGTGCCGGTGGGGCACTGCCCTTGCTGTTTTTCTTCCTGACGGGCACCGCCCTCAGCCGCTGGCACAAGGCCCGCAAAGCCCAGCGCTTGGAGCACAGCGACGCGCAAGGCCGGCGGGCGGGCCAGGTGCTGGCCAACGGCGGGGTGGCCGCCCTCGCGGTGGCGGGCGCCGCCCTGTGGCCGGCGCCCATCTGGTGGGCCGCCTTTGGCGGGGCCATCGCGGCGGCCACCGCCGACACGTGGGCCACCGAGTTGGGCGTGCTGGCCCGGCGGGCGGTGCTCATCACCACCTTGGCTCCCGCGCCCATTGGCCGTTCGGGGGCGGTATCGGCGCCGGGCACCGCGGGCGGGGTAGCCGGGGCCGTGCTGGCCGCCGGCGTCGCGGCGTGGGCCGCGGCGTGGGACGCGCCCGGGCGGCTGCTGCGTCCCGGGGGAGCCGCTCGGGACCCAGGTCCCGCTTTAGGTCAGGCCCTGGCCGGGACCTGGGCCGGAACGGACCCCTTCCTCGCGCTGGCCGTGCCCGCTGCGGTGGGCGGCATTGCCGGCATGCTGTTGGACAGCCTGCTGGGGGCCACGGTGCAGGAGCGGTTCCGCTGCCCGGTTTGCCAGCGGGAGACCGAGGCGCCCGTGCACCGGTGCGGCACGCCCACCCAACGGGTGGGCGGCTGGCGCGGCGTCAACAACGACGTGGTCAACTTCTGCGCCACCCTGGCGGGCGCGCTGGTGGCGGCCGGCATGCACCGGGTCCTGGGCGGCCTCTGAGATCGCTGCGCCAGCTGCGGAGTCTTTGCCGGGGCTTCACCGGTTTGGTTAATGCTGCGGCCGGCGGGCCAGCCCCGCCTGAGGCCGGCCGGCAGGCGGGCATCCCCTCGCGGCACAGCTGGCGGCCCACCGGCGATCGGTTTACCCTCGCAGCCCTGCAGGGATGGCGGGGATGAACACCGCCGCCTCCGGACTGCGCAGGCTCTCGTAGCCGGCTTCGTTGACCGCGGTGACGACGTAGTAGACACCGGGGCCCGCGGGCGGCATCCCGTCCGCCGGCGGCGGCGTGTCCACCACCTGTCGGGTGCCCGCGTCCACCTCCGTCAGCAGCTCGTAGCGGTCCAGGGGGCCTAGGCGCCGGTAGACGCGATAGGCCACAATGCCGGCCGCGGGCACCGGCGTCCATTCCACCACCACCGCTCCCTCCTGCCAAGCGGCCACCAGCTGGGCCGGCGCCGGCGGAGGCCCTGCGGGCTCTGCCTCGATCTCCACCGCGCCCGTGCCCGGCTTCCAGTAGAGGGCGGCCGTCTTGCCGGGCCGGATGGAGACGGGCATCCAATAGCCGGTGTGGAGGAGCTTGTGGGCGTGGAAGGTGTCGCTGTAGAAGTCCACCTTGAAGTCGTAGCTGCCCGGCTCCAGGCTCACCCGGGCCTCAAAGAGGGCGGTGCCCGGGACGCGGTCCAAGTTGTGGACGCCGCCGGGGCTCACGTGCAGCCGGGCTTTGTAAGACTGCTCCTCCAGGGGCAGGCCGCTGATGTCGATGGTGAGGGCCAGCTCTCCCGGGCGGGGCACCAGCGGAACGTGCACGGTCGTCGTCTCATTCTCGCTGATCCACACGCTGCCTGAACCCGTGTAGATGGCGTCGCCCTCCGCGTCCCACACGGACACGGCGACTTCCCACTGGCCGATGTACAGATTGTCCAGGGTGACGGCAAAGGTTTCGCCCTCCACCGGACCCCGCTTCTGCACCACGTGGCGGCCTTGGGTCAAGGACACTTCAAACTCCTGCAAGGGAGACAGCGCCGCCCCGGCCGGGAGGCTGGCGGTGACCGCCATGCGCCCGGTAGCGGGAGTTTCCAGCCGCGGAAAGGGGGAGCCGCAGCCCCCGGCCAGCATGGCCACGGCCAAGGCCAAGGCCGCCGCGCGCCCCGCTTGGGACCGAACCGGCCGCACCACCTTCGAACGAAGGAGTGGCAACACAGCTCTCGCCTCCGTTTCGACGATGGACAGGGGCGGTGGTGGCGCCAGTGTACGGCAGCCCCGGCCTTGGGCGCTACCCGCAAAGTGGATGAAAAGGGGGCCGGTCCTACCCGCCAGGCGCAGCGAGGCGGCCCGCTCCCGGG
>Ga0079224_100013981_pt1 | contig 11199 bp, 5 predicted proteins | sample Stecom2015_FD_80414 | JGI IMG/M metagenome (GOLD analysis project Ga0079224, IMG submission 80414) | Agricultural soil microbial communities from Utah to study Nitrogen management - Steer compost 2015 | ecosystem: Environmental > Terrestrial > Soil > Agricultural land | place: USA: Utah...
AGGTCCGCCTACATAATCAAAATGGTAATAGATCCCATAACCACCTTTCCGGCTACGGTCTTCTTTTTTGGGAAGAATGCGAAGGTTTCCCCAGTTGTCATCACATAACAGTATCAATATATCCTCGTCCACGCGGAGACCTTTGTCGTAGTAATCCTGTACTTCTTTGTAAACAGCCCAGACCTGCGGCGTCTCTTCGGCAGGTTTCCCTGTTACGTCTGCGATAATCTTACGTTGATCAGCGATAATCTCCTGAAGCAGACTCACTGCGGTCTCTTCAGACATCGCTTCATCACCGTCACCGCGCATCCCCAATGTCACAACGCTTTCGAGGTCGCCCATTCTTTCGATACCACCCCGCCAGAACTCGCGCAGTTTTTCCTTGTTCGTTCTGTAATTCCATTCACCACCATTGACGCGGCTCCATTCGTCGTGTGCACGCATCATGGGTTCGTGGTGTGTGGTCGAAATTACAATCCCGTATTCATCAGCGAGACGCGCATTTTCCGGGTCGTCATCAGCAAACGCGGCGGGGCGCCACATTGCCGGCCACAGATAGTTGCCCTTGTTTCGAAGAATGAGTTCAAATACTTTTTCGTAGAACTTATGGTTAAAGCCTCCGAATTTCTCCTGTGCCCAATTGCGAAGTGCAGGAGCTTCGTCGTTGATGAAGATGCCGCGGTATTTGACCCTGGGTTCTCCGAGCGTATGCTTTCCCGGCTTCACAAAAATATTCTTACGCACTTTCGCAGGAACGTCGGCCCACCAGTACCAGGGTGAAACGCCCATTTGCGCTGACAGCTCGAACATACCGAAAATGGTACCCCGCTTATCACTCCCGGCAATCACAACAGCGTTTGCTATGCCCTTCATGGGCTGCTTCACAGGAGTAATCAGGAACTTTTCGTACTTTCCCTTGAGTGCGGAAGCGTCGATCTTCTCCTCTTGTACGAGTTTGTCAATTAATGTACTGCGGCCAAGGGTTCCGATGATAACGACGTTATCGGAACTGGCTCCTTCTCCAACAATCAACTCTGTACCCTTGCCGGAAACCTGAGTCAGATCCTTTTGAAAAAGTCCGGCGACTTTGACAACACCGGCGTGATCCGAGTTGCTCACCAGAAGTGTAGCAGGGTTTCCGTTTTCAACCAACGAAAACGTACCTCTCGATTTTCTAATTGTGAGAAAGGACCCTTCGGAAAATGCCTCGTTCACGTTCACAGTGTTCCTTGCCTCCAGGTTGGCTTGTGTCGCCTGCGAATAACATCGTGTTCCAGAGAGGAGAAACAAAATTAAAGCGACTAATAATCTGCAACTAATATCTTTCCCTGAGTTAGACCTGATCATGATTCTGTTTCTGCATTCAATATGACTACTTATTTACTCACGGATTCAAGCACGCTGTAATACGCCTTTTTGGGCTTCAATTCCCGATCAAACAAGAGCGTGTAGTCGGTTCGTCCGCGAATCGGAAAATTGTTCTTCCACGACACGCCGTCGTGTAATCCCCAGAAGGTCACTCTGCTGATTTTGTCAGCGTGTTTGTTGAACAGTTGGAAAATCTCTTTGTAACGATCAGCCAATTGGTTTTGAACCGAATCGGGTAAACCGTTGGAGTAAGGATTCATTGTTGGATTGTTTTCAAACCGAACGGATACGTCAGCAGTTGGCATTCTGAAAGGACTTGGCAGGACCGAAACATCTAATTCAGTGAACATCACCTTAACGCCAAGGGCTGAAAATTTCTCGATTGCCTCTTCGATTTCTGCAATCGAAGGATAGTCCAGCCCCCAGTGTGCCTGAATTCCAACGCCATCGATCTTAACGCCTTTCTCTTTGAGATTCTTGACCAATTGTATGGCACCATCCCTTTTGTCGCGATTTACAAGGTTGTAGTCGTTGTAATAGAGTTCGGCATCGCGGTCGGCTTCGTACGCAAACCGAAAAGAATTCTCAATAAAGCTTTCACCGACGATCTGAAGAAAGCCTGATTTTCGAAGTGAACCATCTTCGTTGAGTGCTTCGTTCACAACGTCCCACCCACCGATTTTTCCCTTGTAGCGGGTCATGATCGTAGAAATATGATTTTTCACCCGAAGCATAAGTGTAGCACTGTCGACTTTCTCACCAGCTTCGTTCTTAAGTACCCAAGGAGCAAGCTGACTGTGCCATACCAACGTGTGACCTACCACGAACATGTTGTTCGCAGTGGCAAGACTCACAAGCTTATCGGCATGTTCAAAATTATATTCGTCCTCTTTGGGATGAATATGCATCCACTTCATGTCGTTCTCAGCGGTCAACGAGTTGAATTCCGAGGTAATCAGTTTGGCTTCGTTCTCGTTTCGTTGATGAATTTGGCCGCGGTTTACGGCTACCCCTATGAGGAACTTTTCTTTGAACGCATCTCTGAGCGGCGGCTGCGCGTTTGATTGAAAACACAGCAGAACCGAGATAAATAGAAAATGAACAAGAGTTTTCATGCGTTAGTTTTGGTGATTTTAAACTGCGCGTTCTTATCGGTCAGGTTAAATGAATTCTTTTTCCCGTATGTCTCCGCTACCTGGAACTCCATGCATGGAAACTGAGATAAAAGTGCTAATAAAATTGCAAAAGTTTTCTGTCGCGTGTACACAGAGAAGACCACGTGACAAATGAAGCACGTTATTACATAAATTCGTGATTCACGTATCATCTCCACTTCCAATATCATTTGTGCTGGATTCGTCATCTTATTGCAATTGCGTATCAATTCGTCATCATCCTGTTCCCGTTGCCGGTGATGTTCTCACAACTGATTACATCTAGTTTTCCACGACAACGGTAGCGACACTTTTCGCCGGAACTGAAACAAGCAAGTTGCCATCCTTGAACTCTGCCTCAGAAATTTGCTGGTTCACCGTAAGATTTGTTACGCAGAAAGTTGCAGAAGTTGGGACTTCGTTTCCTAATTTAATTCCAATGTTGTTTACAGGAGTTGTTCCCGGATTAATCACGACAATTACTGTTTCATTTGGTCCCTGATACGCCGATGCGAGTGCATTGGCATGTTGGAAATCTGCTTTCACGCGTATATAACCGGGCCGAACAAATTTTGAAAAGTGCGAAAACGCATATCCGCGTTTCAGTACTTCTCCCGAAGTCGTTCCCTGCGAACCATCGCCCAGGAACGAATAGTAGCGTTTGAGGTACCACCAAATATATGCGTTCCATCCATGGGTCATCGATTGGTGCATCGTATTAAGCATTTGTAGCGTTTCATCCCAGATGACTTCTCCGGACAGCGAACTCCAGTTCGCAGTCGCATTCTGGTTTAGCAAATACTCTGTCATCCAAACCTCTTTATTTTTCTGCGCAGCAAGGGGGAATGGCGCGAGACCTCCTCCGTATATGTGACCCGCGATGATGTCCAATTGTTCAGCCGCATCAGCATCATTCAGAAATGCATTCGTATATGCCTGATTGAAGTTGAACGATTCAGGCGCCGCCATCTTAACACCTGAAATATTTGGTCCCTGCGATTTCAGAAATGCTCGCATTTGAGATTCTGACCAGTCGCAGGATTCGTAGTCCACCTGGATATCCGGTTCATTCTGTATTGATATAGCATCCACGGCCGCGCCATTCGCAATCATGTACTCAACAAAGGCGTTCAGATGGCCGGCAAATGCTTCATAATTTTCCTCGAGTAAAAAACCTCCTATATCGCTTCCATTGCTTTTCAACGCGGGTGGAGGTGACCACGGAGACGCAAGAATCTTTGCGCCATACTTTCTGGCCTCTTTCGTCACATCGACGATAAGCGGCCACTCATCGGGATTGGATGGGATACGAATGCGGAAGATGCTCAATCCAAGTTCGCCGTCATCCGTTCCAAATGCTTTTTTAATGTCTGTTGCAGACGGAAATTGCGTTCCCCACATTTGATTGGCACCGCCAAATCCGGCTATGGTCTGATACATCGTTGCCGGGTCAACGGTCAACATCTTCGGTTGCACCGACGGATTCGGTTGTGGGTCTTCCTCAGATGATTTGCTGCACGCGACAAACACCACCGGCGCGATGATCAGCAGTCCTTTTAATAATCTGTAAATACGTTTGATTGAATTCCTGTCCTGCATTCGAATCGGCTGGGTTATGTGAATATCATCTCCGAACCCGGCAAACGGAACGATTTATCAGTCCTGTTCGCCGTCGTTGATGAATTTATTTTTGACAAATGACTTCAGGATTTGGTGTGAAAGAACCACGTGGTTTGGCCGGTACTCATAAAAAATCAACTGTTCCCATTCGGTTCCAACGTCAGGCAATTAAAAGGGAGGAGGAAGTTAATCCTCCTCCTGTAACCCAAAAAACCAAATTATGAAGTCGGGCAGTCCTTAATCCTTAATCAACTTTACATCGTCGATGTAGAATGTAGTCACTGCTGTGTTGTTACCATTCAGGTCGAGTACAATCCGGCTGGAAGCTTCATTTGCAGCCGGGAATGTAAACGAAAGACGCGTCCACGTTGTGGGTACTGCCTGATCGCCGGTGTACATCGCATTAGGGTTTGTAGATACCCGCAGGCTTCCACCTGTCGCTGACGCTCTTGCCCAGAGGTGGACGGTGTACGATGCGCCAACTTCCCAATCAGCGGGGGCACTGGCAAGTTGAATTCTCCATTGACCATCGCCGAGTGAACCATCGCGAATTACTTTTAGTGCACGATTGCCGCTGTAGAATTCTCCGGGAACGGTGGTGGCTACCATAAAACTTCCTCCATTCCATTTTTCCCAATTGGTGAATTCATCTCCATCGCCAAGTTCGAACCCACTGTTCAGATTCAGAGCGGGTTTGCAATTGATGTTGTTCGGATCATCGGCGCAGTTTGTCAGATTTGTCGCGCTGTTAACATCCCCTCCCGGGCTGGCAAGCGTAATCTTGTTTGTTGAAAAGCCAGCCGGTACAGTGAAAGTAAGCGCCGTGTTCGACTGTGAAGTTATTGTCGCCGCTGCACCTCCGATGTTAACAGCGGTCACGTAGGAACTTCCCAGGTTGGTTCCAAGAATGGTTACCGTTTCACCCTCAGCGACCGTAGCAGGATTGAAGCTGCTTATCGCTGGAAGAGCTACGACACTGATCGTCTTAAATGCACGACCGTTACCATCGAACACAATGAGTACGTCATTCTCACCGAGGCTTACTTCAAGAGGAACATTGAACGTTACACTAGATGGTGACACTGCAACAAAGTTGCTTCTGGTTATGACTTCTTCACCAATAAACACCCTTGCTACTTTGTCCATATCGGTACCGTTAATGCTCAGTTCTGCACCAGGACCGGTAACGTCCTTGCTAAAGCCCGTTACCTTCGAACTGACGTCCTGTACCGAGAAGGTAATTGCTTCGTCGTTGTTACAACCAATGGTCATCGCGGCTAACAATGCCGGAATGAGCAACATCGATATAACTCTGTTTATCTTGTTCATCATAGTCTTGCCTAATTTTAATATCCGGGATTTTGATAGTCAGCAGGATTACTGACATTAATTCGATCGAGTTGTTGCTGCGGTATCGGACGGATCCTGTGGTGTGCCTTCACACCGGGAGCAGCCTCATCATTGAGTGCCACGCGACTTAGGAATACCGATTCGCCACGCATTGCTAAATCGGGCCAACGAGATCCTTCACCGGCAAGCTCACGGGCACGTTCGTCAAGAATAAAATCAAGGTCAACATCTGCTGCCGTGATTTGCATTGATGCCCGGCGATTATTCAGGGTTGTAGCATCCAGTCCAGGGCGATAGGCTGCGCGTTCGCGGATGATATTAATAAGGCGAGCAGCTTCGGTTGCCCCACCGTTGATATTACCCTGGAGTGCAGCCTCAGCTGCGAGAAGGTAAGTCTCAGCGAATTTAAAGATCGGCATCGGTCTACCTGATGCATCATTACCAGTGGCGCGCTGAAGGTCGTCGAACTTCTTTAAAGCCGGATAAATCTGAGGCGCTTGTGCGGGATTCACAGGTGACCACCATGCGCTTGGTCCATAGGCACGATACGGTTTATCAGCAGCATTTAAGGCTGCAGCCATCTCGTCGGTATCGGTCATGACAAAGGCGGTATCACCTGGTTCAACACCCGCCGGAAGTTGGTCAAGCCACGTGTTATATGCAGCAGATCCAGCCGGATTGATCGAAGCTACTGTATACACAGTCCGGAACGAGTTATGATAGCGACTGTCGTTAACCTTATCAGCAAACGCAACGTTGAGCAGCCAGTCTGTAGGTCGCAGTTTGCGAAGCGGACGTTGGAAAAGCAAGGGTCTTCCATCAATAGGGTCCGTACCGTTTCGGAATGATACTGATTCATAGTTAGAAGTAAAGCAACTTGCTGCCATGTTCTCACGGTCGCTGATTCCCGACGGGTTTGTGTACTCATTGTTCACATTGTCAAGGGGAATGCGCTCCGCAGCAAACATAATTTCAAGGTTATACTCATTGCTTTGCTTATAGGCATCGCCGAAATCCTGAAGTAGTTGTACACCGTATCCTGCCGGGTCGTTTACAATTTTCATTGCGGCGTCGTATGATGCCTGAAAATCAGCCTGCGGGTTGGGTGATATACCTGAGTACGCGCGCAAGAGATAAATTCTGGACAGCAGGTGAAGAGCAACAGCCTGCGATAATCTGAATTCTCTGAGAGGACGTGCCTTTCTAAGATTTTGGCTCGCAAATTCGAGGTCCTCAATCATTACCTGATAGTTTAGCGCGAGCAATTCCCTCATACCTTCTGTATCATCCTTCGTTGGCCTGTTAAACCCTCTGTATGGAGTGGTATTGAAAACAAGGTGACCACTTCCCTGATCTGTCGGTACCGCACCAAACTGTGCCACCAAAAGATAGAAGTAATGCGCACGCAAATAGCGGGCTTGTGCAAGCATCTCTGTTTTGGCTGACTCAGTAAGCGTACCAATCTCCGGGATGAATTCGATAAGGCCATTCATCAGGTTGATGATCGGGAACGTTCTGTTAAACGTTGTCGTCAGGAAACCGAATTCCGCATTGATATCATAAGTACCAAATAGTTTGTGAGGAAGGTTGTCACCGCTTGAGTTCACCGCTGGTTGTTCCCCATAGGTAAACTCGTCGGTGCCGGAAATGTTCAACGCGAGTGTGGGGTTCACGCCATAGTGATAACGCAGATAGGCGTAGCCAGTGTTCAAACCGTCTTGTGCACCTTGCGGTGTCATAAAATAGTCATTGGTGAATGCTGTCCGCGGATTCTCCTCAAGGATGTCCTGACACCCGGGCGCCAGAGCGATTATCGCCAATGCAGTGAGTAATATCTTGTAGTATTTCATAAGAATTCGCTTTAGAAGGTCACATTGATTCCGAAAATGAATGAACGTACCGGTGGAGTTGAGGCCGAGATGACCAGGTTCTGGTTCACTCCACCTGTCCTGAATCCTGCTCCGGTCGATACTATTCCAGCTGAGCCCTGACCTGTAGGTTCAGGATCAACGCCGTTCCATTTTGTTACATACGGTGCGTACAATAGGAATGGATTCTGTACAGTAAAATATGCGCGAAGCGACTGGGCGCCGATCCTGCTTGCGATTGAGCCCGGAACGGTGTATCCGAGGTTGATGCTTCTGATTCGGATGAATGAAGCATCGTAGTATGCAAGAGTAGACCATGAGTTCGCCGCGCCACCCGGTAATGCCGAGTTCGGTGCGGGAAACCAGTTGCTGCGATTCTCCGGTGTCCAATACTCAACATCCAAACCGTTTCTCAATCCGTTGTTGTTGGTGAGATACGCGCCGTTAGGTGCATGAAGATAACTCATCAATAAACCACCAAAACGTGCATAAGTGACGAATGAAAAATCAAATCCTTTATAGGTGAAACGGTTTGTGATACCACCCTGCCAGTCGGCTTGCTGGTCACCAATAATGGTTCTGTCGTGTTCTTCTGTGAAAACACCATCAGGTACTCCCTCGGGACCACTCAGGTCAGCAATTTTGAGCTGACCGGGAATTTGTCCGTATTCAGCGGCGAGATCCGCCTCGTCTTCCTGCCATACTCCAAGTTTTTTGTAGTTATAAATTGCCGTGAGCGGATGACCTACATGCAAACCGTTGGCAATATCCCTCTCTTCCCCGGCACCGAGTGCAAGCAGTTTATTCCTGTTGAAGAACCAGTTGAAGTCAGCACTCCAGGTAAATCCGCCGTCTGTCGAGGTAATGATGTTAGCACTAATTGCGACCTCAATACCTTTGTTTTCAACCTTTCCGACGTTCGTTTCGTACGCATCCTGGTAGCCAGATGAGATTGGTAAACTCTGGTTAAAGAGAAGATTGTTCGTTTGGGCATTGTACCACTCGACAGAACCGGTAATTCGATCTTCGAGGAGACCAAAATCAAGCCCAACGTTCCAGGTATTGGTGTATTCCCAGTCGAGAGACTTGTCCGGGATACGTGCCGGAAGATAACCTACTACTTTCGTTGTGCCGTAGTTGTAGCGAATTGGTACGCCGCCGTTAGTTCCGGTGACCCCGCCGCGTGTAGAGTATGGATTCACCGCCTGGTTAGATGTTTGTCCGTAGCCAACTCTGAGCTTGAGCGCAGAAACAAAGTTCTGATCTGCCATGAATGCTTCCTCGCCAATGTTCCAGCCCACTGCTACAGCAGGATAATTGTGCCACTGTTCAGCGAGTCGGGACGACCCATCACTTCTGAATGTAAAGGTTGCAAGGTAGCGATCCTTAAATGCGTAGTTTACACGTGCCATATAGGATAACAGACCCCATGTGGATTCGCCTCCATTAAGCAAATGGTTCGCAGTCGGACTCGCACTTCCGAGATCATAGAATTGAATGAAATCGGCTGTGATTGAATCTTTACTCACCATGGTTGACCATGTCCTTGCCTTCTGAGCACTGTACAGACCTGTGAATGTGAGGCGGTGATCGTCAGCAAAAGTCTTTTCATACATAAGCACGTTCTCCACAGTCCATGAGAGTTGTTCCTCGTTTCGTACACGAGCGCGGTTACTCTGGTTCTGCGAGCGGAAGTAAGAATCCTGCCCCTGGAATTGTGCGGAATTCACCTGGCTGAAATCAAAACCAAGGTTGATACGATACTTTAGTCCATCAATAATTTCTACTTCGCCATATGCGCTGTTGAAAGTTCTGAAACGACGAATCTGATCGACCCATGAATCTGTTTCATGCTTGAGCAGAAGCGGGTTGTATTGTTGTGTCCTGTCGGTCTGGTTACCTGCAGGCGTACGGAATATCTCTCCCTGATCATCATAAGCCGGCATAAGCGGACTCATAGAAAGGATAGGATACATAATCCCTCCGCCGAATGCGCCCGGCGTGTTCGGTTGCTGATTCACGAACTGCGATCCGTTCGCGTATGACAAGCTGTTTAGCGAATTCAGGCCGACCTTTATGCGCTTACCTATGTCATTGTCAAATGTAGTCTTCAGGGAGTAGCGCGAGTAGTCTTGCCCGGGAAGGATAGTTGTCTCCTTATAATATCCACCGCTAACTGCGTACCTTCCGTTCTCTCCGCCGCCGCTAATACCCAGGTTATGGTTAGTGATAAATCCGCTTTCATACATGAGGTCCTGCCAGTCTGTATTTCTGCCAAGCGCCAGACCTTCTATTTCTTCAGGCTGATAGCCCTCGGTAAACCCGGCCCGATCACGCATGGTAGCGTATTCTTCGGCATTAAACAGGTCATACTTTTTCGATACCGTGGTAACACCGTAGTAGCTGTTAAGCGTAACGCGGGTTTCTCCGGACTCGCCACGCTTTGTCGTAATGATAACCACCCCGTTTGCACCCCGCGAACCATAAATTGCTGTCGCTGAAGCATCTTTGAGTACGTTGATGGTGGCAATTTCATCCGGGTTGATATCGGAAATACTTCCCTCGAAAGGAATTCCGTCCAGAACAATGAGCGGGTCATTTGAACCAAGAATTGAGCGTTCACCCCTTACCCGGATACGTGCAGTAGCGCCCGGCGCAGTGCCTATACGCTGTACCTCAACACCTGCAGCGCGACCTTGCAGGGCCTGCTGAACGTTAGCCACTGGCACTTCACGAAGTGCCTCGGAGTTTACCGAAACCAGAGATCCGGTAACGTCACTTTTCTTCTGAACACCATACCCTACTACAACGATCTCTTCAAGAGCGCGGACGTTAGGTTCCATACTGACATCCAATGTAGAACGTCCGCCGAGAGATACCTCCTGGGTATTGTAACCAATAAATGAAAAGACAAGAACGGCGTCACTTGCGTCCGGGACACTAAGTGTGTAAGCACCGTTGGCATCCGATGTTGTACCTGTTGAGGTATTCTTCAGGAGAATGTTAACACCGGGCATCCCAACTCCGTTTTCATCAGTGACCGTTCCGCTAACGGAATTTTGGGCACGGACTGCCGGAGAAAGCAGAACCGCGAAAAGCAAGATCAACAGCGTCAGGCAGCGGGACCTTCCTCTGTCGTGCATGTGGCGTAGTAAAGCTACATTTTTCATAGGGGTTAGTTTAATGGAATAAAGGTTTGGACAAGTCTCCGGAGTGAGTCTGCTCCAAAGAGTGATTAAAGATCAGAGATCGGGCTCTAAAATGCAACCGATTGCAAAGATTTTTGTAATGAAATCGATTTAAACCGATTTAAGTGTTCCATTAGACAATGCAACCGATTTAATAAAAATTGCAGGGAAATGGCAGGATTTGCTTATTCCTACCAACATTTTTGTGTCAGAAATTCATTGTTGTCCGGGGAAAATTAGAATCGGATAAAAAACTTGTTGTGCGTGCAGAATTGTGAGCTTTTTCCGCTTTGAAAAAATGAAGCCCCCGGTTCAATGACGTTACATTTCTTTCATGAAAGGATTCGAAGACACAATTAGACAAGGTTGGATTTCATTTCCAGCCAGTCGATTTTACACGCCTAAGCGTGTCTTCGGCCTGGGAGTGGCATGTGCGGGCACGGTTCAGCGTGTAAAATCAACTGGCGGGGCTGCGTCCCGAGTACTCGGGACAACCGGATTTGAAAGGAAAGTCATGTTGTACCCAAATGAGAAACCTTTTTTGCCGGACAACAATGATTATTTTTATTTCTGCTGCAATCGGCGTACTAACTTCTATGTTTCGTCGACATAAAGTCGGGTCGAAGCCGACTTCTGCGTAGGGTTTAAGAG
>Ga0079224_100013982_pt1 | contig 11198 bp, 10 predicted proteins | sample Stecom2015_FD_80414 | JGI IMG/M metagenome (GOLD analysis project Ga0079224, IMG submission 80414) | Agricultural soil microbial communities from Utah to study Nitrogen management - Steer compost 2015 | ecosystem: Environmental > Terrestrial > Soil > Agricultural land | place: USA: Utah...
TGCGGCAGTGGTGGGCGGGACGGCCGCGCAGCGTAGTGGCACGCCCGCTTGCCCCCGTCACCCGAGCGAGCGAAGCGCCCCCCCTGCGAAGGCCAAGCCGGAAGCCAGCCCTAATAATACCAGGGAAATCCGGAGTAGTCTGGGCGGCGTTTGTCGAGGAACGCGCCGCGGCCTTCGACCGCTTCTTCCGTCCCGTACGCCAGGCGTGTCGCTTCCCCTGCGAAGAGCTGCTGCCCCACCAGGCCATCGTCGACCAGGTTGAAGGCGAACTTGAGCATGCGCTGCGCGGTGGGGCTCTTGCCGTTGATCTCGGCTGCCCACTCTAGCGCGACCCGCTCCAGATCCGCGTGCGGGACGACGGCGTTGACCATGCCCATCTCGAACGCCTGCTGCGCGCTGTAGGTGCGACCGAGGAAGAAGATTTCGCGAGCGCGCTTCTGGCCCACCATGCGGGCCAGGTACGCCGAGCCGTAGCCGGCGTCGAAGCTGGCGACGTCGGCGTCCGTCTGTTTGAACTGGGCGTGCTCCTCGCTGGCGAGGGTGAGATCGCACACGACGTGCAAGCTGTGGCCCCCGCCCACGGCCCACCCCGGCACCACCGCGATGACGACCTTGGGCATGAAGCGGATGAGCCGCTGCACCTCGAGGATGTGCAGGCGGCCGAGCCGAGCTCGGTCGGCGGCGCCCTCCTCGTACAAGTAGCCGTCCTTGCCGCGGATGCGCTGGTCCCCTCCGGAGCAGAACGCCCACCCGCCGCCCTTCGGTGAGGGGCCGTTGCCCGTCAGGAGCACGCAGCCGACGCCGGAGCTTTGGCGCGCGTGCTCGAGCGCGGTGTAGAGCTCGTCCACGGTGCGGGGACGAAAGGCGTTGCGCACCTCCGGCCGATTGAACGCGATGCGGACCGTCCCCTGGTCGACGGCGCGGTGGTAGGTGATGTCCTGGAAGGTGAAATCCTGGACGGCGCGCCATTTCGTTTCGTCGAACAGAGGGGAAACCATCGGTTGCTCCTTGGCATCGAGCCGGCGAGGCCCTGACTTCGGCCCCGTCCATATAGAGGAAGCGGTCCGATTGGCGAACCGATTTCGAGCCCCTCTCAGAACCGCAGCTGGTCGAGCCTTAGCAGGCGTCCCAGGTCGCGCTCCACCGGGGCATCCGTCGGCAGGGTGCGGACGAACTCCTGAACCGCGGCGGCGATCCGATCGCTGCGCAGCAGGCGATAGTGTCCGAGTCCCTGCGTGGTCAAGAGCCGTGCCCCCGGCCAGTGCGCCGTGACCGCGGCCCCGCTGGCCAGCGGCACGTCCCGATCGTCCTCGTCGTGCACGACGAGCAGCGGCAACGTCATCGACTTGCCGTAGTGCCGCGCGTCGAGATCTTCCAGCCGGTGGCCGGTGACGCCCTCGAGCTTTCGGCGCAGGCGGTCGAGCGCGGAGGCATCGAGCGCGAGCGCGGCGGCGAAGCTGCCGAGCGCCCCGCTGGCGTTGGCGGGCGGCGCCAGGAACACGACGCCGCGGGCGCAGAGCCCGCGTTGAAGCGCCACGGCCGCCCCAAGGCAGCCGAAAGAGTGAGCGACCACCGCGTGCAGGCTCCCGAAGCGCGCTTGGAGAGCGAGCAGCGGATCGCTGAAGCCGCGCACAGTGGTCCGCCGCCCCTTCGACGCGCCGTGGGCCGGCGCGTCGAAGGCGAGCACGCTGTAGCCGGCGCCGACCAGCGGCGGCACCAGCGCGCCGAGCTGCGCGCCGCGCCCCGCCCACCCGTGCACCAGCGCGACCGCCGGCCCCTCTCCCCAGCGCCAGCCAGCGACGAAGTCCTCGCCCAAGACGAGCGGCTCGGCCTGGTCGAGCAGGGCTTGCTCGCGCCGCGGCCTTGGAAAGCGGGGGGGAGCGGTGAACAGCTGCGCCGCCATGGCGGCCCCGAGCGCGGGCGAGATGCGCGAGGCCAGGCCCAGCCCGACGCGCAGCGCGCCGAGGCTCCGGCGTTGCCGTGCGGCGCTGGCGCGACGCTGCGCAGACGGGCGGCGCTCTTCGAGCTGGGGGGCCTCGGCGTTGGTCGACGGGGTCATGGTCATGGTGGGCACACCTTCGAGTCGGGGGAGGCGTCAGCGATCCTGAGAACGACGGATGGGGCGGGCAGCGACGAGCACGCGCTCGAAGCCCGAGCGGGCCCGGGCTTCGGCGGCTCCATCGCCGAGCAGCCGGTGATGCAGGTGGAACGCCAGCATCAACCCGTGCAAGTCGAAGGCGAGCTGGCGCTCGTCGAGGTCGTCGCGGAGGTGGCCCTCGTCGACCGCGATGCGGGCCGCGCGCCCGAGCGTCGCGAGCCATGCGCGGTGCGCCGTGACCAGGGCATCGCGCACGGGGCCGGGGCGGTCGTCGAGCTCGGCGGCCGCCGCCACGAACAAGCAGCCGCCGTCGGCCGTCCTCCCCCATTCGAGCCACCTGTCGAACAGCGCGCGCAGCCGCGGCTCGCCGCGCGGCTCGCCGAGCGCGGGGACGACCACGGTCTGTACGAAGCGCTCCGCTCCCGCCTCGAGCACGGCCAGCATCAACGCCTGCTTGGACTGAAAATGCGCGAACAGCCCGCTCTTCGACAGCTGCAGCGTCGAGGCGAGATCGCCGAGCGACAGCCCGTCGAGCCCGACCTCGGCCGCCATGGCCACCGCCCGCTCCAGGATGCGCTGGCGTGTCTCCTGTCCCTTGCTCATCGCTGGAGACAAAAATAGAACGACCGTTCGTGCTGTCAAGGTCGAACACGTGTTTTCCGCGGGGGCCGGCCGCCTTCGAGCAGAAACGACGCCGCGGCGGCTCACGCTGCGCGGTTCAGAAAGCGCAGGGTCGCTCCCCAGTCGCCGAGCTCGAGCGCGCTTGTGGAGGCCGGATCGACCGAGAGCCGCAGCATCAAATCGAGGGGCACACCGAGGAAGTGGGCGAGGGCGCTGCGGATCGGGTCCGCGTGGCTCACCACCACCACGGTCGCGTCCGGGTGGGCGTCGCGCAGGCCGAGCAGCTCCCCGACCACCCTGGCCTGAACCGTCGACATCGGCTCTCCGCCGGGGGGCGCCGTGCCGCTGCGGAAGGTGTTGAACCGTCGCCAGCGCTCGACATCGTCGAGCGCTTCGAAGCGGCGCCCCGTCCAGGCGCCGAAGTCGACCTCCGTCAGCGCGGGGCGGGCTTGCGCCCGCTGCTGCAGGCGCGCGGCGATGCACTCTGCCGTCTGGACGGCGCGGCGGATCGGGCTGGTGTAGACCGCGCTCGGCTGGACGCCGTGCAGCCAGTCGGCGAGCCGCTGCGCCTGGGCCCAACCCTCGTCGCCGAGGCCCGGCTCATCCGCTCGCCCTGCGAGCGCGTGCCCGACCGCCGCGGTCAGGCCGTGTCGAACGAGCAAGAGCGTCGTCGCCACGGGCAGGCTCAGCGCGCGTAGCGCCGCGTCATCGTGGCGCAGAACTCGGCGAACTCCTCGATCCGCTGCGGCGGCGCCGTGTAGTGCTCCCAGACGCCGCGTGAGGGCGGGGTGAAGCAGAAGGTGAGCGTCACCTCGAACTCATCGAGCGCCCGCATTTGCCGGTCGAACCAGGCCTCCGCCCCGGGCCGGTGCCAATCGGCCCAGCTCAGGCCCGTCCGCAGCCGGCGAACCTTCAGCTTCTTCAGCCACGCCACGGCGTCATCGAGCCGGTGGTCTTCGAAATTGAACCACTGACAGATTCCAAGCTCCGGGGTGTAGTCCGCGAGCGCGCGCAGCGCCGGCTTCGGGGTTCCGTCCTCGCGCAGCACGCCCATGTAAAAGTGCCGGTAGTACGAGGAGCCCTCGGCCTCGCGATGGCGGGTCGTGGCCTCCCACGCGCGCGGCAGATCGTAGAGCGAATACCAGTGAATCCTCGGCGCCTGGCCGAGCAGCAGCTCCGCCGTTCGGCGTAGGCCCCACTCCTGCACCTCCTCTGCGCCAAAGCTCGACACGCCCACCTCGGACACCCAAATGGGCAAATCGGTCACCGCGCGGATTTCCTCCAGGCGCTCGGGCCAGGTGTGCAGCTGCCAGTGGTTCCAATCGAGCGGAAAGCCGTGCACGGCGACCACGTCCATCTGGTCGAGCACGCCCTTGCCGGCCATGTTGCGGACGAAATGAGGATCGATCGGGGAAATGCCGCCGAGCACGCGGGGCAGCTCGGGGCGCTCGGCCCGCACGGCCAGGCCCGCGAGCTTGGCCATGTCGCCAAAAATCCGCCAGTCCTCGTCGACCGAGAAGTCCCAGTGGGACAGGTTGTTCGGTTCGTTCCAGATCATGACGGCTTCGATCAAGGCTGCTCCTCCGGTCGCATCGGTCGAGCCGATGGGCTCGCGAGCTTGCGCATGCGCCACCGACCCGACAATCGGGGGAGACCGGACGGATCGGCGTCCGTGAGCGGGCGGTCGGCGCGTAAATTTTCGCAGTTGATCTCGCTTGCCGTCGTGCCGACCAGAGGAAGGGCATGCAATCACTGCACAAGCGGGTTGCGGCGCGGGCCAGGCGCGGGCTCGAGCCCGGAGCTACCCTGGTCGATCTGCTCCAGGGGGCGCCGAACCTGCGGCTTTTGCTGGTCGCGGCGCACCCGGACGACGACATCATCGGTGCGGGCGGATTGCTCGCGCAGCTGCGCGGCTCGGTGCGCATCATCTACGTCACCGACGGCTGCCCGCGGGATCCCCACCACGCCTACGCCGCGGGCTGTCGCGACCGCGCTCAGTATCGGGAGCAGCGGCTGAGCGAGGCGGAGCACGCGGCCGCGCTGGCGAACATCCCGGCCAAGCGCCTGCGCTTCCTCGGCTACACCGATCAGGAAGCCTACCTGTTCTTGCCTCGTATCGCGCGCGAGCTCGCCCTGCGCTTTCGACGCTACCGGGCCGACGCCGTCATCACCCACCCCTACGAAGCCGCCCACCCCGATCACGACGCCACCGCCTACGCCGTGCATGCCGCCCGAAGGCTGCTCCTGGCCCAGGGCCTGCCGGCCCCGGAAATCGTCGAGTTCACCTCCTACCATGGCTCGGAGGGGCGGCTCGAGACGGGGGAGTTTCTGCCGTCGCTCCGGGCGGCGGAGCTGACCATCGCGCTCAAGGAGCACGAGCAGGTGCTCAAGCGCCGAATGCTCGAGTGCCACCGCTCGCAGCAGGCGACGCTGGGTGGGCTCGGGTTTCGGACCGACGCCGAGAAGTTTCGGCTCGCGCCCGAGTACGACTTCACGCGGCTGCCGACCAGCGCCGTCCTGTACGAGCGCTTCGCGCCCGCGGTGACCGTCGAGGCCTGGCTCGACCGCGTTCGGAGCGCCAACACCGAGCTGGGTTTCGCCTGAAAGGCTCGGCGCGCGCCGGGCTCAGTTAACGCTGTCGCTAAAAAGCTGCGTAGTGAGCGGATGGGGCATTCAACTTTGATCGTTTCCCCGTGCGAAAATCAGCTCGGCGACGCTTGCCAGTATCGCACTCTGTGTGCTGCCCTTGGGCTATGAACAGACGTGGGTCAAAACCGGGGCGGATGCTCTGGGGTCCGCCTTCCTGCCTCGTGCTCTCTCTAGCTTGTGGTGCCTGCAGCGCGGAGGACCCGCCGCCGGTGATCGTGCGCAACGCCGAGGTGAACCTGGTCGCGCGCTCGACCAACCCCTACATCGCCGACATGTACCAGTCGCCGGGCGCGCTCTCGGTCGATCACATTTGGCTGAGCTGGGAGCCCATCCGTCTGCACGCCTGCTCCGGCGAGAACGCCCGCTGGAACGTGACCAACATGGTCAAGGGGGACCTCGCTACCGGGATCTGGCAGCCGTTCACCGTCGAGGAGCGCGAGTATTGCGCCGTGGCCTCCTCGTTCGTGGGCGCCGAGCACCCGCTGCCCAGCGACGCTCCCATCGAGATGCGCGGGCGGGGCCTGTTCATCGAAGGCCGGCTCGCAAACGGGGCGCCCTTCGTGCTCGCGAGCGAGCTGTTCCCGATGATCCGGCTGCAGTCGGGCACCGCGATCCCGTTCCACACCGACCCGGTGCGGCTGCTCGTCAGCTTCGATCTGGCCGTCGCCTTCAACGGCCTCGACCTGTCGACGGCCGTGCCCGACTCGGAGGGCGTGATCCGCCTCGAAAACCAGTACAACTGGGAGCTGCTCGGCGAGTTCGAGAAGCGGATGCCGCTGGCGTTCTCGCTGCACATCGACGTCGACGGCGATTTCCGCATCGGGCCCTACGACCAGCCCATCAGCCAGGCTCAGTGAGCGCGGCCCCACCGAGCACTGCCAGGCTTCGCCGGAACTTTTCCGCTGGGTAGCGGTCTGCTCTCGACCAGGAGGTTGAGAGATGGCTGGAATCGAAGTGGGCGCCGCGGGGCGTCGGGCGCACAACCGTGACCTGCCCCTGGTCCCGTTCATCGACTTTTTGCTGTGTCTGATCGCGTTCTTGCTCGTCACGGCGGTGTGGATGGAGCACGGGCGGCTCTCCGGCAGCGCGGACGTGCCGGGGGCGGGGGAGTCTCCCGGGGCTCCGAGTCAGCGCCTGCACGTCAGCGTCCAGCCGGGCGCCTTCGAGCTCAAGTGGCTGCGCGGCAGCACGGTCGTCGACACCGCCCGGGTGCCGCGCCGGGCAGAGCGGCGCGCGGATGGCAGCCTGCGCTATCCCGAGCTCGCGGCGGCGCTCTCGCGCGAGTGGTCCACCCATGGCACCCACCGCCACCCATCCGACCCCCGGGCGGACGAAGCTGTGCTGCACGTGCAAAACTCCACTGAGTACGGCGAGCTCGCGGCGGTGCTGGACGCGCTGCACGCGCCGAGGCGGCAGTACCCGAGCACCGCCCGGGGTGAGCTGCAGCCTGTCTTCAGCGTGACGTTCGCCGTCAACTGAGCGGCCGCGCTCACTCCGAGACGGCGCGGTCGAGGACCTCGGCGGCGTGCTGCCAGTGCGCGGCCAGGGCCGAGCGTTCCGCCTGGGAGCGGAGCCCGCGGTGCTGGAAGCGCAGGGTGGTGCGGCCGGTGGGGTTCTTTCGGAGGCTGATCTCGAGCAGGCTCGGGCGGGTGCTCTGCGGCGCCTCCCAGCCAAGGCGCAGCAGCGCCTCCGGCTTCAGCTTTCGGACGGCGATCCGGGTGCCGTCGCCGAGCGTGAACTCGCTGCCTTGGTCGAAGCGCAGCCTGGGCGATTTGCCGAGCCAGCGCTGGCGCACCGTGGGGTGCACGAGCGCGGCCCAGACGCGGGCTGGTTCGGCGGTCAGGGTCTTCTGCACCTGCGCCTCGTAGCCGTTCTTGGTCTGTCCCACCTCGCGCAGCCCGCGCGCGCGTTCATACTCGACGGTGATCATCTGCGCCCACCAGCCGCTCTGACCGTCGTCGTCGGCCAGGTGGCGAGCGATCTCCCGATGTGGCCGGCCCACGGCGCCCCATGCGTCGAGCCGGGCAAACCACTCCTCGAGGCCTCTGCCGGTCTTCGCCTGGATGGTGGCGTCGCCGAGGGCCCGGTCCGCCCGCCGCGAGCTCGTCTTGCCTGCCTGGTCGGCGCTGCGCTCCGCTTCGCGCACCACCCGCCGCTGATGGTCCCGCGCCGTCCCGCCGCGGCTCTTGGCGGCGCGGCCTCGGATCGGTCGATCGCGCGCCGAGGCGCCCTGGGCAGCCGATTTGCCCGGCGCGCGATCGGGCGCGGCCGCTTTCGTGGCGACGCTGCGCTTGGTCTTCGATGTCTTCGCAGGAGCGCGACGCGTCGCCATGGCTCGGTTCTAACACGATGCGGGCGCCTCGAGCGCGGGACTGCCCGAGAGGCCGGCGGGCCCGATAGGTGTTTCGGGGCCGAGCAAGACGTCTTAGGCTTACCGGGGGCCCCGGCAAGGGGGCAAGACGAGGAGACGCATGACGCAAGCAATTCGGACGGCGGCGGTGATTGGTGCGGGGGTCATGGGGAGCGCGATCGCGGCGCACCTGGCGGGTGCCGGCATCCAGACGCACCTGCTCGATATCGTGCCCCCCGACTTGAAGGAGGGGGAGCGCGACGACCCTCGGGCCCGCACGCGCTTCGCTCAGGCCGGCCTGGAGCGGGCGCTCGCGGCCAAGCCGGCGCTGTTCTACGACGCCGACGCCGCGCGCCTGGTCCGCGTCGGCAATCTGGAGGATCACCTGGAGCGCTTGCGCGACTGCGACCTGGTGATCGAAGCGGTGGTCGAAAACCTCGAGGTCAAGCGTCGCTTGTTCGAGCGGATCGCTCCGCTGCTCAAGGACTCGGCCCTGCTCGCCTCCAACACCAGCGGCCTGTCCATCGCCGAGATGAGCGCTGCCTTGCCGGCGGGGCTCGCCGAGCGCTTCTTGGTCATGCACTTTTTCAACCCGGTCCGCTACATGCGCCTGCTCGAGCTGGCGTCCGGCCCGAAGACGCGCCCGGAGGTGCTGGAGCGAGCCGCGGCCTTCGGCGAATACCTGGGCAAGGGGATCGTCTACGCCAAAGACACGCCGAACTTCGTCGCCAACCGCATCGGTGTCTACTCGCTCATGTTCACGATGCACCACATGCTGGCGGAGGGGCTGAGCATCGAAGCCGTCGACAAGATCGTGGGACGGCCGATGGGACGCCCGAAGAGCGCCGCCTTCGGGACGAGCGACTTGGTGGGCATCGACACCATGATCCACGTCGCCAAAAACTGCTACGACTCGCTGCCCGACGACGAAGAACGAGAGGTCTTCCGGATGCCCGAGTTCGTGCTCGAGCTCGCCAAGCGCGGCCAGCTCGGGCGGAAATCGGGCGCGGGCTTCTACAAGAAGGTCGGCAGCGACATCCTCGTGCTCGATCACCGCTCGCTGGACTACCGACCCCAGGAGAAGGTGCGCTACGACTCGCTCGGCGCGATCAAAAACGAGGAAGACCCGAGAAAGCGGCTAAAGAAGCTGATCGCGGGCAGCGACGCCGCAGCGCGTTTCGCCTGGACCGTGCTCAGCCGCGCCCTGTGCTACAGCGCGCGCCGCATCGGGGAGATCGCCGACGACGTCGTGAACGTCGATCGCGCGATGCGCTGGGGCTTCAACTGGGATCTGGGCCCGTTCGAGGCCTGGGACGCGATCGGCGTCGAAGAGTCCGTCGCTCGCATGCGCGAAGACGGGCTGGAGGTGCCGCCGTCCATCACCGCGATGCTCGAGGGGGGGCGGAAGAGCTTCTACTCCGGGGCGCCGCTGTCGCCGACCTACTGGGATCTGAAAGCCGGCAAGAGCCAGGAGGTGCCGAGCGATCCGGAGCAGCTGAGCCTTCCGGTGGCGAAGGCGCGCTCCGGCGGCGTCGTCAAATCGAACCTCGGCGCCTCGCTGGTGGACATCGGCGACGGCGTGCTGTGCCTCGAGCTGCACACCAAGATGAACACCATCGATGGCGACGTGATCGAAATGATCAACGCGGCGGTCGACGAGGCGGAGCAAAACTTCGAGGCGCTGGTGGTCGGCAACGAAGGGGAGCATTTTGGTGCCGGCGCGAACCTGTTTCTGGTGCTGGTGGCGGCGCAGCAGAAGGCCTGGGATCAAATCGAGAAGGTCGTGAGCGGGCTGCAGAACGGCCTGCAGCGCCTCCGCTACGCGCGGGTGCCGGTGGTGGCGGCGCCGTTTCAATACACGCTCGGCGGCGGCGCGGAGCTCGCGATGGCGGCCGACGCCTGCCAGGCGCACGCGGAGACGTACATGGGCCTGGTCGAGGTGGGTGTCGGCCTGATCCCGGCCGGCGGGGGCTGCTTGCGCATGGTCGAGCGGTACACCGGCCAGATCCAAGACGTCAGCGGGGCCGACTTCTTGCCCTTCATCGGCCAGGCCTCGCTGAACATCGCGACGGCCAAGGTGGCCACCAGCGCCGAGGAGGCGAAGAAGCTCCGGTACTTGCGGCCGAGCGACGGGATCTCGCTGAACCGCGATCGGCTCCTGCAGCACGCCAAGCAGCGCGCGCTCGGCCTCGCGCGCGCGGGCTACCGCCCGCCGCTGCCCCAGGTCTTCGCCTGCGCCGGCTACGACGCCGAGATGACCATCGGTGCCCGGATCTGGAGCATGGTGGAGGGGGGCTACGCCTCGGAGCACGACGCGCTGATCGCCCGCAAGATCGCGCACGTGCTGTGCGGTGGGACGTTGCCTGCCGGGGTCAAGCTGCCAGAGCAACACTACCTCGACCTCGAGCGGGAGGCCTTCCTGTCGCTCTGCGGGGAAGCCAAGACGCTCGATCGCATGCAGCACATGCTCATGCACAACAAGCCTTTGAGGAATTGAGCGCGGTGCTCGACCGTTATTTCAAGCCATCCGGCCATTTTTGCCCCAACCCGAGGACTCCATGAGCTTTCCGCTGAACGTCATGATCGCCAGCGCCGTGCGCACCCCCGTCGGCCGTGCGCTCAAAGGCACGCTGCGCCACACCCGCCCGGACGACCTGGCGGCCGTCGCCATGACCGCCGCGATCGAACGCGTGCCCGGCCTGAACCCCGAGCACATCGAGGACGTCATCCTGGGCTGCGCCATGCCCGAGGCCGAACAGGGCCTCAACATCGCGCGCAACGCGGTATTTTTGGCCAAGCTGCCGAACTTGGTGCCGGCCGAGACCATCAACCGCTTCTGCTCGAGCGGGCTGCAGGCGATCGTCCACGGCGCGCTCAGCATCCACGCGGGCTTGACGCACGTCATCGTCGCCGGCGGGGTCGAGTCGATGAGCATGGTCCCGATGGGCGGCAACAAGGTCAGCCTCAATCCGAAGCTCATCGGCGGCGCGCCAGAGTCGTACATCGGCATGGGCCACACCGCGGAGCGGGTCGCCACGCGCTTCGGCATCAGCCGCCGCGATCAGGATGCCTTCGCGGTGCGCTCGCACGAGCTGGCGCTGGCCGCTCAGAAGGCGGGGCGCTTTGGCGACGAGCTGGTGCCGGTCAAGGCGCGGGTGTTCGAAGGCGGGCAGCTCGGGGAGGTGGATTTCGTCGAGGACGAGGGCCCGCGCCCCGGCACCACGCTGGAGGTGCTCGGCAAGCTCAAGCCGGCCTTCAAGGTCGACGGCAGCGTGACCGCCGGCAACAGCTCGCCCATGAACGACGGCGCGGCCGCGGCCGTGCTGCTGTCCGACGCCAAGGCGAGCGAGCTCGGCGTCCAGGCCCTCGGGCGGCTGCGCGGCTACGCCGTGGCTGGCGTCGATCCGGACATCATGGGCACCGGCCCGGTGCCGGCGCTCTTGAAGCTGTTCGCGCAGACGGGCCTCACGGTCGGGGACA
>Ga0079224_100013983_pt1 | contig 11198 bp, 11 predicted proteins | sample Stecom2015_FD_80414 | JGI IMG/M metagenome (GOLD analysis project Ga0079224, IMG submission 80414) | Agricultural soil microbial communities from Utah to study Nitrogen management - Steer compost 2015 | ecosystem: Environmental > Terrestrial > Soil > Agricultural land | place: USA: Utah...
GGGTGCCCCGGACCGGTCGGCTGGCCCGGCGGCTGCTGACCCCACTGGGGTGGCTGGTTGGGCTGGTCAGGGTAGGACATGGGACCTCCGGACACGCGGGGATCGTCACACAGAACTCTTCCGGTGGTCTGATCCCACGTGGGATTTTCCGGTTCCTCCCACCACCGGTTTGTGCCTGAAAAGTGACCGGGCCCGGTCGCGGCGGCCGGGCCCGGTCGGGGGCGTTCCGCGGTCAGCGGGCGCCGGAGAAGTCCACGCCGCTGTAGGAGGACAGCTTGCTCAACCGGTGCTCGCTGCTCACCCGGCGGATGGTGCCGCTGCGGCCGCGCATGACCAGGGACTCGGTGACGGCGCCGCCGTCGGCGTAGCGCACCCCGCTGAGCAGCTCCCCGCCGGTGATCCCGGTCGCGGCGAAGAACACGTCCTCGGAGGAGACCAGGTCGTCGGTGAGCAGCACCCGGGACAGGTCGTGTCCCGCGGCCTCGGCCTTGCGCCGCTCCTCGTCACTGCTCGGCCACAGCTTCCCCTGGATCACGCCGCCCAGGCACTTGAGGGCGCACGCGGCGATGATGCCCTCGGGGGTGCCGCCGATGCCCAGCAGCAGGTCGACACCGGTTCCGTCGCGCGCCGCCATGATCGCCCCGGCGACGTCGCCGTCCGAGATGAACTTGATGCGGGCGCCGGTCTGCCGCACCTCGTGGACCAGCTGCTCGTGCCGGGGCCGGTCCAGGATGACCACCGTGATGTCCTGCGGGTCGCCGCCCTTGGCCCGGGCCACCGCGCGGATGTTGTCGGCGACGGGGGCGTTGATGTCGACGACGTCGGCCGCGGCCGGTCCGGTGACCAGCTTCTCCATGTAGAACACGGCGGACGGGTCGAACATGGAGCCGCGCGGGCTCACCGCGATCACCGAGATCGCGTTGGGCATGCCCATCGCGGTCAGCCGGGTGCCGTCGATGGGGTCCACCGCGACGTCGCACTCGGCGCCGTTGCCGTCGCCGACCCGCTCGCCGTTGTACAGCATGGGGGCGTTGTCTTTCTCACCCTCACCGATGACGACCGTGCCCTGCATCGACACGGTGCTGATCAGGTGGCGCATGCCGCGGACGGCGGCGCCGTCCGCGCCGTTCTTGTCCCCGCGGCCCACCCAGCGGGCGGCGGCCAGCGCCGCGGCCTCGGTGACCCGTACCAGTTCCAGGGCCAGGTTGCGGTCGGGAGCGTCGTGCGGGATCGGCACCGGAGCGTTCGCAGTGGTCATGGCAAGCCCTTTCCGAATCGGTTCTTCCGCCCGGGTGGGTGCGGAGAACGCGCTGATTCTCTCAGCCTCGGTCGCCGCTGGGTCGTGCGGGACCCGCTGGCGTACTCTCTTCAACACTAGGCGAGCCTTTCGCAGGCGATTGGGGACGATTGAGTTGACAGTGGAGAAGGTGGAAAAGCCGGTGCGTGTCTCGGCCCGGGGCGCGGCCACACGCAGCGCGCTGCTGGAAGCGGCGTCGCACGTGTTCCGCACGGTCGGTTTCGACAAGGCCGGGGTCAGCGAGGTCGTCGCCCACGCGGGGGCCAGCGTCGGCAGCCTGTACCACCACTTCACCGGTAAGGCGGACCTCTACCTGGCGCTGTACGAGGAGTTCCAGCAGCGCCAGCAGGACAGGACGCACCAGGCGGTGGTCCGGGCGCGGGAGGCCGGGGAGAGCGACCCCCGCCGGCTCATGAACATCGCCGCGCGCGCCTACCTGGAGGGGTGCATCGAGGAGCGGGAGATCACCCGGCTCTTCTACAGCGGTGACAGCCCGCCCGGGTTCGAGGCGCTCATGCGCCGGCAGCTGCGGGAGTGGACCGGCCGCAACGCCGCCCTGTTCCGCAAGGCCGACGAACCGGTGGACGAGGCGCTGCTGATGATCGTCACCGGTTCGATCTCGCTCGCGGCGACCGAGGTCATCGACCGGGAGGACCGCGAGGAGGCCCGGGAGCTCGCCGACGCGGTGGTGGAGCGGCTCAGCTCACTCACACCCCGGACGGAGTGACCCGCGACCATCGGGCAAGCTGGGAGGCGACAGAACCGAGACGCGGGGACGGAGTGGGAAGAACCGCATGAGCAGTGGTGGTCGCCGGACCGACAACACCTTCCTGGGCTACGCGATCGTGCTGGGCGCGCTCGTGCTGCTGGTCGTGCTGGTCACGGTGGTGGTGGACGCGCGGCGGGAGGAGCGGATCCCCGCCGTCGACTACACCGCCGACGCGCTCTCCCTCAGCGAGATCGCGCCGTACCAGGCCTACGCCCCCGACCGGGAGCAGCTGCCCGAGGGCTGGACGCCGACCAGTTCGCGGCTGCGGGACGGCGGCGCGCTGGCGGGCGAGGAGCCGACCGAACCGGTCCGCTGGTCGGTGGGGTTCGCCACCCCCGAGGACCGGCACGCCGCGTTCCACATCGGCGACGCCGACGCGGAGGGCTTCGTCGCCGAGGTCACCATGAAGGGCGAGGCCGACGGGGAGTCCACGGTGGACGGCCGGACCTGGGAGCGCCGGTACAACGAGGCCGAGGACGAGCGCTCCCTGGTGCTGCGCGCCGACGACGCCGTCCTCGTGGTCAGCGGGGGCGCCTCCTACGAGGAACTGGAGACGCTCGCGGGGACACTGGAGCCGCAGACGCCCCCACAAGAATGACATTACGGACATAAGGGGCTAGTGTCTCCGTGCTGACGCCGGACGGAGGTGTCAGCGGTCCCGGTGCGCGTCCACGCGCGCCCGCCGACAAGGAGCACCCCCATGCCGTGGACGGTCCCCGGCCAGATCGAGTTCGGCCCGGTCGCGCTCACGCTGACCCTGGTGCTGCTGGCGACCGCGGCCGCGCTGTCGCTGTGGCCGGAACACCGGAGGATCGTGGCGGCGGTGCGGTCCTGGGAGAGCGTCCCCGACGAGCTCTTCCGGTTCCACCGGACCCGGATCCTCGTGTACACGGCGCTGCTGGCGGCCGACGTCGCGGTGCTGGCCACGGCCGTGTCGCTGCCGCCGGAGGCGGTGGGATGGGCCCCGGTCGACCTGTCCGCCACCGTGCACACCTTCCACTCGCTCGCCGCGGCCCTGGACGGCGTCCCGCCGCCCATCGTCTGGTCCGTGTCCGTCATGGTCGCCCTCCTGGGACTCCTCGCGCTGGGGGTCGTGGCGGCCCAGGGGGCCGTCAAGATCTGGGCGGTCCGCCTCCAGCGCCAGGCCAAGCTGCCCTTCGACGTGCTGTTCCAGGCGGCGCGGGAGAGTTCGCCCGAGGAGCGGGCCAGGGCGGCCCGGGCCGCCTATCCCCGGACGGTCGCCCAGCGCAGGCGGGCCACGGTGGTGACGGCACTCGGCGAGGCGGAGACCGCCCTGCGGTGCTACGGGATCTTCCCCGCCCTGCTCATCGGCGAGTTCGGCCTTTCCGTGCCCGTCGCCTGGGTCGTGCTGGCGGCGTACTTCCTCCTGTCCTACCGGCCGTTCGCCGAGGACTGGCGGGAGGCCGCCCTCCAGGCCCACGTCCACGTCGCGGCCATGGCGCTGTACCTGTTCTTCCTGCCCGGCAGCCTGCTGGTGCCGCTGCTGGCGACCGCCGGCAACAGCCTGTACACCGCCCTGTCCCCGGTCGCCGGAGCCGACCCGGAAGGGACCGCGGAGACCCCCGGCGCCGAAGAACCCCGCTGAGCCCCCCACCGGGCGAACGCTCAGAACGGGGTGTCGCCGTCCTCCCCGGGGGCGTCCTCGGCCAGGGCCGCGGCGAGCTTGGCGCGGGCCCCCTCCAGCCACGCCTCACACGTCTTCGCCAGCTCCTCGCCGCGTTCCCACAGCGCCAACGACTCCTTGAGGGTCAACCCGCCCGACTCCAGGCGGCGCACCACCGTCGCCAGCTCCTCGCGGGCCTCCTCGTAGCTCAGCTCCGGCTCGGCCGCCGTGTTCTCGCCCGTCGTCATGCTTCCTCATCATCCTCTCGGTCCTTGGCGATCGCGACCAGTCCGTCCTCGGCGAACCGCAACCGCAGCTCCTCGCCCGGCGCCACCTCGGAGGCCGACCGCACCACCGTGCCGTCGGCGCGCCGCACGATCGCGTACCCCCGTGCCAGGGTGGTGGCCGGGGACAGCGCGTGCAGCCGGGCGCGGGTGTGCGCCAGGTCGTCGCCCGCCCGGTCCAGGGACGCGGTCAGCGCGCGGCGGCCCCGGTCGCGCAACCCCAGCACCTGCTCGATCTGCCGCTCTAGTTCCCGCGTCGGGCTGGCCAGCACCGGACGGGACCGCACGCCCGCCAGCCACGCCTCCTCGCGGGCGATTCCGCCCTGCAGCACCCGACGCGCCCGGTCCCGCAACTGGTGGACGAGCTGCAACTGCTCGCCCACGTCGGGCACGACCTTCTTGGCGGCGTCGGTGGGGGTGGAGGCGCGCAGGTCCGCCACGTGGTCCAGCAGCGGGGAGTCCTGCTCGTGGCCGATCGCGCTGACCACCGGCGTGCGGGTGGCCGCGACCGCGCGCACCAGGGCCTCGTCGGAGAACGGCAGCAGGTCCTCCAGGGAGCCGCCGCCGCGCGCGATGATGATGACGTCGACCTCCGGGCGCGCGTCCAGCTCCTCCAGCGCGGCCAGCACCTCGCCCACGGCGCGGTCCCCCTGCACCGCGACCTCGCGCACCTCGAACCGGACGGCGGGCCAGCGCCGCCGCGCGTTCTCCAGCACGTCGCGTTCGGCGGCGGAGTCGCGCCCGCAGATGAGGCCGACCACGCCGGGCAGGAACGGCAGCCGCCGCTTGCGGGACTCCGCGAACAGGCCCTCGGCGGCCAGGGTCTGCCGCAGCCGTTCCAGCCGGGCCAGCAGTTCGCCCAGGCCGACGTGGCGGATCTCCAGGGCCTGGAGCGCGAAGGTGCCGCGCGGCACGTAGAAGTCGGGTTTGGCGTGGACGACCACCCGGGCGCCCGGCTCGGGGGCGGGATCGGCGGCCCGCAGCACCCGGATCGGGCAGGTCACCCGGGCCGACACGTTCGCCACCGGGTCGCGCAGCGTGAGGTAGGCCATGCCGCCGCGCCGGTTCAGCTCCGCGATCTGCCCCTCGACCCAGATCCGGCCGAGCCGTCCGATCCAGCCGCCGACGGCCTGCAGGACCACCCGCACCGGCTGCGGGGACTCCGGGGAACTCTCCATGCCCATGACGACGAGCCTAGACGCAGCCGGTGACAGCGTCGCGGGAGCGCGTCCTCACACGCCCCACGTCTTGGCGACGCGGACCGCCACCTCCACCGCCTGCATCCGCCCCGCCCGGGCCGCCGCGGCGCGCCGGGCCGGGTCCAGCGGGTCGCGGCCGAACGCGGCGCGGGCCTCCGGGCTCGGGACGACCAGCGTGTGCCGGGTGCCGTCGGGCAGCGCCGCCAGCTCCGCCTCCGGCCGGGGCCGCAGGCCCGTCGCGCCGGGGGCCAGCGCCACCACCCGATCGTGGCCGGCGGCCAGGTCGGCGTTGGCCGCGGACCGCACACCGCCGTCGACGTACCACCGGCCGTCGATCTCCACCGGCGGCCACAGCCCGGGCACCGCGCTGCTCGCCGCGACCGCCCGCACCAGGTCGACGCCGTCGGCGCGGGAGAACGTCCGCAGCGCCCCGGAGCGCGCGTCCACCGCCGTGATGACCAGGTTGTGCTCGGGCCAGGAGGGGGCGGGCAGCCGGGAGGCGATCACCGGTTCCCGCACGGCCTGGGAGAAGCGGGCCGTGGTCGAGGCGATCAGGCCGACGCGGGCGCGCCCCGCCTCCGGGCAGCGCGCCGTCAGCAGCGCGCCCGCCACCCGCAGCGTGCTCCACCGCCGCGGCCGGGCCGCGATCTCGGCGTCCGCCGGGGCGAGCTGCCGCTCGTACAGTTCGTCGAGGTCCAGCCCCGAGGTGAGCTGCGCCCCCGCCGAGGCGCCCGCCGAGGTGCCCAGGACCAGGTCGGCGTCGCGCAGGTCCACCCCCGCGTCCCCCAGGCCCGCGAGAATCCCGATCTCCCAGGCGAGCCCGACGATGCCGCCACCGCCCAGCACCAACGCCTTGCCCATGGGGGAGCACTCCTTCGCGTCCGGGACCCGCTCGCGTCGCTCCCACGATACGAGTCGGAGGTCACACTGGTGGAACGGTGGTCCGGCGGCGGACCCGCGCCCGACCGCGCCGGCCGGACCGGACGGAACCGGGGCCGGGCGGTCCACCGCCCGGCCCCGGTCCGGCGCCGTCACCCCCGTGTGGAACCCTTACTCGGCGGACTGCTGGTCCTCCAGCTTCTTCACCCGGTTCTCGAACATGCGCACGAACTCCGGCCGGTTGGCGTGGGCGACCTCGTAGGCGCGGAGTTGTCGGACCTCGTCGATGGTGAGCTTGCGCAGCCGGGCGCGGACCGACGGCAGCGTCAGGGAGTCGTAGTTGGGCAGCGGGGCCTCGACGGGCGCCTGCTCGGGGGCGGCGGCCTGCCCGGCCGGCTCCTCCCCGGCGGCCCCCGCCTCCTCGGCCTCCCGCACGGCCTCGGTGAACGCCGAGGTGGGCGCCTCCACGGTGGTGGCCTCCGCGACGTTCAGGGTCTCGGCGATCTCCGCCTTCTCCTCGGCCGTCAACGACTCGGCGGACGGTTCGGCGGTCCGCGGCTCTGCGTCCTGCGCGGACTCCGCCTGCTTCTCCGGCTCCGCGTGCTGCGCGGACGCGGCTTCCTTCGCGGACTCGGCTTCCTCCGCGGGCCCGGCGCCGGCGGAGGGCTCTTCGGGCGCCTGTCCGGGGGCGGCCGCGGCCTCGGGGGCCTTCGCCGTCTCCAGCGGCTTGACGGGCGCGGGCGGCTGACTGGGCTGCTGCTCGCCGGAGGAGACCGCCTCGGTGGCGAACTCCGCGGCGGCGTCGGCGTCGGCGGTCTCGGCCGGGGTCGTCTCGGTGACGGCGCCCTCGGCGCGCTCCGCCGGGACGTCGCCGGCGGCCATGTCCGCGGGCTTGCTGGACACCACGGGACGGGTGGACCTGCCGAACAGACGCTTGAACGCGTCACTGATTCTGCTGGTCAGGGAGGGCTTCGACATGGGACTCGGAGGCTCCTGAGTGGTCACGGTCAAAACGGTGCGGACACATCCGACAGGGTCGCTCCGGGACGCTGTCGGGACGGCGGTGATGTGTTGTGTTGCGCAGATAGCCAGAATAGGGGAGTTTCCCTTGTCACAGCCGGAGGGCGCAAGAGAGTTCGCCAGGTCGGGACCGGCGTGAGCCTCCGGTGTGATCCCCGGAAGGCGCCGGTTTCCCCGGCTGGCCCGGCCGACGGGCGCGGCCCGTAGGATGGGGGGCATGACTGCGACGAACCGCCGCCGTGTCCTCCTCGCCAAGCCCCGTGGTTACTGCGCCGGGGTCGACCGCGCCGTCATCACGGTCGAGAAAGCCCTCGAACAGTACGGGGCGCCGATCTACGTGCGCAAGCAGATCGTGCACAACACCCACGTCGTGCGCACGCTGGAGGAGCGCGGCGTCATCTTCGTCGAGGAGACCTCCGAGGTGCCCGAGGGCGCCACCGTGGTCTTCTCCGCCCACGGGGTCTCCCCCCAGGTGCACCAGGAGGCGGCCGAGCGCAACCTGCGGACCATCGACGCCGCCTGCCCGCTGGTCACCAAGGTGCACAAGGAGGCCCAGCGCTTCGCCGCCGAGGACCTCGACATCATCCTCATCGGGCACACCGGCCACGAGGAGGTCGAGGGCACCAGCGGCCACGCGCCCGAGCACATCCAGATCGTCGACGGCCCCGAGGAGGTCGCCTCCATCCAGGTCCGCGACCCCGACCGGGTGGCCTGGCTGTCGCAGACGACGCTGTCGGTCGACGAGACCAACGCCACCGTGGAGGCGCTGCGGGAACGCTTCCCCAACCTGATCGACCCGCCCAGCGACGACATCTGCTACGCCACCTCCAACCGCCAGGCCGCGGTCAAGGCGATCGCCCCGCAGTGCGACCTGTTCGTCGTGGTCGGCTCCGCCAACTCCTCCAACTCGGTGCGCCTGGTGGAGGTGGCCCGCGATGCCGGGGCCCGCGCCTCCTACCTGGTCGACAACGCCACCTTCCTGGAGGAGGAGTGGCTGGAGGGCGTCACGACCATAGGCGTCAGCAGCGGCGCCTCGGTGCCCGAGATCCTGGTGCGGGAACTGCTCGACCGGCTGGCCTCCTACGGCTTCACCGACGTGGAGGAGATCGAGACCGAACGGGAGAAGCTCACCTTCGCCCTGCCCAAGGAACTGCGTTCCCGGCGGTCCAAGGACGACGGCTCCCTGGTCGGCAGGCCGCTTCCGGTCTCCCCCGCCTGACCGCTCAGGAGGGACCGCGCCGGGGCCTGCGGCGACGGCGGCCGTTCAGCTCGTCGCCCAGCTCCCGCACGTTGCGCCCCAGGCCCCGCAGCACGGTGATCACCAGCAGCAGCGCGGTCCCGCCGAACAGCCAGGGGGCGGCCCCGGCGAGCCGGGCGCCCAGGCCGACGGCCACGCCCCGCACGAAGCTGTCGCCGCCCAGGGTCAGCAGGCACTCGGCGGCCAGCACGCCGCAGAAGTAGGCCAGGGGCGGGCTCACACTCAGCGCCAGCAGGTCGCTGGAGCGCACCGTCAGGGCGGCCAGCACGCAGGCGGCCACGAACGCGGCCCCGTTCACCGCGGGGAGCTCGACGGCGGTGGCCGCCAGCGCCGAGAGCAGACTGGCCAGCACGATGCACAGGGCCGCGCCGCGCGCGGTGAGCCGCAGCGGGGCCCCGGCCGGAGCGGGCGGCGCACCGGTGCGGTGCCGGGGCGCGCGAGCGGACCGCCGGGGCGCGGGGGTGTCCCGCCGTGTCGTCATCGCGCTCCCTCCTGTCACCAGTGGTGATCAGTGTCTCACTTCGGGCGAGGTGTCCGGTTCCCCGGTGCCTGCCGTGTCGCCGTTTCCCTCCGCGACGGCCCCGTCCAGCAGTTCCGGCGCGGTCAACGACCGGGGCTGCTCCCGCACCCCCCGCGGCGCGTCCAGGCCGCCGTCCACCAGTCCCAGTTCCCCGAACCGGCGCGCCGTCACCAGCACCCGGTTCTCCAGGGAGCCCACGGCCTGGTTGTAGGAGGTGACCGCGCGCGACAGCGCCCGCCCCAGCCCGCCCATGTGCCCGCCGAGGGTGGCGAGCCGCGCGTGCAGCTGCCTGCCCAGCTCGAACACCTGGCGGGCGTTGCGGCTCAGCGCCTCCTGCTGCCACGCGTACCGGGCGGTGCGCAGCAGCGAGACGAGCGTGGTGGGCGTGGCGATGTGCACCCGCCGGGCCAGGGCGTACTCCAGCAGGTCCGGGTCGCGTTCCAGCGCCGGGGCGAGGAACGCCTCCCCGGGGATGAACAGCACCACGAACTCGGGGGCGGGGGAGAACGCCGCCCAGTACGCCTTCGCGGCCAGCCGGTCCACGTGCGCGCGGACCTGCCGGGCGTGCGCGGCGAGCCGGTCCTCGCGCGCCTCGGGGGAGTCGCTCTCCACGGCCTCCAGGTAGGCGGAGAGCGGCACCTTGGAGTCCACGACGACGTTCTTGCCGCCCGCCAGCCGCACCACCATGTCGGGGCGGAGCACACCGTCGTCGGTGGCGGCGTGGGCCTGCTCCTCGAAGTCGCAGTGGGCCGCCATGCCGGCCAGCTCGGCGGCGCGGCGCAGGTGCAGCTCTCCCCAGCGGCCGCGGGCCTCCGGCCGCCGCAGCGCGGTGACCAGGGCGTCGGTCTGGTCCCGGAGCCGCTCGGAGCCCTCCCGCACCAGCTCGACCTGCTTGACGAGTTCGGCGTGGGCGGCGCGGCGGCCCGCGTCCACCTCCCGCAGCTGCTCCTCCACCCGGGACAGCGTGTGGCGCAGCGGGGCGAGGAGGTGCTCGATCGCCTCGCGGCGGTGGTCCAGGTCGCTCTCGGCCGCCAGCCGCGCCGCCCGGAACCGCCCCTCGGCCAGTTCCAGGAAACGCTGGTTGGCGCCGTCCAGGGCGAGCGCCGCCAGCGACCGGAACCGTTCCTCCAGGTGCTCTTCGAGGTAGGCGGCCCGCTCCTCGGCGGCCCGGGCCCGCGCCTCGGCCCCGGCGTCCCGGGACCGCGCCAGCGCCCAGCCCAGGGCCGCTCCCGCGCCCAGCCCCACCAGCAGCGCGAGAACCACGGAGATCCCGTCCATGCCCAGCCATGCTGCCAAGTCCGGCGGGACGGGGAGGCGAACGCCACGCGGGGACGGCCCGGGCCTGCACCGACCAGCACGGGGGTGCTTGGCGACGATCTAGACTCGATTGTCGTGAGTCTGTCTATCGGGATCGTCGGCCTGCCGAACGTCGGCAAGTCCACGCTGTTCAACGCACTGACCAAGAACGACGCTCTGGCCGCGAACTACCCGTTCGCCACCATCGAGCCCAACATCGGCGTGGTCGGTGTCCCCGACCCGCGCCTGGACACCCTGGCGGAGATCTTCGGGTCGGCCAAGACCGTCCCGGCCACCGTCACCTTCGTGGACATCGCGGGGATCGTCCGGGGCGCCTCCGAGGGCGAGGGCCTGGGCAACAAGTTCCTCGCCAACATCCGGGAAGCCGATGCGATCTGCCAGGTCATCCGGGTGTTCGAGGACCCCGACGTGACCCACGTGGAAGGGGGCGTCGACGCCGCGCGCGACATCGAGACCATCAACACCGAGCTGATCCTGGCCGACCTGCAGACCCTGGAGAGGGCGCTGCCGCGGCTCGCCAAGGAGGCGAAGACCAACGCCAGGGACAAGGACAAGCAGGCGGTCCTGGCCGCCGCCGAGACGGCGCGCGAGGTCCTCGACGGGGGCCGGACCCTGTTCGCGGGCGCCGAGGAGGCGGGGCTCGACGTCTCGCTGCTGCGCGAGCTGAACCTGCTCACCGTCAAGCCGTTCCTCTACGTGTTCAACGTGGACCTGGAGGAGTTCGCCGACGAGGCGCTGCGCGCCAAGCTGTCCGACCTGGTGGCTCCGGCCGAGGCGATCTTCCTGGACGCCAAGATCGAGGCGGAGCTGACCGAGCTCGACGACGCGGAGGCGGCCGAGCTGCTGGAGTCGATGGGCCAGACCGAGTCCGGTCTGGCGCAGCTGGCCCGGGTCGGGTTCGCCACGCTGGGGCTGCAGACCTACCTGACGGCGGGCCCCAAGGAGGCGCGCGCCTGGACCATCCGCAAGGGCGCCACCGCGCCGGAGGCGGCGGGCGTCATCCACACCGACTTCCAGCGCGGCTTCATCAA
>Ga0079224_100013984_pt1 | contig 11197 bp, 8 predicted proteins | sample Stecom2015_FD_80414 | JGI IMG/M metagenome (GOLD analysis project Ga0079224, IMG submission 80414) | Agricultural soil microbial communities from Utah to study Nitrogen management - Steer compost 2015 | ecosystem: Environmental > Terrestrial > Soil > Agricultural land | place: USA: Utah...
GTATTGGCTATGGAAAAGCTAGTCAAGCTCAAAAAGAGAAACCTGAAGTTGGCGATAAAATTGTGATCTTAGGGGGTGATAACTACCGAATTGGTATGGGGGGTGCAGCGGTATCTTCTGTCAATACAGGTGCTTTAGGATCTGGAATTGAGCTTAATGCAATTCAGCGCTCTAATCCAGAAATGCAAAATAGAGTAGCTAATGCTGTCAGAGGCATGGTTGAAGGCGAACATAATTACATCGTTTCTATTCATGACCATGGCGCTGGGGGACACCTTAATTGCCTTTCAGAGCTTGTAGAAGAAATGGGTGGCGATATTGATTTAGATAAACTTCCTGTAGGAGACCCTACCCTATCAGCAAAAGAAATTATAGGCAACGAATCCCAAGAGCGCATGGGGTTAGTTGTTCACGAAAAAGACATCGAGAAGCTACAAAAAATTGCCGATCGTGAGCGTGCTCCTATGTATACTGTTGGTACAGTTACCGGTGAACATCGTTTTACTATTCAATCTGATAGCACTCAATCTAAGCCAATGGATTTAGCCCTAGCCGATATGTTTGGAAGCTCCCCTAAGGTAGTGATGGAAGACAAAACGGTAGCAAGAAAGTATGAGTCGATTCGCTATGATGCCTCAAAATTCAATGAGTATTTAGAGCATGTATTGCAATTAGAAGCCGTTGCGTCTAAAGACTGGCTAACTAATAAAGTAGACCGTTGTGTAAGTGGGCGAGTAGCTAAACAGCAATGTGCCGGACCTTTGCAATTGCCATTGAATAATGTTGGCGTTATGGCTCTTGACTTTCAAGGAAAAGAAGGGGTTGCCACCTCTATTGGCCATTCGCCTCTATCGGCTTTAATCGATCCTGCGGCAGGAAGCAGAAATGCAATCGCTGAATCTCTTTCCAATATCGTTTGGGCACCACTAAAAGACGGACTAGAAAGTGTATCGCTTTCAGCTAACTGGATGTGGGCCTGTAATAATGAAGGAGAAGATGCAAGACTATATGAAGCTGTCAAAGCTTGTTCTGACTTTGCTATCGATTTAGGAATCAATATCCCTACCGGGAAGGATTCTCTTTCGATGAAACAGAAGTACAAAGACGACGAGGTTATCGCACCAGGAACAGTAATCATCTCAGCAGCAGGGAACTGTAACGATATTACTAAGGTCGTTGAACCCGTTTTACAGAAAGATGGCGGTGCTATCTATTACATTAACCTTTCTGGAGACGATTATCAACTTGGAGGGTCTTCCTTTGCTCAAATATTAAATAAGATCGGGGATCAGACATCCGATATTAAAGATGCAGCGCAATTCAAAAATGCTTTTAATACGCTTCAACAACTCATTAAAGCGGATAAAATAAAAGCAGGACATGATATCGGTAGCGGTGGTTTAATTACTACCCTACTTGAAATGTGTTTTGCTGATCGTAATCTAGGTGCGTCCATCGACCTCTCTTCTCTAGATGAGAAAGACAGTATAAAACTTCTTTTCGCAGAGAACATTGGAATCGTTTTTCAAGCAGACTTAAGTGCTGAATCTATCCTTAAGGAAAAGGGTGTAATTTATCATAAAATCGGGGAAGTAACGGATTCTTCTACCGTTGTTTTAAAGAACGGAACAGATTCTTTTAACTTCGATATTGACCACTTGCGCGACGTTTGGTTTAAAACTTCGTATCTATTAGATAAAAAGCAAAGTGGTGAATTAAAAGCCAAAGAGCGTTTTGACAATTACAAGAACCAAGCATTAAACTACTTTTTCCCTTCTCATTTTGACGGAAAAACTCCGATCGTTGATGCGTCTAAACCAAGACCAAAAGCAGCGGTACTTCGTGAAAAAGGAACCAACTCTGAGCGTGAATTAGCCTATGCATTACACTTAGCAGGCTTCGATGTAAAAGACGTGCACATGACGGATTTAACCTCAGGGAGAGAAACATTAGAAGACATTCAATTTATTGGTGCTGCTGGTGGTTTCTCCAATTCTGACGTATTAGGTTCAGCAAAAGGATGGGCTGGTGGCTTCTTATTCAATGAAAAGGCGAAAACATCTCTTGAAAACTTTTTCAATCGTCCAGACACACTCTCAATAGGAGTGTGCAACGGTTGCCAACTTTTTGTTGAGCTAGAGTTCATCAATAAAAACCATGATGAAAAGCCAAAAATGTTGCATAATGACAGTAAAAAACACGAAAGTGGATTCATTTCCTTAACTATTCAAGAAAGCAATTCTGTTATGCTTTCTTCTTTAGCAGGCAGTACCTTAGGCGTATGGGCGTCTCACGGTGAAGGTAAATTCCATTTGCCATACTCGGAAGACAAATACAACATTGTTGGTAAATATGCTTATGCAAGCTATCCTGCGAACCCTAATGGCTCTGATTACAACACCGCTATGTTATGTGACGAAAGCGGTCGCCATCTGGTAATGATGCCTCATATCGAGCGCTCTATATTCCAATGGCATTGGGCTAATTACCCACAAGGTCGTAAAGATGAAGTCACTCCATGGATGGAAGCCTTTGTGAATGCGAGAAAATGGTTAGAGAAAAATTCATAAAAGAATAAAATAAACTCTTAGTCATTTAATAAAATAGTCTCTTAAAATAATAGCCTTATTGGATAAGAATTAACTTTAATTCATCTAATAAGGCTATTTGATTAGTATTTATTTTCGCTCTCGCTACAGAAATTGAAAACCATCTCACCTTGTCCACTTCTGGAAAAGTCTGTTGTTTACCCGAATTGGGAGGCCACTCTATAGTAAAGAGATTACTAACGGCTTGCGAAACGTCTAGGTTTCCCTCGACAGCCCAAGCAAATACTGTTTTTCCACCCTTTTGCTTAATCGCTTCTAGCTTTCTAAAGTTACCGTCAATTTGGAAGCTTGTTTCCTCCTCGAACTCACGTTTAGCAGCCTCTAAAGGGTCTTCATCAAAGGAAAACTCGCCTTTTGGGATCGACCAAGCTCCATCGTCTTTATTCATCCAATAAGGTCCTCCAGGGTGAACCAGCAAGACTTCTAAACTCTTTGTTTTAAAACGATACAGCAACAGTCCTGCACTAGCTTTACTCATAATATAAATTTAATATAATCATAACAAAATGCGATAATATACTGATATTTAATGTTCTTCATTTCAAAACCAGACCGATTTAGACTGTAAACTATTTCTCCAAAATATATTTTAACTAAATAGCTGTAGATTTGTTTATTCTTAAACTTAATAAAATGACTATTTCTAAAAGCCTATTTGCAGTACTCCTAACTCTAATGTCAATTACCTATACACAAGCGCAAACGAAAGTAATCGCACATCGCGGTGCTTGGAAAACACAAAATCTGCCTCAGAACTCGATAGCTTCTCTTAATCATGCAATAGAATTAGGATGTTATGGCGCTGAGTTTGACGTACACCTTACTAAAGATGATATATTGGTCGTGAATCATGATAAAGACTTTTATGGTATTGATATCGAAACCTCAACTTATGAAGTCTTATTGGCTATAAAACATCCCAATGGAGAGAGCAACCCTACTTTGGAAGAGTATTTAAACGAAGGAGGAAAACAAAATAAGACGAGATTAGTTCTAGAACTAAAAACTTCTTCCATTAGCAAAGAGCGTACACTTAAAGCTGTCGATATGTGTGTTAAGATGGTGAAGAAATTAAACGTAAAGGACTTAGTAGACTATATCTTTTTTGATTATGATGCTGGTAAACTTGTTCGTAAACTAAATCCACAGGCCGAGGTTGCTTACTTAAATGGTGATGTGTCACCGGCACAGGCAAAAAAGGATGGCTATACAGGAATCGATTACCACTTTAATGTTTACAAAAAGAATCCAGACTGGATTAAAGAAGCACATACTAATGGTCTTTCGGTAAATGCATGGACAGTAAATACAGAAGAAGAGATGTTAAATTTAATTAAACAAAATGTTGAATTTATCACTACGGATGAACCTGAACTGCTTTTGAATTTATTAAACAAACCATAATCGCAGAATATTATAGGCGATTATGTTCTAAATTAATCGCCTATGCCTTCAACTGTAATTTATAAGGTTTCATACGATGCACCTTCTTCCACCCTGAGAATCACTTTTGTATCCGGGAATGTTTACGATTATATGAATGTTCCTGCAGAAATATATACCTTTATTCAACAAGCTCCCTCAAAAGGGATTTATTTTAATCAGAATATAAAAGGCAGGTATCCTTTTAAACGAATACAGTAGGCTTTTCTTATAATCACACCATCCTTTCAGCCTCGTGAATATCCCGTAAAGCGTTTTGAAATATAGGGCATCATTCTTGCTTTAACCTTCTGAGACGAATAAAATCACGTTTAAATTAATCTAAAACAAATATGAAACAGATAGCAGCCACCTTTATTGCCATGCTTATGGTTATCAGTACGTTTGCACAGGAAAACCCTGTTGCTCTCGTCAATGTAAACGGAGAGCACATTATCAATGTAGAACCAGATGGAGCAAACGTAAACTTTATGATCAGTACAACCCATAAAGATTTGCAAACAGCAAAAAAAGAAAATGACGCTTTAGTTTCTAAAGCAATTACATTTTTAAAAAATCAAAAGATTGCTGATAAAGATCTTCAAACTACTAGAGTAGATCTTCAACCCTACAATGAGTATGTAAAAGATGAAAACCCTATTCCTATGTTTAGAGCACAGCAGTCCCTGACTTTTAAATTAACCGAATTGGATAAATTAACTGATATTTTAAGCGGCTTGGTTGACTTAGGCGTTAATAATATACAAAATGTTCAGTTTATCTCCTCCAAAATGGATGAATTACAAAATGAAGCAAGAGCGAAAGCGATGCAAGATGCAAAACGAAAAGCAGGTATACTTGCTGAAGCTGTTGGACAAAAAGTAGGTAATGCATTCGCTATCCATGATAATACATCTTCAAACAACAATCCGCCTAGACCAATTTATATGGCCTTCAAATCTGCAGATATGGCTGAGGCCAGAGTACAAGATCCTATCGCTACTGGTGAAATAGAAATTAGAGCCAATGTACAAGTCAGCTTTCTGTTGTTTTAAACGACAGAGCAAACATTTCCCGAATTCAGATGTTTTTATAACAAACCATAACTATTATGAACGAAATGACAACCCTATCTAGGGTATTAAATGTACTTAAAGAAAGAGGCTATACAGAAGATTTTAACCTAACTGAAACCAGCTTGGTTGCCGCCGGCAATGCTTTGAAGGTATTCCCAGATGAGTTCGTTGTAGATAAACATTATCGTTTTGAAGGACCTTCCGACCCGGCGGATGAAGCTATTGTATACGCGATATCATCAGCAAAACATAATATAAAAGGAACTCTAGTGAACGGCTACGGAATGTATAGTGATAAAATTTCGGATGATATGGTGAGTGCCCTTAAAGAAAACTACAATCAAGAGGCATCCTTTGAAGGCATTGATCATGAGGACAATACCACCGAAGAAAAATCCAATAGGGCGACCGAGTTACGACCAGAAGGTGATCGTGTATTAGATGCACAATTGGTGGAAATCGATCTAAATGCTTTTAGACAGCAAATTAAGGAAGAACAAGCTTGGATAGATGGGGATCGAAATGCGATTACCATCTATAAGTCGAATGGAATGCGGATCGTGTTGATCGCACTTCACACCGGTGCTGAAATGAAGACACATACTGCGCCAGGTGTTATTAGTGTACAAGTACTGGAAGGAAAAATCACATTCGGAACTGCAGAAGAAACCATTAAATTAACTGAAGGACAAATGGTTACCTTGCACAAGAGAGTTCCACATAGTGTATTTGCCGATAGGGAATCGACTTTTCTATTGACTTTGGCCACTCCTTCCGTTGAAAATGAAAATTTATAGGTAAGCTGATCTTAAATTAAACCACATGTATTGTTGATCGTTCACTAACGTAATTAAACTTAAAAATTTTCTTTACTAGTCTTTGGTACTCTGACCACTTCTTCATTCATAATCACGTAGACCGCATCTTCAGGTAAAACATCCGGAATAAACAATCCGGTATGTTTGCCAAAAGCAGGTAGGATTAAAAAATGCCTAGTATGATGATAGCAAGACAATGTATAATATTGTCTTCCTTTACCATAAAATATATAACCAGGATGAATGTGTCCTATTATATAAAAAGACTCTAGCGGTCGTGATTTCGGCAATTGGTGACGCAAAACAATATTATTTTGTAAAACTATCTCATCGGTCACCTCAATCTTAGTATCTCTTAAAAGGGCTTCAGGAATAATATCATGGTTGCCTTTAGTAAGTGTAAATTTCACATTGGGAAACAAGTCAATAACTTCAATAAAATGATGATATTCGCTATTCGCTTCACTATGAAATAGATCACCTAGAAACACTACTTCATCAGGTTTCAAAGTCTTGATGAGGGACGACATGGTGTCCAAGTCTTCATTTACAAGCCGTAATGGAGCAAATATTCCTTTTTTTCGGAAATGGACTAATTTCCCAAGGTGCATGTCAGCGAGAACCAAAATTCGTTGTTGCAAAAAGAAAGCGGCTCTCTGAGGTAGCAACAAAATTTCTGTCTCTTGAATATTAATGATCATCTTGCTCCAATTGCGATTTAATTTTTTCAATCCTTGACCGCCAATCCTCGTTTGAATACTTTCCACGGAAGGATTCTGTAAAAAGCGGAAAAGAGAAAGGGGATAGCTTTTTTAAGGTTTTCAATATGATCTTATGCGTTTCTATTCGCTTAAAAGCTGCGTACATCCGTGCGATCTCCAATTGAAAAGTAAATACTTCATCATAAGCCTGTCTTAATAAAAGATTATCTTTCTCATAATCTTCAAAAACAGAGAAAAATAAGCCAGCATTCGCTTGCAGATGTTTGGTTTTTATATGCTTACCCGGATAACCTTTAAATACCAGTCCAGAAATCCCAGCAATTTCTCTAAACTGCCGCCTAGCCATTTCAGTAGTATTAATTCCATTCTGAATGTCTAAATGGATTTCTTTTGTTGAAAACAACTCCTCTAAAATCTCTTCTGAGATTGGGATGGCCTCGTCACTTAGCAATTCAATCCCATATTCATTGGTAGCAATACTAAAAGTCATCTTCTTAATCTTAGATAAGCGGTACGCTAATACCGCAGCCATCCCCTCATGAACAAATTTCCCTTCAAAGATATAAATAAACAAATGATGCCCATATTTGGTCTGAATATACTCTAACAGCAACTCATTTTCTTTAGGAAGGTAACTCCTTCTGCTTTGCTCCGCAAATAAGGGTTGCAAAAATCGCACTTCGGGTGATTTTTTAGTACTATCCTTATAATGAACCTCCTTAAAAGTATGACGTAATGCTGCCCCCAAATTGGCAGAAATTGGGAACCTCCCTCCCATCCATGATGGAATTGTACCACTTTTTTTGGAGGAAGCGCGCACCACTACCTCCATGTATTTGACTCTAATTAATTCTAAACTGCGTCCAGAAAACCAAAAAGTATCTCCCGGCTTAAGACGCGAAATAAAACTTTCTTCAATTGAGCCGAGGTACTTGCCACTAAGAAATTTTACTTGCATCATGGCGTCACTGACAATAGCTCCTATGGACATTCTATGTCGCATTGCTATTTTCTTATCAGTAACTTTATAAAGACCATCAATTTTTTCAACCTTATAAAATTCATCGTATGCATCTAAGGTTTTACCTCCCTTTACAAGCAAAAGGAGGCACTCATTAAATTCCTCTCTACTGATGCTTTCAAAGCAATGAGTTTTTGTCACTTCCTCAAAAATGGTATTCGCATCAAAGCCTTCAGAAACGGCGAGAGTTAACATATACTGGATAAGTACATCAAACGATCTGATAAAGGGAAGACGGTTTTCTACCATTCCTTTTTCCACCGCATATTTTAAACTTGCCCCTTCCATGATTTCCAAAGAATGGGTGGGTAGAAAATATATGGTGCTTAAAGCCCCCGGCTGATGACCGCTTCTCCCTGCACGTTGTAAAAACCGAGCGATACCTTTAGGCGAGCCGACTTGAACAACCGTATCTACCGGTCTAAAATCAACACCTAAATCTAAACTACTGGTACAAACTACCACTTTTAACCCTCCCTCATGAAGTGCTTCCTCCACCCAATTTCGAAGCTCTTGACTAAGACTCCCGTGATGAATAGCCATCACTCCCGCTAAATCTGGAGAAAGATGTAATAAATGATGGTACCATATTTCAGCTTGTGCACGTGTATTCGTAAATAATAAAGTACTATTCCCATTATGGATGAGTGGCAAAACCTTTTCGGCTAATTTTAGCCCCATGTGTCCAGCCCAAGGAAATTTCTCTAAGGTATCTGGTAAAATGGTATGGATTTCAATTCTTTTATCCAATTCAGCGCGTACAAGAACGCCTTTATTATGAGTACCTAACAAAATCTCTTTTGCCTGTTTCAAATTACCTATTGTAGCGGATATCCCCCACACCATTAATTTAGGGTTTAAAGCTTTCAACCTACTTAATGCTAATTCAACAAGCACTCCACGTTTACTTCCCATTAATTCATGCCATTCATCGATTACGATAATGGATAAACCTTCGAAATATTCTGTATACCCTTTGGATGCGAGTAAGAGATGAACACTTTCCGGTGTAGTAATTAAAGCATGCGGTGGAGTGGTCTTTTGCTTTTTACGGGCGGAATCAGGTGTATCCCCTGTACGTAATCCAATGTCGTAATCTATACCTAGATCATAACTTACAGTATTGGTAGCTCCATGTATCTCTCTTGAAAGCGCTCTAAGAGGCGTGATCCATAAACAATGAAGCTTTCTTTTTTTCCTTTTGTCAGTAAGTTTAGGCTCTACTTTCAAATAATAATGCTCTAAAACTCCAAACCAAACTGCCATCGTTTTTCCAAAACCTGTTGGTGCATTTAATAAACCTGATTTTCCTTTAGATATCTGCTTCCAAGTATCTTGTTGAAAGGCATAAGGCAACCATTCTTGTTGTTCAAACCATTGTTCAGCAAGTTGATTCATAGGCTATGAGCATTTAAAATAGCTAATAAATCTTCTTTTGTATTCGCCTCTTCTACTGGCTTATCTTCCCGCCATCTAGCGATCCTTGGAAAGCGTAAAGCAACCCCTGATTTATGCCTTGAACTTTTATTGATTCCTTCAAAAGCGATTTCAAAAACCATCTCTGGCTTTACGCTGCGGACAGGCCCAAATTTCTCGAGGGTATTTTTTCGAATCCATCGGTCCAATCTAACGATCTCTTTATCCGTAAGACCTGAATAGGCTTTTGCAAAAGGCACCAATACACCTTCATCCCACACTGCAAAAGTATAGTCGGTTAGTAAATTAGCACGACGCCCAGATCCACTCTGAGCATATAACAAAACCCCATCAATCATCAAGGGGTCCGTTTTCCATTTCCACCAATTGCCTTTTCGCCTTCCTGTTTCGTAATTACTCGTTTTGCGCTTTATCATTAAACCTTCACAAAACTCATCCCTAGCATTTGCTCTAAAATGTGCTACTTCGTCCCAGGTCTGTAAATCCACTAAAGGCGAAAGGATCAATAAATCTTGCAAATGTTCATTTTGCAGTATTTGACTTAATCTTTCTCGTCTTTCAAGCATAGGCAGATGTCTAATATCAACACCCTTGTCTTCCATTAAATCATAACATACCATCACTAAGGGTGCATCTGCCAATATTTTAGCAGATAAATTCTTTCTCCCAATGCGCGTTTGCATAATAGCAAAAGGCAATGGAGCACCGTCTTTCCAGGGTATAATTTCACCATCGATTACAGTACCGTCCGGCAGGAATTCGTTTAAAATATGAAACTCGGGGAATTTATCTGTTAATAATTCTTCTCCTCTACTCCATACATATACCTGATTATTTCTAGCAATGATCTGTCCACGAATACCATCGTATTTCTTTTCCAAAAACCAGTCGTTAATATTCCCTAAAAAAGAAGATGGTTCTTCTTCTAGCGGATAAGCCAGAAAAAAGGGATAAGGAAGATAATCTTTGGAGATCAAAGAGTTATCAGAGAATAGCGATTCCATTGTTTCCTTCTGGGGATCCCACTTCCCCATCAAGCGATGCGCTACTTCTTTTTCATCCTTCTCTAAATAGATGGATAAAGCCTTTATCACTGACTGCTTACTTAACCCCATTCTGAAGTTGCCGGTTATTAATTTATTAAAAACGAAGTTTTCCCCTTTAGAGCCTTGTTTCCAAAAATCCATAATGGTTTCTTTCTTGACTTCAATAGTTGCATTTTGCAAATCTTTTAATTGCAGAATTGTATCCTCTAGATGTAGCTCAGTAGGTTCATAAGAAAGGTTTTCTCCTATAATATGAGAAAGTGTCTCCGCCAAATCGCCTACTACATAGTAAGACTCCTCTATAATCCAGAGGGGAAGATCGGCGAGTTCTGCAGCCCACAACCTCAAATCGGTCGTCTTAACCGGTCGCTTAGGTTTGTTACCCATAAGCAAAGCTATTGCCCAAACTTTATCTACATCGGGTGCCTTCTTAAAATAATCTACCAATGCAGCTACCTTATCGTTCGTTTTAGTGGACGCATCTATAGATTGAAAAAGTTGGGTAAAGTGCTTCATCGTTCTCCTTTAAGCTTCATCTTTAACAGAATCCTCATTAATAGACTCATCCGCTGTTGGATCAAATAAGGTTTTTACTTCCACTGCGTTGAGACCATATTGCTCTCGCAACCATTTGGAATAAATTGTTTGATAACCGTGTGTCACATAAACATTTTCTGCGCCGGTTTCCTTAACAGCATAATTCAACTGCTTAAAATCGCAATGATCAGAAAGTACGAAGCCTTTATCTACTCCATAACGGCGCCGTGCACCGCGTAATGCCATCCATCCGCTACAAACTGCAATTCGATAAGGCTGAAATTTTCGCAACCAAGGGGAACCTAGAGCACTCATAGGTGCCACTATTGCTGCTCCTTTTAATGAGGTCTTATCTATCTTCTCTAGAATCCTTTCTCCTTTAAAGTCTAGACCAGAACGTCGAAAGACATCGTTTATATTAGCAACCGCTCCATGAAGGAACACGTTTCCAATCGAGGAGTCTAAGTGCTGTAAAATATTCTGAGCCTTCCCTAAAGAGTAGCCGATAA
>Ga0079224_100013985_pt1 | contig 11197 bp, 12 predicted proteins | sample Stecom2015_FD_80414 | JGI IMG/M metagenome (GOLD analysis project Ga0079224, IMG submission 80414) | Agricultural soil microbial communities from Utah to study Nitrogen management - Steer compost 2015 | ecosystem: Environmental > Terrestrial > Soil > Agricultural land | place: USA: Utah...
CGCCGTACATCTACGTCCACCACAATACGAAGCGATATCTCCACAACGAAACGCTGAAGTCCGTGCTCGCAAAACTGGATGGCAGCCAGTTCGTTCGTATTCACCGATCGACGATCGTGAACATTTCCGAGGTCAGGTCATACAAATCGAGGTCGAACGGTGACTACGATCTCGTGATCTCGGACGGCACCGAGTTGCGGCTCAGCCGGAACTATGCGGCCGAGTTCAAGAGCAAGATCCAACCGGGTCATCAGCTTACGGCAGAATAGACACGTCTTACTACATTCGGCGATCACACGCCCCGTTTTTTGTGCCATCATCTCGGCATGAAAACGCAAAGACCATTTTTATACGCCATTTCTCTCGTCGTTTGTCTTCTGATCGTTTCCTGCGATAGCCGCGGACAGACGCCTCCGACGGCACGAACTCCTGAGCCGCAAAGCCCACAGGCCGACCGATCGGCGCGGGTCGGCGGCGAGTGCGAGGAAGGCTATTGCGAGCTGATGTATTTCGGGATGCCGAAGGACATCAAGGCCGAAGATACCAGCCCCGGCTGGAACGAAAAAGGGCAGAAGTTGATCGTCACGGGCACTGTTTTCGCTATCGACGGCAGGACGCCGGCCCCGAATGTGATCATCTACTATCATCACACCGACAACGACGGCTACTATTCGCCGCGAAATGACAAGCCGGAGAATCAAACGCGGCACGGCCATATCCGAGGTTGGGTCAAAACCGACGCGAACGGCAAATATACGATCAAGACGATCCGTCCGGGGCCATATCCGGGACGCGAAGATCCGGCGCACATTCATCTGATGGTCAAGGAACCGGATATCGCGAACGAATATTGGCTTGACGATCTTGTTTTCGACGACGACAAGCGGCTGATCCCTTTTCGAAAGAAGCATCCTGCAACTAATCCGCGTGGCGGCAGCGGATTGCTATTCCCGCTGATAAAAGGCGATATTCAGATCGCGGAACACGATATAGTCCTCGGGCTGAACGTCCCGAATTATCCGAAGAAGAGTACTGATGGCACTCGTTCCGGCCGAAACATCGGCGACAACCAACCTTCCTTCGGCCCTTATCACGCTTTCGGGCCCGACAAAGGAACGCAAGCCTGTCCGGTCTGCAGATACGGCCGATTCCAGGGCGTGGTCTATTTCGTGGGCAGCAGGCCAGACTGGAATGACATCCGTGCGTGGGTCGCATTCCTCGAACAGGAAAGCGTCAGGCGAGGAAAATTCCTGAAGGCGTATTTTGTCTATGGAGACGCCGCGGATTATAGCCGAGAACGCCGTATGAGACAGCTCGAGGAGCTCGGCGCGGAGCTGAATGTCAAACACGTCGCGCTTACGTTCGTTCCCTCGTTCGCAGATACCGAGACCGACGCGAACCTCAACAAGATCGACCCGCTCGTCGAAAATACGTTCATCATTTTCAGACAAAGAACGATCGTGGACAAATACGTCGCCCTAAAGCCGAACATCGACAGCTTTAGGCTGATCTCGGCCGCTCTCGACCGTACGAAGAGCGAATTCTTTGACCTGCCGGAGCCCGCGCACGACTAGCTCGTGGCCCCCGCATTTGCAATATCGGTACGGATTCGAACCCGAGGTTCGATTGTGTTCACGACTCCCCATTTTGGTAGAATTTGCATAAGGGATTATGCAGTTCTCATTTGACAGGGATCTTCAAGATATTGCCTTTAAGGTCGAGGATGGTGAACGCCTGACGTTCGACGAGGGCATCGCGCTTTACAACACAACTGACCTCAATGCGCTCGGCAAGCTCGCCGACACGGTTCGCCGCCGCAAGCACGGCCTGACGACGTATTACAACGTTAACCGGCATTTCAACCACACGAATATCTGCGTTGCGGACTGCAAATTCTGCGGCTTTTATAAGCGTGCACGACAGGAAGGCGCATACACACACTCGATCGAGGAAGGCATCGAGATCGCGCGTGCGGCGGTCGCCGAGGGTGCGACCGAACTGCACATCGTCGGCGGGCTGAACTCGAAACTTCCCTTTGAGTATTACACCGATCTTTTTTCTTCTTTGAAGCGTGAATTTCCAAAACTGCACCTCAAGGCACTCACGATGGTCGAGCTCGATTTCTTCGCACGTTTCTACAAGATGAGCGACGAGGATGTGATCGAGAAACTCCACGTCGCGGGGATGGATTCGTGCCCGGGCGGCGGTGCGGAGATCTTTGCCGAGCCGACGCGCTCGCGGATCTGCGACCACAAATGCGACGGCGACCGTTGGCTCGAGCTCGCGGGTAAGGTCCACAAAGCCGGCCTCAAGACCAACGCCACGATGCTCTACGGCCACATCGAATCCGTCGAAGACCGCATCGACCACCTCGTCCGTCTCCGCGAACAGCAGGACAAGACCGGCGGCTTCCAATGCTTCATCCCGCTCGCGTTCTACCCGCCGGGCACCGCTCTATCGACGCTTCCCGGCCCGGACGCCATCGACAACCTAAAGACCATCGCTGTCTCCCGCCTGATGCTCGATAACTTCGACCACATCAAGGCGTATTGGGTCATGCTCGGCAAAGCGACCGCCCAAACCGCTCTCCATTTCGGCGCAAACGACCTCGACGGCACCATCACTGACGGCGGCGAACTCACCCACAGCTACTCCGTCGAATCCAATAACGAGGTCAAAATGACCAAACAAGAGATCATCGAACTTATCACCCGCGCCGGCTTTGAGGCTGTGGAGAGGGATACGGTGTACAATCGCGTTGACGGAATGGCGATTTGAGGTTGCGAGGATGCTAACTTCTTCAACTCTTACCGAATATAGATGCTATGAGAATTCTTCTTTCCGGTCCCGGAACCGGCAAAACCACAAGAATCAAATCCCTGATTGATTCTGAATTTAGGGACGCCTCCCGGATCGTGGTGCTTTCATTTACGAACTTCACGGTACAGAACCTAGATCAGAAGTTCGACAAATATCCGAACGTTGAGTGCTGGACCTTGCACAAATTCGCGCTCATCCTAAACCCGCATAATGGGAAATATATCCTTACGAATGGTGAAGACAAAGAACTTGCCAAGGTCGCAAGGCTGTTCGAACGCGACGAAAAGGAACTGTATGAAGTTCTTGGTTGCATTACTTTTGAAGGCATGATTACCGAGTGTGCCGAATATTTGAAAACCAACCCAGCTCATGTTGGACAAGTGCTTGGGGATGTCGATCTCCTGATTGTTGACGAGTATCAAGATTTCAATCAAAGCGAGCAAACAATAATTGATGAGCTTTCGAAGGTCGCAAAGGAAACAATCATCCTAGGCGACGACGATCAGTCAATCTACGGATTCAAAGACGCTGATCCCGACAGAATTATTTCCATACACTCTGATCCGAGCGTGACAAAGATTCCCCACGAACATAAATGCTGGCGATGTCCCGATGATGTTGTTGAACGCGCGGGGAGAATGATTGCGAAGAACAAGAAGCGAGTGTCCAAGGAGTGGAGCAAATCAGGTCAACCCGGGACTGTCACTTTCAACCAGCTCGAGTCGGCGAATGAAACAGACCTCAATATCCAAAAGGAGATTGTGTCCTTGAAGGCTAAGGAGCCGACATGCACCATTCTGATATTGAGCCCGTTTAGTTCAATAACGACACAGCTTCACACATCACTGAACGATGAGGGGCTCGATGTTAACAATTGCTTCACAGAAAAGGTGGACATCGACACCCTTGAAAGAATCTGGTGGATGAACGCAATTTTTACTGATTCAATTAATCCATTCATCGTTATGCTCCTTCGAAGAGTGCAAGGTGCAAAGAGAGATGGAGCTCGAACCCTTATTAGAAGTATCATCGACAAGGGTCTCTCGCGAGAAGAAATAGTAAGGCAGATTGTTGCAGAAGAATTGTTCCCTGCTCCATATCGAAATTATCTAGAGAACGAACCTACACTCGATGATTTTTTAAAAGATCACCAAGACTACAAGGTCCTCGATGAGTTTATCGACCGAACGAGGCAAACTGTATCGATTCGAAGAATTGGAAGTTCCATAAATCCTCCGAAGGACCTGGTTGAGGGCGTAGTAAATATTATGTCAATCCATAAATCTAAAGGTCTTGAGGCAGATTACGTTTTCATCGTCGGGTTGGTAAAGGGCATCGTGCCCAACGATACGCGCGGATTAGATAGTATTGAGGCTCAGCGTCGCTTGCTCTTCGTCGCTATGACGCGGGCAATGAAGGGCTTGTTCCTTTACTCAACTGCGGAATGGGAGACTAGCGTATTAAAAGGAAACATGGCGGATATGAAGCAGTTTAGTTATAAATCGAAGAAAGTCTGTGTTGGCAGGACCTCTGGCTTTATTTCTGAGATGGGTTAGAGGAAAGAGAAGTTTCGTTAACTGACAACAGGTTCCAACTTGAAATCGAGACGGCGAGGAAAAGGCTATGGGAAATGTTAAGTCAATAGAGCGTGGCAAAACCGAAGTCTATGTCGCGAAGAACGCTTTTGAACTTTGCGAGATCCTCGATCTGACGCCTCAGGATGCTATCGAGATCGAATTCAGAGCAAAGCTGAAAGATAAGATAAAGGACGCCGTTAAGGCAAGGAAGTTAACACACGAACAGGCCGCAAAGCTTGCGGGAACCTCGCGCACAAAATTGACCGCGATACTAAACGGCAATACGTCCGGCGTGTCCAGCGACCTCCTGTTGCGGATACTCTATTCACTAGGCTTTCGGGCAAAGGTGTCTTTCACACCGATCAGCGCAAGAGTTTGACCGACGGTAGCGAACTCACCCATACCTACTCCGTCGAATCCGGTGGTGAAGTCAAAATGACCAAGGCCGAGATCATCGAACTCATCACCCCCCGCCGGCTTCGAAGCCGTGGAGAGGGATACGGTGTATAATCGCGTGGCGGCGGTATAGTTTCGTTGTCCAGTTTGCGTTGAGTGAAGTATGGTAGATTACACCTATGATTTGTCCCAAGTGTAATTACGAACGGCAAGAAAAAGATTCAATCGTTCCGGATTGGCAATGTCCGAGTTGCGGACTGGCTTATGCGAAGATAAAAGCCAATCTTGAAAAAGCCGTCCGGGTCAGAATGGTTTCTGGTCAGGAAATGAAGTTTACAAAGATAAAACTTTACGACCTTAAGCTCGTTCAACAATTTGACTCTTTACGTAACGCTGCTTCCAGAAATCTTTCTGGATTTTCAACCGGACTAGGTTTTTGGGGTGATATTGAATGGGTCGCCGCTGGATCAATTGTTACCGGTCTGCTCGAGAGTGCCGTTTCAAATAACATGCAGAAACAAGCGGTAGCTCAATTGGGTGAAGCGGCAAATATAGCGAAGCGAATTCGCAGCACAGCAATGTTGGTTCAGATTTCATCGATCGAAAACATCGCATATCCAGATCTAAACCTTTGGAAAGCTGCAGTCCTCGATAGACAACCAAAACTCAATTTAGTTCACATTGCTAGTAATTATGTTTTTGTAGAATCGGAAGGAAAAGAGGTTGCTATCTTTTGGGACAAAGTCGAACAATACGAAGTCCTGTAGATTTCGGCTATGCCACTCGCTGCGCGGCGAACTCCCCCATAGCTGCTCCAACGAAGGCGAAGTCAAAATGACCAATCAACAAATCATCCAAATGATCACCCGCGCCGGCTTCGAACCCGTGGAGTGGGATGCCGTCTACAACCACGTCGCGGCCTAGGTTCTTGCGGCTCTGCCCGCAACGCAGGGCGGAGCCAAGTAGAGTGTCGCCCATTTCTGCAACCAACAGACAAGCCAGGCCACGATGCACGGGAGCAAAGCCGGAAAGCCGCGTGCTTCGAGAATTCTCAACTTATCGCTCCGTTTTGCGATACCATATTCCGGGTTTATGAACGACAAGATCGGAAGAAGAGAGCTCATCGCGGGCCTTTCGGCGACGCTAGGCGCACTCATTCTAAATTGCGATCGCAACGTTACCTCGAAAGCCGTCGTTCCCGGGGACGTTACGCAACTTGACCTGAGCGAAGTGTCCGGAGCGGTTGCGCGTCGCGAGATCTCACCTGTCGAGCTGACCAAAGCATGTCTTGATCGGATCGACCGGATCGATCAACGCCTTAACTCGTTTATCACCGTCACGCGAGAACAGGCGCTCGAGGCGGCGCGGACCGCTGAGCGTGAGATCGTTGCTGGCCGACTGCGAGGGCCGCTTCACGGCATCCCGATCGCGATCAAGGACAATATTGATACGGCCGGCATCCGTACGACAGCGGCAAGCGGCGTCTTTGCTGATCGCGTGCCAACGGAGGACGCCGATGTAGTAAAGAAACTCAAAGCTGCGGGTGCGGTCTTGCTTGGGAAGCTGAACATGCATGAATTCGCCGCTGGAACGACATCTGCGATCAGCCACTTCGGCGCCGTTCATAACCCGTGGAACCTTGAATACGTTGCCGGAGGTTCATCCGGCGGTAATGGAGCGGCGGTTGCTGCGGGCCTTTGTTTCGGATCGGTTGGAACCGATACCGGAGGTTCGATCCGAATTCCGGCGTCGAGCTGCGGCGTTGTAGGACTCAAGCCGACGTATGACATTGTCAGCACTAAAGGACTTATTTACGTCTCTCGTTCCTTCGATCACATTGGCCCGATATGTCGGACGGTTGCAGACACGGCTTTGATGTTTCGTGCCATGACGGACCACCCGGTTGCCACCGCCTTTGACCCGAACTCGCCATCGGCCGTTTCAGATATCCGCGTCGGTCTGCTAAAGGGAGTTGTGCCGATCTGTGACGTGGCGGTTGAGATGGAAGTCGAGACGGCTTTCACGCAAGCGGTCGATGTGATCCGGCCAATGGTTGCGAGCATACGGGATGCCGAGTTGCCGATGCCGGAACTGGACGGCATTATTGGGTTCGAAGAGTATGCGTTCCACGAACGGTTCTTGTCCGAAAGGCCGGAGCTTTACGATCCGAGGACCCGAGAGAATATGCTGGACGACAAAAAAGTATCGCGTGGCGAATACCTTCGAATGATAAAGCAGCTCGACAAATATCGTCGGACGATCGGTACCGCATTTTCAGATGTTGATATCGTCCTCCTGCCAACACTTCCGGGACTGCCTATACGCATCGCGGATGCTGGTGAACCATTCGCATTGAATGCGTGTACGTTTTTGTTTAGTCTTGGTGGCCTTCCGGCGATCTCGGTGCCGTGCGGATTTTCGAAGTCGGGGCTTCCGATGGGTCTTCTGATGGGCGGGCCTCCGTTTTCCGAAGGCCGATTGCTTGCCCTCGCTTATGCCTACCAAAAAGTTACCGGATGGGAGAAACGACGCCCTTCGCTTTCATAGGCGCGCACGAAAGATCTCCTCAGGCAAGAAACCTTTCGAGGGCCGGACTGCATCTAACCCTTCTTTCTGAACCGCTGACAACCTTGTTTCGTTTTGCCCGCTGAGGAGTCGACCTTGTGTGGCGTTGGGGCATCATTCGTTTGCGGAGGAGGCTGTGTTGGTATGCGAAGCGTGAGCCGTGTTGTCTTTGCTCTAACCCTGATCGGTCTGGGAGTGATCGGGCTGATCGGCGGTGGTTTTGGCCCCGGCTGGGAACCTGTGCCGGAGTCGGTCCCCGCACGGCAGGTGCTCGCCTACCTAAGCGACATTGTTTACCTTGCGTGCGGCGTTGGGCTGCTCTTGCGACCTACAGCGAAGCTCGCGGCGCGTGTGCTGTTTATCAGCCTTCTGCTGTGGCTCGTTGTTTTGAGGCTGCCGTGGCTTGTCGTTGACCCACAGGTGAATACGTGGTGGCCAGCGTCCTCGACCTCAATAATTTTGGCCGCGGCGTGGATGATCTATGCTTCGCTTGCTGACGACGGAGACGGGCGAACGCGGGACTTTGCAGCCGGTGAAACGGGCGTTCGCATTGGAAAGATAATCTTCGGTTTGGGCCTGATCCCGATCGGCCTTGCCCATTTCCTTTATCTCGAAGCAACCGCGCCGCTCGTGCCCGAATGGCTGATCTGGCCCGTCTTTTGGTCGTACTTTACCGGTACAGCATTCATCGCCGCCGGCCTCGGCATCGTCTTCGGTGTCGTGGCGCGCCTTGCGGCCGCACTCGTAACGCTCCAGCTTTTCCTACTGACCTTCGTTGTGTGGACGCCACGCATCATCGCAGGAACTATGAGCGCTTTTCAATGGAACGAGTTTGTCGTGTCGATCCTCCTCACTGCATGTGCCTGGGTCGTGGCCGCATCTTACAACGAAACTCCGTGGTTTGGTGTCAGCACTCGAACCGCCCGAGTTCCGGAATGATCAAAGCCGTCCAGGTTCTGAACAGACGGAGCTACATTCTTGACGTAGCTACATATCGTCGTTACACTGTCGATAATGGAGTTTGACTGGGACGAAAACAAACGGAAAGCCAATCTCCGCAATCACGGTATTGATTTTGTCGGTATCGATGAAGTATTTGAAGGCGAGACGATCACGATCCTCGATGACCGTTTCGATTACGGAGAGCAGCGGTTCGTAACGTTTGGGATGCTCGAAGGCAGAGTTGTCGCGGTTGCACACACTGAAACCGACAACAGGATCCGCATCATTTCCGTGAGGAAAGCGACAAAAAATGAAGAAAAGAGTTACTACAAAGAGATCCGAGTCTGACTGGAAACGCGTCGATGCAATGAAAGACAGAGACATCGATACGACCGAGATTCCGGAAGTGTCGCCGAGAATGTTTGCCCGCGGCATTGTTCGGCGAGGACTCAAGCCGGCGACTACCAAGCAGCAATTAACTATCCGGCTCGACCGGGACGTACTGGATTGGTACAAAGGGCGAGGCCGCGGATACCAAACAAAGATCAATTCACTGCTTCGCGCTTATATGGAGGCCCACAAAACGTAAGATGCTTCGCGATCCAGAATCGGCCGGCATTTGCCGATAAGAATCCTATAGCACTTCGTGGGCTTAGCCAGGCAAGCCTGACCGCACTGCGTTGCGGCAAGCCGCACTGCAATCTTGCAAAGCCCATAACTCTTAAGCAACTCTCAAGCAAGCCTAAACCGCACGGCGTTTCGGCGTGCTGTTTTACGCAAAAAAGGATTGGGCATCTTAGATCTAATACTTTAGAATCTAAGACCATATTTGTGACGGCACCGCCAAGCTGTCCGTACTGCTCCCGGCTCCAACAACGTGATCGATGAACGAATATCTATGAGATTCTGTACCTGCGCTTTCGCATTGGGTGTATTTATTTTTGGCTTGGCCGGAACGGCATCCGCACAGCCGGACGTGCAGGCGATCTTTGCTCGTGGAAATGAGCATTTACAGGCGAAGCGGTGGGACGACGCTATCCGAGAATACACAGAAGCGATCAAACGACGGCCCGACGTCGCCGGGCTTTATTTCAACCGAGGTGTCGCCTGGTTAGGCAAGCGCGTCGATGAGCCGAAGCGAACCTATCAGCAAGAGGCTGCGATAACCGCAGATCTGAAGCCCGGCGAGAGGCCGGCAAAAAGCCAGAACAGCCTGAATGCGATCGCCGATTTCACAAAAGCGATCTCGCTCGGCAGCACGCCTCCGCATCCGCCGTATTACGGCCGTGCAACGGTTTATATAAAAGAGAATGACCTCGAGCCGGCGATCCTTGATCTGAGAAAGTTCATCGAGCTTCATCCAACTTTTGCACAGAATCCGAACTACAACGACGCCGGCACAAAGTTAACAAAGATCTCAAACGAGTTTGCCGAAAATCTCGTGACCTGCGGCCTCTATGAGGTCGTGATCGCGAGCTATCTTGACCACGGTGAAGGCTCAACGCCCAAACAGCTTAAGCGGTACGAAAAGGAAATGGCCGAGGTCAAGGCGATCTTCAAAAAGGCGACAGAGTATTACATGCCCAACAACTCGTTCACGCACGCGGGCCGTGCTCGAGCATATTTACAGCTTGATAATTTTCCTGCCGCGATCGCCGATTTCGAAGCGGCCGTAAAACTCACGCCGAATGACGCGAACCTCGTCAGCGAACTTGCAGGGGCATACAAGAGGAACAAACAATTCGACAAAGCCATCGGTGTTTACAATACAGTGCTCGCGATGCCGGAGACGCATTCCTCAATAAAGATCCAGAAGAATAACGCTCTCTATCGCCGCGCAGAACTCTACTTGGACCAAAACAAGCTCGCCGAGGCGCTGGCCGATCTGAACAAGCTTCTTGCGGCGGTCCCGACATATCAGGTCGCGTACTTTCTTCGTGGCAGAGTTTATGCCCAGCAAGGTGAGCGGACACTGGCTCGTGCGGATTTTGTGAAAGCGTCGGAAACAAGCGGTCTTCGCAAGATCGCACAGATCGAGATCGATAAGCTCGACGGCAAGACGCCGCAAAAGCCGGACGAACCGAAACCCGCCGCCGTTACGCCTAAGAGCACAACGCCATACGCGGCGCTACCTGAACCGGTCTGGCGGAAAACGAGCTCGACGCACATGGCGACCGTGCCACGCTCAGCCCTCGGCCTTAACGGCCCGAACGGGTTGAATCTGTTATGTCGCGCCACGCTTCAGGGGAGCATCGTCCCGGGAATCGTTCTCGGCAAGAAATGCACATTCGGTTACGATGGAGCGGAAGCATCAGTACACATTTTTGAGATCTACGTAACCTCGGATAATCCTAACCTGGAACTGCTTGCGAAAGAGGGTGAAAAGTACGCGATCGGCAAAGACAACAACGGCGCACCGCTGTATCTTTGCTATCTGAAACATCAGAACTGGTGGCTGCCGGGCAAGATCGTCAACGGAAATTGCAGCTTTGCATACCAAGGCAAGGAACTATCCTCTGCGACCTTCAACTACGGCTATCTCGCACCGGCAAAGCGGACGAAAGATGCAGTCAAGCCGTGATGGCGTCGAGGTTTCGGCGGGCCAACCACACCGGGGTTCGGACTATGATCGTATAGACAAGGTTTCCCATAAAATGAAGTCAAAATATTTTCTAACTGTCTTATTTGCGCTCTTGTGTGCTTCTCTTTTGCCCGGCGTTTCGTTTGCACAGACGTACAAGGAACTGGACGTTGAGCTTGCGGCCTCCGCGCAGAAGTTTTGGGATACGAATCTCGATCCAATGGCAAAGAAGGCGTTCGCGGCGTTTGATGCGGGCAACTACGGAAAGGCCATTGAGGAAGCGAACAAGTTCCTCGTGTACGCACCGGACACGATC
>Ga0079224_100013986_pt1 | contig 11197 bp, 12 predicted proteins | sample Stecom2015_FD_80414 | JGI IMG/M metagenome (GOLD analysis project Ga0079224, IMG submission 80414) | Agricultural soil microbial communities from Utah to study Nitrogen management - Steer compost 2015 | ecosystem: Environmental > Terrestrial > Soil > Agricultural land | place: USA: Utah...
CGACCACGCCAGGCCGGTAGCAGGTGTGGGAAAGCGTAACGCTCCAAGCAGCGACAAGGATGTCCGCACGACTATGGGTTGGCTGCCTCAGCATCGGTGATCTCTATAGTGGAGCATTCGGAAATGCCTCTACTCCAAGGAAGACCCGAATGCATACCTCGAAAGCCGGGCGCCTGCTGAGCCTTGTCTGTGGTGCGCTGCTTGTTGGCACCAGCACGGCGGCAATGAAGCCCCTGAATGATGACGAACTCGCCGCCGTTTCCGGCCAGGCGCTGATCAGCCTCGACGCGCTTACCTATGGTGGCTACCAGTACACCCGTATCAACTTTGGTGCGGACCTGGACGTGCTCCTCAATATGGACGAGCTGCGCTTGGGCGACTTCGACCGCACGGGTATCCCGGGGCTTGCGTCCAACCAGTCTGCCGACATCCTGATCAATAATTTTGCGCTGGGCAGGGTGCGGAACAGCAATTCCGCGTCGGCCATCATCGAGCCGTTCAAGGTTCAGGATCCCTATCTGGAGTTCGCCTTCAAGGTCAATGCCCAGGGCGTTCGCGAGGTGGCCGGGATGCGTCTGGGCTTCGGACGTTCCATGGGATACCTCTCTGGAGACATCCTTTCGATGACGGGCAAGATGCAGGGCAAGATCTACGGTCCGGCCTCGCTCGGCAAGGATTTCTACATGGAGCAGAACGGCATCAGCGATCTGGGCTGCCTGGTGGATATCAACTGCATCGCGCTGTCGCTGGCGGGCGACACCGAAGTGTATGCGACCGTCGAACTCCTGCAGGCGGGCACCGGCAACGTCACGCTGGATGGCGTACCCATCAACCGGGCCACGCATATCGGCGTAGCCGCCGGCAGTTCGTTGCAGACCGATGCGACCGGTCTGATCGCCGCGCTGATCCCCACGCTGACCAAGGCGAGCAATTGCGAGGCGCTTGGGCTGATCACCTGCTTCCCGTTGAGCAACTACAAGTCCATTCATGTCGGGGACGCGACCAAGCCGACGATCGAGCAGGGCGGAGCGCAGGGGGTTTTCTTCTCGATTCAGAACCAGAACGTGCCCTGGCAGGATCTGGGCAACGTTGGCCAGTTCGTGGAAACGCAGCGTGGCGCATTTGCGAACTTTGCCAAGAGTGGATCGGGCGCGGATGCGGTTTACCCCTTCATGCTGACTCTTTTCGATGCGCTGCGCGGCACCTCGCGTGAGCCTACCTGCGTAGGCGCCCAGGCGGTGGGGTGCTGACATGAGGCATTGGATCGGGCGTGGAGGCATTCTGCTGCTGCTGGGGCTCAGCGCGGGCGCGGGAGCCATGCAGCCGCTGGATGAAGCCGAGCTGGAACAGATCAGCGGCGCGGGGATCGGCTTCTTTCTGGATGATTTTCTTTACGACAAGGGCGAGGGTACCGCCCGTATCGAGGGGTTCAAGGACTCTCGCAACAACCCGGTGGTCATCCACCTCGAGGATGCCTATATCAAGGGGCAGGGCAGCCAGCGAGGCACCCTCGACACGCTGGCCAGAATCGGCAGCCCCCTGCATCCCTTTCGCCTGGGGATAGTGGACGCCACCCAGGTCGCCTCGCTGCCCACCGGAGTCGAGGCGCTGCAACTGAAGACGCCCACCTGGACGGATCCCCTCAACGATACCCGGCAATACGGCCTGTGGGCCTACTACCAGGGCTGCCTGTTCGGCGAGCCGGGCTGCGCCAATCCGGATCTTGCGATCAGCAAACTCAATACCCAGATGGCTTCCCTGACGGCCAGGCAGACCTATCTTCAGCAGCGTTATGCCGGCGTGGGCTTCCAGACCCTGCAGCAGGAAATCAATGCCGACATGGCGGTCGTTCAGAGCCGGCAGTTGAGCGTTGATACGGCCAATGACCAGTACATGATCGCCCGCAACACCATGATCAATCGGCATAACGCGGCCCGTGACACCACCATCTATCCGAAACCCGCGCTGGGCGAAAAATACTGGTGCGGCAGTGCTTGTATCTATGCCGACGTGCGGGACTACAACGCCTCGGTCGATGCCTTCAACGGCAAGAGTGATGCCCTCATGACGGCCTATCTGGCCCTTGGCGAGGCCTGGCAGGTAAAACGCTATGGATTGACCCTGGGCGAGCGGTCCCAGGACTACAACGAGTTCGCCAGCCTCTGCGGCGTGCCGAACGCGGAGCAGCCCACCTGCAGCGGCGGACGGATCACCAAGCTTGAAGGGGACAGGGCCTCGCTGGTGCTGGTGTCCTCCAGCCTGAAGGATGGCAAGACCCGGGTGCCGGGTCTGGATATCGGCTTCGATTCGGTGTTCCGCGTGCCGTCCACCGCCTGGAGCGGCAGTGCCAGCGGCGCCAGCATGGGAGCCACGACCACCCGGAGCGACTTTTTCTCCCTGAATATCGAAGGGTTCACCCTGCACGGCTCCTACCTGAACATCTGGGGCAACGCGGACGGCCTGGTCGGTGAAGTCAGCATGCAGCTCTACGCCGACAAGGTGATCGCCGGCGCCTGCCGCAGTTGTACGGATGCCAATCGGCTGGTCGCCAAGAACGTCTACTTCGACCTGAACCTTGGCCATGGTCGCCTGCAGCCGCTGAATTTCAGCGTCATGGCGGATGGTGAGCTGCGCTTTCGCCTGCCGGGCGTCACCTGGGCCAATCACCAGCAGTTCTACGCCGAGGTGCCCAAGAGCAACGTCAGCGTCGGCAACCTGAGTCTCAGCAACGTGAACGTGGGTTCGCAAGCCATTCGGGGACTGCGCATCGACTACATGGACCTGCGCACCGTCAACCTGCCGCGTTAAGGAGCGAATCATGCGTGCCGTACCCCTTTACCTGCTGGGCCTGCTCTGCCCCCTGGCGATGGCGGATCTGCGTCCATTGGCCGAGACGGAGCTGGAGGCGATCAATGGCCAGGACGGCCTCAGCATCAGCGCCTCCATCTCGTTCAACGCCAACCCCGCGATCACTCGCTGCCCCGGCGGCTGCGGCGCGCGAATGACCATTCGTCCCGGCCAGAGCGAGGGGGTGATCGCCATCGACAACATCAAGGGCACCTTCAGTTTCGATGGCGTCACCCTGGATATCGTGACCATAGACAGCGGATTCGACGGCGAGGGCGCCCAGTTCAACCAGGACGCCTTCAAACTCGGCCTGCGCGAGACGCGCCTCACGGACGTGCAGTTCACCCTGTCCGGGGCCAACCAGGTGAGCAGCGGCCCGGGTCTGCGGCAGACCGACCTGCTCACTTTCCACAGCGATGGACAGATCCAGCTGCGCGGCGATCTGTACGTGTTCCCCGCCCCGTAAGTCGGGGGCTGTGGCCCCGGGGGAAAGGCGGTCCTTTCCCCCGGGCGCTTTTCCGTCCACAATTCGCGTCCATGTGGCGCCGGCATGCCGTGCGCGAAGTAGTTCATTTACGGGTGTCTCAGACGTGATCGACGAAGCGCGCCGCCGCGCCTATCTGCGGGCCATGCAGGTCGACACCTGGATTGCGTGTCGCGTGCTGCCCCATGCGGCGCCCTCCAATCCGGCGTTGTCGCGACCCCTGCCGAGCGTGCAGGCGGAGCCGGCGCCGGCCGATCCGCCGCCCGGCTTGCCGGCGGCGCTCGAAGCGAGTCCCGCGGCCCGTATCGAATTGCCACGGCCACAACTGCGGCCGCAGGCCAAACCGCGGCGGGTGGTCACTGAAGCGCCTCCGGCGGAAACCCGGCCCGTCGTGCGCGGCACCGAACGGCCGCGCTTCAGCCAGCAACTGCTGCGAGCCGGGGCCTGCCTGCTGCTGGTGGAGCTGCCCACCGGCGAAACCTTCCAGGGCCGCGATCCCGCCTACCTGCTCCTGCGCGACCTGTTGCGCGCAGCCGGTCTCCCGGACAGCCCGCAACTGATCGGCGAGCCGGTGCGCTGGCCGCTGCTGCAGAACCCCAGCCTCGATCAGGGGCCGGAAATGGCCCGGGAGTTCGTGCAGAGCTTCGTCGCCGCGCGGCGCGAGGAGCAGGAGGGCAGCGCCTGCCTCTGGCTGATCGGCGCCTCGGCGCTGCGTTTCGCCGGCGATCTGGAACCCACCGACCATGCGCGGGAACTGCATCACGAACTGCTCGGGCCGGTCTGGACCCTGCCGGGCCTCGATCGTCTGCTGGAAGAACCCGCACTCAAGGCCGAACTCTGGCGCTCCATGCGCCGGGTGATGCGCCGCTGGCAAGCCCACTGAATAGCCGAGCTGTATGAACGCCCCACACCTGCACTTTCGCCTGATGACCGAAGCGGACCTGGACGCCGTGCTCGATATCGAGCGCAGCGCCTTCAGCCACCCCTGGACGCCGGGCACCTACCGCGATGCGCTGAAATCCTACGAGTGCTGGGTGATGCACGAGGCCGATCGCCAGGTCGGCCACGGCGTCATCGACCTGATCCTCGACGAAGCCCACCTGCTCAACATCACCGTGGCGCCCGCCTGCCAGGGGCGAGGGCTGGGGCTGGCGTTGCTGGACCACCTGATGACCCGCGCCCGCGAGCGCGGCGGCAAGGAGTGCTTCCTCGAAGTGCGCGCCTCCAACCAGGGCGCCTATCGACTGTACGAGCGCTACGGATTCAACGAGATCGGGCGCCGGCGCAACTACTACCCGGCTGCCGGTGGCGGCTCCGAGGACGCGCTGGTCATGGCCTGCACCCTGCTCGACTAGGGCTCCCCATCCTCCGGCTGGCCATCCAGCGGCATCAGGCGCGCCTGCTCTTCCTCGTCCAGGCCGCCGCCCGCGCCGATATCGTCCTCGTCCACGATGCTCAGCGCCTGATCGGCGGGCCCGCCCTGACCGCGCTCGCGCGGTGAGCGCGCGCCGCTCTCATCGAGCAGGGTCTCCGGACTCAGGTCATCCTGGGTGATGCCGTCTTCATGCACGTCGGGTCCGAGCGACTCGCCCCCGGTCATGCCCGCTTCGCGCTCGCGCTCCGGCGTCAGGGTTTCCAGCTCCTCGGGAGGGGTTGGCTCGCCGAAACGGCCGCGCGGACCGTCATCCTCGAAGTCCAGTTGTTCGATCGAACCCATGCGATCGTCCAGCGTGTCGATGTCCGTTGGCGCGCTGGGCGGATGCTTCTTGTCGTTCATGACGGATCCTCCACTGCCTGCCGTTCGTGCAGTGGACCGGGCAAAAATGGGATGATTCCGCCGCACTGTCCGTCGGCGGTGCGGCACAGGAGTACATATGCGCATCATCGGAAGTCTGCTGGCCCTGGTCTGCCTGCTGGCCAGCCTGGCCAGTGTCGCGGCGGAACGTCGCTTCGTGGTTCTGCACACCAATGACTGGCAATCCCGGCTGCTGGGCTACGGGCCGAACAGCGATTACACCCCGCGGACCCTCGACGACGATCCCACCATCGGCGGCGTCGCCCGGCTGGCGAGCCTCTTGCAACAGCGCCGCGCCGTGGCGGGTGACACGCCGCTGCTGACCCTGGATGCCGGCGATTTCAGCATGGGCACGCTGTTTCACACCGTGACCCGAGAGGAGGGCGGCGAACTGCGGCTGCTGGGGGCGCTGGGCTACGACGCCACCACCCTGGGCAATCACGAGTTCGATTTTCGCCCCGCCGGACTGGCGCGGATGATCGAGGCCGCCGCGCGGGCCGGCGACGCCCCGGAGGTTCCGATCCTGGCGAGCAATATCCGCTTCTCGCCGGACAGCGCCGATGACGACGCGCTGGAAACGCTCCAGCGGAGCGGGCGGATCCAGCCCTACCGCATCCTGGAGAAGGGCGGCCTGCGTTTCGGCCTGTTTGGGCTGATGGGTCGCAACGCGGTGGAAGTCAGCCCGCTGATGGCGCCGGTGAGTTTCGCCGATCCGGTCGCCACCGCCCGCGACATGGTCCGCCTGCTGCGCGAGCGGGAGCGGGTCGATGTGGTGATCCTGCTGGCCCACATGGGCGTCAGCCGGCAGGCGGATGGCCGCTGGCGCGGCGAGGAGGTCGAGCTGGGCGAGCAGGTGCCGGGCATTGACCTGGTGATCGGCGCGCACTCCCACAGCCTGTTGCGGGAGCCGCTCCTGGTCAACGGCACCGCCATCGTTCAGGTGGGTTCGGAAATCCAGTACCTCGGCGAGTTGCACATGACGCTGGATGAATCGGGGCGAGTGCGTGTGGACAGCTACCGCGCCCACCCTGTCGACGACAGTTTGCCGGGCGATCCGGCCATCGGCGCGCGAGTCGCCGCCTTGCAGCGAAACGTCGAGGCGCGCCTGTTGGCGCCGCACGGCTACGCCTTCGATCAGCCCATGGCCCGGGTGGAGCGCACCCTGACGCGCGCCTACGACGATCCGGTGCTGGCCAACCTGGTCACCGACGCGCTGCGCCGGGCCGCCGGCAGCGACATCGCCTTTACCGGCAATGGCACCCTGCGTGACGATCTCTATCTCGGCAAATCGGGCGTGCAGAGCGTGGCGGACCTGTTCCGCGTCGCCCCGCTGGGCGTCGGCGAGTTCGATGACCAGCCGGGCTACCCGCTGATTCGCGTGTATTTCACGCCCCGGGAGATTCGCCACATCCTCGAAGTGCTGCTGGTCGCCTACCAGATGCGCGACAGCGACAGCTATTACCCGCGCGTCTCCGGGGTGAAGTTCACCTACAACCCCTGGCGGGTGCCGTTCGACCGGGTGAGTCGCATCTGGCTGGGCGATAGCGAGCGGGGCTACCGCGAACTGGATCTGGAGGCGCCCGGCCTGATCAGCCTCGGCACCACCAGTTACGTCGGCAGCTTCACCTGGCTGATTCCCGAACTGACCTTCGGGCTGTTCGACGTGGTGCCCAAGGACGCGGCGGGTCGGCCCCTGGCCGAGATTCGCGACGCGGTGCTGGACCGCGATCCCGAGGCGCCGGGCATCCAGGAATACAAGGAATGGCAGGCCTTTCTCGACCATGTGGCCGCCTTGCCCGCACGCGATGCCCAGGGGCTGGCGCTGCTGTCGGACCAGGGCGCGGCGGCCGAGCAGCGCCTGCTCAGGGTGGCCAGCCTGGCGCCCGGCGAGCTGTTGCGCCTGGCCGGCTGGCTGCAATGGACGGCCACGCTGCTGGCCGGGCTGCTGATGCTGCTGGCCGGCTGGCTTCTCTGGCGCGTGGCGCGCCGCGTCACGGCAGGATAACCAGGCGGTCGGCGAGCTGATTGTGCGGGTGGCTGGGTGGCAGCCGTTCGCGCAACACCTCGCCGCAGCCCTCGATGCAGTCGAGAAAGCCCTGCAGAACCTGTCCCTGGCGCACCTGGGCGGTGAAGCGATCCACCAGCGCCTGCCAGGTGGCGTCCTCGACCCGGCTGGCGATGCCGCGATCGACGAGGATTTCCACGTAGTGCTCGGCTTCGCTGACGAAGATCAGCATGCCCACATCGCCCTCGGTGTGGTGCAGCTGGCGCTCCAGGAATTGCCGGCGGGCCAGGTTGGCGGCGCGCCAGTGGCGCACCCCGCGCGGCGTCAGGCGGATGCGCAGCGCCGGCAGGCGAAACAGCAGGCCCAGGGCCAGAAAGCTCAGCCACTGCGCCAGCAGCAACTGGCGGGCGCTCCACCAGTCGCCGAACAGGTTTTGCAGGCCAGGCAGCAGCAGGGCTGTTAGCCCTGCCCATAGCAGCGCGATGTAGCGGTAGTCGTCCGCCTGCGCGGCCAGCACGGTGACCAGCTCGGCGTCGGTCTCGCGCTCCACCCGGGCGATGGCTTGCGCCACCTGTTGTTGCTCTTGCGCGTTGAGCAGGCTCATTGTCGTCTCCTTGCTACCAGCCACCCGAGGCGCCGCCGCCGCCAAAGCCGCCGCCCCCTCCGCCGAAACCGCCGCCTCCAAACCCACCGCCACCGCCGCCCCGGCCCATCAGCGCACCGAGCAGGGCGCCGGTCAGCACGGCGCGACCCTGGCGGCCGCGCGGCCCGCGACCGGAGATGCCGACCAGGGTCAGCATCACGGCGAACAGGATCAGCAGCACCAGCAGCGGTGGCTGCTCCTCCTGCGCCGGCCGGCCAAGGGCCGGCAGGTAGCCTTCCATGGGTTCGCCACCGATCACCTGGATCATGCCCTCCACCCCGGCGCGAAGGCCGCCGGCGAAATCGCCCTGGCGGAAGGCCGGAGCGATCAGGTTGTGGATGATCAGGGCGCTCTGCGCATCGGTCAGGCTGCCCTCCAGGCCGTAGCCGACCTCGATGCGAATGCGCCGCTCGGCCTGGGCCACGATCAGCAGGGCGCCGTTGTCCTTGCCCTGCTGGCCGATGCCCCATTGCCGCCCCAGCGCCAGGCCGGTTTCCTCGATGCTGCGCCCGCCCAGGTCGGGCAGCGTCACCACCACCAGCTGGTTGCCGGTCGCCTGTTCATGGCTGGCCAGCAGGCGCGTCAGCTCGGCTTCCTGCTGGGCGTTGAGCAGCTCGGCGCGGTCCACCACGCGGCCGGTCAGTGGCGGCGCCTGCACCTGGGCGAAGGCCAGCACACTCCATAGCAGCAGGCCGAGTCCCAGCAACGGCCGGTGCATCAGAAACGCACCTCCGGCGCCTGCTCGGCGTCGGGCGCGGTGGCCTCGAAGCTTTCACGCAATGGCAGGTCGCTGTACAGCAGCGTGTGCCAGATGCGCCCCGGGAAGGTGCGGATCTCGGTGTTGTAGCGCTGCACGGCGGCGATGAAATCGCGGCGGGCCACGGCGATGCGATTCTCGGTGCCCTCCAGCTGTGACTGCAGCGCCAGGAAATTCTGGTTGGATTTCAGGTCCGGGTAGCGCTCGACCACCACCATCAGCCGACTCAGCGCGCCGCTGAGCTGCTGCTGGGCTTCGTCGAACTGGCGCAACTGCTCCGGGTTGTCCAGCGTCGAGGCGTCCACCTGGATGGAGGTGGCCCGTGAGCGGGCCTCGACCACCGCCGTCAGGGTGTCCTGTTCCTGGCGGGCGTAGCCCTTCACCGTTTCCACCAGATTGGGAATCAGGTCGGCGCGGCGCTGGTACTGGTTTTCCACCTGGGCCCAGGCGGATTTCACCTGTTCGTCATAGCTGGGAATGTTGTTGATGCCGCAGCCGCTCAGCAGCAGGGCGAGGATCAGCAGGGGCAGGCGGCGCAGCATCGTGGCGATCTCCTGGGAAGGCACAAGACTGAGCCTAGACTCATTGTCGGCCCTTACGCCGCTTCGGCGCGGTCCCTATAATCCGCGCCGCCCGACCTCTTCCGCTATTGAACCGGAGAACCCGTATGCTCAAGCGTCCCCTGATTCTGGTCGCCAGTGTCGCCCTGTCCCTGTCCGCCACCCTTGCCCAGGCCGCCGAGGTGCTGCGCGTCTCCGCCATCCCCGACGAGGCGCCCACCGAACTGCTGCGCAAGTTCAAGCCGCTGGGCGCCTACCTGGAGCAGCAGCTGGGCATGCCGGTGAAGTTCCAGCCGGTTTCCGATTACGCCGCCGTGGTGGAATCCATGGCCAGCGACCGCATCGACCTGGCCTGGCTGGGCGGCTTCACCTTCGTGCAGTTGCACCTGAAGGATCCGGAAGCGCGCCCGCTGGTGCAGCGCGAGCAGGACGAGGTGTTCACCAGCAAGTTCGTCACCGCCAACCCGCAGGTGCAGTCGCTGAGCGACCTGAAGGGCAAGACCTTCGCCTTCGGTTCGATTTCCTCCACCTCCGGCAGCCTGATGCCGCGCTACTTCATGCTGCAGGACGGCATCGTGCCGGAAGAGCACTTCAGCCGCGTGGCCTACTCGGGCGCCCACGACGCCACCGCCGCCTGGGTGCAGGCCGGGCGCGCCGACGCCGGCGTGCTGAACGCCTCGGTCTGGGACAAGCTGGTGGACAGCGGCAAGGTGGATACCGGCAAGGTGCGGGTGTTTGCCACCACGCCCACCTACTTCGATTACAACTGGACGGTGCGCGGCGGCCTGGATGCCGAGCTGGCCGAGCGGATCAAGGCGGCCTTCCTGGCGCTGGATCCGGCCAACCCGGAGCACAAGGCGATCCTCGACCTGCAGGCGGCCAGCCGCTTCATCGAGACCCGGCCGGAGAACTACGGCAGCATCGAGCAGGCCGCGCGCTCGGCGGGACTGCTGAAGGAGTGAGCATTCGGCTGAGCGGCGTGGCGTTCGCCCACGCCAACGGCGTGCAAACGCTGATGGACATCAACCTGGAGCTGGCGGCCGGCGAGCGGGTGGCGGTCATCGGCCCCTCGGGCGCCGGCAAGACCACCCTGCTGCAGGTGCTGGCCACGCGCCTGCGCCCCGCGCAGGGACAGTTGGAATTGCTGGGCCAGCGCCCCTGGGCGCTGTCGGCCCGCGCGCGTCAGCGCTTGCGCGCGCGCATCGGCCTGATTCACCAGGCGCCGCCGTTGCCGCCGCGCCAGCGCGTGGTGGCGGCGGTGAGCGCCGGGCGCATCGGCCAGTGGTCGCTGGCCCGGGCCCTGATCAACCTGCTGTACCCGCTGGACGCTGCCGGGGTGCGCCAGGAGCTGGCGCGTCTGGACCTGGCCGACAAGCTGTTCGAGCGGTGTGATCAGCTGTCCGGCGGCCAGTTGCAGCGGGTCGGCATCGCCCGGGTGCTGTATCAGTCGCCCGAGCTGATCCTCGCCGACGAGCCGGTTTCGGCCATGGACCCGGTATTGGCCGGCCACACCCTGGCGCTGCTCAACCGCGAGGCGGCGGCGCGCGGCATCAGCCTGCTGGCCAGCGTGCACGCGGTGGAGATGGCGCTGGAGCACTTCGCGCGCATCGTCGGCGTGCGCGATGGCCGCATCCTCTTTGATCGTCCCGCCGCCCAGGTGAGCACCGCCGATCTGGACGCCCTGTACGCCAATACCCAGCTGCAGGGCGCGCCCGAGCCCCGTGCGGCGCTTCAGCCCATCGTGCCGCGCTGCTGATGAATACCCTGGATCGAGACCCGGCGGCGCTGCCGCGACTGCTGCTCACGCTGCTGGCGCTGGTGCTGATCTGGCCCGGCCTGTCGCTCAGCGAGCTGGACCTCGGCGCGCTGCTGCACGGCGACAACGCGGCGGTGATGGGCGGCTTCCTGTCCGGCTTCTGGCCACCGGCCCACGATACGGAATTTCTGTCGCTGCTGTGGCGGGCGACGCTGGAAACCCTGGCCATCGCCACCGCCGGCATGTGCCTGGCGCTGGTGCTGGCCGTGCCCTGCGCGCTGCTGGCCAGCCGGGCGTTGTCGCTGTCGGCCCTGCCGCGCGGCGGGCGCCCCGCCTGGTGGGCGCAGGCG
>Ga0079224_100013987_pt1 | contig 11197 bp, 6 predicted proteins | sample Stecom2015_FD_80414 | JGI IMG/M metagenome (GOLD analysis project Ga0079224, IMG submission 80414) | Agricultural soil microbial communities from Utah to study Nitrogen management - Steer compost 2015 | ecosystem: Environmental > Terrestrial > Soil > Agricultural land | place: USA: Utah...
CCGCTCCTGGCGGTTGCCGACCTTGTGCACCACCATCGGTTCGCTGATGCACTCGCCGATGGGCAGCCGAGGGTTGAGCGAGGCGGCGGGGTCCTGGAAGATCACGCCGATGCGTCGGCGGATGGCCTTGAGCTCGCGCCGCTTCATCGGGGTGATGTCCTCGCCGAGCAGTCGGAAGGACCCGCTTGCCGCGGGTATCAGCCCCAAGGCACAGCGGCCGATGGTCGACTTGCCGGAACCCGACTCGCCCACGAGTCCGACGATCTCTCCCTGCTTCACCTGGAAGCTGACGTCATCGACGGCACGGAACGGCGGCTTGCCCATACGGTGGTACTCGATGACCAGGTTCTCCAGGTCGATAGCGAGCTCGGCGTCGGCACCGGTGGGCGCCTCACTGGCAGTCATCCCCAGCTGCCCCCGGCCCTCTCCCAGTCGCGGGACGGAGCCGAGCAGCATCTTCGTGTAGTCGTGCTGCGGGTTGAGCAGCACCTCGTCAGCGGTGCCGGTCTCGACGAGCTCACCCTTGAACATCACCGCCACCCGGTCAGCCATGTCCGCCACCACGCCCATGTTGTGGGTGATGAGCAGGATGCCCGTGTTGAGCTTCTCCTTCAGGGACCGGAGCAGGTCGAGGATGTCCGCCTGGACCGTCACGTCGAGCGCCGTCGTGGGCTCGTCGGCGATGATGACCTTGGGGTCGCAGCTGATCGCGATGGCGATCACCACACGCTGCCGCTGGCCACCGGAGAGCTCGTGGGGATACTGCTTCACCCGGCGCTCCGGGTCGGGGATGCCGACCATGTCCAGCAGCTCGATGGCCCGCTTGACCGCTGCCCGGCCGGACGCGATCCCGTGCAGCTCCAGGGCCTCGGTCATCTGGGTGCCGATGGTCAGCACCGGGTTCAGGGCCGTCATCGGCTCCTGGAACACCATGGCGATGTCATTGCCGCGCAGCCGGCGCATCGCCTTCTCGGAGAGCTGACGGATGCCCTGTCCGTTGACGGTGATCTCGCCACCGATGCGCGCGTTGCTCGGCAGCAGGCGCATCGCGGTCATCGAGGTCACGGACTTGCCCGAGCCGGACTCACCGACGAGCGCCACCACCTCGCCGGGGTTGACGTGGAGGGAGACGCCCTTCACAGCGTGCACCGAGCCGAACTCGGTGGAGAACCGGACGTCGACGTCGGAGAAGTCCAGGACGGCGCCGTTCGTGCTGTCCGTGGTCGTGGCAGTCATCAGTCAGAACTCCTGCTCTGGCGGGGGTCGAAAGCGTCACGGAGGCCGTCACCGAGGAAGTTCACCGACAGCGCGATGCCGAGGATGATCAGACCGGGCCACCAGAACAGCCAGGGTCGCACCGTGAAGCTGTTCTGGTACGTGGAGATCAGCAGCCCCAGGGAGGTGTCCGGAGGCTGGACCCCGAAGCCCAGGAAGCTCAACGCGCTCTCCAGGAGGATCACCGCGGCGATCGTCAGGGTGGCGCTCACGATGATGGTGCCCATCGTGTTGGGCAGGATGTGCTTGAGGATGATGCGCCACGGAGAGGTCCCGATGGCCTCAGCGGCGGTCACGAACTCCCGCTCTCGCAGCGAGAGCACCTCACCACGCACCAGACGCGCCAGCCCCGTCCACGACACGAGGCTCAGCATGATCGCCAGCGGCCAGATGCCACCACCGCTGCGCTGACCGAGAACGGCGGCGAGCACCAGTAGTGGGATCACGATGAACAGGTCCGTGACCCGCATGAGGATGGCCTCGGTCCAACCCCGGAAGTAGCCGGCGATCGCGCCGATCAGTGTGCCGATGATCGTGGTGAGGATGCCCACGGTGAAGGCAATGGTCAGCGAACGCTGGGTGCCCCGCATGACCAGGGCGAAGTAGTCCTTGCCGGCATCCTCCTGGCCGAACGGCTGCTCGCCCCACGACGGCGGGAAGAACGTCAGCGTCGGACGGCCGCCATCCTGCACGAAACTGGCGTCCCAGTAGTTCTTCGGCCACCACCCGGGAATGGGCCCCCAGCCGATGGAGGTGACGGCCATCAGGGTGATGAAGACCAGGAAGGCGAGTGAGATCATCGCGCCCCTGTGCCGGAAGAACCGGCGACGGATCAGCTCGCCCTGCGAGTAGGACTTCTGCGTCAGGTCGATCTCTTTTTCGACCGACAGCACGTCGGGGCGCTGCAGGTCGACGTGCTGAGGGGAGCCTGGGTCCACCTGTTCCGGGATCGGCGCGAGGTGTTCCCGGCCGCTCCCGGGGATGTCGGGCTTGTCGTTGTCGTCACTCATGGTGTTCTCCAGCGGCAGTCAGGACAGGCAGGTGAGTCGTCGGGAGCACCGCTGTCACGTCCTGATCCGGGGGTCGAGGAAGGCGTAGGCAATGTCGGCCAACATGTTCATCAGGACGGCCGCCGTGCCCGTCACCAGGTAGAACGCCATGACCGGTCCAGGATCCACCCGCTGGAGTCCCTCCTGGAACAGTGCCCCCATGCCCTTCCAGCCGAAGACCGTCTCGGTGACCACCGCCCCGCCGATCAGGCCCGCGAAGTCGAACGCCACGATGGTGGTGATCGGGATCAGCGCGTTGCGCAGTGCGTGCTTGGTGATCACGACACGCTCGGACAGGCCCTTGGAGCGGGCGGTCCGCACGTAGTCCTGGCGGATCGTCTCCAGCATGCTGGCGCGGGTGTAGCGGCTGTAGCTCGCCAGCGAGATGACCGTCAGCACGATGGTGGGCAGGATCAGCTGGACCCCCCAGTCCCAGACACCGGTCCAGAACGGACCCTCGAAGTTGACCGAGCCAGAGCCGATCGTGGAGATCGGACGGGGCTTGCGGTCCAGGAACGGACCCCAGTTGCGCAGGAGCTGGTCCATGACCGTGGCACCGGCGAAGGTCAGTGCCGTGCCGATCGAGACCCAGATGGCGATGCTCTTGTCCCAGCCACCCCACAACCAGCCGACGGCGATGGCGACCGCGATGCTGATCGCCAGCATCAGGAGCAGGAGGGGGTAGGTCGGAGCCGTGATCCACGAGTTGAAGATGAAGGTGCCAACCACGCCAAGCGCGACCGTCGTCAGTGCCGCATACAGGATCTTGCGGTTGGTCCGCCCGACGGTGATATAGGTCAGGAGCACCCCGGCTGCGACCGCGATCAGGACGACGAGGCCGAGGCCGAGCGCTGGCTGGCGCCACCAGCCCAGCTGGTCGAAGTAGGTGACGGCGCCGAACGCCACGAGTGCGGCGGTGGCCCCCGTCAGGAGCTTGCGCCGCAGGTCCCCACCCAGGAGCGAGGCAAGCAGCAGACCGAACAGCAGACCCACGATGATGGCCGCGGTTAAGGAAACGGATGGATCAGCGATCCAGTTGTTGAAGCGGATGGCGGCGTACTCCTTCAGGAGGACGGCCACCCAGAAGACCGGCAGCGAGAAGAACAGGAAGGCGAGGAAGGTGACCATGTAGTCGAAGCCGGAGTACTGGCGGATCGCCGCCAGGATGCCCATGGTGATGCCGATGATGATGGCCAGGACGGTGGCCAGGGTCACCAGGCGAAGGGTGCTCCCCGCCGCGTTGACCAGAGCGGTGTTGATGCTGGCGCCGCGGGAGTCCATGCCCAGGTCGCAGTTGAGCGTGACGCACTTGGCCACGCCCGTGGCCCACATCCAGTAGCGGACGTACCACGGCTCGTTCAGGTTCATGTTCCGCGTCCGCGCCTCCATCAACTGCTCGCGGTTGCGGTCGCGGCTCTCGCGGAGGTCCTCCAGAGGGTCACCCGAGAAGACGGTGATGAAGAACAGGAACACTGATCCGAGCACCAGGATCAGGGCGGACACGCCCATCCTGCGCAAGATGAATCGGAGCACGGAGATTTTTCCCTTCGAGGTTCTGGACGCTGCCGTCGCCCAGGGGTCGTGAGAGCCTAACGCTCTTGGTCCGGCCTGTCACCCTTCTGACCCGACGCCGGACGGACCGGTGGGGCGGGACCTGGGTCCCGCCCCACCGGTGTGCTGCTCTCAGCGGTGCGTTGCGGTGTTGGCCGGTAGGGCTACCGGCCTCCGTTCGCCGCGATCAGTCAGCGCGGACCCACTGCTCAGCGTTCCAGGCAACACCGGTCTGGCTGGCGTTGTGGATGACGTTCTCGAGCGTCGCGTCGTAGGCGATGACGCCCGGGTGCGCGAAGATCGGGATGCTGTGCAGGTCGTTCCACGCCTCGGTCTCCACGATGGCGAGCTGCTCGGCCTGGACCTCTTCGTCCAGTGTGGTGGAGATCGTGTTCCAGGCGTCGGTAGCCGCCTGGTTCTCCCAGCCACCGTAGTTGCCGGCGCCCTCCATCTCGTACCAGAAGGCCGAGCCGGTCACGGTGCCGGAGCCGGCCCACGCGAACAGCGCGATCTCCCAGTCGCCGGAAGACAGGACGTCACCCAGACCCGGGGCGCTGGCGTCGACGATGTTGAAGCCGACCTGGTCGCAGGAGGCCTTGATGAGGGCGACCTCGTTGACACGACGCTGGTTGCCCGCGCCGTATCCGATACGGATTTCGGTGCCCTCCTCGAGCCCGGACTCCTGGAACTTGGCCTGGGCCGCCTCGAGGTCGACCTCGTCGTACCTTGCGTCGTAGATCTTGCCGACGTGCTCCTCGTAGTTCTCCTGGAACGGGAAAACCTCACGCGAGTTCATGACAACCGCGTTCTCGGAGATCGGCTTGATCAGGTTGTCGACGATCTGCTGACGGGGCAGGCAGTGCGCGAACGCCTCGCGAGCGGCCAGGCCACCCGCGCCCTCGGCCCAGGGGCTGCCCTCGGCGAAGTTGAAGTCGACGTGCTCGAACGTCATCGTGTCGCCGGTCTCTAGCGTGAAGGCGTCACCCAGTGCCTCGATCTGCTGCACCGTGTCCACGGTGGCCTGCGGCTCGATGATGTTGAGGTCACCGTTGCTCAGGGCCTGGACGTGGGTCTCCGGAGCCGCGAACCGGAACGTCAGGTTCGAGGTGGCCGGCGGCGGGCCCCAGTACACGTCGTTCGGGCCGAGGGTGATGTACTCACCCTGGCTCCACTCGGCGCCCTTGGCGGCGTCGATGGTGTAGGGACCGCTGGACTGCGCGATCATCGGGTCCGGAAGCGTCTTGTCCGGGGACAGCCAGCCGGTGTTCCAGAACTCGGCGACCGGTGCGAGCGCGTCCATGTCACCCTCCTCGATGGCGGTGACCAGCTCCTCCGGCGTCATGCCGCTCTCCTGAGCCGCGACGTGCGCCGGGCCGGTCGGGCCGCCGACCATGAGCTCGTAGTCCGGGTAGGGGTCCGGGTACTCGATGGTGAATGTCTTGCCGTCGAGCTCGCCCTGCGGGCCGTCCGGCACGTAGAGGCCCCAGTCGCTGGCGACCGAGTTGAACGGCGGGACGTAGTCCTCGTCGCCCTCGGGGGCCTCGCCGACCAGGCTCGGCGGGTTGTTGGACGCCCACTCGAGCAGGAAGTCGTTGTAGGTGATCTGCGTGCCGTCCTCCCAGACCGCCTGGTCCGAGATGGTGTACTCGACGGTCAGCGGGTCCTCGCTGGTGACGGTGTAGGTGCCGAAGTCCTCGTCCGGGTAGACGGTGCCGTCGGTGCCGTAGTACCAGAAGCTCGAGCCGAGGCGCGAGGAGACTACCGCGTTGTACACGGAGTTCGTCTCGGTGGTGTTGGCGTTGAGGCCGGCCCACTCGTCCTTACCGACCGAGTAGAAGATGTTGTCCTGCTTGGTGGTGATGTCGCCAAGGTCGGGCTTGGCGGTGTCGCCAGCGGCCTCACCGTCGGGTGACTCGGAGGTCTCTCCCTCGGCGTCACCGGGAGCCCCGGTGCCGTCGGTGCTGTCCTCGTTGTCGGTGGCCTGGGCGTCCGGGGTGGTGGGGTCGTCGTCGTCGGAGCCCGACGTGCAACCGGACAGCACCAGGGCTCCCGCGGCCACAATCGCCATGGTTGTGCGCCTGATCTTCAATGTTCCTCCTATTGAGCGGACACATCAGCAGGCGGGCTCCGGCCCCCATGGCCGGGACCCGGCAGCCTGCAACGCGCCGGGGGGGTGTGCAGGCCAAAGTTAGACACTGCGCACGCGGATTACCAACACAAGTCACCGCAAGGTGACCCGATCGTTACCGAGATGATACGCAAGGCGGACGGCGGTCGGCCGCACCGTTTGAGCCTCTAGATATCCAGGTCGGGCGGGTCCAGACGGACCAGGAGGTCGCCGCTCTCCTTGCGCAGGCTGCGACCGGCACGGAGCGAGCGCAGAGCCGTGGGAAGTTGCGATGCGGCTGGCGGATCGGCGGCCGACTCCCGCACCACCAGACGAAGTTGCGCGGTGCCCTCGGTGGCCTCCGTCACGCTCAGCGGACCAAGGACCTCGAGTCCGCCTGCGACCGCCTCGTCCGACAGGCTGACGCGCGCGGCCCCCACCGCCTCCGGGTCCCCGGTCACAGTGGCCGTCCGCCGCGCCGGCGGCAGGCCGAGCACGGCGCGTTCGTCGAGCTCGCGCGCGGCCAGCCAGACCGGATCCCAGCGCACCAGCGCCTCGACCGGCGGCAACGAGGCGTGCGGCGGGACGCCCACCAGCACGACTGAGGCGCCGGGACGCGTGAGAGCGGCGGCGGCCAGCCAGCGCCGCAGCGCCTCGATCCCCGAGTCGAGCGTGCCCCGCTCCAGCAGTGCCCAGCCGTCGAGCAGCAAGGTCGCCGCGTAGCCTCCCTCGGCCAAGGGCTCTGCACCTGGCGTGGCGACCACTACCGAGGGTCGCTCCCCCACCGTGCTGAGTACCTGCCCGGCTCGCGAGACCTGAACGCGCACACCGGGGAAGGCGCGCCCCACCTCTTCCGCGGTGCGCTCCTCCCCCACGATCCGCGACCTGCGGGCCGTCGCTCCGCACTGCCGGCACGGCCGACCGTCATCCGGCGTGCCGCACCAGCCACACGTCGCGACAGCCGCGCCCCGACCCAGCCGGAGGGGGCCCGAGCACGTCGAGCAGCGGACCGGGGCCCTGCAGTGCCCGCAGCTCAGGGCGACCAGATAGCCGCGACGGGGAACCTGCACGAGCACGGGGCCCTCGTCGAGCCCCTTCTTGACGGCCTGCCACGCCACAGTGGGCAGCCGGGCGGAGGCCGCAGCGGTGTCGCGGGCACCCTGGTGCCCCTCGCCGGCCACCGTCACGCGGGGTGCCCGGTCCGCGACTGCCGCCCGGGACGCCCGGACCTCCCGGAGCACGTCCGACTCGACCCAGGCCTGGACTTCCGTCGTCCTGCCGTGGCCACCGGCAATCAGTCCGGCTCCGCTCAGTGCAGCACGGCGCCGCAGGACCTCGCGGACGTGCGGATACGGAGCCCGCGGCTCCTGCAGGTTGTCGTCCCCGTCGTCCCACCAGGCCACCAGTCCGAGGTGCTGCACCGGGGCGAAGGCGGCGGACCTCGAGCCGACGACGATCCCGACCTGCCCGCGCAGGACCCTCAACCAGGCGGAGTAGCGCGGCTCCGGGCCGAGGTCCGCGGTGAGCCGGACGTAGGCCTCGCGCCCAACCGCCCGGTCCAGGGCCGCGGTCACCCGGTCGACGTCGCGGTGGTCGGGCAGGACGACGATGCTGCCGCGTCCCGAGCTCTGGGTCGCGGCGACGGCCGATGCCAGCGCCGCCGGCCATCCGTCCGGGGAGCCACCGTCCGGGAGCGCGGCCCAGGCAGCAGCCGGACCCTCACCGGCAGCGAGGCGTCGGACCAGGGCGGCCCCGGCGGGATAAGGCTCCCAGCCCACAACCTTCCCGTGGCGCTCTGCCGCTGGGGCGGGGGGCGCGGCGCCGAGCGCCTTCTCCGCCCTGGCGTGCCGCGGGGGTATGGCGAGGCGCAGGACGTCGGCCAGCGTGCCGGCGTAGTGGTCGGCGAGGTCGCGACAGACCCGGAGGAGGTCGGGCGTGAGCACTACCTCTGGCGAGACCACCTTGAGCAGTGGTGCCAGTCGCCCGGTGTGCTCCGCACTCGCCTTGCGACCGATCAGGTAGCCGTCGACCGCCCTCCCGGCGAACCTGACCCTGACCCGGACCCCCGGTCGGGCGACCTCGTCCAGCTCGGCCGGGACGGCATACTCAAAGGGCCGGTCCAGGTGCGCCAGGTGACTGTCCACGACGACCTCGGCCACAGGGTCGTCGGGCAGGGCATCGTCGGCGGCCCTCCGCGCGACCGGCGTCGACGGTTCGGAGGGGGGCACCGCCAGGCCAGCCAGCGTCGGTTGGCGCCCGGCGTCGCCGGACAGTGCGCTCTCGGCATCGCCGGACATGGCAGGGGTCAGACCGCAGCCTGGAGGTCCTCGATGCGGTTGGTCTGTTCCCAGGTGAACGGTCGCTCGATGCCCTCGGCGACCGTCCGGCCGAAGTGGCCGTAGGCCGCGGTCACCTGGTAGATGGGTCGCAGCAGGTCGAGCTCCTCGACGATCGCCGCGGGTCGCAGGTCGAAGACCTTCGTGATCGCGTCCTGGATGCGCTCGACAGGACGTGTCTCGGTGCCGAACGTCTCGACATACAGACCGACGGGTGTGGCGGTGCCGATCGCATACGCCACCTGGATCTCGCACCGACCGGCCAGGCCCGCGGCCACGACGTTCTTGGCGACCCAGCGCATCGCATAGGCGCCCGACCGGTCCACCTTCGACGGGTCCTTGCCGGAGAAGGCTCCGCCTCCGTGGCGGGCCATGCCGCCGTAGGTGTCGACGATGATCTTGCGTCCGGTCAGCCCGGCGTCCCCCATCGGGCCACCGATCACGAACTTGCCGGTCGGGTTGACGAGCAGCCGGTGGCCGGACGTCTCGAGGTGGAGACCGTTGTCCCGGGCGCGCTGCAGCACCGGCTCGATGACCCGGGCGCGGATGTCCGGCTCGAGCTGGTCGCGCAGCCCGATCCCGTCGGCGTGCTGGGTGGAGAGCACGATGGTGTCGAGGCGGACGGCGCGCTCGCCGTCGTACTCGATCGTGACCTGGGTCTTGCCGTCCGGTCGCAGGTAGTCCAGCTCCCCGGTCTTGCGGACCGTGGCGAGCTGCTCGGCCAGCCGGTGCGCCAGCCACACCGGGAGCGGCATGAGCTCGGGGGTGTCGTTGCAGGCGTAGCCGAACATCAGCCCCTGGTCGCCGGCGCCCTGCAGGTCGAAGCGGTCGACCGAGGCCTCCTCGCGCTGCTCGAACGCGGTGTCGACCCCCACGGCGATGTCCTCGGACTGGCCGCCGATGGAGACCTGGACCCCACAGGTGCGGCCGTCGAAGCCCTTGTGGGAGTTGTCGTAGCCGATGTCGAGAATGGTCTGCCGCACGATGTTCGGGATCTCGGCGTAGCCGGCCGTGCGGACCTCGCCCGCCACGTGCACGAGCCCGGTGGTCACCAGCGTCTCCACGGCGACACGGGAGTCCGGGTCCTGACGCAACAGCTCGTCGAGGATGCCGTCGCTGATCTGGTCACAGATCTTGTCGGGGTGCCCCTCGGTGACGGACTCGGACGTGAAAAGACGTGCCACGGATGGACTCCTCGGAGGTGCAGCGGCTGCTGGCGGACTGGCGGGAAGTCTACTGTCCGGCGCCGACGCCGAGGTCGGCGGTCAACAGCTGGGCGACCTCGTCCCAGATGTGGGCGGAGATGACCAGCTTGCTGGCCGGCCCCACGGTGACCACGTCGTCGGTGTCCGGACGCAGCACGTGCACGATGGAGTCGTCCTTGCCGAAGGTGACGTCCCGCCCGACCTCGTTGGCGACCAGCAGGTCGCAGCCCTTGCGCTGCAGCTTGGCGCGGGCGTGGGTCAGGACGTCACCGGTGTCGTCCCCGGTCTCTGCGGCAAACCCGACGATCAGGGGGCTCGTGGCCGCGCCGCGCTCCGCGACGAGTCCGGCCAGGATGTCGGGGTTGCGGACCAGCTCGATGGTTGGCGCGCTGTCGTCCTGGCCACCGTGCGTCTTCTTGATCTTGCGGTCCTGGTAGTCCCGCGGCCGGAAGTCAGCCACGGCAGCCGCCATCACCACCGCGTCGGCCCCTGGCAACGCTGCCTGGACCGCCTCCTGCAGCTCGAGGGTGGTCTCGACCTCGACGAGGTCGACGCCCGGCGGCGCAGGCAGCTGCGAGTTCGCCGAGACCAGGGTGACGCGGGCACCCCGGGCAGCAGCGACCTTCGCCAGGGCGAAGCCCTGCTTGCCCGAGGACCTGTTGCCGAGAAAACGCACGGGGTCCAGCGGCTCACGCGTGCCTCCCGCGGTCACGACGACGTGGCGTCCCGTGAGCTGGTTGCGAGCAGATGCCTCGGGCTCCGCGCCGGACGGCGCCGTCCCCTCGACCGGACCCTGCGCCAGGGCTAGAGCAGCGGAGAAGATCTCCTCCGGCTCGGGCAGCCGCCCGGGTCCGGTGTCGACCCCGGTGAGGCGTCCGGTCGCGGGATCGAGGACGTGTACGCCGCGCTCCCTCAGCAGCGCCACGTTGGACCGGGTCGCCGGGTGCGTCCACATCTCGGTGTGCATCGCCGGTGCCATCATCACGGCGCAGCGCGCGGTCAGGAGGACGTTGGTCAACAGGTCGTCGGCCTGACCGTGCGCCGCCCGGGCCAACAGATCGGCCGTGGCGGGGGCCACGACCACCAGGTCAGCCTCCTGACCCAGACGCACGTGCGGCACCCCGTGCACCGAGGTCCATACATCGGTCGCGACGGGGTGTCCGGACAGGGCCGCCCAGGTGGGCTCCCCCACGAAGCGCAGGGCGGCCTCGGTCGGGACCACTGTGACGTCGTGCCCGGCCTCGGTGAAGAGTCGGAGCAGCAGCGCCGCCTTGTAGGCGGCGATCCCGCCACTGACGCCGAGCACGACTCTCATCTGGACCAGCTCCTGGGTGCCGTGGCGGCAGACGACGTCCGCGGTCGGTGTGGGGTCAGTTCTCGGGGCTGGAGGTGTGCAGCTTGCCCTGGTTGACCTCGTGCAGCGCGATGGACAGCGGCTTGTCGGTCATCTCGGACTCGACCAGCGGTCCGACGTACTCCAGGAGACCCTCGGAGAGCTGCGAGTAGTAGGCGTTGATCTGGCGGGCGCGCTTGGCGGCGTAGATCACCAGGGCGTACTTGGAGTCCGCGTGCTGCAGCAGGTCGTCGATGGGCGGGTTGGTGATGCCATCCGGGTGGGCGATAGTGCCAATCACGTCAGGGGTGTCCTCGTCGTCTCGGTGCGCTGCTCGGCCC
>Ga0079224_100013988_pt1 | contig 11197 bp, 12 predicted proteins | sample Stecom2015_FD_80414 | JGI IMG/M metagenome (GOLD analysis project Ga0079224, IMG submission 80414) | Agricultural soil microbial communities from Utah to study Nitrogen management - Steer compost 2015 | ecosystem: Environmental > Terrestrial > Soil > Agricultural land | place: USA: Utah...
CCGGCTGAACCTGCTCACGATCGGCGACTTCTACAGCAAGCGCTACAACAAGCCGGTCGAGGTCGCCACGAGCGTGTGCATCGTGCTTTCCTACCTCGGCTGGACTTCGGCGCAGTTCACCGCGCTCGGGCTCGTCTTCCACACGCTCTCGGGCGGGGCCATCTCCCTGGAGTGGGGAATCGTGCTCGGCGCGGGCGTGGTCATGCTCTACACGCTCTTCGGCGGCATGTGGTCCATCGCCTACACGGACCTCTTCCAGAGCGCGATCATCATCGTCGGCCTCCTCTACCTCGCGTGGCTCCTCGGCGGCGCGGCGGGCGGCTTCGACGCGGTGTTCGCGCACGCCGCGGCGGCCGACAAGTTCCACTTCTGGCCCGCGCTCGACACGCGGGAGATCTTCGCCTTCATCGCCGCCTTCCTTACCGCAGCCCTCGGCTCCATTCCCCAGCAGGACGTGTTCCAGCGGGTCACGGCGGCGAAGGACGCGGACACCGCGGTGCGCGGGGCCCTCCTCGGCGGGCTCCTCTACTTCTGCATGGCCTTCGTGCCCATCTACCTCGCGTACACGGCGCTGCTCATCGATCCGGCGATGGTCAAGCCGCTCCTCGGCGGCGACGAGAACGAGTCGCAGCTCATCCTGCCCTATCTCATCGCCAGCCATACGCCGCTCGCCGCCCAGGTGATGTTCTTCGGCGCGCTGCTCTCGGCCATCATGTCCTCGGCCTCCGGCGCGCTCCTCGCGCCGACCACGCTCTTTACGGAGAACGTGCTGCGCCACGCGCTGCCGAAGCTCACCGACCGCAGGTTCCTCTGGACGATGCGCGTGGTCCTTCTCCTCTTCGGCTTCGGCGTGATGGCGTTCGCGCTGGCGAGCGACTCGAGCATCTACCAGATGGTGCAGAACGCCTACAAGGTGACGCTCGTGTCCGCCTTCGCGCCGCTCGTGCTCGGGCTCTACTGGAAGCGCGCCACCACGGCGGGCGCGGTCGCGGGCGTGGTCGCCGGCATCGCGAGCTGGGCGCTCATGGAGCTCCTCGCGCCCGAGGCGCTCGTGCCGCCGCAGCTCGTCGGGCTCGGCCTCTCGTTCGCCGGCGTGGTCGTCGGGTCTCTGGTTTCGCGAGAGGCGCCCCATGCGGATCCGGCCGGGCACGCGGCGGGAAGGCGCTGAGCGGGCGGCAGGCCCATGCGCGCCTCGCCGCTGGCCCGCATTCTCTTCGGCGTCTACGCGCTCCTCGTCGTCTACGCGACCCTCTATCCGCTGAGCGGCTGGCGCGACCACGGCCTGTCGCCCTTCGCCTATCTTTCGGCGCCCTGGCCAGCCTACGTCACACGCTTCGACATCGTGGTGAACGTGCTGGGCTACGTGCCGCTCGGCTTCTTCGGCATGCTGGCGGTCGTGCCGCGGACGGGCGGACCGCTCGCGCTCGCGCTCGTCCTCGCGGGAAGCGGCCTGCTTTCGCTCGGCCTCGAAGCGGCGCAGGCCTACCTTCCGGCCCGGATTCCGACGAAGGTCGACGTCCTGACGAACCTCTCGGGCGCGGCGGCGGGCGCGCTCGGCGGCCTCCTGCTCGCGCCCTGGCTCCTCGAGCACGGGCCCCTGAAGCGGCTGCGCGCCACAGCGTTCCGCCCCGGCGCGCGCATCGACGTCGGGCTGGTGCTCATCGGCCTGTGGCTTTTCACCCAGCTCAATCCCGCGACGCTTCTCTTCGGCCTGGGCGACCTGCGCGACCTCGTCGCCGACGCGGCCTCCGAGCCGCGCGCGCCCGGCTTCTTCCTTTCCATCGAGGCCTTCGTCGCCGCGGCGAACCTGGTCGTCGTGGCGCTCCTCCTGTCGCTCCTCATGGACCGGCCGCCCGGGATCGTCCGCGCCGCCGTGACGGCGCTCGTGGCGAGCGCCCTCGCGCTCAAGACCGGCGCCTTCGCCCTCATGCGCGCCGACGCCTTCGTCTGGCTCACGCCCGGGGCCCTCGGCGGCCTCGCCGTGGGGCTGCCGGCCGCGCTTCTCGCCCTCGCCCTGCCGCGCACGGCACGACTCGTGCTCGCCGCCGTTCTCGTCATGGCGGCAGCCGTGCTCGTCAACGTGGCGCCCGCGAATCCGTACTTCACGGCGACGCTGCGCGCCTGGCACCAGGGGCACTTCCTCCATTTCAACGGCCTCACGCGCCTCGTGAGCCTGCTCTGGCCGTTCGCCACGCTCGGCTACCTGATGGTCCTTGCCGCGCCGGGAAGCCGCGACCCCGGAAGGTAAAATCGGGTATGTCTTACTACGCCAGGCATCTTTTCTTCTGCTGCAACCAGCGCGAGCCGGGCGAGCGCCCCTGCTGCAACGACAAGGGCGCCACCGAGATGCGCAACTACGCCAAGAAGCAAGTGAAGGCGCTCGGCATGGCCGGGCCCGGCAAGGTGCGCGTCAACCAGGCCGGCTGCCTCGACCGCTGCGAGGAGGGTCCCTGCCTCGTCGTCTATCCCGAGGCCGTCTGGTACACCTACGTGGACCGCGCCGACATCGACGAGATCATCGAGGAGCACCTCAGGAACGGGCGCATCGTCGAGCGGCTCAGGATGTGAGATGCGGTCGAGCACCGAGCGCCGCTTCGTCTCCGGGCCGGCCGGCCGGATCGAGTGCGCGGTGGACCGGCCGGAAGGCGCCCCGCGCGGCGCGGCGCTGATCGCGCACCCGCATCCCCTCTACGGCGGCACGCTGGACAACAAGGTGGTGCAGACCCTTGCGCGCGCGCTGGGCGAGCTCGGCTACGAGACCTGGCGGCCCAACTTCCGCGGCATCGGCCAGAGCGAAGGGGCGTACGACGAGGGCCGCGGCGAGGTCGACGACCTCGCGGCCGTGCTCCAGGCCATGCCCGAGGGCACGCCGGTGCTTGCCGGCTTCTCCTTCGGCGCCGCCATGCAGGTGCGCCTCGCGCAGCGGGTGAAGTCCGAGCGGCTCGTCCTCGTCGGCGTCGCCGTCTCGAGCTTCGAGACGCCGCCTGCCCCCGAGGGCACGCTCGTCATCCACGGCGAGCTCGACGAAACGGTGCCCTTGCAGGCCGTGCTCGACTGGGCGCGGCCGCAGGAGCTGCCGGTCGTCGTCGCGCCGGGGGCCGAGCACTTCTTCCACCGCAAGCTCCACCTCCTGCGCAACATCGTCGTCGCGAGCTGGCGATGAGCGCGCCGGCGTTGCGGGCCGAGGGCCTGCGCAAGTCCTATGGCGGAAAGGAAGTCGTCTCGGGCGTCTCGCTGAGCGTCCCGCCGGGGCAGTGCTTCGGGCTGCTCGGGCCGAACGGCGCCGGAAAGACGACCACGCTCAAGCTCTGCCTCGGCCTCGTCGAGCCCGACGCGGGATCGATCGAGCTCCTCGGCGTGCCGGTGCCCGCGCGCGCACGCGAGGCGCGCCGCCGGGTGGGCGTGGTGCCGCAGTTCGACAACCTCGATCCGGACTTCACCGTGGCGGAGAACCTCATCGTCTACGGCCGCTACTTCGGCATTCGCTCGCGCGAGATCGAGCGCCGCGTGCCAGACCTTCTCGAGTTCGCCGGGCTCGCCGGGCGGAGCGACGCGCGCATCGGCACGCTCTCCGGCGGCATGAAGCGGCGCCTGACGCTCGCGCGCGCGCTCGTGAACGATCCCGACCTCGTCTTCATGGACGAGCCGACCACCGGCCTCGATCCCCAGGCGCGCCACCTCATCTGGGAGCGGCTGCGCCAGCTCACGGAGCAGGGCAAGACGCTGATTCTCACCACCCACTTCATGGAGGAGGCCGAGCGGCTTTGCGACCGGCTCGCCATCATGGACCACGGCCGCATCGTCACCGAGGGCACGCCCGCCGAGCTCATCGCCCAGCACGTGGAGCCGCACGTGGTGGAGGTGCACGGTCCGATGCTGGACGGCTGGATTTCGCGCGTCGGCAACCTCTGCCCGCGCGTCGAGCGCGCGGGGGATACGGCCTTCTGCTATGCGCCGAGCGCCGAGCCCATCCTGCGCGAGCTGGAAGCGGAGCCGGGGCTTCGCTACCTGCACCGGGCGGCCAACCTGGAGGACGTGTTCCTCAAGCTGACGGGAAGGGATCTGCGTGACTAAGGCGAATCTCTACGCATGGCCCGAGCTCAGCACGCGCTGGATCGCCGTGTGGCGGCGGAACTGGCTCGTCTGGCGCCGCCTCGCCGTGCCCTCGATCCTCGGCAACCTCGCCGATCCGCTCATCATGCTCTTCGGCCTGGGCTACGGCCTGGGAGCGATGATCGGGGAGGTGAACGGCTCGTCGTACTTCGCCTACCTCGCGGCGGGCTTCGTCGCCACCTCGACCATGTACGCGGCGACCTTCGAGGCGCTCTACTCGGCGTTCTCGCGCATGCACGTGCAGCGCACCTGGGAAGGCATCGTGAACGCGCCGATGACGCTCGACGACGTGCTCGCCGGCGAATGGGCGTGGGCGGCGACCAAGGCGCTTGCGGCCGGCGCGTGCCTGCTCTTCATCGTGACCGTGCTCGGCTACTCGACGCCGGCGCTCGCGCTCGCCGCGCTGCCGGTGGTGGTGCTCGTCGGGCTCGCGTTCGCCGCCGTCGGCCTCGCGGTCAACGCGCTCGCGAGCAACTACGACTTCTTCAGCTACTACATGACGCTGGTGCTCACGCCGATGATGATGCTCTCGGGGGTCTTCTTCCCCGTCGAGCGCATGCCGGAGCCCGTGCAGTACGGCGCCATGGCGCTGCCGCTCTACCATGGCGTGGCGGTGATCCGCCCGCTCCTCGACGGCAGGCTCGCCCCGGGGATCGCGCTGCACGTCAGCGTGCTCGCCGCCTATGCTATCGTGGGCTTCTATGTCGCCACGGTGCTCACCCGGCGCCGCCTGCTGAAGTAGCGCCATGCTCTGGGTCAAGGCGCTGCACATCGTCTTCATGGTCACGTGGTACGCGGGGCTTTTCTACCTGCCGCGGCTTTTCGTCTACCACGCCATGGCCGAGGACGCCGTCTCGCGCGAGCGCTTCAAGGTCATGGAGCGCAAGCTCTTCTGGGGCATCATGACCCCCGGCGCGGTGCTCACCGTCGCCTTCGGCCTGTGGCTGTGGCGCGGCTGGTTCGAGGGCGCCGGCGGCTGGCTGCACGCCAAGCTCTTCGTCGTCGCGCTCACGGTCGCCTACCACGCCTGGTGCTATCGGCTGCTCGTCGACTTCCGCGAGGAGCGCAACCGCCGCGGCCACGTCTGGTTCCGCTGGTTCAACGAAGTGCCGGTGCTCTTCCTCCTCGCCACGGTGATCCTGGTTGTCCTCAAGCCGTTCTGAGGCCTTCTTCGCCACCGCACCCCGCGGGCTGGAGGCGCTGCTTCTCGAAGAGGTTGTGTCCCTGGGGGCGACCGACGCTGCCGGCGTGGCCGGCGGTGTCGCGTTCAGCGGAAGCTGGGAGACGTGCTACCGGGTCAACCTGTGGTCGCGCATCGCTTCGCGCGTGCTCTGGCGCGTGGCGGAGTTCGGCTACCGGAACGAGCAGGACCTCTACGACGCGGCGCACGCGCTCGACTGGCCGCGCTACTTCGCGGTCGGGCGGACGCTCCGCGTCAACGTCACGGCGCAGAAGAGCCCGCTGAAGAGCCTCGAGTTCGCGACGCTGCGGGTGAAGGACGCGGTGTGCGATCGCTTTCGCGCGCGGCTCGGACGGCGGCCCGACATCGATCGCGCCCACCCCGACGTGCGGGTGCACGTCTTCCTGGAGGCCGGGCGCGGCGCGCTCTACCTCGACACCTCCGGCGAGCCGCTCTTCAAGCGCGGCTGGCGCGCCGGGCAGGGCGAAGCGCCGCTACGCGAAAACCTTGCCGCCGGCATCGTGCGGCTTTCCGGCTGGAAGCCGGACGAGCCGCTCCTCGACCCGATGTGCGGCTCCGCGACGATCCTCTCGGAAGCCGCCGCCATGGCTCGCGGCCGCGCGCCGGGCGCGAAGCGAAGCTTCGGATTTCAAGCACTCAAGTCTTTCGATGCCTCTCTGTGGCAGCGGGTGAGGGCGGAATCGTCCCGAGAGCATGATTCGAACCCCTCGAACCCCCGACTGTTCGGCAGTGACACGGACCCCGAAGCGCTGAAGGCGGCGAGGCGCAATCTCGCTGCGGCGGGCGTGGAGCGCTGGGTCCGGCTCGAGCAGCGCGACGTGCTCGAGCGCGAGCCGCCCGCGCCTTCCGGCGTGCTCATCGCCAATCCGCCGTACGGCGAGCGCATGGGAAGCGCCGATGAGCTCGCGCGCTTCTATCCCAGGCTCGGCGACGCCTGGAAGAAGCGCTTCGCGGGCTGGCGCTGCTTTCTCTTCACGGCGGACCTCCGCGTGCCGAAGCTCATCCGCCTGCAGCCTGCGCGGCGCACGCCGCTCTGGAACGGCGCGCTCGAGTGCCGGCTTTACGAATTCAGGATCGTCTCGGGAAGCCACCGCGGCTGAACGGCCGCCGGAGCCTCAAGCCAGGGCGGGCGAGCGTATGTGCTCGGGCCGCACGCCGATGCCGACGATGCGCGCCGGGACGCCCCGAAGGAGCGGATAGCGCGCGAGGAGCCGGACGGGCAACGGCGGCTCGAGCGGCGGGCCGCCGGCGTCGGCCCGCAGGAGCGGCGCGAGGATGGCGTTCTGGACGAGCACCTGGAAGCGCTGCGTGAGGCAGGTCGGGAGCTCGCGCCGCTCCTGCACCTTGCGCAGCGCCTCGACGGTCACGGCGTTCTCGCGCAGCGGCTGCCAGAGGAGGTTCGCCGCCGCCACCGCATCCTGCAGCGCGAGGTTGATGCCCACGCCGCCCACCGGCGACATGGCGTGCGCGGCATCGCCGATGCAGAGGAGCCCTTCGGCGCACCAGGTCTTCAGCCGGTTCACCTGCACGGTCAGCAGCTTCACGTCGTCCCAGGAGCTGAGCTCGGTGACGCGCTCGTCCGGAAAGGGCAGCCCGGCGCCGAGGCGTGCGCGGAAGGCCTCGAGGCCGCCGGCGCGAAGGGCTTCCACGGTCCCTTTGGCGATGACGAACGCGCATTGCCAGTAGTCGCCGCGATTCAGCATCACGACGATGCGCCCGCGGTCGAAGCGCGCCATGGTCGCTGGCGGGTCGCCCGCTTGCCGAGAGAGCCGGAACCAGAGGACATCGATGGGTGCGCCGAGGTCCTCGACGGCAAGTCCCGCCCGCGCCCGCACGTCGGAGTGGCGGCCGTCGGCGCCGACGACGAGCGCGGCCTCGACCTCGAGCGGTCCCTGCGGCGTGGACGCGCGCACGCCGCAGACGCGCCCGTCGCCCGAAAGGAGCAGGTCCTCCACCTTGGCCTCCATGTGAAGGCGGAAGCCGGGAAAGCGGCGCGCCTTGTCGGCGAGGAAATCGAGGAAGTCCCACTGCGGCATGAGCGCGATGAAAGGCGCTCGCACCGGCAGGCGCCGGAAGTCCGCGACGGCGACCTCGCTTCCCCCGATCCAGGCGCGGACTTCGTCCACCCGCTCGTGCGGGAGCGCGAGGAACTCCTCGAGCCAGCCGAGCTCGTGCATGAGCTCGAGCGTCGACGGATGGATGGTGTCGCCGCGGAAGTCGCGGAGGAAATCGCGGTGCTTCTCCAGCACGGCGACCTGCACGCCCGCGCGCGCAAGGAGGAGGCCGAGCATCATCCCGGCAGGGCCGCCGCCGGCGATGCAGCACTGCACCGATGCGCTCACGCGCTCAGTCTAGCGCCTGGCGAGGCCCGAGGCGTGTCCAGGCGGCGTTTGCGCCGCTCACCCTCGGCCCATATGCCGGCCGCAGGCGCGGCCGGCGGGCGCCCACCGGATGACGCTCGAATGGCTTCTCCGAGCCCTTGGGCTCGCAGCGCCAGTCGAGCCGCAGCCGGTGCATGAGCCGCAGCGCGTCGAAGGGCGCGTGCACCTTCACGTCGTTGTCGAAGTACACGTACACGTCGTGGCCCGCGCGCGCCCAGGCGCGGATGCGCCGCGCCCAGGCGTCGAGCGCCTCGTCGGTATAGCCGCTCGTGTAGAGCTTCGCGTCCCCGTGCAGGCGGACGTAGACGAAGTCGGCCGTGACGTCGAGGAGCTTCGGCCACTTGCCCGCGGTGTCGGCCACCACGAGGCCCATGCCGTGCGCCCGGAGGAGGGCGCGGAAGTCCGGGTCGAGGAAGCTCGGATGACGCACTTCGAAAGCGTGCCGCAGGGGGCGGTCGGCGTCGATCGCGAGGCGCGCGCGGCCGCGCATGCGCGCGTCGCGCCGGCGGGCGAGGGCGAGCGCCTCGGCGCTCGAGCGCGGCAGCGCCGCGAGGAAGGGCTCCAGCCGCTCGCGGCGGTACGCGAACATCGGCGGGAGCTGCCACAGGAAGGGCCCCAGCTTCTCCTTGAGCTCGAGGATGCCGGAGGCGAGGAAGTTGGCGAGCGGCTTCTCGAACCGGGTGAGCTGCAGCATGTGCGTGATGTAGCGCGATCCTTTCACCGCGAAGACGAAGCCCGGCGGCGTCGCCTCGTACCACTCGCGGTAATACTCCGGACGCTGGAGGGAGTAGAACGAGCCGTTGATCTCCACGGTGGCGAAGTGCGCGGCGCAGAACTCGAGCTCGCGCCGCTGGGGCAGGCCCTCGGGGTAGAAGACGCCGCGCCAGGGCCCGTAGCGCCAGCCGGAGATGCCGACGCGGATCATGGGCGGCCTACGCGAAGCGGAGGTTCTTCCAGACCTGGGTTTGGCGCGCCTTGGCGAGGCCGTCGTGATCGGTGAGGTCGAGCCGTAGCGGCGTCATGGAGACGTACCCCTGCTCGATCGCCCAGCGGTCGGTGCCTTCCTCGGTCGCCTCCACCGGCACGACCGTGAACCAGTAGTGGGTGCGGCCCATGGGGTCCTGTCCGGGGACCACGCGCCCGTCGTAGTGGCGAAGCGACTGGCGCGTCCAGTGCGTCCCGCGCGGCGGCTTGGACGGGAAGTTGACGTTGACGAGCGGAAGGTCCGGCACCTCGAGCAGGCGCTCGAGCACCGTCTCCACCCAGGGGCCCAGGATGTCGAAGCGGGGCTCCTCGTTGTCGTTGGCCGGCGCGCTGAGCGCGATGCCGCGCAGGCCGAGGAGCGCGGCTTGCTTGGCCCCGGCGAGCGTGCCCGAATGCCACATCGCGTTGCCGAGGTTCGTGCCGAGGTTGATGCCCGAGAGGACGAGATCGGTCTTCTCCCACAGGGTGGTGCCGAGCATCACGCAGTCGCCGGGAGTGCCGTTGACGCGGTAGCACTCGATGTCGGCGAGGCCCGGCACGTCGGTGCGCTTGTAGCTGAGCGGCCGGCTCGCCGTGATGGCCGCGCTCGCCGAGGACATTTCCACGCCGGGCGCGACGACGCGCACGTCGCCCAACCGGGCGGCCACTTTCGCGAGGGCCGCGATGCCCGGGCTATAGATGCCGTCGTCGTTGGTAACGAGGATTCGCATAGGCTTTTCGCCTTTCCCGGACCGCATCCCTCGATCCAGCAAGTTCCGTGCGAATCACGTTGATCCATAACCCGGGCGCCGGGACGGGAAACGGCGAAGAGGCGGGCGCCGACGCGCTCCGCGACAGCCTCCTCGCGCTTCTCCGGCGCGCGGGGCACGAGGTGTCGCCGCACCCGACCGATGACGGCGACTGGAAGGCGGCCCTCGAGGAAGACGCGGACCTCGTCGCGGTGGCCGGCGGCGACGGCACGGTGAGCCGGGTCGCCAAGGCCATGGCGGGCCGCGGCATTCCGGTCGCGCCGCTTCCTGCGGGCACCGCCAACAACATCGCGCGCACGCTCGGGCTCGTCGGCCGGCACTGGGAAGAGATCGTCGCCGGCTGGCCGCACGCGCGCCGCGTCCGGCTCGACGTGGGGCAGGCGATCGGGCCGTGGGGCACGCGCGCCTTCATCGAGGGCGCGGGGGCCGGGCTCTTCCCGTGCCTTCTCGAGGACGCCGCGTCGGAGGATCGCATCGAAGGGGCGAGCGACGAGCCCGCCGAGCGCGTCGCCGCGGCGCTCGAGCTGCTGCGCCGGCAGGCGAACGCCTGCACGCCCATCGAGCTTCGCGCCGCGCTCGACGGCAAGGACGTGTCGGGCGCCTATCTTCTCTTCGAGGCGCTCGTTCTTCCCTACGTCGGCCCGAACCTCTACCTCGCGCCCGACACCACGCTCGGCGACGGCACGCTCGACATCGTCATGGTGTCGGAGGGCGAGCGCGGGCGGCTCCGCAATTACCTCGAGCACTGGCAGGACAACCGCGAGCGGCTCGCCGTGCTGCCATCGCGCCGGGGGAGGTGCCTGCGCTTCGAGTGGACCGGCTTCCCGTTCCACGTCGACGACGTGCTCTTTCCCGACCCGCAGGCGAAGATCCCGGAGCGCGGGTCGGTGGAGCTCTCGATCGTCGACTCGGTGGAGCTCCTCGCCCCGGACCCGCCGCAGCGGAAGGGCTAGCCCGCCGGCGTGGCGGGCGCGGGCTCGTTCGCGAGCAGGCGCTCGACGTAGCGCACGAAGCTCGGATCCTCGCCGTGCAGCAGATCGGGCAGGCTCGCGCGGAAGTCCGCCCGGCGGCACCACTCGAGGATGTAGTCCTCCCACGAGTTCCAGCGCCGCGCCTGCTTGGGCGACATGTCTTCCTCGTAGAGCAGCAGGTACGCGCGCTCGAAGAGCGACATCAGCATGTTGAAGATGATGAACTGGCGCTCCTTCTGCTCGGGGGTGAGCGCATGCGTGATGGCGCCGGCGGAAAAGAGCTGCAGGTCCGGATTGGCGAGCGCGACCTTGAGGAAGTCCTGGTAGTTGTCGGAGAGGAGCTGGTAAACCTCTTCTTCCTCGTTCTCGCGCTCCTTGCGCTGCTCGTACAGGAACACGCCGATGGCGAGCGGCAGGCCCACCACCGTGACCACGTAGCTCATGAGCTCCCAGGTCTCGAGCGAGAAGAGCACGGGCTCCTCAGCGCGATCGCTTCTTCGCCTTCGACGACCACTTGGAGCGCGCGCCCTTGGCGGGCGGCGTCATGAAGCGCTCGCCGGTGCTGCCGGGGCCGGGCTCCGGAATGGGGCGGCCGCTGTCGCGCCACTCGACCGCGGCGGCGAAGCCGAACTGCTCGGCATAGCGCTTGAACCACAGGCCCTCAGGAGAGTGGCGGGTAATGCCATCGAAGAGGGTGGCGAGCATCTGCGTCTGCTCGACCCCCAGGCGGTCGATGGCCTGGTTGATGACGAGCTTCTGCATCATGAGCTGGTTCTTCGGCACCCCGGCCATGCGCTC
>Ga0079224_100013989_pt1 | contig 11197 bp, 13 predicted proteins | sample Stecom2015_FD_80414 | JGI IMG/M metagenome (GOLD analysis project Ga0079224, IMG submission 80414) | Agricultural soil microbial communities from Utah to study Nitrogen management - Steer compost 2015 | ecosystem: Environmental > Terrestrial > Soil > Agricultural land | place: USA: Utah...
ACTTCGACGCGAGCGCGCCATCGGCGGCCGCGTCGAGATCGGCGTCGTCGAATACGATGAAGGGCGCGTTGCCGCCCAGTTCCATCGACGTTCTTTTCACCGTGCCGGCGCACTGTTTGAGCAGCAGCTTCCCGGTCTCGGTGGACCCGGTGAAGCTGAATTTGCGCACCAGCGGGTTCGTCGTCATTTCCTCGCCGATCGGTTTGGCTTCGCCCGTGACGACACTGAACACCCCTTTGGGCACGCCCGCGCGTTCGGCGAGTTCGGCCAACGCCAGCGCCGAAAGCGGCGTGGCGCTGGCGGGCTTGACCACCATGGTGCAGCCGGCGGCAAGCGCCGGCGCGACCTTGCGCGTGATCATCGCCGACGGAAAATTCCATGGCGTAATCGCTGTGCACACACCGACCGGCTGACGCAGCACGACGATGCGGCGGTTGCCCTGTGTAGCCGGGATGGTCTCGCCGTACACGCGCTTCGCTTCTTCGGCGAACCATTCCATGAATGCCGCGGCATAGTTGATTTCGCCCCGCGCTTCGATGAGCGGCTTGCCTTGCTCCGCCGTCATGATGACGGCCAGATCTTCCAGGTGTTGAAGCATCAACGCGTGCCACTTGCGCAGAATGTCCGAGCGTTGCTTGGCGGTGGTCGCGCGCCAGGCGGGCCAGGCCGCGTTCGCGGCTTCGATGGCCGCACGCGTTTCGACGGCGCCGGCGTTCGGAACGGTGGCGATCAACTCGCCGGTGGCGGGGTTGCGCACGGACAGGCGGCGATCGTCGGCGGCGCCGCGCCATTCGCCGTCGATATAGCAGCGCGTACGCAATAGTGATGCATCGCGCAGCGGATAGGGGAAGGCGGTATCGGGTGCATTCATAAAATAAGGCTCTCTGCAACGGGTGGGCGATGAGGACGCACAAAACTATACTTGGGGGCGTCTCAGCTTCACTTGCATGATTGGCGATATGAGTCTCAACCAAGCGCTCGCGTTCCTCGAGAACGGCGACTGGGAATCGGCGCACCCCATTGTCCAAAACGAAAGCGGCCCGACCGCGGCCTGGGCGCATGGCATCGTTCATATCCTGGAAGGCGATTATCCCAACGCGCGCTACTGGTACGGCCGCGCGGGCCGTGCCTATCCCGGCCCCGACCGCGTGCGCGAGGAACTGGCCGAACTCAAGCAGGCGCTTGCCGCCGGCGCATAGCGCCTGCGTCAACGGCGGGGTTTCAGCGTCACCAGCACCACACCGAGCAGGACCAGCGCCGAGCCGAAGATCTGCCGGCCCGTCATGATCTCGTCCAACCCCAGATAGCCGAGCACCATCGCGCTCACCGGCCCGAGCGCGCCCATGATGGCCACGCTGTTCGCGCCCAGGCGCTTGAGCGCTTCGGCAATGGAGAAGATCGGCAGCACGGTCGACACCGTCGCGATGATCAGCGACAGCCAGTACACCTCGGCCGGAATGAACAGTGCGTCCAGAGGGCGCAGCAGCACGAACTGCAGGATGCAGCAAAAGCTCGATACCATCAGCGCATAGGCGGCGAAGCGCATCGAGCCCACGCGCTGGATCACCTGCGTGCCGGCGAACAGATAGACCGCATAGCTCACCGCGCTGCCAAAGGACATCGCCGCCCCGAGGGCGAGAAACTCGTCCTGCCCCGCCGCCGTGCTGAGCAGCATCACCGCCAGGCCGACATAGGTCAGCATCAGCGCCAGAACCTCCGCGACGCGCGGCGCCTTGCGCAGAAAGAGCATGCCGAGCAGCACGACGATCGTCGGATAGGTGAAGTGGATCAGGCGCGACAGCCCCGCGGTGATGTACTGCAGACTCAGATAGTCGAAGAAGCTCGCGAGGTAGTAGCCGATCACGCCCAGGCCGACGATCGCCCACTTGTCGCGCGTCTCGATCGGTGCGGCGGGCTTGTTGCGTTGCAGCCACCAGGCGGCGAAGGCGAAGAAGGGCAGCGAGAACACCATGCGCAGCGCCAGCAGCGTGACCGGATCGCGCGCGTAGGTGTAGGCGACCTTCACGAGCACCGGGCGGATGGAAAAAGACAACACGCCCAGCAGCGCCAGCAGAAAGCCGATGGTGCGATAGGCGCCCGGGGAAGCGGGCGTTGCGCTCAACGCCGTTTGCCGAAAATGGAGCCGAGCACGCCGCGGGTCAATTCGCGGCCGATTTGCGAACCGATGGAGCGCGCCGCGCTTTTGGCCGCGGCTTCGATCGCGCCCTCGCGTCGCCCGCCGCGCGGACCGGTGCTGCCGCCCAGCACTTCGCCCAGCCGGTCGAGCCAGCCGCCTTCGCTTTGCGGCGTTTCGACCGACGGCGAGTCTGCGGCCGCGGCCGACGCTTCGGCGCGGCCTTTGAGGGTCTCGTAGGCCGACTCGCGATCCACCGCCTTTTCGTAGTGACCGTACAGCACCGACCGGCGAATGATGGCGCGACGCTCCGCTTCGCTGATCGGGCCGATCTGCGAGCCGGGCGGCAGGATATAGGCGCGTTGGGTCACCCCCGGCCGGCCTTTCTCGTCGAGCAGGGAAACGAGCGCTTCGCCGACGCCCAGTTCGGTAATCGCCTGTTCCGCATCGAAGGCCGGATTGGGACGCATGGTCTGCGCGGCCGCTTTCACCGCCTTCTGATCGCGCGGGGTGAAGGCGCGTAAAGCGTGCTGCACGCGATTGCCGAGCTGACCGAGCACCGCGTCCGGAATATCGAGCGGATTCTGCGTGACGAAGTAAACGCCCACGCCCTTGGAACGAATGAGTCGTACGACCTGCTCGATCTTGTCGACCAGCGCCTTGGGCGCGTCGTTGAACAGCAGATGCGCTTCGTCGAAAAAGAACACCAGCTTGGGCTTGTCCGCATCGCCGACCTCGGGCAACTGCTCGAACAACTCGGACAGCATCCACAACAGGAAGGTCGAATAGAGCTTGGGCGCGTTCAGCAGCCGGTCGGCGGCCAGGATGTTGATGACGCCGCGTCCCCGGTCGGTCTGCATGAAATCTGCGATATCCAGCGCCGGTTCGCCGAAAAAGCGTTCCGCACCCTGGTGTTCCAGTTCCAGCAGGCCGCGCTGGATGGCGCCGATCGAAGCGGCCGAGACGTTGCCGTAGGCGGTTTTGATCGTCTTGGCGTTGTCGCCCACGTACTGCAGCATGGCGCGCAGGTCCTTCAGATCGAGCAGCAGCAGGCCGTGATCGTCGGCCACTTTGAAGGTGAGGGTGAGCACGCCCTGCTGGGTGTCGTTCAGATCGAGCATGCGTCCCAGCAGCAGCGGGCCGAGTTCGGACACCGTCGTGCGCACCGGGTGGCCCTGCTCGCCGTACACGTCCCAGAATGCGACGGGACAGTCTTGCCAGACCGGTTCCGGCAGGCCCAGGGTGTCGAGCCGCTGCTTGAGCTTGGGCGTCGGCTGGCCGGCGACGGCGAGGCCGGAAAGATCGCCTTTGACGTCGGAGAGGAACACCGGCACGCCGATGCGGGAGAAATTCTCCGCCAGCACCTGCAGCGTGACGGTCTTGCCCGTGCCGGTGGCGCCGGTGATGAGGCCGTGGCGATTCGCAAGCGCGGGCAACAGGGCGAGCGCCGTTGCGTCGGATTGGGCGATAGGCAACGGAACGGGCATCACGGCACTCCTCTGGGGTGAAGTGTAAAATTGGCTGCTTTCCGCAGGGACCAGAATATTATTCGGCGAACTTCGGTTTCCGACCACATTTTTAGGCAGTGAGCGCGTTATGGCTGGACACAGTAAATGGGCCAACATCAAACACAAGAAAGCCGCGGCTGACGCCAAGAAAGGCAAGGTCTTCACCCGGCTGATCAAGGAAATTACCGTGGCCGCCCGTATGGGCGGCGGCGATCCGAACATGAACCCGCGTCTGCGCCTGGCAATGGACAAGGCGCAGGAAGCCAACATGCCGAAAGAGAACGTCGAACGCGCCATCAAGCGCGGCACCGGCGAACTGGAGGGCGTGAGCTACGAGGAAATCCGCTATGAAGGCTATGGCATCGGCGGCGCGGCGGTGATGGTCGATTGCCTGACCGACAACCGCACGCGGACGGTGGCCGATGTGCGCCACGCTTTCACCAAGCACGGCGGCAATCTGGGCACCGACGGCTCGGTGGCGTTCATGTTCAAGCACTGCGGCCTGCTGGTCCTCGCGCCGGGCGCGGACGAGGACAAGGTGATGGAAGTGGCCCTGGAGGCCGGCGCCGAAGATATCGTCACCAACGACGACGGCAGCATCGAGGTCATCACGGCGCCCGCAGACTTCGAGGCCGTGAAGGCGGCGCTGGAGGCGGCCGATCTCAAGCCGGAGTATGCGGAAGTGACGCAAAGGGCGGAGAACGAAACCGAACTGACCGGCGACGACGCCGAGAAAATGCAGCGCCTGCTGGACGCGCTGGAAGCGATCGACGACGTACAGAACGTCTACACCACGGCAGTGATGCCGGAGTGATTTGAGCGCCATCCGCATACTCGGCATCGATCCCCGCTTGCGGATCACCGCCGTATCCATGGAGAGGCGCCGTGGCTGAAATCCCCATTCTCGGTATCGATCCCGGATTGCGGATCACCGGTTTTGGCGTTATCGAGAAGAACGGCACGAAGCTCGGCTACGTCACCAGCGGCTGCATCCGCTCGCCGGACGCCGGCGGACTGCCCGAACGGCTGAAAGTCATTCTCGAATCGCTCGGCGAAGTCATTGCGCTCCATCGGCCGACGCAGGTGGCGATCGAAAAAGTGTTCGTCAACGTGAACCCCCAATCGACCCTGCTGCTCGGCCAGGCCCGCGGTACGGCGATCTGCGCCGCGGTCATGGCGCAGTTGCCGGTGTGCGAATACACGGCGCTGCAGGTGAAACAGGCGGTGGTCGGCAGCGGTCACGCCAAAAAAGAGCAGGTGCAGGAGATGGTCAAGCGGCTGCTGTCGCTGCCCGGTCTGCCGGGCGCGGACGCCGCCGATGCGCTCGCCTGCGCCATCTGTCATGCGCACGGCGGACAAGGGTTGGGCGCGTTGGCGACGAGCGGCTATCGCGTACGCGGCGGGCGGCTGGTCGAAGGCCGGGCGCGTCGGCGCACCACCGTTTAAGGAGCGAGCGAAATGGTCGCATGGGTCACTCTATTGAAGGCCGGCCTGCCCTATGTGGCCGAAGTCGTGGTCGATCGGTTGCCCGCCTTCACCAAGCGGGGCGAAGGTGCCAACAACACGGCCGAACTCACTGCGCAGCAGATCGCGGAATTGCAGCAAGCCGCACGGCACAATGCCGAATCCATCAAGGCGGTGGCGGAGCAGTTGCAGCAGACCGTGAAAGCCATCGAAACCGGCGCGCAGGAACAGGCACTGGTGATCGAGGCGCTGCGCAAGCAGGTGGCCGACATGGCCGAGCAGCGCGACAACGTGACGAAAGAGCGCGACGTGCTGCGGCGGCGCATCGAGGCGGCGCGCTGGGTCAGCCTGATCGCCTTCGGTACGGCCTTCCTCGCGCTGTCGCTGTCCATTTTCAGCAACATCGCCTGAGCGCCATGATCGGACGGATACACGGGACGCTGCTGGAGAAGAATCCGCCGCAGATATTGGTCGACTGCCAGGGCGTCGGCTACGAGGTCGAGGTGCCGATGAGCACCTTCTACAACCTGCCGCCGAACGGCGAACGGGTGACGCTGCTTACGCACATGGTGGTGCGCGAGGACGCGCAACTGCTGTTCGGCTTCGGCGCCGAGGCCGAGCGCCGCCTGTTCCGTCTGCTGATCAAGATCAGCGGCGTGGGTGCGCGCACCGCGCTGGCCGTGCTGTCGGGGATGTCGGTGGACGATCTGGCCGAGGCGGTCAGCCTGCAGGAAACGGCTCGGCTGACCAAGGTGCCGGGCATCGGCAAGAAGACGGCCGAACGCCTGCTGTTGGAATTGAAAGACAAGCTGGGCGTCGAACTGGGCGCCGCCGGTGCAGTCAATCGCCCGGCATCCGGATCGAGCGACGTGCTGCACGCGCTGCTGGCGCTCGGCTACAACGACCGCGAAGCCCGCGCGGCGGTAAAACAGTTGCCCGAGGACGTGCCGGTGTCCGACGGCATCAAGCAGGCGCTCAAATCCTTATCGAAGGCATGACGCCGGATTCGCGGCGCGCCGCCGCGCAAACCGTCCGCCGGCGTGTCCCGCTTTCGAGTGCGCCGCGGATCAATGCCATAATTCGCGCCCATGGCCATTGAAACCGACCGGCTCATTTCGCCGGAACCCGCAGGATCGCAGGAGGAGGCGCTCGAGCGCGCCCTGCGGCCGAAGCAACTCGACGACTATGTCGGGCAGGAGAAGATCCGCCATCAGCTGCAGATCTTCATCGAAGCCGCGCGCTCGCGGCACGAGGCGCTCGACCATGTGTTGCTGTTCGGCCCACCCGGCCTGGGCAAGACCACGCTCGCGCACATCATCGCGCGTGAGATGGGCGTCGGGCTGCGGCAGACCTCCGGGCCGGTGCTGGAGCGGCCGGGCGATCTGGCGGCACTCTTGACCAATCTCGAGCCCCACGACGTGCTGTTCATCGATGAGATCCATCGTCTGTCGCCGGTGGTGGAGGAGATCCTCTATCCCGCGCTCGAGGATTATCAGATCGACATCATGATCGGCGAGGGTCCGGCTGCGCGCTCGGTGAAGCTCGATCTGCCGCCCTTCACCCTGGTCGGTGCGACCACGCGCGCGGGCATGCTGACCAATCCGTTGCGCGATCGCTTCGGCATCGTCGCGCGGCTGGAGTTCTACACGCCCGAAGAAGTGCAAAGAATCGTTTCGCGCTCGGCCACACTGCTGAACGTCGAAGTCGATTCGTCGGGCTCGCTGGAAGTAGCGCGTCGTTCGCGCGGGACACCGCGTATCGCCAACCGCCTGCTGCGCCGCGTGCGCGACTACGCGCAGGTGAAGGCGGAAGGACGCATCACGCGCGAAGTCGCGGATGCCGCGCTGTCGATGCTCGACGTCGACACGCTTGGCCTGGATGTGATGGACCGCAAATTGCTACTGGCCGTGATCGAAAAATTCGGCGGTGGGCCGGTCGGCGTCGACAACCTCGCCGCCGCAATCGGTGAAGAGCGCGACACCATCGAAGACGTGTTGGAGCCTTATCTGATCCAGCAGGGGTATTTGCAGCGCACGCCGCGCGGACGCACGGCGACGCTGAGCGCATATCATCATTTTGGTCTGGCTGCTCCCGGAAGCGGTGCGGCGGGAGAGCTGTTCGACAATGAGTGAAGGAGCAAGTCGGCCGTTTGCATGGCCGGTCCGGGTTTATTTTCACGACACCGATGCGGGCGGCATCGTCTTCCACGGCAATTATTTGCATTTCATGGAAGCCGCGCGCACCGAGTTCCTGCAGTCCCTGGGGTATAACGTCGCCGAACTGCAGCGCGCAGAGGGCGGTGTGCTATTCGTCGTCTATGCCCTGGAATTGAAATACCGCAAGCCGGCGCGACTGCACGATTCCCTGCAGATCACCGTGGCGGTGCAGCATGTCGGCGGCGCCCGACTGATCTTCGAGCAGCGCGTCGTGCGCGATGGCGAAACGCTCGTCAGCGCGCAGGTCAGCATTGCCACCGTCCATCCGCGCACCATGAAGCCGGTGCCTGTGCCCGAGCGACTGCGTGCCCAGGTTCAAACGAACAGCTAACGACGGCATCGCGCCGAATCATTCATGAACGTTACCCAAGATCTTTCGATCCTCGAACTGATCCTCAACGCCAGTTGGGCAGTGCAGGGCATCATGGCGCTGCTGCTCGGCGTGTCGGTCATCTCCTGGTACTACATCTTCAACAAGATGTTCGTCATCCGCACGGCGCGCCGCCAGACGGCCGATTTCGAGCGTACCTTCTGGAGCCGCCCCGATCTCAACGCGCTTTATCAAAGCGCCGCCAATGCCCGGCATCGCACCGGTGGACTGGAGCGCATCTTCGAAGCGGGCTTTCGCGACTACGTGAAGCTGAAAGCACAGGACGTCGATACGAGCGATCTGGTGGACAGCGCGCGTCGTGCGATGCGCGCAACCTACCAGCGCGAAATCGACTATCTCGAATCGCATCTTGCTTTTCTCGCTTCGGTCGGCTCGGTGAGCCCTTATGTCGGCCTGCTCGGCACGGTGTGGGGCATCATGCATGCGTTCCGCGGCCTGGCGAATGTGAGCTCGGCCACGCTGGCCGCCGTGGCGCCGGGCATCGCCGAAGCGCTGGTGGCCACGGCGATCGGCCTGTTCGCCGCTATTCCCGCGGTGGTGGCGTACAACCGCTACTCGCACGACATCGACCGGCTTTCGATCCATTTCGAAAGCTTCATGGAAGAGTTTTCCAACATCCTGCAGCGGCAGGCGCACAACCCGATGTCGCACTCGCAACTTCCGCACGCCGCACAGCGCGCGCCGCAACCGTTGGCGAAGTAGGTCATGCGACAACGCAAGCTCATGAACCAGATCAACGTCGTGCCGTATATCGACGTGATGCTGGTGCTGCTCGTCATCTTCATGGTGACGGCGCCGATGCTGAACCCGACGCTGGTCGAGTTGCCGAGCGTGGGCAAGTCGGCGGCGCAAGTGCCCGAGACGCCGCTGGAAGTGATCGTGAAGGCGGATGCGACGATGGTGCTGCGCGAACGCACCCAGGGCAAACCGACGGACCGCAACGTCGACCTGCAGGGGCTGGTCGAGGCGATCAGGCTCAAACAGGCCCAATCGCCCGATCAGGCGGTGGTGATTTCGGCCGACAAGGCCGTGCGCTATGAAGCCGTCCTCAAGGTGATGGACGAATTGCAGCGGCACGGCGTCGCGCGGGTCGGCCTCATGGTGAAGGCGGCGGACGGTTGATGGGTCCTGAGGATCGTCGTGCCGAGCCGGGGCGTCGTACCGCCCTGTTCCTCGCCATTGGCGTGCACGTGTTGCTGGGCCTGTTCCTGTTTTTCGGCGTGAACTGGAAGACCGAGCATCCGACGCCGATGGTGGCGGAGCTGTGGAGCGAGCTTCCCAAAGTGCAGCCGCAGCCGGCGACGAAGCCGGAGCCGAAACCCGAACCCAAGCCCGAGCCGAAGCCGGAACCGCCCAAGCCCGAGCCTCAACCCGAGCCGCCGAAGGCGGAACCCAAGCCGCAACCCAAGCCTGATCCCGACATCGCGCTGGAGAAGGAGAAGGAGCGCAAGAAGCAGGAAGAGCTCAAGCGCAAGGAAGAAGAGGCGCGCAAAGCCAAGGAGGAGGCCGAGCGCAAGAAGCAGGAAGAGGTGCGCAAGAAAGCCGAAGCCGAACGGAAGAAAAAGGAAGAGGCGGAACGAAAGAAGAAAGCGGAAGCGGAGCGCAAGAAGCGCGAGGAACAAATTCGCCGCGAGATCGCGGAGGCGGAGCGCAAGCGCATGCTTGCGCAACTCGGCGAAGCCGTGCCCGACGCACCGCCCAGCAAAGGCCCGCTCACCGGTGCGCCCACGCCGGGCGATCCGACCGCCCGCGCTGGCTATGTGGACAAGATTCGGGCGAAGATACGCAGCAACATCATTTTGCCGCCGGATATTCCGGGTAATCCCGAGGCGCAATTCGATGTGAAGCAGTTGCCCACCGGCGAAGTCGTGTCGGTCACGCTGCGCAAATCGAGCGGTGTAACCAGTTATGACATTGCCGTCGAGCGGGCCATCTGGAAATCCTCGCCCCTGCCGCAACCCGAGCGGCGGGAACTTTTCGAGCGGGAACTGAATCTGCGCTTCAGACCCGTAGAATAACTGTCGCTTATCGGCGACGCGGCACCGTTTTGGCTTCTCTATGACACCCGCTATAATTCGCCGCTCTTTGGTGGCTTGCGATTACGTGATCGTCCTGCTTCGAGTCCTCTCTTTCGGCCTGCTGTTTTGGGCCGCGTCTGCCCACGCCCAACTCAATATCGAGATCACCGGCGGCGGCGCAAACCAGATTCCGATCGCCATCGCACCGTTCGCCGGCGAGAGTGCCATGTCGGCCTCCGTCACGCAGATCGTCGAGGCGGATCTCGTTCGCAGCGGACGCTTCCGCACGCTGTTCGTGCCGCCGCAGCAACCCGCGCTCACGGATGCGAGTCCCATCGATCTGGGCGCCTGGCGCACGCGCGCGGCCGACGCGCTGGTTGTCGGCGCGGTCTATCCGCAGACCGGTGGTCGCGTGGAGGTGCGCTTCAAGCTCTACGACGTCCCGCGCCAGACTTCGCTGGGCGGTTTGAGCTTCACCGTCTCGCCCAATCAGGCGCGTCCGGTCGCGCACCGCATCGCCGACTACATCTACGAGAAGCTGACGGGCGATCGCGGCGTTTTCAGCACCCGCATGGCCTATGTGGTGAAGGCCGGCACCAACTACCAGTTACAGATTGCCGACGCCGACGGCATGAACCCGCAGACGGCGCTCAGCTCGCGCGAGCCGATCATCTCGCCCGCCTGGTCGCCGGACGGTACGCGGATCGCCTATGTGTCCTTCGAGAACAAGCGCCCGGTCGTCTATGTGCACAGTCTGCAGACCGGGCAGCGCACCCGCCTGGCGGGTTTCCCCGGCTCCAACAGCGCGCCGGCCTGGTCGCCCGACGGGCGTCAGTTGGCGGTTGCGCTGTCCAAGGAAGGCGGCACCCAGATTTATCTGATCGATGCTGACGGCAGCAATGTGCGTCGCCTGACGCGCACGCGCGCCATCGACACCGAGCCCTTTTTCGCGCCGGACGGCAAGACGATCTACTTCACGTCCGACCGAGGCGGCTCGCCGCAGATTTACCGGATGTCGGTCAACGGCGGCCGTGTCGAACGGGTGACGGTGTCGGGAATTTACAACGTCAGCCCGAGAATCAGCCCCGATGGGGGCACAATGGCCTATATCACCCGGGAAGAAGGTGGTTTCCGGGTTGCCGTATTGGACCTGGCGAGTGGACAATCCCAGGTGCTCACCGATACGCAGCGTGACGAATCCCCCAGCTTTGCGCCGAACGGCAAGTTGATTCTTTACGCGACCGAAAGGGGAGGGCGTGGTTTGCTGTCCATCACCTCCAGCGATGGCCGCATGAGCCCGCAGCGGTTGTCGGTGCCACCTTGTGGACATCGGCGGGGAATTCGCTGTCGCAGCCGGTCATCGGGCGGCCCCGGTGGATACCGGAAGGCCGCGCGATCGTGCGTGGCGCGATGCCGGTGGCGGCATCGGCGGTAGGCAGTAGGCTGGACGCCGCCTCCGGCCTGTA
>Ga0079224_100013990_pt1 | contig 11197 bp, 9 predicted proteins | sample Stecom2015_FD_80414 | JGI IMG/M metagenome (GOLD analysis project Ga0079224, IMG submission 80414) | Agricultural soil microbial communities from Utah to study Nitrogen management - Steer compost 2015 | ecosystem: Environmental > Terrestrial > Soil > Agricultural land | place: USA: Utah...
GGCATCTCTGGCTGCAGTCCAGCTAATTCCTATAGAAGGGATGTATTGGTAGTAATGATTGGTAGAAGGAAGGTAGTTTGCCTGGCCTATGGTTATGGAAAATGTTCTTGTACCACTTGGATTGGCTGATGTGTTATTATAAACCACATTTTGTACCGCAGTAATAAGGCTGCTGTAGGGTACGCTTTGTCCGCCTACGCCCTCTATGGTAAGTTTACCCGATGAGGTGTTCCAGCTGCTGGTAATATTAGGTATAGTTGTATTTAGCGAAAGTATATCCTGTCCGTTTACATAACCAGATGATATTTGTATGTAAATAGCATTGGTTTCGGTATCGTCGGCATCAGTAATGTTAAAGCTGCTAACAATGTTTACCGGAGTGCCGGGGCAATATATCTGGTCGCCGGTAGCGGTAAGTACAGGAGGGTTGTCCTGAGCTTTTGCGGTAATACCAAAAAAACAGGATAGGATAAGAACTAAAAATGCGGATTTATGGGACTTCATCCCGTAAAAGTAGCAAAAAAACGTTTTAGGGCTGTTAATGTTGTAGTTTTTGGAAGATATCCCATACAACAATGCCCGTACTTACCGAAATGTTGAGGGAATGTTTAGTTCCTAATTGCGGAATTTCGATAGTTCCGTTACAAAGTTTTATAGCTTCCTGCGAAACGCCTTTCACTTCGTTACCAAAAACAAGAGCATATCTTTTGTCTGCTTCTGGAGTAAAGTCGTTTAGGAAAACAGCATTGTCCACCTGTTCAATAGCCCATACTTCTGTATCTTCTTGTTTCAGGGAAGTAATAACATCGGTAACATTTTTTTGGTATTCCCAGGCTACAGTATCGGTAGCACCAAGGGCTGTTTTGTGGATTTCCTTGTGCGGAGGTGTGGCGGTAATACCACACAGGTAAATTTTTTCGATAAGAAAGGCATCGGCAGTACGAAAAACAGACCCAATATTGTGCAGGCTCCTTATATCATCAAGAATAATAATTACAGGAGTTTTGTCTGCTTTTTTAAAATCTTCAATACTTTTTCTGTTCAGTTCGCTGTTTGCCAGTTTTCTCATCGTTCCGTTTTAATTTCCGTTTGCAAAAGTAATCATATTTATGTGATTTAATTATCCACCATTTGCTAACAGTGTGCCCTAAGTTTTTTGGAATTTGATTAAATTCGCCCTTTAGTTCAATCAGAAAAAAATACTCCCCTTGGCAACAAAAGAGAAAAAAGCGAAAGAGACCCCGTTAATGAAGCAGTATAATAGCATCAAGGTAAAATATCCAGATGCCTGCCTATTGTTTCGTGTGGGCGATTTTTATGAAACTTTTGGAGAAGATGCCATAAGGACTGCAGGTATTTTAGGTATTGTACTAACCAAACGAGGAAACGGTAGTGAAACCGAAACCGCTTTGGCAGGGTTTCCGCACCACTCGTTAAACACCTATTTGCCTAAATTGGTTAAGGCAGGGCTTCGTGTAGCGATTTGCGACCAGTTGGAAGATCCAAAAATGACCAAAACCATCGTTAAAAGAGGAGTGACCGAACTGGTTACGCCGGGAGTTTCGATGAACGATGAGGTACTGAGTGCCAAATCCAATAACTTTTTGGCATCGGTTTACTTTGGTAAAAAAACATTAGGGGTTTCATTTCTTGATGTATCTACCGGAGAATTCCTAACTGCTCAGGGTAACGAAGAGTATATTGATAAACTGTTGCAAAACTTCAGCCCTAGTGAGGTGTTGGTTTCCAAGCAGGAGAAAAGCAACTTCAGGCAGGCCTTTGGCGAAGATTATCATACCTTCTTCCTGGAAGACTGGGTGTATAAGGAAGACTATGCTTTTGAAAGCCTTACCAGTCATTTCCAAACCAATTCCCTTAAGGGGTTCGGTATAGAGGAACTACAGGAAGGTATAATTTCATCGGGTGCGGTATTGTATTACCTTTCTGAAACACAACATAAAAAAGTACAGCATATAACCTCCATTCAGCGTATTGCAGAAGATGCTTATGTTTGGATGGATCGTTTTACTATACGTAATCTTGAACTTTACAACAGTACCAACCCTAATGCGGTTACGCTTTTGGATGTTATAGACAGGACGCTTTCGCCAATGGGAGGAAGACTTTTAAAACGATGGCTGGCACTTCCGCTTAAAGATGCCAACAAGATAAGGGCAAGGCATGAGGTAGTAACTTACCTTACTCAAAACAGCGGTGTGCTGGGAGAGATACAACAACAGATAAAACAGATATCTGACCTTGAAAGGCTTATCTCTAAAATTGCTGCCGGGAAGGTATCACCAAGGGAGGTAATTTACCTTAAAGATTCTCTTGATGCTATTGTACCTATAAAGGAACTTGCGCTTAAAAGCGATAATGAAGCTCTTAAAGCAATAGGCGACAGCCTGCATAGTTGTGACCTTTTAAGGGAGAAAATAAAAACTACGGTGCATCCTGAAGCTCCCGTATCCATAAATAAAGGTAATGCCATTGCAAAAGGAGTACACCCTGAGCTGGACGAACTGCGTAGTATTGCCTATTCGGGTAAGGAATACCTGGAGGGTATTGAGAAACGTGAGTCTGAACGTACGGGGATCACCTCACTTAAAATAGCTTTTAATAATGTGTTTGGTTACTATATAGAAGTACGTAACACACACAAGGATAAAGTTCCGGCAGAATGGATAAGAAAACAGACACTTGTAAATGCCGAACGCTATATTACCGAAGAGCTTAAAGAATATGAAGCCAAAATATTAGGGGCTGAGGAAAAAATACACCAATTGGAAACACAGTTGTTTGAACAGCTGGTAGTGTGGATTGCCTCTTACATTAAACCAGTACAGCTAAATGCCGGACTGGTAGCACAACTAGACTGCCTGTCGTCGTTCTCGCAATTGGCAATGGAAAACAAATATGTTTGCCCTGATATAGACGATAGTCATGATCTTGAAATTAAAGAAGGTCGTCACCCGGTTATCGAAAAACAGCTTCCGGTAGATGTACCTTATATTACTAACGATGTTTATCTGGACAGGACTTCGCAGCAAATTATAATGATTACGGGGCCTAACATGTCGGGTAAGTCGGCAATACTAAGGCAAACGGCACTTATCGTACTGTTGGCTCAAATGGGAAGCTTTGTCCCTGCCGAAAGTGTTAGGATGGGTGTGGTAGATAAAATATTTACCCGTGTAGGAGCATTAGACAACATCTCTATGGGAGGATCTACTTTTATGGTTGCGATGAATGAAACGGCCTCTATTCTCAACAATATATCAGACCGAAGCCTTATCCTGCTGGATGAGATTGGTCGTGGTACCAGTACTTACGATGGTATCTCTATAGCATGGGCCATAGCCGAGTTTTTGCACGAGCATCCGGCGCAGCCTAAAACTCTTTTCGCTACCCATTACCATGAGCTCAATGAAATGCAGGATATTTTTGAGCGTATTCAAAACTATAATGTATCGGTAAAAGAACTTAAGGATAATGTGCTTTACATTCGTAAACTGGTGAAATGAGGTAGTGCCCATAGTTTTGGTATTCATGTGGCTAAAATGGCGGGTATGCCGCAAACGGTTATCCAAAAAGCACAAAAGCTGCTTAAAAAACTGGAGAAAGACCATTCGGGTGAAGCATTATCCAGTGGGAAAGTGGCTAATGATGACGAACTGCAATTGAGTTTCTTTAATCTTGATGATCCGTTACTGGAAGAAATAAAAGAGGAAATTGTTAACCTTGACATTAATACACTGACTCCGGTGGAAGCACTAATGAAACTGAATGAGATTAAGCGAATGCTGGTAAAGTAATTCCCGGATAACAAAAAATCGTATTTTTCGTTTGTAACAATGAATATTATTTATTGTTATGAAACACCTTACGCTACTTTTAATTTTCACGTTCTCCATTTTTACAAATGCTTTAACTGCCCAAAGTGTGGGAGAGCGATATAATAATTTTGTAAATGAGGCTGAGTTAAGTATTGCCGATGGTAATTACAAAGAAGCACTCGCAAAATACAACCAAGCCTTTACTGAAACGGGAATAGAGTTTGTTATTGACCTCTATAATGTTGCTGTTTGTGCTAATAAAGAAAAGAACAAAGACCAGTTTTTTCTTTTTGCAGAGAGACTGGCTGATAAAGGAGTAGGAACAAAGTTGTTTGAAAGAAAAGTGTTTGAGGACTACAGTGGTAGCAGGGCTTTTTTGAAAATAAAGCAAAAAGCAGAAAAGGTAAGGCAAAAGAACTTTAAAGCAAACAGGCAATACCTGTCAGATCTTGATGAATTTAGAAAAAAAGATTCTGTTTATAATAAACTAAGACTTACTAAATACCGTGAAAGTTGGGTGCTTCCGGATACTCTGGAAGTGCTTTTCAGGAATAATACTATAAACCTGTTTAATTATATTAAAAAGAACGGATATTATTCTGAAAAGAAGTTGGGGGTTGCAATTACCCTAGACAATGGTCTCGATGATTTTAAACTGCCTTCGGATGTTTTTCTTCATTATCTTGAAATGGGTAAGGACAAAAGTTTAAAAAACGAAATAAAGGAAATGTATATAAGTGGTATGAAAAGAGGTGAGATTAAGCCTTGTTTTTTAACACATTATATTGAGATGGGGAATAGAGTTTTTAATGATATTGGTAATTATGCGTTTAAGATATTTGAATGTGAAATTTACAGGCTGAGAGAAATACCCGAGCTTGATAAGATTAATAAAAACAGGAGGATGTACCTGCAGGGAAGCCTGTATGATTATGAGAAGAAGTTAGTGTTTGCATATTGTTGTAATAATGATTTTGAGTTTCATTATAGCATAATAGGTAGTCCTGTTTCAAAGGAAGATTACTTTTATACAGCTTCAGATATAGTAGGTAAAGTGAAAGATTGTAGTATGAAATAAAACCTTTAAAAAAGTTTTAATTTTAAAATTAACGTTATCAACAGGTTATATTTTTTGATTAATTTTTTTTAGAAAAACGCTTGCAGAATTGAATAAATGTGCTACATTTGCACCGCAATACAGAAACAAACAGCGATTGTAATAATGCGAAAATAGCTCAGCTGGTAGAGCGCAACCTTGCCAAGGTTGAGGTCGCGGGTTCGAACCCCGTTTTTCGCTCAAATACTACCAAAATGCTCGAGTGGTGGAATTGGTAGACACGCTGGACTTAAAATCCAGTGGGTAGTAATGCCCGTGCGGGTTCAAGTCCCGCCTTGAGTACAGAGAAAATCCTTAGAACGTTCATTTGTAATGTTTTAAGGATTTCTTTTTTTTATTTGCTCCCACATATCTCCCACATTTGCTAAATCATTTAATATTTTAAATAAAATAACCCGATTGTTAAATCGGGCTATTCGTTGTAATAGAAGTTTATTTTTTATTGTAACGGGCTATATCAAGTTTCTTTCTCTTTCTGCTATCGCCTGCTCTTTAAAGGTTTTGTTTGTATATATGATACAACGTGTGTTACAGCTTTAAATATTGGTCGGTATAATCTATAACGCCAAATGCAACAGGTAGCGTTATTTTGCTTAGCGATTTTACAGTACCTATTTTGTTGTTAGTGTCTGTTTGATAAATTACCTTGCTTGTTTCTTAATCTTCGCTCTAACGGTCTCTAATTGCTTTATTTGTAGGGCTGTGTTTTTGCTTCTGAGAGCAAGCTGTTTATACAGGTTCAATTATATTTTTTTTGCAGTGCTAAATGTACTATTATCGGCTCGTCTAAATTCTAAATCTCCACTATTATTTAAAAAGAAACTTTCATCATTATAACCTTCTTCTGTATAGTTATATCGGGTGCCGTCATTTGTTATGCTTTCTTTTAGCTCAGTATCATAAAAGTCTCCATCTTCAATAAACTTTCTAAGAAAAATACCTTTCTCCGTCTTGAATATAGTGTAGTAAGAATCCGTTTTCTGCCTCTCATACCACTTTCCGACTACTTCTCCGGGAGTTTTTTCTAAATTATTTAAAGCTTTAATTTCTCCTTTTACAGTCGTTCCAAGTATTTCTATTTTAATATCGGGTTCAAAGTTGCTTATTGCCCATGCTCCTGCACCTTCTTTCATGTCAGGTAATAAATATCCAATATAAAAGCGTTTCATCTTTGGTTTGCTGTTATATAGTTCTTCGGCTAATGTTGCTATTTGACCAACAGTAAGCTTTTGGGGTATTTGTACTAACAGTTGATTTTTGTTAAGACGGCTATCACTCTCATCTTTTATAATAGCATATTCAAAGTTATCAGGTAAATCTTCTTTTTTATATTCTCCAATTGTGTTTTTTGAAAAGCAAGCTTTAAATAGGGCTATTGAAATAATTGACACAATAAGTAGTAAGAGTAGTTTCTTTAAAAAAGCTTTGGGATTTTGTTGAGGTGTTTGTTTCATGGTTTGATGATTTAAGGTTGTAAATAAAAAGGCGTGGACATTGCACCATCCTAAACCCTGGGATTACCACACCCCAAACAAAGCAATGATACAAGCCACGCCAGTACGGCGCGCCTGCATACATCATTTTGCCTTGTTTTAAAAAGTGGTAATTTAGGGTTCAGGCAACAATGCAATTAAGCACGTAATATTTTAATGAGTCAAATATATAACTCTTTTTTCATACCTCATCTCTTTACTTATATGTATTGTATGTGTGTAATGATTAACCATGTATATTAGTCATTTCTAATAAGGACTTTATTATTTGAGAATGTAGATTTTGAGAATGATTGTTTATTAATCTTATAAGATGTTTTTTCTGTCTATCTCTATGATTTGGTTTTAGCTGATTGAGCCAATAGGCTTTCATTTTGTAGTACGTAATTCTTTCTAAATCTTTTTTATATAATTCCTGTTCTCTTATTGTGCAATCGTAATACATAATTTCTTTAAGCCTTTGTGTGAGTAATTTTAATACAAGCGATAAATTACTTTCATTAATATCTGACAGAGTAAATATTTTAATATTTCTGTTTTTTAATTCTTGCATTTTCTTTATTTTGAGTTCCAATCTTAAAACAGGATTACTTAGTTTGAACATAGAAGATTTGTTGTAAATCTTAATATCGTAGTGCGAATGTTTGACACGGGCAAAAGCTCCATTATAAGAAAGTATAAATGCTGTATTTGTATGATAAAGTAAACCTTTTAAGTAGCTGTTAATTTTAAAGTCTACATTCAGATTAAGTCCAAATTCAATGTTTTTTATCATCATTTGTTTTGTATTACAATTGAAAAGATTTTGTAAATGAATTATAACTTCATGCATTGAGTCTAACGTAAAGATATTGCCGTTAAAGCCTCTTATTCTTGATTTATCATGATTGGGAGCTTTTATTCCGTTAATGCTATTCCACATTTTATGAATACTACCTGAAAACTTGACATCTTTACGATTAATCACCCTTATTTCGCAAAAGTGATACTCTGCAATAAGAACATGATTTTGTATTTGTCCTGTTTGTTTGAAAATGTTGGGCTTAAAATGCAGATATGGTAATTTTAAAAGCCGATCGATATTGATATTTATAAGATACAGCTTTACGTAATCTAAAGCTATCATTTTGTATCTTTGTTTAAGTTTTTACTGCCACGTGAAAACGAACTTTTGAACAAAAGATAAGGGAGCTTGAACAACTCCCTTTTTTGTTGCTTAAAGTTCTATAAGATTAATGATAGCTATGCGCTTAGAGGAACTAAACTTGCTTCTATGTCTGCTCTTAAAAAGTACACTCTTGCGCCTAAACCTAAGGGTTTTAGTTTTCCTGTTTTTGTCCAGTTGTGAACTGTACTTATGTCAACCTTAAACATTTCAGCAACCTCTTGGCGGGTTAAATATTCATTAGGTTGTTTGGGTTTAAAATGTTTTAAAAAGTCTTCTAAGTGGCTTTTTACGCTCTCTGTGATTTTGTTTTGTAGTTGCTCAGGTGTTACCTGAATGAATTGAATTACACTCATAATTTTATATGTTTTAATTATGATGTAAAATTCTATCTATTTAATCTGTACTCTATTGTTGTACCGTACAGATATAGTACAGATTAATCTTTAATCAATTCATTGTAATGAGTTTGAAAATCTTCACATAATGATATATTATTTTGCTCACAATGCTGCTTTAAATATTTCATTTTTTTTATGCATGAATAAATATTTTTATCGCTATTTGTTTTAACTCCTAATGTTGTAGTGATATAAGGTCGATAACCTTTTTCATTACCAAGCTTTTTTGCAATTTCAACACCACTTTTCCCTTCTTTTTGTAGTTGTTGTATAGTGCCGTCAGCAAATTTTAAGCCTACTTTGAACCAATTCTTATTGCTTGAATCTTGGTTTAAGTTGGTTGTCATATTTGTTGTTATAAATTCAATAAATTCATTTTCAATACTTGCGTAGTTTTTTAAAAGTGTTTTTGGTTTATTTAAGGAGGAATTAAAGATCTCTTCTAATTCTCCTATATCCTTTTTTGCATCGTTAGATGTTTTAATTAGATGTTTTTCAATTGATAATGAAAGATTTTTAATAGCTCTGCAGGCAATTTTCCCTTCATGCTTAATGGCGACATTGTACTCATTTTCACAAAAATGACTAATTGTCCATCTGATTTTGTCTTCCAGTCTTATGTTTTGATGTAATAACCACTTGTAAAAATCTTCAGGTGTGAGATTGTTTTGGTTGATGGCATATAAATTCTTTTCCAATTGTAGAAATGAATTTAAGTATGTTATAATGTCTCCGCTAAAGGATATATGAGACATTGTCCAAGTATTATCGCTCATTTAATTAGTTCCAGTTTTAACTATTCTAAGTTGAGGTTCTGTAGGTCTTTGTATATTCTGTTCGTGTTGTTGTATAAAAAGGTCTGCATTGGCATCTTTATCTTCTGTTTGATTTATATAGTCCAGAAATAAACTTTCTTTACTATGTCCAGTTATTTTAATTAATACGGATGTGAATACTTTTTTATAGTAGTTAGTAGCAAATGAGCGTCTAAAGCTATGTGTTGTTATAAGTTCGTGCTTTGGATAAATACCCAATATTTTACGTATGGTTTCGGGTTTGTCTTTATCGGCTTCAGGGTTTAATCTTTTGCCTTTTATTAATTCGTTTATTTCGGCAATCTTACACACTTCTTTAATGTATTCATTAAGCTTTTGGGTGCTTAATTTATAAGGAAATTCATTTTCAATAATGTCTATTACATGGGGATTTATTACGGGTGCGGTAACGTGTTTTTTTGTCTTTTGCTGTATAATGTCAAAGTATATGTACCCTTTGTTATAGCGAATGTTCTCTTTTGTAAGGTTAAGTAAGTCACTTGCCCTTTGTCCTATCTCGCAACCTATTAAAATCCATTTACGGGCATTTATGTGGGCTTCTTTTGTTAATTCTGCTGTTCGTATCTTTTCTAACTCTGTAAAGGAAAGAGTAACTATATATCGTTCATCGTTTGTCTCTTTAAAACTCTCTATTTGTTTGCAGTAAGTGTTTACGGGAATGTCTAATTTTTCGGCATCTAAACAAACTGTTTTGAGGTTGTCAATTTGTTTGCCTGCATAGTTCTTACTGTACTTTTTAGTATTTATAAGCCAATTAGTAAACTTTTCGATAAAGCCTTTATTAATCTCTAAGAAGTGAACTTGTTTTTTTATTACACGTTCATATTCCTGAATAACTTTTTTGAAAGTTTCATACCCTTTTACTCTGCTTTTTGTAATTCCAATCTGATTACGTCCAGCAACTTTGCGAGTGTTGGCATTATCAATAATATATTGGATATGATTTACTACTAATCCCGCATCTTTTTTTTCTACCCTTTCAAAACAGGTGTTTATTTGATTAATAAGCCAATATTTATCTATAATCGTTGATGTGGTTAAGACTTCATTGTATCTGTCTTCTAAATAGGATTGTAACCTCAACATTGATTTATGAAGTCGCTTATTTGCATCATTGTTTTTCTTTGGAAGATTTTTATCAGTCCAATCTTTGTCTGAAATAATAAATCCAGTATTTGCGGTTATGTCTATTTTTCTACCTACTTTAAAACGTACCGCTATGGGCTTTTTTTCTTTGATGCTTTTTTGAAGTTTGAACTGTATGTTTGCCATGATTTGAACTTTTTGAACAGTTCAAATGTAATACAAAATATATTTTACTCCCACATTACTCCCACATTTTTAAAGTTTTATTCAATAGTATTAATTTTTATTCAATTGTCTGCTTCTGTTCTAACTCTTGTATATAAAGGATTTTTGAGCTTTTTTATTGATTTTATTAAGGTAGAAATTTATACTGATTGAATGGTTTCAAGTCCCGCCTTGAGTACTATAAAGCCTGAACGAAAGTTCAGGCTTTTTTATTTGCCATATTTTGAGATAAAATAGGTGAAAGTCATATTTTTTTGTGTTTATGGTACAGGTTTTGTTGTATTATTGCAAACCAAACAATCACACCTTATGAAGTACCTATTTTGCCAACCGGCATTTTACTGCATAATCCGTACGCTTATTTCTGCTCTTATGCAGGTAGTTTTCAAAATACACGAAAACAATACTTTCAATTTACATTATCGACATTGCTAACCATTCAAACCAAAACTATGAATAGAAAATATTTATGTTTCTTATTGGGTTTTATATTGGCCTTATTGAGCTCGTTTAGTGTTAATGCTCAATCACAGCTTTCAAAAACAGATTCGGCCGAGGTAATTAAAAAAGTGCTTGAATCTTCTGAGAAAGTTAATACTGTGGTCTATAAAATAGATCATGAAAAAAAGGGGCTTTCAGAAAGAGATACTACTTATACCACTGCTATATGCTCATTGTATATTGCTCCTAAAGATAGGTTGAAAGCCTATCATATTGTAGATAAAGAATATTCTTCTTCATATGGTAAGGGTTTTGCACATATGAGATATGATGGTAAAAGGGCGTTTTATTTAAGTAAGTTGATTGATTCTCTTGATGTTTATAGGGAGTCTTATATAGCTAAAGGTAAGAGAAGGTTAGAGCAAATAGTGCATAATTATAATTTCCTGTTGTTGGGAGAACATTTTGCATTTAGTAGGAAGTCTTCCGGTAAAGGTGATTCTCAGGGTGCAAATGTTTTGATAACAGAAGAGATGATTAATAATAAGGCGGTTTACTGTATTACAGTTAATTTTAAGGATAATGAAGATGCTAAGA
>Ga0079224_100013991_pt1 | contig 11197 bp, 8 predicted proteins | sample Stecom2015_FD_80414 | JGI IMG/M metagenome (GOLD analysis project Ga0079224, IMG submission 80414) | Agricultural soil microbial communities from Utah to study Nitrogen management - Steer compost 2015 | ecosystem: Environmental > Terrestrial > Soil > Agricultural land | place: USA: Utah...
CGATCGGCAGCACCTTCTTCGGCGTCTCGTAGCGTGCGAATTCGGTCAGCCGCTTCCCGATGTCCTCTTCGAGCTTCGCGCGCACCTCGGCCAGGCGGACCAGCTGTTCGCGCGAGGTGAAACTGAGCCCATGCTGCCGCGCCCAGCCCTCGAGCCGGTCGAAGTTGGGCACGACCAGCAGAATCGGGTAGGGCCGGCGATCGCCGATCATCAGTGCCTCGGCCACGAAGCCGCTCGTCTTCGCAGCATTCTGGATCGGCTGTGGCGCGACGTTCTTGCCGCCCGCGGTGACGAGCAGCTCCTTCTTGCGATCGGTGATGCGCAGCATCCCGTCGGGATCGAGGGTACCGATGTCGCCGGTGTGGAACCAGCCCTCGTCGTCGATCGCTTCGCGCGTTGCCTCCGGATCGTTCCAGTAGCCCTTCATGACCTGTCGGCCGCGCACCAGGATCTCGCCGTCGTCGGCGATGCGGATTTCCGTCGCGGGGACAGGCGGTCCGACCGTGCCGATACGTATGCTGTCGGGCCGGTTCACGTTGGTGACCGGCGACGTTTCCGTGAGGCCGTATCCCTCGAGGATCGTGACGCCCGCGCCCGAGAAGAAGTACGCGACCTGGGGCGAGAGCGGTGCGGATCCCGAGATGAAGAAGCGGATGCGACCGCCGAGTGCCTCGCGCACCTTGCGGAACACGAGGCGGTCGGCGATGGCGAACTGCAGCTTCGTCACGGCCCCGACGCTGCGGCCCTCGAGGCGTGCCTGACCGACCTCGAGTGCGAGACTGCGCGCCCACAGCACGAGCCGGCGTTTTGCGCCTTCTGCACTCAGAATGCGCGCATACAACTTCTCGTAGACGCGGGGCGCAGCCGCTGCCACGGTCGGGCGCACCTCCACGAGCGCACGCGAGACATCGTCGAAGCTGCCGACGTGCGCGATCGTGGCTCCGACCCAGAACATGCCGTAGTCGACCATGCGCTGGAACGAGTGCGAGAGTGGCAGGAAGCTGAGGTCGACGTCCTCTTTGCCGATCATCAGGAACGACGTGAAGCTGCCGTAGACGTTCGACCACAGGTTGTCATGCGTGAGCATGACGCCCTTGGGCGTGCCGGTCGTGCCTGATGTGTAGATCAGCGTCGCGACGTCATCCGGCTTCGCGCGCAGTGCTTCCTCACGGAACGCTGCCTCGTCCGGCCTGCTCTCGCGCACGTCGGCGAGCAGCGCACGCCAGCCGAGCGCATCGCCTTCCGCCGCGGCATCCTCCATCACGATGATGTGCTCGACCTGGCCGTGCTCCCGCTGCAGCTCACGCATCTTCGCGAGCTGCTCGGCGTTCGACACGAACACGATGGTCGCACCGCAGTCGCGCAGGATCACCGCGAGCTGGTTCGCGGGCAGCGTCGCGTAGAGGGGTACCGTCAATGCTCCCGCACACAGGATCGCGAAATCCGCGAGCAGCCATTCGGCACGATTCTCCGACAGCAGCGCAACGCGATCACCGCGTTGCACACCCAGACGCGACTGCAGCGCATGCGTGAGAGTGCGCACCTCATCGAGCACTTCGCGGTGCGAGACCGGCTGCCAGCTGCCGCGCTCGCGTCGCAGCAGCGCGTCCGGCTTGTCGTGATCGATCGCTTCGAAGAACAGGCGGGTCAGCGTGCCCTTCGGCAGGTCTGCCGGCAGGGTCGCGTAGCGCAGAGACTCCTGCGGCGTGGTCGCCGCCGGGTTCGCGCTGCTCAAGAGAACTCCAGCGTGCTGCTGAACTCGATGTCTGTCGCGAGCGAATGGCGGACGCTGCAGTACTTGTCTTCCGAGAGCGCGAGCGCGCGCCGGACCTTGTTCTGGTCCGTCTCGTCGACGCCGCCAACCCGGTAGGTCGCACGGATCGCCGTGTAGCGGCGCGGCGGCTCGGGGGCACGGTCGCCCTCGATCTCGACCTCGAGACTGTCCAGGTCGACGCGCATCTTCGCGGCGATGTCGATGATGTCGATGGATGTGCAACCGGCGAGCGCAATCAGCAGGAGCTGCGGCGGTGATGCCCCCTCGATACGCTTGCTGTCGAGCGAGACCCGGAGTGATTCCGGCGTCGTCGCATCCATGACGAGGCCGCTGCCGCGCCAGCGCAGCGAGACGGCGACGTCGCTCATGTCGCGTCCCCGCCGGGCGCCAGCTCGGGCGGTACGTCCGGATCGGCCGCGACCGCGCCGCGCAGTTCGGCCAGCGTGCTGCGCGCATGATCGACGTGGCGCTGCGCCTCCGGTCCGTCTGGCGGTGCGGCGAGGAAATGCTCGAGGTGCGCGACTGCCTCTTCGCTCTGGCCGTCGCGCAGCAGCAGGAAGGCGAGGCCGTAGTGGGCGCCGGCCGAGCGCGGCTTCTGCTCGAGCACCTGCCGGTACGTCCTTGCCGCCTGGTCCGTCATGCCGATCCGCGTGTACGCCATTGCCATCTGCTGCAGGATCGCCGGATCCTGCGGCAATGCGCGCAGCGCGAGACGGAACGACGTCAGGGCATCGTGATACTTGCCGACGCCCATCAGCTCGAGGCCTTCGGCGTAGTAGTCGACTTCCTGGACGTCGTTGCTGAAGAGCTTCTTCCAGAATCCCATGCGTCGCTTGATCTTCCGGTGGGATCAGGGGCGGCCGTAAGACCGTACCCGCGTAAGATAGACGGGCCCACGCAGGCGAGCAATGCGCGTCAGCCGCGCACGGCAACCACCGTGCTGCCCTGCTGCGCAAGGACCTTCAGGCCCGCGGACTCCAGGCGCTGCGCAGCGTTCGCTGGTGCATCTTCGAGCACGAGTCGCGCCAGCACGCCGAGTGCGTGTGCCGCCTGCTCGAGCAGTGTATCGGCGGCGCGTCCCGACAGTACGATGCCACGCAGCGCGCGGGCCGGGAACGGCAGTGTGCCGCCGATACCGATGCGACTCACCCCCGCGCGCTCATCCCACTCCCTGCCGGTGTCGCTCGCTGCAATCACTTCCAGGTTCGGCACCATGTCGGCGAGTGCGGTCGCGCGCGCGGCCGCGTCGCCGACGAGCAGAACGAAGCCAGGTCCTTCAGTAACGCCGAGCAGCGCTGCCATACGCATGACCGCTTCATCATCGGGCTCGTGCGCGCCCGTGGCCCAGCCGCGGCCGAGCACGCCGAAACCGTCCTCGACGGCGTACTGCTCGCGACAGTTCGAACAGCCGAGCCGGCCACTCAGGACGCGCCTGTCCTCGATCCGGTCGGCAAGCAGGATCAGGCCGAACTGCGGTCCGCAGCGCGGACACGTCAGGATGTCTGTCAGCAGGAGATACATGTCGTTGTTGGCTACGCAGGACGGTTGCTGTATGTTCCTGCGTCCCTATTGAACCCGTCCGACCGTCGTGCCGCAAGTGCGGGAGCCGTCCCGCGCGCACGGGCCCACGGTCCCCCCTGAACCGACGCCATGCGGATACTCATCGTTGACGACGATCCAATGATCTGCGAATTCGTGCGCCCCGGTCTGCAGGAGGAGGGACACGTCGTGGACGTCGCACACGACGGGCAGCACGGCCGCATGCTCGCGCTCGTCGAGCCGTATGACGCGCTCATCCTCGACGTCGTGCTGCCCGACATGCTGGGCTACGAAATCGCTCGCGAGATCCGTGGGAAGAGCAAGGACGTACCCATCCTCATGCTCACATCGAAGAGCCGCACGGAAGACATCGTGAGCGGCCTCGACTCCGGCGCCGACGATTATCTCGTCAAGCCGTTCGTACTCGATGAGCTGAAGGCACGCGTGCGGGCACTCGTCCGGCGTGGCGGCGCCGTGCGCGACGACACGCTCGCCTACGCCGGCGTGACGCTCGATCGCAAGACACGCCGCGCATTCGTGGACGACACCCGGATCCGCCTCACGCCGAAAGAGTTCACGCTGCTCGAACGCTTCCTGCTCTCGCCCGACTCGACGCTCAGCCGGACCGAGCTGCTCGAGAAGGTCTGGGACATCAACTTCGATCCCGGCTCGAACGTCGTGGACGTCCACGTCGCACGGCTGCGTCGGAAGCTGCGCACCGCGAACGCCAGGGCCGGCATCGTCACGGTCCGGGGCGTGGGATTCGCCCTGACGGACAACCCGAACGCGTTCGAGGACTGAACCCGCCACGCGCCTCGTCGCAGCCACCGCGGCAGGGCCACACAAGGGCCCGCTTCCGGCGCCTCCCGGCCGTTGTCGCGCATTGTCCCGCTCGATGAACAATCTGTAATTCCCCCGTAACCGGCACGTCATCCCCACGCGCGTAGCTTGGCCATGTACTCAGCACGGAGCTGTCGATGACCCGTCGGTCCTGCCTTTTCGTGATGCTGCTCCTCGCCGCCGGCGCGATGCCGGCGCGGGCACAGTTCTCTGCACTGCCCGGCGTCCTCCACCTCGGTGCCGAGGACGACGCTGACATCGCCGTCGTCCGGGTCAGGAACGAGGGCGAGCGCCCGCTGCAGCTGCGGATGTACCTGAGCGACTACGACCAGGCCGAGGACGGCGCTTACGTCTTCGAGGCGCCGGGCGCGGTCAGCGGCTCGTGCGCCGGCCGGATCTCGTTCTTCCCGGACAACGCGCTCCTGGAGCCGGGCGAGAGGCAGGAGATCCAGGTTCGTATCGAAGCGGGCGACGGCGCATGCTGGTCGCTGCTCTTCATCGAGTCCGCACCCGAGGGTTCCGGCCAGGTGCGCATCGCCAACCGGATCGGTGTGCGAGTGCTGAACGCGCCTGCGTCGCTGGCGCGCGACGGTGGGCTGGCCGCGGTGACGGCCGCACAGACGGATTCGCTCGAGGTCGAGCTGCTCTTCAGCAACACGGGCGCGGCGCCGGTCGAGCTGCGCGGCACGATCGAGATCCGTGACCTGGCCGGCGCGCCGGTCGCGGGTGCGGCCGTCGGGCCACTTGGTGTGCTGCCAGGCCATGCGCGCCGCTTCACGACCCTGCTGCCGCCCCTGCCGGCCGGCGACTACCTGGCGGTTCCGATCCTCGACTTCGGCGCCGACTGGCTCGCAGGCGGCCAGGCGCTCTTCACGGTCCGCTGACCATGTCCGCCCGCGCTGCGTCCGTTCGCCGCTGGCTGCTGGCCGCCCTGCTGATCGGGGCGGCCCTGCCGGCGCATGCGGCGGCACAGCAGCCGTGCAGGGGCGCCGGCGCGTGGCGCGGGGCGAGCGTCGCCCCCGCCAACATCAGTTTCTCGACGCCCACGGCCCTCGATTACGACCGACAGGGCATCGAGTACGCTGCCATCGTGACGGTGAACGTGACGAGCAGCCGCCGCGGCACGCCGCTCGTATGGACGCTCTGCGTCAATGCTGACACCCCGGACCTCGGCTCGTCGGAGGGGTTCACCAAGCCGCTGTCCGACCTGCAGATCGAGTTGCTGGACGGCAACTGGCGTCCGCTGACGAGCACGCAACAGCAGATCCTCACGGGGAGCGGCGACGCGGTCGTGCAGATGCGGGTGCGCTTCCGGCTTTCGTGGGATACCGATCCGCCCGGCAACTTCGGCACGATACTGCGCGTCACGGTGGGCTCGTGATGCGGGTCCGCATCGCCCTGCTGCTCCTGATGGCCGCCTGCGCGTTCCATGCATCTGTGTCTGCGCAGGAACCGGGCACGCGCATCTCGCCAGACTTTGTGGTCGCCGCGCCGGACGCCATGCCCGGCGCCGTCGTCGCGACCGTGCTGCGGGTCGAACGACCGGAGGGTGCGACCGCGGCGTCGTACACCGTGCAAGCGGCGGAGCAAATCATGATCTATGGCGCACCGTCTGGCGATGTTGCCCTGCGTGCCGACGCCGGCCTGGTGCCACTCACGTTCAGTGTTTCGAAGGAGTCGGTCGCCGGGCTGATGCACGTTGCGCGTGTCGAGGTGCGCTGGACGGACGGCAGCACGTGGACCGCAGACGTCCAGACGCGCGTCGGAGTGCGACGCGGACTCGAGATCTCGCTCGATACGACGAGCGCGTTCATCGCACGCGGCACGACGTCGCATGTGTCGCTGGTCGTGCGCAACACCGGCAACGCCGCCGACACGGTCCATCTCGCAATCCTGAAGCCCGAGCAGTGGACGATCCATGCGCCGCCGGCGCTCGTCGTGCCTGCAGGTGGTTCGTCCCGGGACAGCGTGCGCATCCGCGTGCCGCCCTCTGCAACCTTTGGCGAGACGCAGATCCTTCGTGTCACTGCGCACGGCAAGGGCAGCGAAGCCGCGCGCAACCTGTCGGTCACGGTTGCGGAGCGCGACGTCGAAGAGGACGGCATGCTGCGCCTTCCGGCCACGGTCACGGTCGGTGCGATCGATGCCGGCATGCTGGAGGAGAGTCCGGTCTCGGTCGCGCTCGAGATGCAGGGCTCGCTCGGCGGCGGCACGGAAGCGAGCCTGCGCGTGCGACGCAGCGCGGATGCGACGACCCCGCCCGCGTTCTACCGCTACCTGACCGGTCCGAGCCTGCGTGCCGAGATCCGCAACGGACAGAACCGCGTCACCGCTGGCGACGTGCTGTTCACAGCTTCGTCGCTGCACGGCGGCAGCGCGTTCGGCACGGGCGTGGATGCGGGCGGGCGGCTGGGCAACGTGCAGGCGAACGTGTTCGCTGCGCGTCCCCACCAGTTCGATGCACCCGAGCGGCCGGGCCACATGTTCGGATTGAGCGCCGAGGTTCTGACCGGCGTCGGTGCGCTCGGCGTCTCCGCTTCGGACATGGCGCGCCCGGCCGGTATCATCGACGAAACCGAACGGACCCGACTCGCGGCGCTCACGTTCCGTGGCGCGCTCGCGCAGGGTCTGGCAGTGCGCGCAGAAGCCGGCATCATGACGCTGCGTGACAACGATGGACGCACGCGCGAGGGCGTCGCGTTCGACGTCGGCTCGGCGTGGCATGGCGAACGTCTCGACGTGCAGGCGCACGTCCGCCGCGTTCCGGGCTCGCTCGCGACGAGCGGAACCGCCGTGGACGAGACGTACGTCTCCAGCGCGTTCGACATGGGCCGTGGCATCACATTGAACGGATGGTTCGTACGCAGCGAAGCCGACCTGCTGAGCGGCAGCAGCTCGCGCCATGACGGCAGCGCGCTCACACTGCGCTGGAACGACGGCGGCGCGAGCGCGCAGGTGAGTGGCTACCTGCGCCGCACGAGCGGCGGCGGCCTGCTCACCGGCGACATCGAACAGCGGTCTGTTGCAGTCGGCGCTACGATCCCGGTCGGCCCGCTCACGGCAGAAGGTATCGTGGAGCTCGGCCGCTCGAGCAGCCGCGACACGGATGCGCCACTGCGCAACATTACCTCGCGGCTGTCCTGGCAGACCGCCAATGCGTTCGCGTGGGCCGGGCTCACGCACAGCGAAGGCGTGTTTGGAACCGACCTGACGCGCATGGACGCGGGCGCCACGACGCGCATGGGCCGCATCGAACTCGACGGTCGTGTCGGGACATGGCTGGGCGATGCGGCGATGAACAGCATGGATGCGTGGCTGTCCTCGACCGTGCACGTGACACCACAGACAGCCGTAATCGCCGGTGTCGATTACACGCCGTGGCGTATCGCATCCGACGAGGTCCGGGTCTCACTCGGCGCGCGCCACAGCCTTGGCGTGCCACTCCCCGTCCGGCGCCGGCCCGATGTGCACGGCATCATCTATGAGGACGCGAACGCCAACCTGCGCCGTGATCCCGGCGAGGCGGGCATACCCGGCGTGCGCGTGCGACGCGGGAACACGTTCACACTCACGGACGGCGGTGGACGGTACGCGTTCCACAGCAGGCATGGCGCCGGCAGCGAACTGAGCGTCGATGCCGGCTCGCTCGCACAGGGTCTGATGCTGCCGCCGACAACGGGTCCTGCCGCACGCGGAAAGGTGGACATGCCCGTCGTGCGCGCAGCTGCGCTCCAGCTCTTCGTCTTCGAGGACCGCGATCGCGACGGAGTGCGCGGCATGCTCGAGCCCGGCGCTCCAGGCGCAATCATCGAGTTGACCGACACGCACGGCCGCACGCGCACTGCGAGTGCCGACCCGCGCGGTCACGTCACGTTCGCAGCACTCGCTCCGGGCGACTACTCCGTGCGGGCACGGATGGCCACCGGTCGGCAGGAGGCAGGCGGCGTCACGTCCTTCACGCTGCAGGCGGGCCAGTCGACACGACTCGACGTCGGCGCACCCCGGCTCATTCGTGAGATCCGGTTCGGTGTGAGCACGGATACGGTTCGCGTCGATATAGTGACCGTGACGGCGGCCGACAGCGCCACGGCGGAGCCGGTACGATCGACGGCGCCCCGCCCACGCACGACACCGCTCGACCACGACGCCGGCAATCTTCCGGCTGGGCGCGCGACGCCCGCAACGCCGGACACCGTGCCCGCGCGCACGCGCGATCCGCAGCCGGATACGGCCAGCAGTACCGATCGCGGCAGCGACGGAGCCGACGGCGGGATGATCACCCTCGCGCTGGGACTTGGATCGTCACTGCTGCTCGTGACCGGGTGGGTGCGCCGGCGCCGCTACCACGCATAGCCCACCCGGCTCGTACGCATGGTGCGTACTCAGCCGCCCGCGGTGATCATGTCGAAATAGTCGTCGATGTCGAAGCCGACCGGATCGATCTCGAGGTACGGACCGCGGGCGAAGCGACCGGTCGTCGGGAAGTACGGCGGCGGCTGGCTCGCTCCACACGGGTCGTAGGAGTAGCGCTTGAGGTAGCCGGTACCGCTGCTCAGACCGACCGGGCCGCGTGTGCGCTGGATGATGCCGCCCGTGAGAAAGAGGCAGCCGCGTCCCCAGTTGGTGGTGCCGCAGCGCTCGGCGGATGCACTGCCCGTGTCGTGATCCTCGGCCATGAACTCGTTCAGTGTCAGCACGAAACCGTGGACGAACTCGTCCGATGTGTCGTCGAACGTGCGACGCGTGCCGTTGACGTTGGCGGGTGCCGTGAATGGCGAATTCGCCATGACCACGTCACCGCCGGCGAACATGCCGACGATGTCCTCGCAGGTTCCGGCGCCGGGATCGATCGCATAGCGCAGGTCGTCGGCGATGATGATGTCGCCGGTCGCAGCGATCGTCACCCTGCCGCGGACCGTACCGCTGATCGCCACGTCGCCCGTCACGTGGATCACGCCCTTGAAGTTCGGATTGAGCTCGCGCGTGATCGCGAAGAGGTAGTCGCGATCGGGGCGCGATGAGAGTGAGGCATGCAGCGACGCCGATCCCCGGTAGACCCAGCCACCGTAGGAGTCCGTCGCCGAGAACGTTCCGCTGCTCGTCAGTTCCGGAGCGCCGCCCAGGTAACAGCGTGCGTAGCGCGTGCTGTGGTTGTCCTGCAGTGCGTTGTACCAGCGATCCGTTCCGGACGTAGTGTGGCCATCCGCGTCGTGGAACAGGCCATCCGAATGGAAGTGGCCACAGTTCTCCGAATTCCGCATGCCACTGTTCGTATCGATCGACGAGATGCCCCGCATGCCGACGACCCAGTCCGCGTAACTGTTGCTGCTTGCCTCGTAGACACGGATGAACCCCTCGTTCGCGTCGGTCACGTCGCCGTCGCCGTTCAGGTCGATCGCGATGAACTCGATGCGCATGCGTGCACGACCGGTCGTCGAGATGTTCGTCGTGGTGAATGCGGTGCCGCCGGCCTGCGCCTGCACGCGCAACTTGTCCAGGTCGGCCGTCTGCGGCATCGGAATGCGCGGTACGCGTTCGGCATAACCGTCGCGGAACGATGCGCGGTGCCGGTTGGCGATGGTGCCCGCGGTCGAGACCGGACCGTGGAACGTCGCGGCATTCGCAGCGTCGTGGATGGTGATGTTGTCGTTGGAGTGGACGGGACCGTAGACCTGGTCACCACCACCGAACACGATGACACCTTCGTCGTTGGTGAAGTACGCATACTTCGAGAAGCTCTCCTGCACGATGCCACCGCGCCGGATGGCGACGCCTCCACCCGCATCACGCGTGACCGCGATGATGGCGCCATGCACGCCGTACTGGCCGCTGGTCACACCGATCGGGCCGACATAGAGTGAGCGTGTCAGGCCCGGTATCTCGTTGCCGGCCTCGTCGAGCACCGGCTCATCCTCCTCGAGTATTGCGAAGCCGGTGTCCGGGTAGAGCGACGGCATGCCGTTCAACAGCGCGCGCACCTGCTCGATCGCCTCGTCGGCGTGCCTGCCGAGCAGCTCGTCGCGCGTGTAGCCGCTGCGCACGAGCGTCGTGCCCATGGTCATGTAGGCCGCGGCTGCCGCGACACTCGCGAGCGCGAGCATCACGAGTATCGTGAGCGGCAGTGCGAATCCGGATCGGTTCCTGGCTGGCATTACGTGCCTCACGGTGCTGTGGACGGTACGACTACGACTGCGCTTACCTTCGTGGACAGGGACGGCGTACAGTCCTGCGCAGCGATGGTATACTCGAGGGTCTGGCCCAGCTCGACGGCGCGGTCCGTGTACGTGTAGCTCGCGTCACCGCCCGGAATACTGAGATACGGGTCCGGACTCGCCGGCTCCGTAATCAGGCGCCGCCAGATCACGTATCGCAGGACGTCCTCTTCACCTCCCGTCTCGTCGACCGCCGCATTCCAGGTCAGGTCGATCACCCACTTGCCGGTCTCGGCACGCAGTGTCGCCGTCAGACCGCCGTTGTAGATGGGCGGCGAGCCGCACGTGCGCTGCACGGTATGCCCCGTGTTGCGCAGCCAGACCGTCGATGAGTGCAGGAGCACCTGCTCGTCCGCGCCCGTACGCCCATTGGTAACGCCCAGGTTGAAGCGGACACCGCGGATGCTGTCGATCACCGCGAACCGGCCGGAGTCAGCGGCGCTCAGGTGAATCGGCGCACTGTGGAAGAGCGGCAGCGAGTCGTTCGGCACCTGCCCGAGGCGCGTGCCCGTCGAGTCCGGCACGAGCCGCAGGTACTCGAGCAGCGGCCGGCCCGGCATGCGTACGATATTCTCCGAGACCACCTCGGGGGCCGCCGCGTTCACGCGCCGGAAGAGGACGAGATCGTCTTCCCGTGCCGTGCTCGAGTCCGGACGGAAGTAGTACATGATCGTCTCGGCCGGGCTGTTCACGTAGTTCGTGTCGGGATACGTGACGGCCGTGCCGGGGATCGTGATCGCTACTGCCTTCGCCAGCGCGCTCACCTGTCCCGCCGGTGCATTCGGATCCTGGATGACGGCGAACGGATCGCCGACATTGCTCACGTAGTCCG
>Ga0079224_100013994_pt1 | contig 11196 bp, 8 predicted proteins | sample Stecom2015_FD_80414 | JGI IMG/M metagenome (GOLD analysis project Ga0079224, IMG submission 80414) | Agricultural soil microbial communities from Utah to study Nitrogen management - Steer compost 2015 | ecosystem: Environmental > Terrestrial > Soil > Agricultural land | place: USA: Utah...
CTCGAAGGTGCAGCCGGCGCCAGCTCAAACTAGAGCATCTCTACACGCGCTCTAAGCGGGGAAACGTTCTTCGTCGGCACGTGAGAATTGAAGTCGATGGAGAGCCGCATAGAGGCCGCCTTGAGCAACAAGTTCTTCGTGATTTCCTTGCTCAACCACCCGACCTTTTTGCAGCACAGCAATACTATCGGCAGCTGAAATCGTGCTCAATCGGTGTGCGACGACAATTGTGGTTCTACCCTCCATCAACTTGAAGAGCGCTCGTTGCATCCGCAGTTCCGTGTCTGAGTCAACGCTTGCCGTGGCCTCATCCAAAACCAGGATCGGCGCGTCTCGGTACAAGGCGCGCGCAAAGGCGATGAGCTGACGCTCTCCAGCCGAAAAATTGGTTCCACCAACTTTCACCTCCGCATCCAGTCCCTCCTTGCGCCCCAGCAGCAGATCATCGATCCCCATCTCACGGAGAACCCACTCAACCCGAGATCGATCTGGAGCCTCACCCGCCGCAATGTTTTCAGCCAAGGTTCCAGGAAACAAGAAGACATCCTGGGGAACGATCGCAAACTGACGACGCAGCTCTTCGCGACTCATTCCCCGCGTGTCCTTCCCAAAAACCTTGACGGTTCCTTCGTGGTGTTCATAAAGCCGGAGGAGAAGCGCCGTCATTGTCGATTTGCCGCTTCCCGTTGGTCCGACCAACGCCACCGTCTCACCGGGGCGTACCCTCAGGCTCACCCGGTGCAGGACATCCAGCCCGGGTTTGTAAGCGAAAGTCACATCCTCAAGCTCGATCGCATAGGGCGCGTCCACTTCGTCGGCTTGATACTCGTCGCTTTTTGGGGCGTCCCTGTGTGAGACAGCAAGCAATCCAAAGACCCTTTCTGCACCAGAAAGCGCCGCCTGAAGCAGCGTGTACCGCTGCGCCAACATGCTGATCGGTTCAAAGAACTGCTTCAGGTAGAAGGTCAGAGCGACCACCGTCCCGTACGATGCGTCTTGGTAACCCAAGGCCATCACAACAGAGGCCAGGCTCACCGAACTGATGGCGTCAATTGCGGCATCTTGAATGGCGTCATACTTCACCGCACGGATATTCGCGTCACGGTAGGAACGATTGATCCCGTCAAATTCGTCAAAGAGCGCTTCTTCCCGACTGTAGGCTTGGACAAGCGCGACCCCATCGACCTGCTCGTTCATGTTTGAGTTCATGCGCGCAGTTTCGCCCCTGATGGAACGAAACGCCTCACGGGCGCGTCCTCTGACCCACATCATCAAGAGCACCACAAAAGGAAGAGCCGCGAAGCCAACTAGCGAAAGCTGCCAATCCAAGAACAGCATGATCACCACCACGCCCACCAGGCGCAGAAGGTCGCCCAACGCGCTCAGGGCACCTGAGCTAAAAAGCTCCAACATCGCGTCGACATCGTTGGTCACCCGCGTCACAAGGCGACCCACCGGCTGATTGTCGAAGAAACGCAAGGGGAGGTGCCCCAGAAAGCGAAAGATGTGACTCCGCAGATCCGCCATCGCACGCGCACCAACGATCTGAGTCGAATAGATCTGCACGAATCCCAAGGCCTGCTCCAGGATGGCAACGGCGGCAAAAATCGCTCCGCCTATCAACATCACCTTCGGATCTTTGGAGGCGATCGCTCCATCCAAGGTCTTCAGCATGATGATCGGTCGAAGGAGCGAGAGCCCCGCGGTCAGCACGATGGACGTCAGCGCCGCAACGAGCCACGCATGGTGCGGTAAAAGAAAAGCCCAAACGCTCACGATCAGCCGGCGATCGCTGTCTTGCCCCCCTGAAGCCTCCTTGTGATAGAGATCCAAGGTTGCCGTGGACGGGCGCCCTTCTTTTGGACTCATAGCTTCGGGCCCTCGGAGCTTGTCTCGATGGCTTCCTGGTTTGGGCTCAAGTCAGCCGATCCTTCCCATTCGCTCAACTTTTCAAGCTCACTCTGGATGCGCTGCTCTTCGGCAAAACCAGCGTAAATCCCTCCGCGCGAGCATAGCTGCTCGTGCGTGCCGCATTCGACAATTCGGCCATGATCGAGAACCAGGATCGAATCGCATCGTCGCGCCGCGGCCACACGATGTGTGACCAAGATCACACCGCGTTCGCTCATTTGCTCGTCGATGGCTTCCAAGATCCCGCTTTCAGTCTTGGTGTCGACAGCGCTCAAGGGATCGTCCAACACAAGGACTCGAGGTCCGAGCACAAAGGCGCTCGCCAAGGCAACCCTTTGCTTTTGCCCTCCAGAAAGCTGCACACCACGCTCACCCACAACTGTGTCCAGACCATCCGGCAAGCCCAGTAGCTCGTCCAAGACATGCGCCCTGCGCCCCGCTTCTCGAATCGTCATCAGGGACTGAGGACTGTCCGGATCATCCAGGGCAAATCCAATGTTTCGGCCAGCTGTCGTCGAGAACAAGAACGGGTTTTGCTGTGCGTAGCCAATCGCGCCACGAACCGCCTGCAGAGGCAAGTCACAGATGTCGATACCATCCAAAAACACGCTGCCCCGAGGCGTGTTTTCAAGCCGTGGGAGGAGTCGCGCTAAGGTGCTCTTGCCTGCACCCGTCCTGCCTAAAATCGCCACAGAAGCTCCCGGCGTCAGGTGGAATGACACCCCTGAAAGCACTTGCTGAGCGCCATAGGAGTAGCTCAAGTTCCGCACCTCAAGGTCGCCACGAAGAAGAGAAGGCGCCTCAAGCGTCCCATCCTCGATGTCGGGAACCGCCTCGTAGATCTCGTTCAATCGCGCGTAGGCTGCCCGCCCTCGCTGGATCAGTCCCACCAGAAACCCTAGAGCCATCAGGGGCCAAGCCATGCGCCCGAGTGCCCGAAAAAAGACCAAGAGGCCCCCGGGATCGATCTCGTTTTCGAGCAAAAGGGCCCCACCATACCAAAACACGATCAGGGTACCGAGCGAGGTGATTGACTGCATCACCGGACCCATCCAGCCCCGGAGTCGCGCCAATGCAAGGCTCTTATCTAGGTAGTTCCGATTTGTCCTTTCAAAACGAGCGGCTTGGCTGTCTTCTAGATTGAAGGAACGAATGACGCGAGTCCCAGTGATGCTCGACTGCACCTGGTCGCTCATCGAACCGATCGCCTCCTGGTTTTCCTTTTGCCTGGAATAGATCGCGGTGGCGAAACGCCGGGTGATCCAAAACAAAAGGGGCAACGGAATGAGAGCCGCCAAGGTGAGCTTGCCGCTGATGCCGATCATGACGGCAAAAGCGCTCACGAGACCAAAGACAGTATTGATCGCGTTGAGGATAGCAAAGCCCAAGAGAAGCCGGACTTGCGTGAGATCGTTCGTCGCCCGGCTCATCACCTCACCAGCGGGCATTTTCTGGTAAAAGGAGGGACTCAACTTTTGAAGTCGAAGCAGGAGCGCTCCTCGCAGTTCATACTCCGCGATCCGCCCCGCGTTGAACACAATCACGCGTGAAAAAACCCGAACGACAAACGCCGACAAGGCGAGCAGAATAAGAAATACTCCAATCTCAAAGGCCCGCTCTTGCTCACCTTTGGTCGCCGCGTTGATCGCTTCCTGCAGTCGGATGTCGAACAGGTATTGAGCGCTTTGGTAGATGGCTAGAAGAACCAAGCCAGCGACATAGCGACCAAAATGTCGCCTGAATTGAGGCAACAGCCGGAACGGCACAGATTGAAATTCATGAAGCATCACGGACGGGTCGAGGGGTGTAGGTCAGGGGGCGGCCCCGTGCCACGTCAGCCGAGTGAAAAATATCGATCGAATGAGGAGGGGATAGCCGCGACGAGGGCTCAGCTCAGGCACTCAGACATCAGAAGAGGCCAATACTGAAGTGAAAAGCGCCAATATCCTCCCAATAGCGCGAGTTGGGCCCCCCCCCAGTGAATGCATCCACAACACGCGCCACATTGAAGCCGTAGTCGAAGACCAAGGGACCCACCGGGGTCTCGATCCGCACGCCCGTACCCACAGTGTAGCGCCAGTTGAAGGGCTGAAACTGGCTTCGATCGTACCAAAGGTTTCCCGCATCAATGAACGGCGCAGTCTGAATCGATCCCAACACTGGAATGCGTAGCTCCGCCCGCGGGTTGACGAAGATGTCACCGCCACGCAGAGCAACGTCGTTGATTGTGAAGTTGTTGTTGGGGTCAAGAACTTGCTCTGCCACGTCCTGGGGCACAAGCGAATCCTGGGGAAAACCGCGCAAGGTATCGACGCCACCCATGAAAAACAGTCGATCGGGATAGGTTTGCGAGAATTCGTTGAGTTGTTGGATGACTCCCGCCTTCATTGAAAGCGCGAGTGTCATCTTGGTGCGTCCCATGGGTATGTAGCCCGCTAGCCTTCCGAAGAACCGGAGCAACTCGCTGCATACCGAGCCGGTGTTCTCCGTCGGTGCCTCGTCACACCGTCGTTGACTTTCGCCGAGTGGAACGGCCGTTACGTGCTCAGTGCCAAGACTGGCCAAAAATCCCCGCGTTGCAGAGAGGGGCTTGTCCCGGGCGTCCCACGAAGCACCCAAGTTTTGCGTATAGGCAACGGACCGACCCTCCGGAACTCGAACATCGGGCGCCACTTCATCGAGTCCGCTTCCGCCGATGATGTACACGTCATTCAACTCAATCGTACCACCCAGGGTAACCAGGTAGGGGCGACGCGGACGGAACAAAAGCCGTACCACGCCAGCGTCGCGGCGCTGGATGAAGTCGCGTTGGTTCTGACCAAGATCGAGGAACTCCACCTCAAATCGAAAGAGCGGACCCAGACCAATTTCTGGAAAGGCGAGGGTCGCGGTATTGCGACGCTCCAGCATGTCGAGCACGTCCAGCTGACTGTAGTTCTCTCGAACATCAGGTTCTGAGATAAGAAAGGGTGGTCTGAGCGCCAACTGTGAACGAAGAGTCAGCTGGATCGCTTCGCCGCCCAGGTTGCGGTGACCGTATTCAAAGGCCACGCGCACACCGTCAGCCGATCCGAAGCCACCCTTGATGTCCAAGTACTGGGGCAGTCGCTCAGCGACGGTGATCACGACCACCTTCTCCTGAGCGGGCACGCCCGGATCCTCAAGAGCAATCGTGACGCTGGTGAAGACGGAAAGCGACTCCAGTTGCTCTTGGCTGCGTTGAATCAGGCTACGGCGATAGAGATCTCCTGCCTTCAGCGAAAGGCGGCTCCTCACCAGACCTTCTCTTGTTAAAAGAGCACCCCGAATGTCGACTCGTCCCACTCGGACTTGTTTGCGTTCGGTAATTCCGATGACGAGGCGCGCGCGCGTATGATCAACGGAAAGCTCAATCTCGCTGTCGATCTGTGCAAAGGCGTAGGCCTCTTCTTCGTAGAGAAGTTGAATGCGGCGCAACGCCCCCTCAAGTTCAAGTCGCCTGAGCGGCGCACCCACCTTCAGCGCCGCGACATCAAGAATCTTTTTCGACGAAAAAGCGGCATTCCCTTCAACGGCCACATCATAGAGAACCGCCTGACGACCGGCATAGATAGGCAGGATCAGCGTGCCCTCCGCTTCGCAACGCTCACCCTTTTCCGTGTCTGCCTGACAGGTCGAGACAATCCGATAGTCGGTCTTGGGGGGGGGCCTTTTGCAATCCAACTCAGGCGACTGCACCGGTCCATGGGTGAAACACTGCCCAGGAGGCGAATCCAAGCGACAGACTCGCCGAGACAAAGTCGCCGGGCCGACGCGCGCGTCGAGATAACCTTCAGATCGGTACAGATCTTCCAGGTGCTCAACCACTGCTTCGTGGCTCTCACTTGAAAAGTTGTTCCATGGTTCCGCACGGAAGGGTGAAGGCCGCGGGGTCGGGCTTTTTGTCGCCGTAGCTCCATTGACAGCACCGGCGCTGGCTGGGGCTAAGATACCAACCGGAGGGAATTCTTCAGACAGGACCCCCTCAATCTCGTGGTCCAACTCTTTGGGTGAACGCCCCCCAGTGAGACATGGGTACAAGCGCCGAGCTATCCGAAAACGATTCCCTTCCTGAACATAAAAGGCAATCTCACTTGACAGTCCGCCCTCTCCGTCAAGACGTCGAGAGCTCACGCGAACATCGTAGAACCCGTACTCCACGTAAAATTCAGTCAGGAGCCGATTCAAGATTTCCGGGCGCGGATCGCGATCGTCTTCAAGACGAAGAACATCCTCCAGTTCTTGATCGCCAAAAGTTTGGTTTCCTTCGATTCGTATGAGGAACTTTGGCCCGGAATTGACAAGCACCACTAAAGCTCCACCGGGATGGACCTCGTGGCTCACCTCTGCCTGGTAGAATTTCGCAGAAACTAGCCTTTCGATGAGAGCCTCGTTCGCGGCGACAATCGCCTCAGCGTCGAGCCTGACGCCGGGCCGCAACGCATAGGAGCCAAGGGCCCGCGATAGGGAGGGGTGGTGCGGTGAGGGCGCCACCCGAAACTCAAGACTTTGGAGTCGCTCTGGTTCACCTGAATCGATCCTCACTCGCAAGAGCACTCGCCGGGGGTCATCCGTGTCCTCAGGGGTGATGCGCACAGCTGCCGTTGGGTAGCCCGCGCGCTTGTAGTGTTGTTCAAGGGCTCGTGCTGCCTGGGAGCGCACTTGATCTGTTACCGCATCACCAGAACGGAGCCCCAAAGCGCGCTCGTCATCTGTCCGCTCCAGCGCGCCGCCCGCCCAACGAATCGTCTCAATCAGCCGGCGAGGACGAACCAAAAAAAGGACAAGAAGCCTTCCATCTTGCTCCTGAAGCTCCGCACGTAAATCCGCATAGGCCCCCGTTCGATCAAGTTCTCGCAATGCGCGACGGACCAACTCACCCGACAACTCGTCTCCTGGCCGCACGGCCCGCAGCTGGATCGCTTCGTTCCACAAGGGGCCAAGGGTGCGCACCTCCACAGCGTCAACGCGACGCCCCGCATAGACCGTGAGGTCCACAGGCGGCGCGATCTGCAGTTCACCTTCGGCCTGAGCAAAAAGGGGCGATGAAACGAAGAAGCTCAGAAAGAGCGTCGTGAAGCACAGCCAGTGGACGGGACTCACTCGCGCAACGACGGACCCCCAGGAGGAAGGCCGACTTTCTCGTCGCTCGCGTTGTGCTCGTCCCGCCTGCCTGGAAAGCATCGCGGAAGAGCCTAGTGGATATCTGACGAAAAACGGCAGAGGCAGCTCAAGCCGGGGAGATTCTGCCCGCCGGGCAGCCTGGCGACCCCAGCTTTGGGTGAAAAGCGCCAGAAGGTTTGCCATTTTGGCCCCATGTCGTAGGCGTGAGGACAATGAGCGAGGAAGCCGCAAATTTGGCAGTTTCAGCTCCGGCCACCGGCGACGCGAGCAAAGAGAATGCGGACAAGGACGACGAAAAGACAAGACGGCCAGCGAAGTCCCGACTGCGAAGGCGACTTCTCTGGGGGGTCGCTCTTTCGACTCCCCTCCTGATCGGAGGTCTCTGGGTGGCCGTCCACAGCATCCCCTGGATGGGACCGCTCGTCGCGAACGGGCTCCGCGCCACCATTGGAAAAGACAACGTGACGCGACTGGAAGAGTTTGTCTACTCCATTGAAGACCAAGTCAATCAAACGCTCAAGGCAAACGACAAACCCAAAGCCTATTGGGAGGTTCCCCCAAAGGGCGCACCCAAACAAGAAGCAGCTCCGCTCCCGCCTGTAGAAGAGCTGACCGACGAAGGAGAACCGGCGAAGCCCACGCTTGAACCCTTTCACTTAAGCGATCCTGGACCGGCTCACAAAGCTTGGGGGGCCAAAGGCGATGGCATCTGGGTCCCCCTTCACGATCCCCGTCGACCGGAGGAAGCGGCGCGCATGTTCAAGACCCTGCTCCATCCCGACGACAGTCGTTCATGGGCTGAACTCTTCGTGGTTGCCGTGGACTTGAGGACCGTCTCCGTCATGCCGGTCATGGGATATCAAGAACCTCGTTCCGATAAGGAAGAAGCCAAAGACTACAAGCGCCACGCGAAAATACCCGAAGAACATCACCTAGCCCTTCTCGCCGCCTTCAATGGTGGTTTTATGGCAGAACACGGCGGCTACGGTGTCTTCTTCGACGGCATTCTCTTCATTGATCCCAAAGACGACGCCTGCACTTTGGCCCACTATCAGGATGGCACCTTTGAAATAGCAACGTGGTCGCGCATCAAAGACAAGCAAGCACAGATGAGTTGGTTTCGCCAAGCACCCAACTGCATGTACGAGGATGGCAAGATGCATCCCCAGCTCAAAGCACATCGGGCCCGCAAATGGGGAGCAACCTTGGATGGCAACACCGTGATCCGGCGCAGCGCCGTCGGTCTCAGCGAAGATCAAAAGGTTCTCTATGTGGGGATCTCCAACCACACGACCGCCAAGGCGATGGGGTCGGGCATGCACCACGCTGGAGCCCACACCGTCGCACAGATGGACGTCAACTGGTCGTACCCCAAGTTCGTGACCTTCAAAGAAGAAGAGAAGGTCCTCTATCCTGTAAAATTGGCCGACGGTTTTGAGTTCAGCAACCGACTCTACCTGCGTGAACGCGAGATGCGTGACTTCTTCTACCTCGTCCGCAAAGAAGAACTCCCGACTGAGGCAAACAAGGGCAAAGCTGTGTCTCCCAAGGAACAAAAGTCAGAGGAAGCACCTCAACCTACAGTGGACACAGTTGGGCCCTAGGAAGCGACGGGCCAGCGCAGCCACCGGACTTCAAATTCCAGCAACCCAAGGGTAGCATCCGCCGCCATGAGCACTCACCTTCCTGCAGAATGTTTCCTCGCCTTTGCCAGCATCGTGTACGCGGACGGACAGATCCGAAAGGGAGAGCTTGAAGGCTTTCGACGAGCAGGAAAGACCTACGGACTCAGCGACGAAGAGATTGCCCAGATTGAAGAACGAGGCAAGGCCGGCATTGTCATCGGCGAGGTGCAGCTACCCGATCTCAGTGATTGGCAGAAGTCGGTGACCTACGCCTTCGCCGTTTGGATCGCTAAGGTGGATGGCATCATCAACAAGGATGAAAACGACCTACTTGGCGAGCTCGGCGACCAACTGGGTCTCGACAAGCTGCGTCGCGATGCAGCCCGCAGCGCCACCTATGATATTGCCGCCTTGCCGGGTGGGCACAAACCTGAACTCTACGACTTTGAAGCTTTGGAAGCCCAACTTGAAAAGAAGCTGCCCGGATCATTCAAGCGGCATCAAGAAGGCGGCGACGCCTGAGCACATCCAGTTCAGACTGCGCCGCAGCTATTGGGTGAGGATGTCTGTGGTCAACAATGCCCGAGCTTCCTGAAGTCGAAACCGTTCGCAAACAACTTCTGCGTACGTGGAAGAAGCAAAGCATCCTGACGGTCGAGACCACGGGGCCCAGCTACTTCTTTGTGACGCCACCGGGGACGCTCAAGCGCAAATTGAAGGGTCAAACCCTGGTGGACCTCACGCGCCACGGCAAGACAATGCTTGCCTCCTTTGAGGGTGGCGATCGTGCATTGTTTCATTTGGGCATGACAGGCCAATTCGTCGCCCAACACTTGAAGCAGGACGGCCATGTACACTTGATCCTCCACCTCCAAAGCGGTCGCACGCTGAGCTTTCGGGATGTGCGCAAGTTTGGAAAGGTGGAGTGGCTGCCCAAAGGAAAGAGCAGCCAGCGACTCGATCACCTAGGTCCCGATGCGCTCACCGTCACCGACCATGAACTGAGAGAGGCGCTCGCGTCCCGACGGGTAGCCGTCAAGACGGCTCTTCTCAATCAAGAGCTTGTGGCAGGCATTGGCAATATCTACGCCGACGAAGCGCTCTTTCGAGCAGGGATCCGCCCCACTCGCGCGGCAGGGCGACTCACGCAGGTGGAGTGCTGCCGCCTTGCCGTCGAAGTCCGCAACCTCCTCGCTCAGGCGATCAAAAGCGGAGGCTCGACGATCAACGACTACGTGCAGAGCAACGGAAAGAAGGGGGGCTTTCAACACCAGCATCAAGTCTACGGACGCGGGTCGCTTCCTTGCCTTTTGTGCGCGACTCCCATTTCACGAGTTGTACTTGGCGGACGCAGCACCCATTTTTGTCCTTCTTGCCAAGCCTAATGCCCTGAGGGGTCGGCGGCCGATCCCGGCGCCCACCTCAGTATTTCACCCATCCCGTGATCTAGTGAAGTGCTTCCTTTCGGGCTATGCGCGAACCCATGAGCGACTTCGATCAAGATGCCGCAAAACGTGCTGTGGCACAGGCCGCGCTGGCTCACCTTCCCCAGGCAGGAGTCATTGGCCTGGGATCAGGATCCACCTCTCAATACTTCATTGAAGGAGTCGCTCTGCTTGTTCAAGAAGGACGCCAGCTCATCTGCGTCCCCACAAGCCAACAGAGTCACAAGCAGGCGCTCTCGCTCGGGATCCCCCTGGCCCCGGAAGACGAAGCCTGGGACATCGCCTTGACTGTCGACGGAGCCGATGAAGTGAGCGCGTCCCTGGACCTCATCAAGGGTGGTGGAGCAGCTCACACTCGCGAAAAGATTGTCAGCCACGCGTCGCGAAAGAATCTGATCGTGGTGGACGAATCCAAGTTGAATCAGAAGCTCGGCGAGCGATGGCCCGTTCCGATCGAGGTGCTCACCTTCGCCTTCCAGACAACCTCCAAGGCACTGCAACAATGGGGAAGGCCGCAGTGGCGACAGGTGGACGAGCGACCCGTCGTGACCGACTCCGGAAACTACATCGTCGATCTTCATTGTGGTCCCATCGATGATCCCCGCGCGCTGGATGCGGAACTCCACAACCTTCCCGGAGTGGTGGAAACAGGCCTCTTCTGCGGTCGCGCCGATCTTGTCCTGGTGGCCGGCCCCGAAGGCGTCCGCGAACTGAAGCCCACTTCATGAAGCACGTCCCGAAGTGAGTAAAATGCAGATTCGGAGACAAAGAGATGCCACATGCAAGTAGGGTATTGAGATGTGCCCTGAGGTAGGCGGCTTAAGCGGACTTAACGGGCAATAGCTGTCATTCCTTTCCCCTCATCGTATTTTCGCCCTCCCTCACAAAGATCATTGACCCCATGAGAATCCTTAAAAAGACCCCAGCGGAATTGACAAAAGCCACCGCTCCCGTGGACGATGCAGTAGATCCCCGCGATTGAGTGAGAGCCCCCCTTTGCGTATCGAAGTAGCCGGTCAAACCGACGTAGGACGGAAACGAGCCCAGAACGAGGACAACTTCGCCATTTTGGC